>Ga0208695_1000954_pt1 | contig 26471 bp, 18 predicted proteins | sample AD_UKC111_MetaG_FD_184449 | JGI IMG/M metagenome (GOLD analysis project Ga0208695, IMG submission 184449) | Active sludge microbial communities of municipal wastewater-treating anaerobic digesters from Hong Kong - AD_UKC111_MetaG (SPAdes)... | ecosystem: Engineered > Bioreactor > Anaerobic >...
GCCTTGTATTCTTCTGTATACTGTCTTGTAACCCTCTTTACATTTCCTGACATGATTGACCTCCATTTTTCTTACTTTTAGCCTATTTGTTCTAAGTATTCATGTCAAGTATTATTATACAACATCAATTCTCTAGTTGTTCTTTTGACCTGCGTACATTTTCTGGTAAAAGTCCATATACACCTGAATCAAACTGTGCAATTTCATCGTTAGAGTCAACCGCAAACCACAATATATCATAATCAAAAATTTCTTCATCAGATATCCTTGTCATATTTTCACCTCTCATCTGTTATTATTATTGAAAAAATGTGAGAAAATTTCTAAACAATTATTACATGTTGGAACAACTTCCTGTGGATTTTTTGGACGGACTGCTTTTGTAAATCCAATATTCTCCAATAAACTACCTTTATTCATTAGTGAATTACCACTTCTAAATTCAGCACATCTACCAACAATATTACGTTCAGTTAGACCATTCGAACCAATTCCACCAATTTCATTCGCTTTATTTATTAATGTTGGATTAATATCCTCAGGTATTGGTCCAGAAAAGTCTGCAATTGTATCTCCAGTTACTTTATCGTATGCACCTATAGCAGCTGATCTATTTTTTATTTTATTAGATGAATTCTGTAATAGTGAACTTAATTCATTCTCCGCTCTTAAGTATATATCATATTCACTAAGTGTTGTGGATACATGTCCTTCAGGGCCAACATAAAAGTTAGTTTCACCAACTCCCGCATAAAGATATTTGAATTATTTGCAAGGTTGGTTTTCACCAAAAATATATTCTCTTTATATACAAAAGGCTGGGGAACCCCCCAGCCCAAATACTCTTATTTTCTATAGAATTAATTTGGCATTGACAAAACAAACATTTTTACAGCTTTTATCCCGGTTTCATTAGCGACCAGATTAATTACTGAATTATTATCTAAATCTGGAATTCCCTCCAAAACCCATTTCTTTGCTTGCTCATATCCTAAAAGACCAACAATAACATTAACAATATCTTGAGGAACTTTTTTCAGTATATCATCTTGTACTTCTACAGCTTTAAAACAGTTTGCAAAGTTGTTCCACATTTCAACATTATATGCATCTGCCAATTCATTTATTTCATTCCCCATTTGTACTTCACCTCCTACTTATTTAATTAAGCCTGGATCAAAAATAACAATATTGTTTCCACCAGGATTTCTTGCTGATGGGACTACCAAGCCATTATATCCATTTTTCAATGCGTATTCGCCCATTTGATGAGTTGTTGCAGAACCAACATTTTTTCTATAATCATTTGTAAGCAAATCTTTCTTTTTTACACCAAGCTGTTTTCTAACTTTAGGATTTGTTAGATCGAGCATATTGTCAAGTTTTGCATCATATGAGTGCATAGTTCTATTTGAATAATCTGTTACCTTATAACTACCTAATTCTGCATATACAGTTTTTTCACTATCTCCAAAGTATAAACCCGGTGTACCCGGTTGAGTATACCTATGATTGGAATTAATGGTATAATCATTCATATCCAGTGGGTCATACGCAGAATTCACATTCCTATAAATAGTACCTTCATATGTTACCCCTTTAGGCTTATTACTCTTTTTATATGCTTCAGCCGCTTCTTTTGTAGATGCAAACTTACCCTTGTTTGCTTTTTGAAACTTATTCCACGTATTTGATTTACCACTGCAAACACTACTGAATCCGCTAGGGTCATAGTAATTTACAGGGTTGTTCTGCACATAACTGTAAAGGTTCAGTCCATCTCCTCTGTACGTATCTTCCTGCGTAAACCTTCCCACTACTGGGTTATAGAACCTTGCTCTTAAGTAATACTGTCCTGTAACTGAATCAAATTGCTCTCCAGCATAGCGGAAGCGGTTGGAAATTTGCTCCTTAGATTCAACTGTATTTCCAAACGCATCATACTTATAACTATTAACCACACTACCCCTTGAATCAGCTAAACCCACAACATCGCCGTGTGCATTGTTGAAGTAATAGTAGCTGCTGTCCTTGCTGTCTTTCTGGGCCAATATCTCGTGTCCACGGATAATTGCAGCTTTTAGGCCGTAATTATCGTCAACCTCGGTTACTACTTCCCTTCCGCTGAATATGAACCTGCTCACTTTGCCGTTCTCATACAGTTCATACCTTAAGCCTTCCGGGTCATACCTGTTCCTTATGTACCCGCCTTCTGCAGTTCTCACACTTTCGGTACGGTTAAAGCAGTCGTAGGTATATCTTGTCGTTCCCCTTCTGCCTTCCTCTTCTATGAGGTTGCCCTGAGGGTCATAGCGATAAGAGGTCTGCATTCCTCCCTCTATCTTCTCTATCAGTCGGTTTCTTCTGTCATAACTGTATTTGACCGTTACGTCCTTCATTATCCTCTTTATACGGTTTCCTGCATTATCGTACTCAAAGATTTCCTCGCCTTCAGGATATACCGCCTTAGACAATCGGTTGAAGCCGCCTTAGATATATCGGGCTATCTCACTGTTCTCGGTCCGCCCCACCTGTTTTCCATTTTTATTGTAACGAGTAAAACTATAACCAGTCGCTTTTCTATAAATTACATATATTTCTAAACAAAAATCAAAATTGATTAAGTGAATATATTTTATGTAAATTTTATATCAGTGTTATAAATATTCTTGAAAAAATTCTTAATATTATTTATAATTTTTTCCTTTTCTTTAGGTGTTATCTTATCTCCTGTATCCCACTTTTTAATACTATTTGTAAAAACAATATCGTATAAAACAGAAATTTCACATATAAAAGCTCTATCATTTTCTTGATAAAACAAATGCTCTCCTCTATTCAATATCTTTAAATACACTTTTGAATTCTCTGTATCTTCAATCAAGAATGAAGTTTCGTTATTCTCTTTTAACTCTTGTATATGCTCATACTCGAGCTCTTCTGCTAAATTTTTAAATTTTCTGGCCATTTCTATTTTTTCCTCCAATATGCTTATTTTAACAATTAAAACTTTGCTGGAGTTCCGTCCTTTTTCATTCTAACAATTTTATAAACCTTCTTATTTTGCTTTAATGCTGGTTTTTCTATCCTCCACCATGTACGTATATTTCCATATGGAGATAGTTTCTTTGCTCCAGTCGAAAATACATAAACTGTTCCAGATGCTCCATCTGCAAAACGTTTAGAAGCAATGTCCCATACCTCTGCAGCTTGCTTTGGCATTATCGGACTATTCTTACCAAATAAATCTAAGCTATCTAAGTATTCACCACCTACAGTTTGCTCTAATGTTGTTTTGCCATTCTTTTTTGCCCATCTTTGTGCAAGAAGCATATTATTACCAGACCAAAATACTGCCCCGTTAGGATCTGTTGAGAAATCTAATTCATTTTTAGCCATGCTTTTTAATTTTTCAAATTCTTCCATATTCTTTTTGTAGGCTTCAACTGCTTCTTTCTTTGTTGCAAACTTGCCTTTATTTACTTTTTGAAATTCATTCCAATAATTTGATTTACGTGAACAACTACTATATCCACTCGGGTCATAGTAATTTACAGGGTTATTCTGCACATAAGCATACAGATTCAATCCATCGCCTCTGTATGTGTCCTCCTGTGTAAACCTACCTATAACAGGGTTGTAGAACCTTGCCCTTAGGTAATACTGGCCTGTTACCGGGTCAAATTGCTCACCGGCATACCTGAATCGGTTATGTACCTTTTCCACCGCCTCAACGGTATTACCGAAGGCATCATATTTGTATCTGTTTACTATCTCGCCTCTGCCATCTAACAAGGCTGTTACATCGCCGTGGGCATTGTTGAAGTAATAGTAGCTGCTGTCCTCTCTGTCCTTTTTAGCCACAAGTTCATATCCTCTTATCATTGCAGCTTGGACCTTATTCTGCTTATCCAGTTCGGTAAGCACATGCCAGCCATCGTAAACAAAGCGGGTCACTTTTCCGTTTTCATCTATCTCACTTCTAAGGCCTTCAGGATCATAACGGTTCTTTATATAACCGTCCCACTTCTTCACGCTTACAGTCCTGTTAAAGCAGTCGTATGTATAATTTATAATACCTTTGCTGCTCTTTTCTGTCAATAGATTGCCCTGCTTGTCATAGCTGTACGATGTAAGTTCGCTCCCTTCAAGCTTTTCCAAAAGCCTGTTTCTGTTATCATAGGTATATTTTGTAAATACATTTCTAAATGTCCTGCTTATACGATTCCCGGCTCTGTCATAACTAAAGCTTTCTTCATCATTATTGTAGACAGCCTTTATAAGCCTGTTTTGCCTATCGTATTCATACCTTGTGACAACACCGTCTTCAACTCTCTCTATTTGATTCCCGTTGTTATCATAGGAATAAAGATGCTTTATTATTTCTTTGCCATCATTGTTTTTAGTAAGTATACCAGAGATGTTTTTATCCAAGTCATGTGTGTACTCTACAACAATACCGTTCTCATATTTTATGCAGGAGATCGTGCCATCATGGTTATATGTATACGAGGCAGCCCTTTTGTCCGTATCCCAAACCTCCGCTAACCTCCCCAATTTATCATACTTGTAGTGGGTACGCCTTCCGGTCAAGTCTTTTAATTCAACAATATTATTGTTTTTATCATATTTATATTCAACTAAAGGCTTGCCGTTCATCATCTTGCTTTTTAGTTTTCTGTTAGGGGTATAAAAATAGCTGTAAGTTGTAGACCCGCTGGTAGCAGACATGAGGCTTCCATCAAGGTTATACCTGTATTGTTCCATTATCCCTGAATTTACTTCCTTCCTCTGGATTATGTTATCATCCATGTTATACAGGTACTCTATTATATTTCCGTTTCTATCTTCTTCCTGAGCCAGTCTGCCTTGGAGGTCATATCTATAGTTCATTACACTGCCTGCAGGGTCTTTGATTTGTGAAAGAAGATTAAGACTGTTGTATTTATATTCTGTGGTGTTACCGTTACCATCCGTAGCACTAGTTATATTTCCGGCATAGTCATAGCTGTATCTTTCTATGCTTTCATCTGCCTTAATAATTTCCTTTACTCTTCCCCACAAATCCAGGTTATATTGGGTATAATTGCCTTCACCATCCCGGATACCTGTTATATTGCCAAGTGCATCGTATGTATACTCTTGACTGGCCTTTCCCTTTATCTTTGCCCCCATGGTAAATACTTTTTTGATTCTGCCACCTATATCATATATGTACTCTATTCCGCCTTTAGTTGCATCGGTTTTCTTAATAAGTTGACCGGCTTCATTGTAATCATTTTTTTCTATGTTATATCCTAATGCATTCCACACTTCCTTTAAGCGGTTCATGCTGTCATAAAGGTATATGGTGCCATGACCGTTATCCTTTGACGGATCATAGTTTTGAGGAGATATGTGCTTGATGACATTTCCCGCAGCATCATAATAAAGCCTTGTAATACCTCCTTCCCTATCAATCATCTTTATTCTTCGGTTCATACTGTCGTATTCAAACCTGACTGAATTACCGTTGCAATCTGTCTCTCTGATAATATTTCCGGCTTTATCATATTCAAAAGCTGTTATACGTTCATCTTTATGGCCTGATGTCTTCACGACCCTAATGAGTCTGTCTGAACTATCGTAGATCATATGTGTCTGATAGCCTTCAGGGCTTGTAATCTTCACTATATTGCCGTTTTTGTCATATTCATAAACTGTCTGAGAAATAGTCTTACCCTTAACTCGCGGCTTGAGGTCATCTCCGTCTATTTCTTCTATTATCTTTTCAAGTAAACCAATGCTGTTGTACTTGTACCTGGTTATTTTACTGGTAGTATCGCTTATCTTTACCTTCTCCAGAGTTCTGTTATTCAAGCAATCATACTCATACTCAATCTGTGCACCTGTAGAATCACTTATCTTTATTATTCTGCCATTTTTATCGTGTTTGTATTTGATAACATTCCACACTTTAGGATAGCTATTTTCGTCTACGTACTCGGATGAGCGTTTTTCCTCAATCCTGTTTCCGACCTTATCGTAAGAATACATGGTTATATTGTACAATATCTTTCCCGATGACTCGTCCACAGGAACCCTTTTCTCCAAAAGCCATCCGGCCAGATTATACTTATATATAGTCCCGAATCTCTTATCATCTTTTGCAGCACTTTGATATCCCTTTGCATCTATTTCTTTTACCAGGTTGCCATCCAAATCGTATATGAATTTTTTCTGAACATTACCATCAGGATCCTTTATCATGATGAGTCTGTTCATCTCATCATAGGTGTATTCGGTTCCGGGTCCGTCATCAGTTTCCTCATTATATTTTACAGGATCAATAGTTTTTATAATATTGCCGACAGAATCGTATTTCGTCCTTGCTATACCCCCTGTAGGATATATAGTCTTTATCCTTCTGTCATCAAAATCATAAACATATTCAACCCCTGTACCGTCATCCTTTAGCTCATCATAGTAATTTGGATTTATTTCCTTAATAAGGTTACCTTCAGTATCATATTTTGCTGCAAAAACATTCTTCATAGGGTCGATAGTTCGAATCAATCTGTCCATGGCATCATAGCTGTACTCATAGGCCTTGCAATTGCCTATATCAGGACTGTAATCGTTGGGCATTACCTTTTTAACTAGGTTTCCCATCTTATCATACACCATGTATGTGGTGTTACCTTTTGCATCTCGTATCAGTGTTTTCTTATTTAGCTCATTATATGAAAATTCTACTGTACCGTAATCAGTCGTTATTGATGTCATTCTTCCCGCTTTGTCATAACCATACTTATAGGTATTACCCTGGGGATCTCTGACAATCCCCGGTTTGTCCAAGTCCATCCTGTCATATTCATATAAAGTCACATTGCTTTCCGAATCGGTCCTTGATATTACCCTTCCATAGCCATCATATAAATAAACAGTTTTTGAATAGCTATCATTATCCAGCTTTATAATTTCTTCTATTAGGTTGCCCTTTTCATCATAGACAAATAGCTCTTCTCTTCCGCTTTTTGAGCATTTCTTAATTAGGTTGTCGTTCTTGTCATACTCATACCGTACAATATTGCCATCAGGATAAATCTCCTCCAACACATTGCCCCTACTGTCAAAAACCCTGCTGGTGGTTCTGCCGTTTGCATCGGTTTCACTGCTTTTATTCCCATATTCGTCGTAGTTATACCTTTCAATGGAGCCATCATCGTTTATCAATTCAGTTATATAACCTAAAACATTATATCTACACTTTCTTACAGCTCCGGTAGCGAGACAGGTAAAGGTATTCAGCATATTGATATCATCATAAACCACTTCAATAGTACTCTGGTCGTTAACCACCTGCCTGATAACCCTTCCATTCTCATCAAAATCATTCTTAACATACTGATTACCGTTCATATCGGTCACAGAGGTAATATAATGTTTTTCATATGTATAGCTGATTACTCCTCCATTAGGTAGTGTGGCACTTATTAGGTTATCCCTGTCATAGCGGTATTTGACTTCTCTCCCCGTATTGTCAACGATTTTTACTATCTTACCCTGGAAGTTCTCAAAACTTATGGTTTTTCCACCAGGACTTATAATTTTGCTGATTAAATTGTCCGAGCCATATAAAATGGTTATTGTATTTCCATTTTTGTCGCATATCTTTTCAAGTCTTCCCGATTTATTATATATGTATTTTGTTTTATCTTTATATGTAACTGTAAAGCAATTTTCGTCCTCAGTCAGCACTTCTTCCTCATCCAAAGAATTCTTCTTTTTCCATTTACCGTCGCTCTTAACGAATTCCTCAATGTGGCCATCATTATATAACAGCGATACCTCATCGTCATTAATTTTTGTTATACTGCTCTCATATTCAAAGACCCATCCGGTACCCAATATACCTGTTCTGTTTATTATAGAGTTATACTGTCTTCTGATGCAGATTCCCATTCCTCTGTCTTCAATCTCAAGGTCTATTGCATTAAGATAAAAACTGCCGTTTACAACATTGATAGGGTCAAACCAGCAAACAGATTTTTTCAAAGAGTTATGCGTCCATATTCCTCTTACAACATCGAAGGTTCCTCTTGTAATATTAAATAAGTCATCTTCATCAAGTCCGTCCTTTATAATGCCCTCAATTCCTGCTTTCACCTGTGCAACTCCATTTGCCATTCCAGCAAAATTTAATACCATCATTGCACCGACAATCACTTTTTTGCCATTTTTAATTATGCCTCTAACAATCTTGCTGGAATCTGACAGTTTATCAACAGCTTTTGCAACTTTAGCGAATGTTTTTAGTGCTTTACCTCCTGTTTTAGCTATCTTGGTTCCTTTAACTGCAGTCCCTGCAACAGGTATACAAGAAATAACAGATAGTCCTGCATCAAGCATTTTCCATCCTGCATCCGCCCAATTCCCACTTGCCGCATCACCAATAGCCCTTCCTACTGAAATAATGGCATTTGCAGCATTGGCAACTATACCCAAAGCAGGTATCGTTCCAAGTACATCAAGCCCGAATTGAAGTATGTCTAGACCCGTATTGAGCCAATCCAACTCCTTCTGTGACTTTTGTTCATTTATATCCTCATTTACTTCTTCTATAGCATTTATTCTGTCATCTATGTTTATATCCGCTTTTTTTGTTCCGTTAATCTTTATAGTTGACGATTTTATATCCGTATCCCCATTTAAAAATATGCTACTGATAGTACCTTCTTCACTACCACATATCAGGCATAGCTCATCAGCAGCATCAATGCTCATTTTCTTTTTAAGGTCTATGATCATATCCTTTTCGGATACGAAACTAATCTTTTTATCACTCTTGATCTCTATACCATTGTCTTCATGAAGACTAATCTTTATAATGCCTTCTTTACTTTCCTTTGCAGTAAAAGAAAGATCTTTAACTCCCATCATCATCTCTTTTCCAAAATTGGTACCCATGTATTTGATATCGGGATTTGATGTCTTTGAGCAGCTTGCTCCACCTTTCCTTATCGAGGAAGATGCCATTGCATTTTCTTCTCTGTTATTAGGGAAGTAAAGCTTAACACTATCTCCGTGCTGAGGCATACAGTACCATCCGCTGTTGCCTTCGGCTGTGTAGAATGATGAATAGGGAAACCAATATGCTTCATCCTTATTTTGGATGTCGTCAATTTCAAGATGAATTCTTACAGTATCTTTGCGTGTATCTATTATTTTTCCCTCTATAGATACTCCCTTGATATTGTCATTCAGTAACAGATTTTGCCGAGCACCGGTTTTAGGTATTAGTACATATTGAACGTGCAAAATGCCTTCTTTCAAAGTAGCAAGCATCTTACACACTACAAGCTTTCTCCCTTTAAAAACTACATTGCTTCCAGGATTAAAAAAGCTCAGGCTCTCAACCTCATAGCTTGTAAAATCAATTTCTCCCAAGCTACTGCAGTAATTTTCTGCAGTAAACATATAATCTGAAAGATCTCTTTCCAAACCATAATAGCTTTCATTTAATACTTCTTCATTCCCATTAGGCAATCCTAACCACATTTTAGGGCTCTCTGTGCAATCATCAGGTATCAAAACTCCACCAAAATGTGAAGCCATTCTTTTTATAAATGCCCAATCGGTTTCATTATATTGAAGTATAAACTTTTCGATTTTTGATCCTTTAGTAATATTATCTATAAAATCAGCCTTGCTATAATCAGACAGTACATTTCTTATCAAGTCTTTATATGCCATATTTGAATTTTGAAAGGATCTTTTTTTTAATTTTATATCCAGTTCATAGGTATGTGAAATTCCATTCAAAGACAAATAATAAACGTCTCTAACCCGCTTTATACTTATACTGGTTACAAGTCCGCAGAACAAGGTTTTTACTTCCTTGCCGTCTTCCACTTGAATAATGCGGATACTGTCGCTGTCAGTAGACTTTTCTATGTAACTGTCTTTTTTATCTTCAGGTATTATTCCCGTTATGTAAACAAGTGAATGATCGTTCAGCTTTTTCTCTATCTTTAGTTCAGTCAATATTTTAATATCATAAGGCAGTATCACCTTCAAATTGTCATAAGATATTGCTTTTTGCAAATCTGACATTTTATCCTCCTCCGTCAATACTACTCTTGACCGTCATCCTCTATAGTTATAACACCACCAACGTTACACACATTTTTAGAAATATTAAGTAAAACAGGATAATTTTCTACTAGCTTATCATCCTTTCCATTTGACCAGGGACTGGTTACAGCAGGTGTGCAAGCACCTTTCAAGATTTTGCACAGGCCGAAGGGCCTTATATTTAAACAAGGCTTATAATCCATTATGTTTAGCTGAGCTTTATTTTTTATATATACTCCATGGCTTCTTGGTGCCGTCAATACGCTATATGCATCGCTTGCACTACATTTCAGATATGCACCTGCCACAACATAGCTGTGTTTTTCTTCCTCACTCATTACCTTTTGTACTTCATCCCCCATGATATCAACTCCTTATGCTAATCTTTTTCGACTCTTAAGAGGTCTATGCCTATAAAATCTCTACGCAGCAATGCTTCTGCCACGCAAAGATCTACAATTATTATGTCTTCCATGGCACCCGATACCTTTAATACCCGAGGTGAGTGTTCCATTTTTACACTGTCTACCACAAGCTTTTTCAAGGTACCATTTTTATTAAACTCACTTTTTTCCGATATACAATCAAAACTCTTTGGTATCATTCCCCAATATAATTCCTGCCGCATGCTTCTTGAATCAATAAATGCAACGGGTATAAAAAAGATGGTGGGCTCAAATTTAGCAAGCATTTTCTTTAATCTCTCTGAAACAACAGGAATAGAATTGTCCAAATAATCCACATACAAATTGATAGGCTTATCTTTCAAATAAAAACGAGTGATTTTCTCATTTAATTTTTTTATATCACTAATACCATCAAAAATTTCCTTGTTTAAATCTTTAGACAAACCGATCGGTTCAATTTGATTTTGAACTTTGTTGTCCCAAAAGATATTAAAATACTCCATCCTCGTTCCCTTCCTTTAAAACTCTGATTTATCTTAACCTACTCCCAAATTATTGATTCTCTCTGAATATCATCCAATTGAAGAGCTTCGACATCCTTTCTTAAAAAAAGTGCATTGTGGAGATTCGCACCACTAAAATCAACATTTTTAAATTTTGCACCTTTAAAATTAGCCCCTTGCAAATCTGCTCCCTTGAAACTCACATTCTCAAGGTTTGCTCTTTCAAAATTTACGCCCCATATGCTCCTTGTCCTAAATTTGGGGTTGTAAAACCTTCCCTTGGCTCCTTTGGAATTGACAAAGCGTGCACTATCCAAATTGCAATCGGAAAAATCAGCATCATATATGTACGAATTACTTAAATCAGCCCTAATCATGATACATTCATGAAATCTTGTTCCTATGAGCTTACAGAATTTCATATTGCTTTCCGACAAATCACTTCCCTTAAAATCGGAATGATTCAGGCTTCTTTTTTCCAGGTTTCCCTTTGATAAATTGAGTTTTTTAAAGTCCTCGTGCCAAAACAGCTTGTCCTTCATATCTAAAAGCTGTCGTGTTATCTCTTCAGGATTTCTTTTTCCGGAATTCTCTTTGTACACAACTTCGCTTATATCCAAGTACTCTCCAACCCTAACCTCCATCTTCTCATTCCTAACAATATCTCGATATTCCCTTAATAAGACAGCAAAAGGCATGGTATACCTGGCAATATTAGCTATGTATTGGCTGTAGAATCCGGCTTCTTTAAACTTTAACCGTTCAGTGTCAAAGCTTCCAAGCAAACCAACATACTCTCTTCTGTTTTCTTCTAGCTCAGCTTCAAACTCGTCCAGAAACTTTCCAAGCCATCCGGCATCATATATAGCCTGACATTCCATTCTGTCTAAAAACCAATTACTATCAAATGCTTCAATTAGGTAAAGAAGCTTTCCTTCCTTCATGGAAGTCCTTAGAAGAGAGAATGTTATGTATCCTACCTCTCCTTTTTTACCTTCATTCTGAATCTGCTTTATCTTTAAGCATATTCTTCTGAATGAATCAAGAAAGTCTGCTACCAAATTATCCCTATTTTTATGAAAAAACTCTTCAACTTTAAGCATTTTTTCAATACTTTTTTGTCTTACAAAATTTTCATTAAAATGTTGTAATGCCTCTTCCCTGTTCACAACACTTACCTCTCTATAAATTTTATATACTTAATTAGTTTTTACTTCATTTCCTAATATCGTAACATCTCCCGTGCTTCCATCCATCTTTATATTGCTCTTCTTGCAGGTTATATTCATTTCCTCCCCAGCCGTTATAATAACTTTTTGTTTCGAACCCATTACAATATTATCGTCTGAAATAATTTTTATTTCCTTCTTGCTGAATATCTCAATGCCATCTTCCTCATTAAGTCTAATATAAATTTCTTTGTCTTTAGCTGATATAAGTATTTCATTCGGAGCAAACATCAGCTCTTTACCTGACTTGGTTCTAAAATATTTTACATCAGGATTATCCACCTTATTATATTCAGCCTTTTCCGAATCCTTTCTTACCGAACTCATGGCAACTCCATCTTCCTCTTTATTATTTGGGAAATAAACCTTGAGATGATCCCCCAATTCAGGCATACAGTACCATCCGCTGTTACCTTCTGCCGTATATACGGAAGAGTAAGGAAACCACCATGCATCACTAACACTTTGATCATCATCAATTTCCAGATGCATCTTAACATTATCGCCGGCCACACTTATTACCTTGCCCTCAACAGACATGCCTGTTATTTTGTCATTGTAAATAATATTCTGACTTAAACCCTTTTGAGGTGTCAGGATATAATTATGCTTCAAAACGCTTTTTTTGATATATGAATTAACTTCACATACAATAAGCTTCTTTCCGTTTAAATTTACTCTATCACCTATGTTCATCAGCTTATCCGATTCAATTTCATAGTATATAAAATCGTTATCGCTTATTCCGCTTATATAATTTTCTGAAGAAGTTTTAAATTCAGAAATCTTCTTTGTAACTGTGTAGAAATTTTGCTCTAAAGAACCTTGATCTACTCCGTCAGGTACTCCAAACCAAAATTTAGGAGCAGCAATATTTGAATCTGCTATAAGTCCTGCGTTAAAGCGGGATGCCATTCTTTTAATAAAATCCCAATCAGTCTCATTATACTGCATGGTAAATTTCTCTATAAGTTTACCCTTTGAAGCCGTATCTATAAAGTCGGCCCCACTATACTCCGATATAACCGATTTTATCAAATCCGTATATGGCATGTCTTTTTTTTGAAATGATCTGCTTCTGAGCTTTACATCCATATTGTAAGTATGCGATGCAGCTTCTCCTTCCAAGTAGTATATGTTTCTTATCATTTTAACTTTTATATTTATGACTATTCCCTTAAACAAATAAATAGTCTCATTTGATTCGGTAATATATTTAGCTTCTATCTGTGTCTGAACTCTGGTCATTTCAACATACTTGTCTTTTTGCTCTTCAGGTATTATTCCGCTAAAGTACATCCTTACATGGTTATTTACTTTTTTAACGATCCTCAAATCAAGTAGGTTTGTAAGCTGATAAGGCCCAAATTGAAGGTTGCTATATGTAATAATTGACAAACCCACTGTACCATCCCCTTTCCAATGCAAAAAATATGGTTACATAAATTTCTAAGCAATGCTTGTATTTACCTTTAATGTCTCCATGATTCCTCTTGCTACTTGTTTCCACTGCTTCATTTCTTCTTCAGTGCAGTTAAAGCTGCATATAAGTGCTCTTCCCTCAAGTTCTGCAATAAACGTAAAATTGTATATTTTGCCATCTATAGCATCAGTTAAAAAATCAAAGTATACAATATTCCTGCCGTTTATCTGTTCTACACCATCTTCCAGCCACGTTGCCGCAGGCTGCATTTTTTTCACTATCTGTAGCATGGCATCTTTGAACCTGTACATATTCTTATCAAGAACCTCAGTACTTGTGTGATTAAATGAAATATTTATCGATGTGCTTTCATTGGTGTAGATAAGCTTTGGTCTTCTTTCTGAAGGATATTTTATAGAAGCAATCTCAGGAGACATTTCACTGAAGCTTTTAGGAAGAATTATATTGATCTTGCCGTCTAACAGAGTTTTTTCATGGAATTCTATATCCTCTCCATTTATATTGATCATACCGGTTTTTATTCCAGTTAAAATGTTATTCTTTTCAAGCTCCATCACTCTTTTACGCTGCTCTTTATTTAATAATTCTATAATTTTTTCATCTATAAATTCCGGATTTTCTTTGCTCATAGTAGCATCCCCTTTGTCATTATTCTATTAATATAAACAAACACCAGTCGGGTTATCCTTCATATTTATATTACCGAACCTCTTCATTAAATATAGCTTTAATTACATCATAAACCACAGAGACTCGGTCGTCTAGTATATCTATTTTTACATGTTTTTTTATAAACATTGTATATACTTTGTCAAATAATTTTTGATGTAAAAAAGACAGGTTTAGGTAAACAATATCAGGTTTATATTAAAGGGGCTGATACAAAACTAAATTAGCTTTGCATCAACCCCTTATTTATTTAGGCATAAATAGCAAATTATGATTCAACAAAAACAGCACTTTAAAAAGGCAATTTATTATTCTGTTCTTAATGCAACAACCGGATCCTTCTTAGCAGCACTGCGTGACGGAATGATGCCGGCAATCAGCGTCAGAAGCATACTGATAATAATCAGAATAATGGCTGTCTTCACCGGCAGAATTGCACTGAGATTATTAATACCTGTCAAATCATGCATTATCATATTGATAGGTATGCAGAGCAGATAGGTAATCACCACCCCAAGCAGACCGGATGTGAAGCCGATAATAACGGTTTCTGCGTTAAACATACTGGAAACATTCCTTTTCGATGCACCGATAGCACGCAAAATACCGATCTCCTTCGTACGCTCCTGTACTGAAATCAGCGTGATAACACCGATCATAATGGAAGAAACAATGAGAGACACTGCGACAAATGCAATAAGAACATAGGTAATGGCATCAATAATCGTCGTGACGGATGACATTATAAGTCCTACATAGTCAGTATAGGTAATTTCTTCCATATCGTCAACTTTTTCGTTGTATTCCGCTATAGCATCCTTGATAACATCCTTGTTAGCAAAGGAAGAAGCATAAAGATTAACGGTTGCAGGGCTGTCAAAATCCACACAACCAAGCTTTTTCAGATTGTTTTCATAAGTTGAATCCGAGAATTCCAGAATTTCATCGTAATATTGGGCACACATATCGTCGGTATATTGAGTAATGGCCATATCAAGTGCACCAGCCAGTTGCTCGTTGGTCATAGTGCCCATCTTTTGTTTTACCTGTGCGGCATACTGCATGCGGAACTGCTCGGTTAAAGCCTGAGTAAAGGATTCTTTCAAGTCCTTATCACTCATGGAAGAAATATATCCTTTAATAGTTGCCTCATCCATTCCCGTCTGCTTTGCCATTGCCGGTGCAATAGCAGCTTCCATATCAGCACGTGTCATGTTTGCAAGAGTGTCGGAAACAAACTTCTCAGTCGCTTCAGCAGAAGGAATACTCATAATCTTAAGGTAGGCAGATGCCTTTCCCGAAGTATCAAGAGATGCTATATACTCTTTGAATTCCGTCGCTTTTTTCTCGGCTGTAACAGTACCGTCTTTATCCTTAAACGGCAGTCCTGTGAAAATATCCGTATTGGGATTTTCCTTCTGTGCTTTTACAGCTTCCGATTTAGTTGCATGCTCAATGATATATTCCGTAAGCTTGTTTGTATATCCGATGGAACTTCTGCTTGAGGATACAACAGAATTTTCACTGGGCTTTGCAATACCGACAACATGAAGTGCCAGTGCATTGTCATAAAGATATTTCAATCCCGCTTCAGTATCACGAAGATCCGTATAGGTACCCGTTTTTTCATCAAATGTGTAACAGTCGGAGTTTAAAATTGTACGAAAATCCATTTTGCAGATTTCTTCATAAGACCATTTCTGTACCTCATAATCAACCGTAGTATGATTGATTGTCGCATCCATCAGCTTCTTGATTTCCTCTTCCGATTTCAGTCCTAACGCATAAAGAGTCATATCATCTATTTCGTTATTTTCATCTACGAATAGAACTATTTCATCATATCTTGAAGGCCAGTTTCCATATATCAAATCATACTGCTTCTCGATTACTTTATTCACAAGTTTTCCGTTATCACCGGGCAGCAGCTCTTTCCACAAATTCATGGATGACCTCATCATGGACGAAGCATTCCCCATAACTGACTGATCACGCAGGGCAATCATAGATGACATATCGACACCGACATACTTTTTCATAAGCTCCAATGTCATAGCTTCCGTATCGGATCTGATAATGTTGCCATCAACGTTTTTAGTGTATATTAAAAGATCGGTATCATATGTGTACTGTACTCCTGCCAGAGCCGCACCAAGCTTGCTGTTTTCGTCGGCTCGTTCCTTCTCAACATGTTTCTTAAAAGCTTTCAAATCGTTTTCCTGTGTTTCAAGGGAGTTCATTGCATTCATCATTTCATATAGCATAGCTTTCTGGTAAACTGCATCGTTCTCATGCTCCGACACCGACTGCGCTTTTCCCATAAACGTAGAAAGCAGTGTTGATACATCCACACTTTGTGCTTCAATTGTTAAAGGATAGGAAGAAAGGGTTTCCTCCTGTACGGAATCAATGAATGTAGTAGTCCCCTGGGACACTGCATAGATTAAAGCTATACCGATAATACCGATGGAACCGGCAAAACTGGTTAAAGCTGTCCTACCCTTTTTGGTAATCAGGTTTTTAAGAGATAGTCCGAAGGATGTTCCAAAGGACATTGACGGTTTTTTCTTTCTGCCATTATTCTCTTCCCTACTTTGTGCCTTAACAGCTTCCTTTTTAACCTCTTCGTCAGTAAGAGGCATGCTGTCATCGATTATCTTGCCGTCAAGCATTTTTACAATTCTAGTTGAATACTTTTCTGCAAGGTCGGGATTGTGGGTAACCATAACGACGAGGCGATCCTTGGCAATTTCTTTCAGTATATCCATAACCTGAATACTTGTTTCGGTATCAAGTGCACCTGTCGGTTCATCGGCTAAGATAATATCGGGATTGTTGACTATGGCACGGGCAATGGCAACTCTCTGCATTTGACCGCCAGATATCTCAGCCGGCTTCTTGCGTATCTGATCTGCAAGACCAACCTTTTCGAGGGCTTCCTTTGCACGTTTGCGTCGTTCCCTTTTAGACACTCCGGACAGCGTAAGTGCAAGCTCTACATTAGCCAGCACCGTCTGATGGGGAATAAGGTTATAGCTTTGAAATACGAAACCTACCGAATGATTCCTGTATGTGTCCCAATCTCTGTCCTTATACTCTTTTGTAGACCTACCATTAATTACCAAGTCACCGGAGGTATACTGATCAAGGCCTCCTATAATGTTTAGCATGGTTGTTTTACCGCAGCCTGAAGGACCAAGTATAGAAACAAACTCGCTATCACGGAATTTTAGATCTATTTCTTTCAATGCCTCGATATCTTCACCACCGGTAATGTAAACCTTTGATATTTTCTTAAGCTCAAGCATTTCCATATCCTCCTTATTTACTTTCCGTATCAATACCCGCCATTTGGCAGGCATTAGCACTGCTTGAATTCAATTTATTGATAGCATTACGGACAGATGATATATCACTTTCCGTCATCTTGTCCGGTTTTGTCTTCATGAGCAGCTTTCGCAGATTGGCAATATCTGCTTTGATCTGCTTCTTTTCCACTTTCGGAAGTTCCTTTTTTATTTTGTCAAGTGCAGTTTCAGCACGTTTTAGACACTTATTGGCCTTATAGGTTATATCAAGTGCCTGACGACGAATGCCATCCTGGCTCGAGTACTCCTCAGCGTCACGAATTGCCTGTTCTATTTCCGCATCAGACATACGCTCGTTATCGGTAATGATAATGTATTGCTCCTTGCCGGTATCCAAGTCTTTCGCTGACACCTTCAAAATACCGTTTACATCGATATCAAATGTAACCTCAATTTGTGGAACTCCTGCAGGGGCAGGTTTGATACCGCTTAGTTTAAATTTACCGATTGTTTTATTATCCTTTGCCATGGGACGTTCTCCCTGCAGAACGTGGATCTCAACATTTCGCTGATAAGGTGCAGCTGTAGTGAAAATCTTTGAATAATGCACAGGAAGAGGAGTATTTCGTTCCACAAGCCGTGTAGCTACGCCGCCAACTGTCTCAATGGATAGACTAAGGGGTGTAACGTCAATCAATAGAATACTATTCCTGCCGTAAAGTGTGATGGCTCCACTTGAAAGCGTATCTGCCTGCACAGCAGCTCCCTGTGCCACGCATTCGTCAGGATTAATGTTCTGTGAAGGGATTATTCCCGTCAGCTCCCGAACCTTTTCCTGTACAGCAGGTATCCTTGTTGATCCTCCAACCAATAGTACCTTGCTAAGCTCCGATGCTGCAATTCCTGCATCCATCAGAGCATTCTGAACAGGAACGGCTGTCCTTTCAACAAGATCACGGGTCAAATCATTAAATTCTGTTCGTGTAAGCGTGTATTCAAAATTAATGGTATTTCCACGTATTTGTGTCAAATACGGAAGCACAATGTAGCTGTTTTCAGTGCCTGACAGTTCCTTTTTCGCTTGCTCCGCAGCCTCCCTTATCCGCCTAAATGCAGCAAAATCTTTTCTTACATCCACATTATACTCTTTTTTTATCACATCGACCAGACGATTGGTGATACGCTCGTCAAAATCGTCACCACCTAGATGATTATCACCATTAGTAGCAAGAACTTCGATAACACCTTCACCGATCTCTATAATGGAAACGTCAAAAGTACCACCGCCAAGATCGTACACCATAACTTTCTGTGGTGTCCCATTATCAAGTCCGTATGCAAGAGCAGCACTTGTCGGTTCGTTGATGATACGCATAACATTCAAACCTGCAATACGCCCTGCATCCTTCGTTGCCTGACGCTGAATATCGTTAAAATACGCAGGAACAGTTATAACAGCGTCGGTTACCGTTTCACCGAGATATGCTTCCGCATCCGTTTTAAGCTTACGTAATATCATAGCACTGATTTCCTGCGGTGAAAAGGGCTTTCCGTCAATCTCTTTTTTCCAATTCGTACCCATGTGTCGCTTGACGGAGCTAATTGTCCTCTCACTGTTGGTAACAGCCTGCCTCATTGCCGCTTCCCCTACAAGACGTTCTCCGTCTTTTGTAAAAGCAACAACGCTAGGAGTGGTTCGATTTCCTTTTTCGTTGGGAATTATTGCCGGTTTCCCACCTTCCACAACAGCCACGCAACTGTTTGTCGTACCAAGATCTATTCCTATTGTTTTACCCATTTTAATTTTCCTTTCCATCAGCGAGCATACAACAAGTTATATAGCAGCATCTGAATGAAATTGAAAATAAGTCGTATCCCCATCAGCCAAAGAAATATTTTCCCCATCATTCTAAATGGTGAATGAAACCCTCTTGCTCCCGGCTGCTCTGCTCTCCGACTCAAAATGTTATATTCTCTATAAAGCTGTCTGTAAACAGGATTGTTGGGTTCCATCTGTATTGCCTTTTGCAAAAGGTCCATTGCTCTCACTGTTTCTCCCATACCGTTATATGCAACTGCAGTGATATAGAACCATCGTGCATTCCGATAATTACTGGTCATACGGGTAAGTATAGCTATTGCATCGTCAAAACGACCGCTGTTTACCGCATATATAGCGTGAACAAGCTCGTCTGAATCTCCTTCCTGAGGATATGGTGTTGTGTCATATTGTCTTGCACCGAATCCGAAGCCAAAGAAATCTTCAAAATTAAAGTCGCCGAAATCACTATACCAGCCACCTGCTCCCTCATACCGGCCATAACCCTGCCCTGTACTATGCTGACTTCTCTGCCCGTAGCTACCATAGGATGAGTAATATTGCTGCCTTCTTTGCTCCTCTTCCTGTTTAGCTCTATATTTTTCCGGATTCTGCAACATCTGGTAAGCTTCATTGATCTCGTTCATTTTGCGACCTGCTTCCCGATCGTTGGGGTTCAAATCGGGATGGCATTCCTTAGCTTTTTTCCTGTATGCTTTTTTTATTTCTTCCTGTGAGGCTCCCGGCGATACACCAAGCACCTTATAAGGGTCAATCATATAGTTTTTCACCTACTTATGTTCTTTTTTCAAAGCTCTGTTTGCATTTAGGGCAGGTAATCATAATCCGTCTGCCTCGTTCCGGTTTTTTAATACGTATGTCAGCCTTACAGCCTGGACAATTATAATACTTGTGGGTTTTCCGGTCACGCCACATGCTTTTATACAGACGAAATCTCTGTGTAGTCTTATTTTTGATACTCAGATATCGATTACGTTCCATCTGCCTTTTATAGAAATTCCTTGAAAGAGCACGGCCCAATGACCATACCAGTAAAACAAATCCAATGATATTCAAAAAACGAATGTATGGTAAATAAGAAATAAGTATCATAATGATCCCGGCTATGGACAGAAATCGGGAAAGCTCATCATAGCCATAACGTCCCTGCATGAAGCCATTTACCTTATATTCTAAGGTTGAAAGCCATCTTCTCATAGAATACCTCCTTCAGATACTTATCAGTAAAAAATACACCATTTTTCTAAACTGAAACTAAACTATTTTTATTGTCCCTAGCAACAATTTTTTATAACATACATTTCTAAACTGAAAAGAAACTCAAGTAAAAAAGCTCCTCCTTACAGTCAATAGTTTATAAACTGTCGGCAAGGGGAGCATATATAGTCGGTAGAATATATCTATTTTCTTTTTCTATTTTGGTAATGAAACGGTGAATACCGTCTTACGGTTGCGAGATGAAACAGTGACATCGCCACCGTGAAGCTCCACGATTTTTTTGACTATAGCCAGCCCGATACCGTTACCAGCAACGGAATGGGACTCATCCACCTGAAAAAATTTTCGGAAAATGAGCTCCTTAGCCTCTTCCGGTATCTCCTCTCCCGTATCGGAGATAGATATAAGAAGTCTGTTCTCGATTTCAGTTATATCGATTCTCACAGTACCATCTCTGTCACAGAATTTAATTGCGTTATCAATCAGATTGATCCAAACCTCTTTGAGCAATTCTTCATTAGCATAAACGGTATATTCATCAAATGTAAGATCAAGCTCAATATTCTTTTTACTCCATTTATTTTCAAAAAGCAGAACACAGTTGCGGATTTGTTCGGAAAGATTGAATTCGGATGCCCCTGTTAATATGGTCTGATTTTCAATTTTTGTTAAATTAAGGACATTAGTCGCCATGGCGGCAAGCCGCAGAGATTCCTCCTCTATAATATTTATATAGTCCATCCTTTGTTCCTCCGTGAGGTTTCCATGCTTTAGAAGCTTAGCAAATCCTGCGATGGAAACAATGGGTGTTTTGAACTCGTGGGAAAAATTATTAATAAAGTCTGAACGAAGCATTTCTGTCTTTTCAAGCTCCTCTGCCATATTATTAAAGCTTGCCATCAATTCCAATGCTGTAGGATGCTTGTCGAAAAATTTACCGAAATGCAGACGTGTCTTATAGTCACCTGAAGCCAGACGGTTCATGGCGTTGATAAAAGAGTTGACCGGCTTAAGGGGAATACGGCTAGTCACCGCAGTCAAGATCAATCCAAGAATTATACTTGCAATTACTATATTGAAAATCAAATAATCAACTCTCGGTACATCATTGCCATTCTTCAAAACTCCATTGTGAACCAAAAAGATAATAACGCCTCCTACTATTAACACTGTTACTATGATAAAGCAAAATACCACCGATGAAAACAGTATAGTCAGGGCCAACCGCTGTTTCCTCTCTATTCGTCTCATACCTTTTTCACCGCCTTATATCCAAGCCCACGAACCGATTCTATTTCGAATTCCTCCCAACCTTCAAACCTCTTACGAAGTCTGCCGATATGCACAGTCACCGTTTCCCAACCGGATTCACTGTCATTCCCCCAGATTTCATCCATTAACTGAATGCGGGTGAATATTTTGCCCGGATAGGAAAGCAATTTATATAGAAGCAAAAACTCTTTTTGCGGAAGTTCCTGTATTTCATTGCCTTTCGATACCGTAAAGCTATTGTAATCCAGGGTTACATCACCGATGACAATTTTTTGCTCGTTAGCAATCTGTGCACGGCGAAGAAGTGCTTTGATGCGTAAAATCATTTCCTCTTCATCGAAGGGTTTTGTCATATAATCATCCGTTCCGACTAGGAAGCCCTTATGCTTGTCTTTAGGCAGCTGCTTGGCGGAAACCATAAGGATGGGCAGATTATTGTTGCTATAGCGAAGTGCTTTTGTAAATTCATAACCATCCATCTGAGGCATCATAATATCGAGAACCACAAGATCGATATGCTCTCTTTCCATCACATCAAGTGCTTCCTTACCGTTTGTCGCTGTAAGTACGGTATAATTCTCCGCTGTCAGTACGGCCTCTATATATCTGCGTGTGTTTTTATCATCATCAACTACTAAGATACGAACCATATCATTCTCCTCATGTTTCGTGGAATTAAACTCTCGTCTTCAAGCACAATGAATATTTCTCTTTTTTAAGTCAAGCCCTTTACAGTAACTGGCACTTTAGCTTTTATTATATTATAAATAGGCGTATATAAATCAATATTCTGCATTGGTGTTTGTAATGAAACAATTAATGAGTACCTGATTTTTCGATTCCACCTCTCAAGCCACGCTCTTTCTTTCCACCAACCTACAGTCGGATAAATTCCTATTAAATTACTCACTGCAAGTTCAGCTGCAGTACCTTCCCATATATCTGAATGAATTGACCCTAAATGCCTGTTATTCTTTCCAATTATCCACTTAACACTGCCTCCGTCACTTTCATATCCTTCGTCTTCCATATCTGCAGCAGCATTAATACGTGCAAGAAAGGCCTCCTTTGTGTCCGTTCCGTTTACATCAAATCTCAATGCACATGATGCATATCTATATCTTTCTTTCCATCCTATTTCTCCAGGACTTGGCTCAATAAAATATGATAAAGTTACTCTCATACTAACCGGAATTTCCCCTAAATCAAGCAATAAATCCTTCGGCCATGGCAGCTCATGAATGTTCATATCTTTTGTAACATAACGTTTCCCATCATCACTTTTATCAAAAGGTTGCAATTCGGACTGAACAATAAGATTAACAGAATTTTTCATGCACCAAAGGGCCTTATTTAAATTTGGTACGCCATACCCACATGTTTTAAGAAGTTCTTTATAGCAGCCCTTTGTCTTTCCTTTTAAAAATTGGCTTTTCATCGCTGGAGTCCACTCAGCAGAATGAATTAGCAATGCCCTTATAGTCTCAGGCCACGCATTGGGATATTGAAACTGAATTTGGGCAGCTAACCATGCTGCCTGTGCAGTTGCAGCACTTGTTGCATTAGTAAAGTGAAAATGCCTCTCAGACGGCTTATAATATGTAGTAAGCAAAGATAATTCTTCACATTCCCAACATCCAAGTGAATCCTTTCTAAGATTACCACCTTCCAAAACAATATCAGGTTTAATAGGCCATTTTTTATCCCAAAGAATCGATGTTGAACTATAAGGAGATAACCCTCCTTTTGGAGCCACCGAACTTGCCTCATAATGCTTTTTATTGTCCTTTTCTATATAAACTTTTTCTGTATATGCACCAACAGTAACAGCATTCCAAGCTTGTCCAGGGTTTTGAACTGTCATGCTCTTATTACTGTCAGGGTAGTCCTTCCATTCTTTACGATCAACAACATTTCCTGCAGATACAAAGAATAACTTTTGCTCACCATCCAAATACCCAGATGTTAATTCATCTATTGCAGCAGACCAAGAAGAAGGACTTCCATCCCTGAGTTCATATTTTGGAGCTGTAACTGCCATACAAATAATCCTTTTTCTATTCGGATTGTCAATTATCATTCTACTAACCACCTGTTCAGTTATAGCACCATATAGCTTCTTATCATTCTCTCCTGTCGGTGGAAGTATCTTGCATGACTCAAGGATATGATTAATAGTAACAGCATGACTGCCTTCGACATCACGTTGCAGATCACCATAAACAGCCAGACCAGCCATACCTGTCCCATGTCCCTCATGATCATGAGTTCCCCATGAATCCTCATAGCTCTTACAGTCTTCATCTTTTAAGACAGGTTTAATTAAGGCATGTCCATTATTTATCCCTGTGTCAAGTATACAAATGCAAACATCGGTATCTGCATTAACCATTGTTCTACTCTTAAGCTCTTTTACCCACTCTACCTGTTCACTATTCTCCATATCAATGAAAAACAGGGCTGTTTCGGATGTTCTCCGAAACTCAGCTATATTTGGACTTGCTGATATAAGCTCAACCAGTAATTTTTTATTTACTTTTCCAAGGATAACTTTTCTTTCTGGGAAATCTAAAGATTCTTTTTGGAGAGGTATATTTAATTGCTCAGCTAATTTACGGGTACAAGCTTCTACTTCTTCGTCACTTGAACTAAGCCAAATTTCACACCACTGCGGTTCATCTTCAGGAATCCACTCCTTCTTTCCCTGCCAGAAAGATTCCAAAACCGCAAGCTTAATATTATTAAGTGACGATATCAACGCTTCATTTTTGGGTTTATGCTTATCAGTATCCTTTTCAATGTATTCCTGGACCTTTTTTATGTAATAGGTTTCTTTTCCTTTCGGTATAAAAACAGTTGCTTTATTAACAAATTTGTCTTCATCAATTTTTTCAGTCCTTACATTCAGCAGCCGGATCCCTTTACCTTTCCTCTGGTACTCAAGACTTTTGGTTGCAAGTTCAAAATTTGGGGCACTTTCAAACTCTAAATACATCCCGTCCTTTGTTGGTAAGGATACCGCTGAACGCTGCTCGTTTATATCTTTTGCCTCATTCCAGGCCTTCTCCAACATTTCCTTGATACGTTGACCATGAACACGTCTGTCAACATTCGGAAAAGGTTTGGGAGGTATCACCTGCTTCTTTCTTGTATATTTTTGTGTTTCAGGGATACCTTCAATAAAAAAATGCCTGTATGTTTCTTCTGGCATATTATTCACCTCTTTGATACACAGAATTTCTTTCAGCGATCATCAAAGTCAAAAGTTCTTTATCTACAGTTTCTTTATCATTCAGAATTGCTTCTTTTATTGCATCATCACATGCCCTTGCTATTTCTGCATGGCTTAAAGATATACACTTTTTTACAATTTCTTTCAATTTTAACTTATCACTTATAAACCCATTAAGCCTATTTTTTATTAATCTTTCTATCTCAACTTCTCCTGGTAGTCCGTAATGCAGAACATCATCAAAACGTCTGAATAAAGCCTGGTCAAGTAGTCTCAAATTGTTTGTAGCCGCTACTATAACGCTTTGGGAATGATCCTGCTCAATAAACTGAAGAAACGAATTAAGTACTCGCCTCATTTCACCTACATCATTATCCATGCTGCGTTCAGCCCCTATAGCATCAAACTCATCAAACAAATACACTGCTTGACTCTCTGCAATTGTTTCAAAAATCTGCCTAAGCTTTGCACTCGTTTCTCCCATAAACTTTGTAACCAGTTTATCCACCATAATAGTACATAGCGGTAAATGCAGCTCTCCCGCTAAAACCGATGCGGTCATAGTCTTGCCTGTACCTGGAGGGCCAGCAAGTAATATCTTCCTGCGGTTACTCATGCCATATTTTTTCAGTTTGTCTTGCAGGCGAAACTCTTTCAGTATCCTTTCAACCCTTGCTTTTATATCATCTTTTACTACCAGTTCCGACAATCTGTTTTCAGAAATATTACTGGAGATCATATCTCCCAAATCTTTATTTAAAGGAATTACTTTAGCACTTTCTGATTTGACTTTATCAATCAAAGCTCTGATATCCCTAGCCAAAGAAGTATGCCCTTGCTTTGCTTCATAAGCAGCAAGCTGTAAAACCACAGTTTTAAATCTATCATCATTTTTATCAAAATGTGACTGTATAAGCATCTTTATCTGTTCTGCTGTTGCCATTACCACTATCACCTCTTTTCACTCTGCATTATATCATATTCACATATTTTTTTCATTAGTTACAAGGAACATTCGTTCTTAATATATTTGAATTCTCCGTGTTTATAACTGCTATCTTCGATGTATTGATATGATGTTGTATAATAAAACTTGACATGAATACCTAGAACAAATAGGCTAAAAGTAAGAAAAATGGAGGTCAATCATGTCAGGAAATGTAAAGAGGGTTACAAGACAGTATACAGAAGAATACAAGGCAGAATCTGTAAAACTTGTGAAAGAGATAGGGA
>Ga0208695_1000961_pt1 | contig 26309 bp, 29 predicted proteins | sample AD_UKC111_MetaG_FD_184449 | JGI IMG/M metagenome (GOLD analysis project Ga0208695, IMG submission 184449) | Active sludge microbial communities of municipal wastewater-treating anaerobic digesters from Hong Kong - AD_UKC111_MetaG (SPAdes)... | ecosystem: Engineered > Bioreactor > Anaerobic >...
CTAGACCGCGCTCGCGCGTACGGTACGGACGATCGGGCCCGCCGTATCGACCGCGCGAGTCCGTAAGGCCGGCGCGAACGATTGGCAGGCCCGATTCGATAAGGATGTCGCGGAGCGGCGTCATCCGCAGTGCGTCGTCCCACCCCCATCGCGCGAATCTACTGCCGGACGAACGGCGCAGCCGGTCCTCGCGCTGCTTCTCGTCGATCACGACCTGCGCGACGCTCCGGTTCCCCCTGAGCTCCTCTCGCAGGTACTTGCCTAGACCGTCGAACTCCCCGATCACCCCGTAGTCTGGCCATTCGAAGTCTGTGAACTCGACGTGCCTGCCGGAGACGTGCCGCACCTGCAGGAGCGGGGCTGGAAACCCCAGGATGTGCATGGTTGCCCGGCTGAGGGACTCGCCTGGCGTCTCAGCTCGACCATCGGCGAACTCTGCAATCTGCAGCGCGCGAGATCGACCACGGAAGGGTTGCTCGAGATGGGCCATGAGCGCATCGCGCGATGTCAGCGCGGCGCGGAGCGCGTAGTCAGCAGGGGATGTGGCGAAGCGGAACGGCTGAACCACGGCGAGGTCGGCGAGGGTTCGCTCGACCGCCGTTGCTCGCAGCGTGCCAAGGTCGACGATCTCCTCGGCGCGAAGGCCTCGGCAGTGCCGGGTCAACCCCACCTCCGAGCGGCCGCCGCTCGCGCGGTCGGCAGCAACATGAACTGTCGACGGCCACGGTCCGATCAGTGGCAGGCCATGCAGAACGGCGGCCGACCAATGCGAGAAGACGACGCCGGGATGCGCGGTAGCGGCCGCACTCACCCGAATCCGGTGGCGTTCCGGATCGGTGGCAGCATCCCACACGGCACGCGGACAGTACGCTCCGCGTTTCACCCGAATCAACTCGCCACGCTCGATAGCTCGGGAAACGGAGCGTGGGTGTACGTCCAACGCAGGTAGCTCGTGGACCAGAAACACCCGCGCAGGCCAGTTGGTCACGTTCGCATCATGGAGCGTCCCCCATCCGTGAGCGCGTTGGCCGCCGCCCCGGTGAGTCCAGGCGCCCCCGTCAATATCGGGAGGAGTGGTACGTCGCGCGTACGGTACGGACGATCGGGCCCGCCGTATCGACCGCGCGAGTCCGTAGCGCCCGCACGGGCGCTGGCTTGGCTAGTCTTGCCGCATGCTTCTCAGTGATCGCGACATCCGGTCAGAACTGGCGTCGGGCCGCATCGGACTCGAGCCGCTCGACCTTGAGATGGTGCAGCCCTCCAGCATCGACGTGCGCCTCGATCGCTTCTTCCGGCTGTTCGACAACCACAAGTACCCGTTCATCGACCCCGCCGAGGACCAGCCCGACCTCACCCATCTTGTTGAGGTGGATGCGGGCGAGCCATTCATCCTGCACCCCGGTGAGTTCGTGCTCGGTTCCACCTTCGAGTTGGTGACGCTGCCCAACGACGTCGCCGCCCGCCTCGAGGGAAAGAGCTCGCTCGGCCGCCTCGGACTGCTCACGCACTCGACTGCCGGCTTCGTTGACCCCGGCTTCTCAGGGCACGTCACCCTCGAGCTCTCCAACGTCGCGACGCTGCCGATCAAGCTGTGGCCGGGCATGAAGATCGGGCAGCTGTGCTTCATCCGCACGAGCTCGCCGGTTGAGAACCCTTACGGGTCGGGCGCGTATCTCAACCGCTACCAGGGGCAGCGCGGACCGACCGCGAGCCGCAGCTTCCAGAACTTCCACCGCACCGACGTGCGGTCGACGGATGCGGGCGCGGCGGGGAACTGACGCGGGTTTAGTAGGCCGAAGGCCGTATCGAAACCCTGGGTACGCGCGGTTTCGATACGCCGCTGTGCGGCTACTCAACCAGCGGCTAGGAGAGCTGCTCCAGCTGCCAGCCGAGCCACGGGCTGAAGGCGTAGGGCGCGGCGAGAGCTGCCGCCGTGAGCGACTCGGGGGTGACCCACTCGAACTCCGCGACCTCGTCGGGGTTCGGCGCCACGGCATCCGTCGTCACGGCCCGGAAGACCGGGCACACCTCGTTCTCGACGATGCCCGAGGCGTCGACCGCCCGGTAGCGGAAGTCGGGCAGGATCATCGTGAGCTCGCCGATCGTGATGCCCAGTTCGACGGATGCCCGGCGCGCGATCGCGTCATCGAACGACTCGCCCGGGGCCGGGTGCCCGCAGAACGAGTTCGTCCATACTCCGGCCCAGGTGAGCTTGGACAGCGCGCGCCGGGTGACCAGCACCAGGCCGTCGCCGTTGTAGACATGGCAACTGAATGCGAGGTGCAGCGGGGTGTCGGCGGTGTGCACGCCGAGCTTATCTGCGACGCCGATAGGCCGGCCCGCGTCATCCAGAAGCACGACCTGTTCGGAAAGGGTCATCGAGGTAGTCTGCCTATGTGGATAGTTCCGGGCTGCTCGCCCTCTCGAAGGAGAGGCAACTGCAGGTCGACGCCGTGCTGGCGCGCTTCTTCAGCCTAGCCAAGAACCGCGCGGCGGCCTTCGGTGAGCAGTACGTCGAGCTCTGGCGGACCCTGGAGACCAACACCATCGGCGGCAAGCGATTCCGCCCCCGCATGGTGATGTGCGCCTACGACGCCCTCGGCGGCAACGACCTCGAGGCCGCCGCCTACGTGGGCGCGGCGTTCGAACTGCTGCACACGGCCCTGATCGTGCATGACGATGTCATCGACAACGACTTCGTTCGCCGTGGCGCCCCCAACATCTCGGGCACCTACCGCGACCGCGCGATCGCCGCGGGTGCCACCCAACGCGCCGCCGACCACAGCGGCATCTCGGCGGCCGTCATCGCAGGCGACCTCGCCCTGTTCAACTCCTACCGACTCATCGACCGCAGCGGGGTGAGTGGCGAGATCCGCACCCGACTGATCGAGGTCATGGATGACGCGCTCTTCGCCTCCGCCGCCGGCGAGCTGATCGACGTGGACTTCTCGATGCTGCCGGACGTTCCCCGCGTCGACGACATCCTCACCATGGAGCGCCTCAAGACGGCCGTGTACTCCTTCGAGTGCCCGCTGCAGGCGGGCGCGATTCTCGCCGGTGCCTCCGACGAGGTCGTCGCCACGCTGGGCGACTTCGGTCGCGAGATCGGCATCGCGTACCAGATCGTCGATGACCTGCTGGGCGTCTTCGGCCTGGAGTCGGAGACCGGCAAGACGACGATCGGCGACCTGCGGGAGGGCAAGCGCACGGTGATGATCGCGTACGCGACCAGCACGCGCGAGTGGGCGGGCGTCGAGCCGGTCTTCGGAACCGACGACCTTACCGAGACAGATGCCGCCCGCATCCGTGACATGCTCGTCGGCTGCGGCGCGAAGAACTTCACCGAGGGGTTGGCACGCTACTACGCGAACCGTGCCCTGGCCCGCCTGGCCGAGCCGCACATCCCGCCGGCACTGCGGCTCGAGCTGCACCCGCTCGCCGACGACGTGCTCGGGCGGGTCAAGTGAGCGGGCGGCTCGCCCTCTACGATCGGGTCGCTGAGGAGACGGCGAGCATCGTCATCCGTCGGTACTCGACCTCGTTCGGCCTCGCGTCCCGACTGCTGGGGCCGGGTGTGCGCCAGCACGTGGAGAACATCTACGCCCTCGTGCGCGTGGCCGACGAGATCGTCGACGGCGGCGCCGAGGAGGCGGGGGTCGATACTATCGGCGCCGGTCGGGCGCTCAACGAACTCGAGCGCGAGACCGAGAACGCGATGGACACCGGCTTCAGCTCCAACCTCGTGGTGCACGCCTTCGCGCTTACCGCGCGCGAGACGAGCTTCGGCGCCGAGCTGACGGCGCCGTTCTTCGAGTCCATGCGCATGGACCTCAGCGCGAAGCAGCACGACCAGGCGAGTTTCGAGCGCTACGTCTACGGCTCCGCCGAGGTGGTCGGTCTCATGTGCTTGCGCGCGTTCGTGCTGGGCGAGAAGGTGGATGACCTGCCCCGGCTGGAGACCGGCGCGCGCGCCCTCGGGGCCGCCTTCCAGAAGGTCAACTTCCTGCGCGACCTCGCCGCCGACTTCGAGACCCTCGGCCGCAGCTACTTTCCGAACGTGAACGTCGAGACCTTCACCGAGGAGGAGAAGGTGCGCCTGCTCGACGACATCGACGCCGACCTCGCGGTCTCCGCCGCCGTGCTGCCCGAGCTGCCGGCCAGCAGCCGCCGCGCGGTGGCCCTCGCCCAGTCCCTGTTCGCCGAGCTTTCGCGTCGGCTCCGCAAGACGCCCGCCGACCAGCTCGTGCGCTCGCGGGTGCGCGTGCCCAACCCCGTCAAGGCCAGACTCGCGCTCGCCGCGAGCGCTGGATCACTGCCCCGCTCGAAAGGTCGATCATGAGTCGCGTCGTCGTCATCGGGGGTGGCATCGCGGGGCTCGCGAGTGCCGCCCTGCTCGCTCGCGAGGGCCACGAGGTGACCCTGCTCGAGGGGCGCCCCGAGGTCGGTGGGCGTGCCGGCAGCTGGGAGCAGGACGGCTTCCGCTTCGACACCGGCCCGAGCTGGTACCTCATGCCCGAGGTCTTCGACCACTTCTACAAGCTGCTGGGCACCTCGGCCGACGAGCAGCTCAAGCTCGTCACACTCGACCCCGGCTACCGCGTCTACTTCGAGGGCGTCACCGAACCGCTGGATGTCTCGGCCGAGCTCGAAGACAACCTCGAGCTCTTCGAGGCCATCGAGCCCGGGGCGGGCGATCGGCTTGAGAAGTACCTGGACTCCGCGCGGGAGACGTACGAACTCGCGAAGCTGCGCTTTCTGTACACGACCTTCGCGGACATCCGCACCCTGCTTCGACGGGATGTGCTGTCGAAGACTGCCAAGTTCCTGCGCCTGCTGCTCGAGCCCCTGTCGAGCCTCGTGGGGCGCAAGTTCCAGGACCAGCGGCTGCGTCAGGTGCTCGGGTACCCGGCGGTGTTCCTCGGCTCGTCGCCGTACCTGACCCCGAGCATGTACCACCTCATGAGCCACCTCGACCTGGCCGACGGTGTGCTGTACCCGATCGGCGGCTTCACCCGCGTGATCGAGTCGATCGCCGACCTCGCTCGTGCCGAGGGTGCGACGATCATCACCCGCGCCGAGGTCACGCGCATCGTCGTGGAGAACGGCAAGACGACCGGCGTCGAGTACCTCGACGGCAATCGCGATATCCAGTTCGCGGACGCCGACATCGTCGTCTCGGCCGCCGACCTGCACCACAGCGAGACCGAGCTGCTGAAGCCCGAGGAGCAGACCTACCCGCAGGAGTACTGGGACACGAAGACCCCCGGCCCCAGCGCTCTGCTGCTCTACCTGGGCGTCGAGGGCGAGCTGCCGCAGCTGGAGCACCACACGCTGCTCTTCACCCGCGAGTGGGAGCGCGGCTTCGACGCCATCTTCGGAACCCCCTCGTCGGTGCCCGAGCCAGCCTCGCTCTACATCTGCAAGCCCGGTGGTGTCGATCCGGATGTCGCGCCCGAGGGTTACGAGAACCTGTTCGTGCTCGTGCCGATCCCCGCCGATCCCACGATCGGGCGCGGCGACGTCGACGGTGACGGGGACACCCGCATCGAGGTGCTGGCCGACCGGGTCATCGCGCAGATCGCCGAGTGGACGGGCATCCCGGATCTGGCCTCGCGCATCACCGTGCGCCGCACCGTGGGCCCCGGCAACTTCGCCGACGAGCTGCACGCCTGGCGCGGCACCGCGCTGGGTCCGGCGCACACGCTCAAGCAGAGCGCGTTCTTCCGGGCGGGCAACGTGTCGAAGAAGGTCGACGGGCTGTACTACGTTGGCGGCTCGACGATTCCGGGCATCGGGCTGCCGATGTGCCTGATCAGCGCAGAGATCCTCATCAAGCGCCTGCGCGGCGACACGTCGACCGAGCCGATGGCCGAGCCGCTGGTGCCGTCGGCGGTCGAGCCCCCGGTGGTCGAGCTTGTCGAGACCCCGGCGCAGATCTCGACAGGCTCGATCACCGAAGCTGGCTCGATCACCGCGACAGGCTCGATCACCGAAGCGCGATGAGCTTTCTCTACCTCGCCGCCCTCGCGGTCGCCCTCACCGGCATGGTGATGCTCGACCGCAGGTTCCGCCTGTTCTTCTGGGCGGCGCCGTGGCGGGCGGCGGTGGTGCTGGTGGTCGGCCTCGCGTTCTTCCTTGCCTGGGATCTCGCCGGGGTGGGACTCGGCGTGTTCTTCCGCGGGGAGACCTCGTTCATGACCGGCCTGCAGGTCGCCCCCGAGGTGCCACTGGAGGAGGTCTTCTTCCTCACGCTGCTGTGCTACCTGACGATGAACGCGTACGGCTGGTTGAGTAGGCCGAAGGCCGTATCGAAACCGGGCGGCACCGCATGACCTACTGGGCGCTCAACGTCGTGTTCCTCGTGCCGGTCGCGGTGCTCGTGATCGCGGGACTCATCGTGCGCCGCACCCCGCGCTGGCCGGCGGTCGCCCTGACGGCGGCCGTGGTGCTGGTGATGACGGCGATCTTCGACAACGTGATGATCTCCGTCGGGCTTGTCGCCTACAACCCGGCCGCGATATCCGGGGCGTTCGTGGGGGTCGCGCCGCTCGAGGATTTCGCCTACGCGGTGGCGGCGGTCGTGGGTCTGCCCGCACTGTGGGCGCTGCTCGGCGGCCGCCGGTCGAGTAGCCCGAAGGGCGTATCGAGACCCGCCCCCGAGGAGGAGCCCACCGATGCTTAAGGCGCTGTTCGTGTCATCCCGGCCCCTCAGCTGGGTGAACACCGCGTTCCCGTTCGCGGCCGCCTACCTGCTGACCACCGGCCAGGTCGACGTGACCCTAATCGTGGGCACGATCTTCTTCCTCATCCCGTACAACCTCGCGATGTACGGCATCAACGACGTCTTCGACTACGAGTCCGATCTGCGCAACCCGCGCAAGGGCGGTGTCGAGGGTGCCCTTCTCGACACCCGGATGCACCGGCCGACCTTGATCGCCTCGGTCGTGACGACCGTGCCGTTCGTCGTCTACCTCGTGATCGTGGGGTCGCCCCTGTCGTGGCTGGTGCTGGCCATCTCGCTGTTCGCCGTGGTCGCCTACTCGGCCAAGGGACTGCGCTTCAAGGAGAAGCCGTTCCTCGATTCGATCACCTCGAGCACTCACTTCGTCTCGCCCGGGCTCTACGGCCTCGTGCTGGCGGGTGCGGTGTTCACGCCGCAACTGTGGGCGGTGCTCGGCGCATTCTTCCTGTGGGGCATGGCGTCGCACGCGTTCGGTGCGGTGCAGGACGTCATCGCTGACCGCGAGGGCGGCATCGCCTCGATCGCGACGGTCATCGGCGCCCGCTGGACGGTGCGCTTCGCCGTGATCGCCTACCTGCTCGGCGGAGTGCTGCTGCTGTTCAGCGCGTGGCCCGGGCCTCTGGCAGCGATCCTCGTGCTGCCGTACGCCGCGGTCTGCGCACCGTTCTGGAACGTGACGGATGCCGCGGCCGACACCGCCAACCGCGGGTGGCGGCGATTCCTGCTCCTCAACTTCATCACCGGGTTCTTCGTGACGATGCTCATGATCTGGTGGGCGTTCACCGCCCGCTGACGACGAACTGCCGCACCTCCTCGACGACCGCGGGGTCGCTGAGGATGCGCAGGTGGCCGAGTCCCGAGGTGATCACGGAGTGCACCGGCCCGGTGTGCGCGTTGGCGATGAGCAGTGCCTGGCCGGGATCGACGGTCGCGTCATCCGTGTCGTGCACCAGGAGCACGGGCACGTGGGTGGCCGAGGGGTCGAGCTCAGCGACGAAGCGGCGCCAAGGGTCGGCCACCTCGGGGAACGTGCGACGTTCGATCCGCCGCCGCATGCCGCGCACGGCTCGGGCGCCCAGACCGGCGAGGGCACAGAACTTGTCGACGAGCTGGTCGACGTTCGCCATCCCCGAGATTCCGACGATGCGATTGACGGTGACGCCCTCGCGCACGGCGACGAAGGTCGCGAGCACTCCGAAGGAGTGAGCCACGATCGTGTCGATCGGGCCGTGCCGCAGCGACAGGGCCTCGATCGCGGCGGCGTAGTCGAGGATCGTCACGAGCCGACCGGGTGAGTCGCCATTCGCGGGCGCGTCGAAGGCGATGACGGTGACGTCGGCTGCCTGCAGCGCGGCGACGAGTGCCGAGAATCGGGATGCCCGGCTCCGCCACCCGTGCACGAGCAGTATCACGCGCTCGCCCGACCCCCACCGGTAGGTCATGATCTCGCGGCCGCCGGCATCCACGACCTCGCGGTACGCCCACTTGTGGACCAGCGAGTCGCGCTCGTGCACGGGCTGTGGCGTGCCGACGTGGCGCCACAACCGCCACCCCACCTCGGCTCCCAGTGCGGGAGCCACGCGGCTGAGGGTGGCGAGGGCGACGCGGGCGGCGGGCATCCGGAGTCCTTTCGTGTTTAAATACGATCGTTCGTATAGTATCGAAAGGCGGGAGGAACGCAACAATGGATGCCATGACCACGGCCGCCGACGGACGACGGGCGCGCGGGGACGAGTCGCGCCGCCAGGTGATGGAGCGAGCCGTCAACCTCGCGTCAGTCGGCGGGCTCGACGGGCTCACCATCGGGGCCCTGGCAATCGAGACCGACCGGAGCAAGGGCGGTGTCGTCGCCCTCTTCGGTACGAAGGAGCAGTTGCAGCTCGCGACCGTCGAGGCCGCGCGCGAGATCTTCATCGAGCGGGTGATCGCGCCGGCGCTCACGGTGCCCGGCGGCCTCGACCGGCTGCGCGCGCTGCTCGACAACTGGCTCGACTACAGCCAGGGCCGTGTGTTCGCCGGCGGATGCTTCTTCGCCGCAGCCGCCATGGAGGTCGGGGCCCAGCCGGGTCCTGTGCGCGATGCAGTCGCCGACGCGATGGCCGACTGGTACGAGACCGTGCGCCGCGTGGCCCAGCGAGCGATCGATGCGGGGGAGTTGGCGCCGGGCACGGATGCCGCCCAACTCGCCTTCGAGGTCACGGCGATCCTCGAGGGCGCGAACTCGGCGTCGCGGCTCACCGACAGCGTGGAGCCCTACGCGCGGGCGCGGGTCGCGCTGGCCGGGTTGGTTCAGCCGGCGTAGCCGAGGTTGCGGGCCATGCGCTCGAGCACGGCGACGGCCTGCCCGTACTGGTCGGCCGTGATGCCCTCCGCGACCTGGGTGCGCTGAGCGGCGACCACGAGTTCGAGCCGCTCGAAGGCGCCGCGTCCGCGGTCGGTGAGCGCGTACCCCTGCGCGGTGTCCTCCAGCCAGGCGCTGTCCAGCAGCTCGGCGAGGTGGTCGGCGGAGGTCTCGGCGGGGTCGTCGTCGGTCGCGCCCGACAGGAACGGCGCCACCGCGGCATCCAGTTGCTCCACCGTCGCGGGCCCTTGTGTGAGCACGTTCAGGAGTTGCCACTGGCGTCGGGTGACGCCGTGTTCCTCGAGTGTCGAGGCGAACTGCTCGTCGATCAGTCGGTCAACGAGCTTGAGCCAGAAACCTATGGGTCGAGGAGTGTCCATGCTTCGAGGTTACGCCTCGGGCTCCGCGGCGGGCGAGGAGTCCTGCGCATTCTCAGGACGGTGGTGCGGGTGGTCGTGGTGACCGTGACCGTGGCCGAAACCGGGCCCGAAGCCAGGTCCGAAGCCGCGACCGAAGCCACGCTTGGGGCCGCGTCCGAAGCCGGGGCCGAAGCCGCGGCCGCCGGGGCCGACGTTGTCGTCCTCGCTCCAGCCGAGGTTGAGCGCCATCTTCTCGAGGGTGGCCATGGTGGTCGCGTAGTCCTCGTCGGAGATGCCCTCGCGGGCCTTGTCGTTCAGCGTGTCGCGGTACTCGCGACCCAGCTGGTGCTTGCGGAACTCGATCGCCCGGAGCCAGTGGCTGGGGCGGGGGGCAGTTGTGTCATTGGGGGTGTTCATGGGGTTCTTCTTTCGCGTTGGTTTTACATGTCATATGACAATGAATGTATAGTTACATACATGTCTTCGGAAAGTCAAGCGGATGCTATTCGCCAGATCGAGCACGCCCTCCTGGCCCTGCGCACAGGCGGTCGACGCCACGGCGGACCGCGCGGCGCGGGCCATGGGCCGTGGGGTGCCGGGCACGATCCCGGAGACGGCCACGGCCACGGCGCCGGGCACGGGGATGGCCACGAGCACGCGGATGCCGGGCGCGACCACTCGCACGGTCGCGGGCCCTGGGGTGCGGGCCGCCCGCCGTGGGGAGACGGCCCACCGCCCTGGGCGGGCGGTCACCACGGACCCCCCGGACTCGCGGGCGCTGCCCGGTTCCGCATGCTCGAGGTGCTCGAGTCAGCGGCTCCCGAGACGCGCATGGGCATCTCCGAGGTGGCGGCCGCGATCGGCGTCGATCAGCCCCGCGCCAGCCGGCTGGTCAACGATGCGGCCGAGCGCGGCCTCGTGCTGCGATCCGCCGACCCGCGGGATGCCCGCCGCAGCGTCATCGCGTTGACCGACGCCGGCCGGGCGCTCCTGGACTCGGCACGGGCATCCCGTCGCAGTGCGGTCACGGAGGCGCTCGCCGACTTCACCGACGACGAGACGCAGGAGCTCGCCGCACTACTCACGCGTCTCGCGGCGGCCTGGCCGCAGGCGCCGCGCTAGCGCCTCAGTAGGCGAAGCCGAGCTCGGCGGGGTACTCGCCGAGGGCGGTTAGCTGCGTGGCCGCGGCCTGCAGGTGCGCCAGCGTCAACCCGAGGGTGCCCGGACCGAAGCTCACCCGCGACACCCCCAGCTCGGCGAGGGTCGCGAGCGGCGGAGCACTGGGGTTGGCGATCACCGATACGCGCCCGTCGATGTGCTCGATGGCCCACGAGATCGACTCCTCGTCGCGCACGCCCAGCAGGAAGATGACGTCGGCCCCCGCGGCGAGGTAGGCGTTCGCGCGGGCGATCGCGTCGTCCCGGGTCCCGCCGCGCACGAGCGCATCGACTCGGGCGTTGAGCACGATCGGGATGCCCGTGGCCTCCCCCGCGCGCCGCACTGCCGCCACGCGCTCCACCGCCAGCTCGTGCGGGAACAGCGCGTCGGGTCCAGTGCTGTCCTCGAGGTTGAGCCCCACGGCGCCGGTCGCGATGAGCTGCTCGACGTGGTGCTGCACCGTTGCGGCATCCGTCGCGTAGCCGCGCTCGAAGTCGACGGAGACCGGCAGCTCGACGGCGGCGACGACCCGGCGGGCCGCATCCAGTGCCTCATCGAGGGTGAGGCCCTCGCCGTCGTCGACCCCGTGCGCGTAGCTGACGGCGTGGCTGGCGGTCGCGATCGCGCGCACGCCCGGAGCGGCAGCAACGATTCGCGCCGTCACGGCATCCCAGACATTGGTGACGATGAGCGGGTCGCCGGGAACGTGCAGTGAGTTGAGCAGTCGGGCCTTCTCCAGTTGGGTCATGCCCTCAGCCTGACGGGTGGATGCCGCCACCGCCAGCTACTTTCGGACAGCAGCGTCAGCGCACCCGCACGTGCTTGGGGATCTTCACGAAGAGCAGCGCGACAGCACCGACCAGCAGCACGAGCGCGATACCCAGCACACCGTAGATCGTCGCGCCGAAGGCGACGATGAACAGCGTCCACAGCGCGGGGGAGATGAAGCTGGCCACCCGGCCGGTGGTCGCGTACAGGCCGAACACCTCGCCCTGTCGCCCCTCGGGCGTCACGCGGGCCAGCAGCGAGCGGCTGGCCGCCTGCGCGGGACCGACGAACGCGGAGAGGATGAGTCCGCCCGCCCAGAAGACGGCAGTACCGGTGTCGTGAAGCGCGAAGATCACCACGGCCATCGCAACCAGGCCGAACAGGGCGAACAGGATGACTGCCTTCGGGCCGACCATGTCGTCGATGCGGCCCGCGATGATCGTGGAGATTCCGGCGACGATGTTGGCCGCGATGCCGAAGATCATGACCTCGTTGGCCGTGAAGCCGAACGCCACGGCGGCGAGGATGCCGCCGAAGGCGAAGACTCCGGCGAGCCCGTCGCGGTAGATCGCGCTGGCGATGAGGAACCACCCGGTCGACGCCGACTCCTTGAAGAGCTTGCCGATGTCCTTGACGAGCACCACGTAGCTCTGGAAGAAGCCGATCTTCGCGATGTCGGGCCGCGCGGCCGGAGCCTCGGGAACGTTGAAGAAGAGCGGCAGCGAGAACAGGATCGTCCAGACGCCCGCGCCGACGGCGATGAGGCGGTAGGCGAGCCCGTTGGAGGTGTCCAGACCGAACCAGTCGGCGAAGGTCAGGATGACGACGATGACCAGAGCGACGATTCCGCCGATGTAGCCCAGGCCCCAGCCGAGACCGCTGACCTTGCCGATCGTCTTGCGTGTCGACACCTGCACGAGCATCGCGTTGTAGTTGACCCCGGCGATCTCGGAGACGACGGCACCGAGCGCGAGGAGGCCGGCACCGAGCCAGAAGTAGGCGGGCTGGGCGAAGACGAAGAACAGCCCGAACTGGATGAACGCGAGGATGCCGGTGAACAGCAGCAGGAGGCGCTTCTGCATGCCCGAGGCATCCGCTCGCTGGCCGAGCACCGGGGCGAGCAGGAAGATCAGCACACCGGCCAGCGTGGTGGCGAGTCCGTAACCGGCCGTGAGACCCGCGAGCGCCTGCTCCTTGACGGCATCACCGTCGGGGAGGGCGGCGATGTCCGCCGGCAGGAAGTTGTCGGAGACGAGGTACAGCGAGGCGAAGACGAAGGTGAGGATCACCGAGTTGAACGGCTGAGTCGCCCAGTCCCACATTGCCCAGGAGATCACCTGCTTGCGCGGAACCACCTTGTCGTCATCGGCGACCCTGCCGACCGCGCCCACCGCAAGGGTGTCGGCGGCGACCGGGATCTTCGAGTCGGTGGGCTTCACAGCGTCGGGTAGCTCGTCCGTCATGCTCACACGCTAGTGGCTGGAGGTGTTCTCCACGTGAACTTTTCTGACCCAACCCTGAGCCGTGGTGTGGATGAGCACGAGCGTGATCGCGGCCAGCACCGAGTTGCGGAATGCCGGGTCGAGACCGTTCCACGCGGTGGAGCGCCACATCTGGAACCACTCCCCGCCGACGGTGATGAATCCGCCGAAGAAGAGCACGATGATCATGAGCAGGCCGATGCTCGACCAGATGCGTGCGGAGTCGAACGTTCCCCGGGTGATGAGGGCTCGCAGCCACAGCACGCAGGCCGCGATCAGCACGATCGCCGCGAGGCTCTCCCAGATGATCAGCCCGATGTACGCAACGTTCCAGACCACGGGATCGGTGATCGCGCGCCACATGACATCCGGGTCGAGCCCGGTGCCATCAGCGGCACCGAAGTTGGTGGTGTCCATGGAGAGCACGTGCTTGACGAACTCGAAGTTCGTGTCGTAGTCGGTGATGTTGCCGAGCGCCACCAGGAAGATGTAGAGCGCGCTGCACGCCACCAGTACGGCGACGGCGAAGGGCAGCGAGCCGAGCCGCTGCCACCAGACGGGGTTCTCAGAGGTCGAGGTCACGAGTGCACTGTAGGCCCCGAGCGGATGCCACGTCACCTTGAGCCGCGTCGACTCAACTTCGACTTGACAGAAGTTATCCACAGGTTGCAAACTTGATACATCGCGACTCATGTTTGGGAGCGCGAGCAGACCACAAGCACCACAAGCAAGGAGATAGAGCACATGGCTCGAGCAGTAGGAATCGACCTGGGAACCACCAACTCGGTGGTCGCAGTTCTCGAAGGTGGAGAACCCACCGTCATCGCCAACGCCGAAGGCTTCCGCACCACCCCCTCGGTGGTGGCCTTCACCAAGGACGGTGAGACGCTCGTCGGTGAGACCGCCAAGCGCCAGGCCGTCACCAACGTCGACCGCACCATCGCCTCCGTCAAGCGCCACATGGGCACGGACTGGAAGCAGGACGTCGACAGCAAGAAGTACACCGCGCAGGAGATCTCCGCGCGCATCCTCGCCAAGCTCAAGCGTGACGCTGAGCAGTACCTCGGCGAGCCGGTGACCGATGCGGTCATCACGGTTCCCGCGTACTTCAACGACGCCGAGCGCCAGGCCACCAAGGAGGCCGGTGAGATCGCGGGCCTCAACGTGCTGCGCATCATCAACGAGCCGACCGCGGCTGCGCTCGCCTATGGCCTCGACAAGGGCAAGGAGGACGAGCTCATCCTCGTCTTCGACCTCGGTGGCGGAACCTTCGACGTCTCCCTCCTCGAGGTGGGTAAGGACGACGACTTCTCGACCATTCAGGTCAAGGCCACCGCAGGTGACAACCGCCTCGGTGGCGACGACTGGGATGCCCGCGTCGTCGACTACCTGATCAAGCAGTTCAAGGCCACGACCGGCGTTGACGTCTCGGGCGACAAGATCGCCAAGCAGCGTCTGAAGGAGGCCGCGGAGCAGGCGAAGAAGGAGCTGTCGAGCCAGACCTCGACCACCATCCAGCTGCCCTACCTCTCCCTCACGGAGAACGGCCCCGCCAACCTCGACGAGACGCTCACGCGCGCCAAGTTCGAGGAACTGACCGCCGACCTGCTCGAGCGCACCAAGAAGCCGTTCAACGACGTCATCAAGGAAGCCGGAGTCAAGCTGTCGGATGTCGCACACGTCGTGCTCGTGGGTGGTTCCACCCGCATGCCCGCCGTCGTGGATCTCGTGAAGAAGCTCACCGGTGGTCAGGAGCCCAACAAGGGCGTCAACCCCGACGAGGTCGTGGCCGTGGGCGCTGCCCTGCAGGCCGGCGTGCTGAAGGGCGAGCGCAAGGACGTTCTGCTCATCGACGTGACCCCCCTGAGCCTCGGTATCGAGACCAAGGGCGGCATCATGACGAAGCTCATCGAGCGCAACACCGCCATCCCCACCAAGCGCAGTGAGACGTTCACCACGGCCGACGACAACCAGCCGTCCGTGGCGATCCAGGTCTTCCAGGGCGAGCGCGAGTTCACCCGGGACAACAAGAACCTGGGCACGTTCGAGCTCACCGGCATCGCACCCGCGCCCCGCGGCATCCCGCAGGTCGAGGTCACCTTCGACATCGACGCGAACGGCATCGTGCACGTGTCTGCCAAGGACAAGGGCACCGGCAAGGAGCAGTCGATGACGATCACCGGAGGTAGTTCGCTGTCGAAGGAGGACATCGAGCGCATGGTGCGCGAGGGTGAGGAGCACGCCGCCGAGGACAAGGCACGCCGCGAGGCCGCCGAGACCCGCAACACGGCTGAGCAGCTCGCCTACTCGACCGAGAAGCTGATCAAGGACAACGAGGACAAGCTGCCCGCCGACGTCAAGACCGACGTGCAGGCTGATGTGGATGCCCTCAAGTCCGCTCTCGCCGGTGACGACGAGGCCGCGGTGAAGTCCGCGTTCGACACCCTCACCGCGAGCCAGCAGAAGCTCGGCGAGGCGATCTACGCATCCGGACAGGCCGCGCCTGCCGACGGCGAGACCGCCGAGCCCGCGACCGAGAGCAGCGACGAGGACATCGTCGATGCCGAGGTTGTCGACGACGAGCCCGAGGACGGCAAGAAGTAGCCCATGTCTGACAACAACGACGAACGACACGAGAACGAGGAGCCGGTCATCCGCGACAAGCGGAGGATCGATCCCGAGACCGGCGATGTTCGCGAGCCTGACGCTGCGGCGGTGGGGGATGACACCCCCGCCGCCGAGGCGGTCGACGCCGATGGTGCCGACGCTGCCGAGGAGCTGAGCGACGCCGACCAGGCGCTGCTCGACCAGGCAGCACAGGACCTCGTCGCCGAGATGCGCTCCGACATGCTGCGCGCACAGGCCGAGCTGGTGAACTTCCGCACCCGTGTGGAACGTGACCGGGCGGCCAACCGCGAAGCAGTGATCGCCGAGGTCATCCGCTCGCTGCTGCCCGCACTCGACGATCTGGCCCGGGCCGAGGCGCACGGTGATCTCATCGAGGGCGCTCCGCTCACGATCATCGCCCAGAAGTTGCGGGGCGCTTTCGAGAAGTACGGATTGCGTCAGATCGGCGAGAAGGGCGAAGCCTTCGACCCCGCCTTCCACGAAGCAGTCGTGCAGTTGCCCAGCCCGGATGTCACGGTCAACACCATCGCGGACGTCATCGAGCCCGGCTATGTTTTGGGGGACCGCCTCGTGCGGCCCGCGAAGGTGGCCGTGTCGGTTCCGGCCGAGTAAGAGGAGTCACCATGGCCAGTCAGGACTGGTTCGACAAGGACTTCTACGCCGTGCTCGGAGTATCGAAGGATGTCTCCGAGGCGGACCTCAAGAAGACCTACCGCAAGCTCGCGCGCCAGTATCACCCGGACTCCAACCCGGGGGATGCGAAGGCCGAAGCCAAGTTCAAGGAGATCAGCGAGGCCCACTCGGTGCTCTCCGACCCGGAGATGCGTCGTGAGTACGACCAGATCCGGGCGATGGGCTCCGGCGCGCGGTTCGCGCCCAGCAGCGGTGCCAACGGCGGGTTCGAGGATGTCTTCGGTGGCATGTTCGGAAACCGCGGCACCTACCAGGGCACGAGCTTCGAGGACCTCCTGGGCGGCATGTTCGGCGGCTCGAATCAGGGCTTCCGCACCGGCCCCACGGCCGGTCGGGATGTGACCGCGTCGACGACCCTGGACTTCGTGACGGCCATCAAGGGCGAGACGATCAAGCTCCAGCCCGCCGGCGGTGCCCCGATCAACGTCAAGATCCCCGCGGGGGTCAGCGACGGCCAGAAGATCAAGCTGAAGGGCAAGGGCGAGCCGAGCCACGACGGCGGTGCGCCCGGCGACCTGGTGCTCACGGTCACGGTGCGCAAGCACCCGGTGTTCGAGCGCGACGGCCTGAACCTTCGAGTCGAGGTGCCGGTGACCTTCGCCGAGGCCGCGCTCGGCGCGACCATCGAGGTGCCGACGCTGGGCGGCGAGCCGGTGAAACTGCGGGTCGCCGCGGGAACGCCCGGCGGGCGCATCCTTCGGGTCAAGGGCCGAGGGGTCACGACAGCCAAGGGCACCGGCGATCTGCTCGCCGAGGTGCAGGTGGCGGTTCCGGGCAGGGTTCCGGATGACGCTGCCGCTCACCTTCGCGCGTTCGAGGCGGCCATGCCGCAGGAGAACCCGCGGGCCGAGTTGCTCGACAAAGCGAGGAGTGACCACTGATGTCAGCGCCGCTCGATGAGTTCTCGCCGGTCTTCGCGATCGCGGTTGCCGCCGAGCTCGCGGGCATGCACCCGCAGACCCTGCGTCAGTACGACCGCCTCGGACTCGTCAGCCCCACCCGCACGGCGGGGCAGTCACGCCGCTACTCGATGCGGGATGTCGCACAGCTGCGCGAGATCGCGTCACTGAGCGCACAGGGTCTCAACCTCGAGGGAATCAAGCGCATCCTCGAGCTGGAGAACCAGGTGGCAGCGCTGGCGGGCCGCGTGCGAGAGCTCGAACACGCCCTCGCGGACGAGCTTCTCGCCCGACCGGGACGACGCGTCTTCGCGGCCGGCGGATCGGGCGAGGTCGTGTCGATCAAGGCGGGTTCGCGAGTGGCGAAGTCCAACCAGGTCGTCGTGTGGCGACCGCTGCGCCGAGGCTGAGCGACATGACCGGGGAGCAGCTCGACACGATCGACGACCGGGTGCTCTCGGGGCTGCGCCGCTGGCCGGACGTCGAGGCGCCGAACCTGCACGCGGTTGACGCGAGCGACCGGCTCATTCTCGATGAGGCGGCCGCGGCGCTCGCCGAGTCCGGACCCGGCGAAGTTGTTGTGATCGGGGACGCGTATGGTGCGCTGACCATCGGTGCCGCCGCTATCGGCGCGACGTGCATCCGGGTGTTCCAGGATTCGATCGTGGGCGAGCGGGCACTCGCGGCCAATGCCGCCGGTGCCGTCGACTACGTGAGCCTGCCCCTCGGCGCCGACCTGGTGCGCGGCGCACGCGTCGTGCTGATGCAGCTGCCGCGCTCGCTGGCCGAGCTCGACGAGCTCGCGGCGTGGATCGCGTCGGCCGCCGACCCTGCGGTGCGGGTATATGCCGGCGGACGCATCAAGCACATGACGACGGCGATGAACGAGGTGTTGGCGCGCCACCTCGGGCGAGTGGATGTCACGCACGCCCGTCAGAAGTCGCGCGTGCTGATCGCATCGCAGCCACTGCCGAGCGAGCCGCCGACGATTGCGCGGGAGTTCCATACCGATCTCGGCATATGGGTGTGCGCCACCGGCGCGACCTTCGCGGGCACCCGCATCGACATCGGGACGCGCGCGCTGCTCGCGGTGCTGCCCACCGTGGCTCCGGATGCCACAACCGCAGCAGACCTCGGCTGCGGCTCCGGCGTGGTCGCCGCCGTTCTTGCGCAGGCACGGCCCGAGCTGGCTGTGCTGGCCAGCGACGTCTCGGCGGGTGCCGTGGCATCCGCTCGGGCGACGGCCGAAGCCAACGCGCTCACGAACGTGACGGTGACCCGGGACGATGCCCTGGGTGACCAGCCCGACGCGAGCCTCGACCTGGTGGTGCTGAACCCGCCGTTCCACCTCGGGGCGACCGTGCACACGGGCGCGGCCTCGAAGCTGTTCGCCGCCGCGGCCCGCGTGCTGAAGCAGGGCGGCGAACTCGTGACCGTCTACAACTCGCACCTCGGCTACCGGGCCGAGCTGACCAGAGTCGTCGGGCCGACCGACGAACTCTCCCGCACCTCCAAATTCACCGTCACACGATCAAGGAAGAACTGATGGCCAACATGCAGGGTGCCCCCGGCACCGACGAAGAGCAGAAGACCGCGCTTCAGCAGTACGGCGTGAATCTCACCGACATCGCGCGCAGCGGCAAGCTCGACCCGGTGATCGGGCGTGACGCCGAGATCCGCCGCGTGAGCCAGGTACTGACTCGCCGCACCAAGAACAACCCGGTGCTCATCGGCGAGCCCGGCGTCGGCAAGACCGCCGTCGTCGAGGGACTCGCCCAGCGCATAGTCGCCGGCGACGTCGCCGACTCGCTCAAGGACAAGCAGCTCGTGTCGCTCGACCTTGCCGCACTCGTGGCCGGCGCGAAGTACCGCGGCGAGTTCGAGGAGCGGCTCAAGGCCGTGCTCAAGGAGATCAACGACTCCGACGGGCAGATCATCACCTTCATCGACGAGCTGCACACGCTCATGGGCGCGGGCGGCGGCGAGGGCTCGGTCGCGGCAGCCAACATGCTGAAGCCCATGCTCGCCCGCGGGGAGCTGCGCCTTATCGGTGCGACCACGCTCGACGAGTACCGCCAGTACATCGAGAAGGATGCCGCGCTGGAGCGCCGTTTCCAGCAGGTGTTCGTGGGCGAGCCGAGCGTTGAGGACACCGTCGCGATCCTGCGCGGACTCAAGGAGCGCTACGAGGCGCACCACAAGGTGACGATCGCCGACTCCGCGCTGGTCGCGGCGGCGACGCTCAGCAACCGGTACATCACCGGACGCAAGCTGCCGGACAAGGCCATCGACCTGATCGATGAGGCCGCGTCACGGCTGAAGATGGAGATCGACTCCAGCCCGACCGAGATCGACCAGCTCAAGCGCGCCGTCGACCGGCTGCGCATCGAGGAGCTCGCGCTCAAGAAGGAGAAGGACGACGCGTCGAAGGCTCGCCTCGAGAAGCTGCGGGAGGACCTCGGCGAACGCCAGAAGGAGCTCGACGCACTGGAGGCACGCTGGAAGGCGGAGAAGGCATCCCTCACCGGTGTCGGCGACCTGAAGACCCAGCTCAACGACGCTCGCATCGATCTCGACCGCGCGATGCGCGAGGGCGACTACCAGAAGGCGTCCAAGCTCAACTACGAGACGATCCCCAAGATCGAGGCCGCGCTGGTGACCGCGGAGTCCTCCGAGCCGGTCGGCCCGCGCATGGTCAACGACCAGGTCACCGAGGAGGACATCGCCAGCGTGGTGGCGGCGTGGACGGGCATCCCGGTCGATCGTCTCACCCAGGGTGAGACCGAGAAGCTTCTGCACCTCGAGGCCGAACTGGGCAAGCGCCTGATCGGCCAGAAGGATGCCGTCGCCGCAGTCTCCGAGGCGGTGCGCCGCACGCGTGCCGGCATCTCCGACCCCGACCGGCCGACCGGCTCGTTCCTGTTCCTCGGCCCGACTGGTGTGGGCAAGACGGAACTCGCGAAGGCGCTCGCCGAGTACCTGTTCGACGACGAGAAGGCCCTCGTGCGCATCGACATGAGCGAGTACGGCGAGAAGTTCTCCGTGTCCCGGCTCGTCGGTGCCCCTCCCGGGTACATCGGCTACGAGCAGGGCGGCCAGCTGACTGAAGCGGTGCGGCGTCGGCCGTACTCGGTGATCCTGCTCGACGAGGTCGAGAAGGCGCATCCGGAGGTCTTCGACATCCTGCTCCAGGTGCTGGATGACGGTCGCCTCACCGACGGGCAGGGGCGCACGGTCGACTTCCGCAACGTGATCCTGATCCTCACGTCGAACCTCGGCAGCCAGTTCATCACCGACCAGAACCTCCCCTGGGAGGAGCGCAAGCGCGTTGTCAACGAGCTCGTGCGCCAGTCGTTCAAGCCCGAGTTCATCAACCGTCTCGACGACATCGTGGTGTTCGCGCCGCTGTCGACCGATGACCTCAGCCAGATCGTCGAGTTGTACATCGACCGCCTCGCTCGTCGCCTGGGTGATCGTCGCCTCGAGCTGGCGGTGACCCCGGATGCCCGCACCTGGCTCGCCGAGCGCGGCTACGACCCGGTGTACGGTGCGCGCCCGCTGCGGCGACTCATGCAGCGCGAGATCGACGACAAGCTCGCTCGCGCGCTGCTGTCCGGCGAGATCCGCGACGGCGACACCGTGCTCGTGGGTGTGGCGGACAGCAGTGACGGGCTGACCGTCGCGCGACTCGAGGGCTGACCCGCGCTCTCGCGGATCAGGAGATTGCAGCAACACGCCGCGGCGCCCGCTCATCGTGACGGAGTGTTGTCCGGATCTCCTGATCCGCGAACGGGAGCCGGGCGGGAGCCGGGCGTCGAGGAGGGCGGCTCGCGGGCTCACCGGCGCGCGTAGGCTGGCAAGATGCGCGCAACGGTGATTCACGGGGAACGAGACATCCGCTTCGAGGAGGTCGCCGACCCGGTGCTGAGCACCGGCGGAGACGCGATCGTGCGGGTCGTCGCTGCGTGCGTGTGCGGCTCTGACCTGTGGCCGTACCGCGGCATCACCCCGACCCCTCGCCCCAAGCGCATCGGCCACGAGTTCGTGGGAATCGTCGAGGCGATCGGCCCCGACGTGCTCACCATCTCGGTCGGCGACTTCGTGATCGCGCCCTTCTACGACTGCGACATGACGTGTATCAACTGTCTCAACGGCGTGAGCACGTCGTGTCTGCACGGCGGCTGGTGGGGCTCGGATGACCGCCTCGGCGGCTTCGCGGACGGCGCGCAGGGCGAGCGGGTGCGTGTGCCCCACGCCGACGGATCACTCGTGGCGACACCCGGAGCGCCGGCCGAGCACCTCGTGCCGAGCCTGCTCACGCTCGCGGACGTGATGGGCACCGGCCACCACGCCGCGGTGTCCGCTGGCGTGACGCACGGCTCCACCGTTGTGGTGGTCGGCGACGGTGCGGTCGGGCTCTGCGCTGTGCTGGCCGCGAAGCGGCTCGGGGCATCCCGGATCGTGGCCATGTCGCGGCACGCCGACCGGCAGGCCGTCGCGCGCGAGTTCGGCGCGACCGACATCGTCGAGGAGCGCGGCGCGGAGGGCATCGCGCGCATCAAGGAGCTGTTCGACGGAATCGGCCCCGACTGCGTACTCGAGTGCGTCGGCACAAAGGAGTCGATGGACCAGGCGCTGCGGTCGGCCCGTCCGGGCGGGATGGTCGGCTACGTGGGCGTGCCGAATGGCGGCGCCGAGTTGCCGATCGGCCTGATGTTCGGCACCAACGTCGGAGCCAACGGCGGGGTTGCACCGGTGCGCAACTACATCGACGAGCTGCTGCCTGAGGTGCTCGACGGCCGCCTGAACCCGGGTCGCGTCTTCGACCTCGAGCTGCCGATGACCGAGGTTGCTGAGGCCTATGCAGCCATGGACGAGCGCCGCGCGATCAAGGTCCTGCTGCGCCCCTAGGTGTTACGCGGGAACCGCCAGGCGCACCAGGGTGGTGCCCAGAAAGAACACCCCGACCGACAGCAGGCAGGCGATGAGAGCCACCAGCCACGAGCGTTTGCGTCGCGCGATCCACACGACGGACACGATGATTCCGGCGAGGGCAACGACCGGCGTGCCGATCATCACGACGAGGGTACCCACGCTGATCACGAGGTAGTTGCACGACGACGAATCCGCGCAGCCCAAGGCGGAGACGCTCAGCCCGAAGCCGACGATCACGAAGACGCCCGTGAGGATCAGCAGAAGCAGCAGCAGGAAGATCGTGAGGAAGAAGTCCCAACTGCGCGGGGGACGACCCTCCGGGGTGTACTCGACAAAGCCTTCGTTGCTCATACTGATAGTTCCGTTCTCAGGGCCGCGAGGAACGCGTCGATGTCGTGCTCGGTCGTGTCGAACGCCGTCATCCAGCGCACTTCGCCGGTGGCCGGGTTCCAGTCGTAGAACCGGAAGCTCTCGCGCAGCCTATCTGCCACGCCGGGAGGCAGGGTCACGAACACCGCGTTGGCCCGGGTCTCCTGCGTGAAGTTCACGCCGGAGATCGAGCCCGTCGAGATCTCTTCCTCAAGCCCCGCCCTGAGCCGGGCGGCCATCGCGTTCGCATGAGAGGCACTGCGCAGCCACAGCCCGTCGGAGAGCAGCGCGATCAGCTGGGCGGAGACGAAGCGCATCTTCGACGCGAGCTGCATGTTGAGCTTGCGCAGGTACTTCAGTCCGTCGGAGACGGACGGGTTCAGAACCACGATCGCCTCGCCGTACAGCAGACCGTTCTTGGTACCGCCGAAGCTCAGGATGTCGACCCCGGCATCCGTGGTGAACTCCCGGAAGCCGACGCCCAGGGCCGCAGCCGCGTTGGAGATGCGCGCGCCATCCATGTGCAGCACCATGCCGCGCTCGTGGGCGTAGTCGGCGATCGCCCGCACCTCGTCGACGCTGTACAGCGTGCCGAGTTCGGTGGTCTGCGTGATGCTCACGGCGAGCGGCTGGGCGCGGTGCTCGTCGCCCCAGCCCCACGCCTCCTCGCCGATGAGGTCGGGGGTGAGCTTGCCGTCGGGCGTGGCAACGGGCAGCAGCTTGAGGCCGCTGATGCGCTCGGGTGCTCCACCCTCGTCGGTGTGGATGTGCGCGGTGGAGGTCGAGACGACCGCACCCCAGCGCGGCAGCACGCTGGTCAGGGCCGTGACGTTGGCGCCGGTGCCGTTGAACACGGGGAACGCCTCGGCGGCTTCGCCGAAGTGCTCGCGCATGACCTCCTGCAGACGGGCGGTGTAGACGTCCTCGCCGTAGGCGATCTGGTGGCCTCCGTTGGCCTCGGCGATCGCCGCGAGTACCTCCGGGTGAACGCCGGCGTAATTGTCACTGGCAAACCCGCGCAGCTGGGGATCGTGGAGTTGCGTCACTCCACCAGTCTGTCAGGTGCAGGATGTGTGGTGGGGGATCAAGAACGGAGGACGCCATCGCTGCCAGTGACCCGCACGCGGTCGACCCGCACGCTGCGGCCGAGCCCGGACTTGCCGCGCGCATCCGGACCGTGCTCTCCGAGTCGGCGATCTACGGCGTGATTCTCGTCTCGGCGCTGATCATCGTCACGGGCCAGAAGTCCGACACCTCGTGGGACACCTTCCTGAAGGTCTTCGGCACGATCCTCGTCTTCTGGGTCGCGCACGTGTTCGCGGTGGTCGTCTCGAACCTCGGACTTGCGGTCGGCGGCGACAAGTCGTTCGGGGCGCTCCTGCTCTACGGCGTGCGGCACTCGAGCGGGCTGCTGCTCGGTGCGCTGATTCCGTTGCTGGTGATCCTTCTCGGCGCCGTCGGGGTGCTCTCGGATGACACAGCCGTCTGGGCTGCACTGTGGATCGACGCTGTGCTGCTGGGCGTGATCGGCTACCTCGCCGTCGCGCGCATGACCCCGAAGCCCTGGGCACGAGCGGTTGGCGCGGCCGTAACCGCCCTACTGGGTGTCGTCATCATGCTGATGAAGGTGCTCATCCACTGAGCGTGACTACAGCGTGAAGCGCGCCCCGTTGAGCTCGGTCGCCGGCTCGTCCCAGAGGGTGACGATGCGGTCGGCGAGCACGCCGACAGGAGTGCCATCGGGCCCGAGTGACCCCACGGCCAGAATCACGGATGCCGCGGTGCCCCCCTTCGCGAACCCCGACGCCGCGCTGCGCGCCCACGCCTCCGCTGCGGACTTCGCCGCGACGTAGTTCGCGTTGGACCACGTCGGCACCTCCACGGAGGTCGACGACACCATCACGAGCCGCCCTGCGGGCGAGGCCTTGAGGTCCTCGAAGAAGGCGCGGCTCGTGTTGCGGAACGTCTCGACCACCCGCGACTCCAGCCACGCCCAGTCGTCATCGGCGCGGCCCGCGCGCCAGCCGCCCACCAGGTGCACTACCCCATCGATCGGCCCGTGCTCCGCGTGGATGCGGGACGCGAGACTGTCCACGCCGCGGGGGCTTGCGAGGTCGCACTCGTAGCGGGATACGGCGGGGGTCTCGGCGAGGCGGCGCAGGTCGGAGCCGACGGCGAGCACCCGGGCACCGGCATCCGTCAACCGGGTGGCGACGGCGCGGCCGGAGTCGTTGGAGGCGCCGGCCACGAGCACGAGCCGGTTGAGTAGGCCGGAGGCCGTATCGAAACCCTCGTCGGGTTGGTTTCGATACGCGGCTGCGCCGCTACTCAACCAGCCCTCCGGTAATCCCCGACGTCGACTCGATCACGTCGGTCATCTTCTTCGAGAGCGCCTCGTAGAACATCGACAGGGGAAACTCGTCGTCCATGACCGCATCGGTGAGCTCGCGAGGCAGCCCCTCGAGTGCCAGATCGCGCACCGCCCACTTCGACGCGGGGTGCGGCGTGAGCGTGCCCGCGACGAGGTCGTAGGCGGCGAGCCAGTGGGCGATCTTGGGTCGGTCGATCGACTTCCAGTACAGGTCGTTGATCGCGTCGGAGAGCTCCACCACGACGTCGGGCACCTCGGCCCAGTCGATCGTGAGCTGGGTGTCGGTCCAGTGCAGCACGTGGTGCTGGTGCAGCCAGGCGAACAGCAGCTGGCCGCCGAGCCCGTCGTAGTTGCGCACGCGCGAACCGGTGATCGCGAACCGGAAGATGCGGTCGAAGATCACGGCGTACTGCACGAGCTTGGCGTGCGACCGCGTGTTCTCGTCGGTCTCGGGCGCGCGCTCCAACCGCACCGCCTCGCGGAACGCGGTGAGGTCGCACCGCAGTTCCTCCAGCGAGTACAGGAAGTACGGCATGCGCTGCTTGATCATGAACGGATCGAACGGCAGGTCGCCGCGCATGTGAGTGCGGTCGTGGATGAGATCCCACATCACGAAGGTCTCCTCCGTGAGCGCCTGGTCGTCGAGCAGAGCCGCGGCATCCTCGGGCAGGTCGAGCTTCGTGATCTCGGATGCCGCGCGCACCACCCGACGGAACCGTGCTGCCTCGCGGTCGGCGAAGATCGCCCCCCACGTGAAGTGCGGGATCTCGCGCATCGCCACCGTCTCGGGGAACAGCACGGCCGAGTTGGTGTCGTAGCCCTCGGTGAAGTCCAGGAACCGGATTGGCACGAACAGCGCGTTCGAATACTCGCCCGCCTCGAGGTCGGCGATGAACTCGGGCCAGATCACCTCGATGAGCACAGCCTCGACGCGACGATCGCTGGAGCCGTTCTGGGTGTACATCGGGAAGACGACCAGGTGGCGCATCCCGTCGACGCGGTCGCGCTGCGGCTGGAAGGCGACGAGCGAGTCGAGGAAGTCGGGCTCGCCGAACCCGCCCTCGGCCCAGCGGGCGAAGTCGGCGTCGAGCGCGGTGAGGTAATCGGCATCGTGCGGGAAGTGACCGGCCAGCTCGCGGATATCGGCGCGGATGGTCGCGATCAGGGCCCGGCAGTCGCCGTGCATGCTGGCATCGGGGATGCTGCCGTCCTTGACCTGATGCGTGCGCAGCGAGCTGACAGCCGACTTGAGGCGACGCCAGGCGGGGAGGCCGACGATGTCCTCGACGACCTCGGGCTCTCCTATGATCGCGTCGCGTGTGGGGGTAACAGTGACTCGGGACATGGTTCACCTCCGATCCGAGATTCAGGAAACGTGCATCATTTCCAGCGTATTCGCACGGTCGTGGCGTTTGGTTGCGATTGACGAGAGAAACGTGCGTGAAAGGCGGTCTCGACGCCGCATCCGGCGTGATGCCCCAGACTTGACCCATGCTGGGTGTGCTCGTGGGGTTCGCGATCATCGCCGCGGTCATCCTCGTGGGCTACATCGTGGGCCGGTCGGG
>Ga0208695_1000963_pt1 | contig 26282 bp, 5 predicted proteins | sample AD_UKC111_MetaG_FD_184449 | JGI IMG/M metagenome (GOLD analysis project Ga0208695, IMG submission 184449) | Active sludge microbial communities of municipal wastewater-treating anaerobic digesters from Hong Kong - AD_UKC111_MetaG (SPAdes)... | ecosystem: Engineered > Bioreactor > Anaerobic >...
ACATCAGCAACACCGCACAACGGCAAGAAGGAGAATTTTGCAAATCTGATGCGGCTGCTTGATCCGACATCCATTCCTTTTGATGGTAGTTTCACTCATACCGATATAAGCCCGCTTTATGTAAGGAGGTTTAAAAAGGATGTGAAGGATGAAGTGGGTGATGCCTTCCGTGAGAGGGTAACGGAAAAGATCCCATGCATATTAAATAATGCCGAAGAGGAGGTTCTGCAGATCCTGCATAATTTCAAGAAACAAGCTTATAATGAATCTGGAGGAGACTTGTATCAAGGGAATCTTCTTTTCTCGATTGGCTTATACAAAGCTTATCTGTCTTCTCCTTCAGCGTGCCTTGAATCGATCCGAACCAGACTTTCCAAAGAAAAGGACAACGGATTTATAAGAGACCTGCTTCTTGATTTAGAAAAGAGAATAGAGACAATTATTCGCGAACAGTACGACAGCAGGTATAACAGCCTTAAGAACAAGCTGAATGAACTTAACTGGAAAGGCCGCAAAAATGACGAGAGGATAATAATCTTCGCCGAAAGACGAGCCACTCTTGACAAGCTTGAAATAGATCTTAAAAGAGACTATTCCATACCTGACCATGCTGTTTGTCAATTTAACGGTAGTCTTTCTGATATCGACCAGCAGGATGTAATTGAAGATTTCTCAAAAGAGGACAGTGACATCAGGTTATTTCTTTCTTCCGATGCAGGAAGCCAGGGTGTAAACCTGCATTATCACTGTCACATAATGTTCAATTACGACCTGCCATGGTCAATTATTACTCTTGACCAGAGAAACGGCAGAATTGACCGCTTTGGCCAACAGCATGCACCCCTGATATATTACTTGATTGCTGAATCAAAGAACCCTGATGTGCAGGGTGATTTACGCATTCTTGAAAAACTCAGGGAGAAAGAGGAAGAAGTGCATAAAACACTTGGTGATGCCGGAAGTGTCTGGAAACTCTTTGATCCGTCTGAGGAAGAGAAGAAAGTGATGAGAGGTTTTGCCAGATCTGATCCTGATGAACTTGAAAAAGCCGAAAAAGAGGAAACCGACTGGCTGGCGCTGTTCGAATTGTCAGCAAAGTCTGAAACAGAAACCGGTAAGGAAAAAATACGGATAATAAACGGGCATTCCGCATTTTACAGAGATGATTTCCATTACTACTCTACCCTTGTAAGGGAAATAATGAACCAGGATCCCAAAATGACAAACAAGTTCATTCCTGGCGAGACAGATAAAACCATTGAGGTGGTTCAGACAAAGGAACTGGGTCCCAACGGTGTTTTGTATGATATTCCTGAAGAGGCTTTCCCTTCAAGAAGCGATACATTTAAACTCACTACAAATAAAGAACTGGTTGAAGCAGCCATTGAAGAAGCACGAAGGAAAAAGAAATCTTGGCCAAAGTTCCAGTTGTTGTATGATCTGCATCCAATTGCCCGCTGGATGCAGTTCAAGATACTCGCCAGAGTTGACAAGGGGAAAGCATTGGTTGTGCGACTGAGACAAAGCTTACCGGAACAATCTGCCTGGTTTGTTTTTCAGGGTGTCAGCTCAAATGGCAAAGGGAAACCTGTTCTGGCTCAGACATTTGTCATTGGGAGATCCTTTGCCGGACAGAGCATTGGGAATCTTGAAAGTTTCAATGAATTTGTAAATGAATACAGGCTAAATGAAACCCTGCAGACTCTTGAAATAAATCCCGGGAGTATTGTTACAATAAAAGAGATGCTTCCGGAAGCAATTAAGGCGGCCAGGAATCTGTACAAATTGAAAATTCAGGGCGATCTGCAGGATGAAATTGAAGGAAAGCTTGAACAATACCAGGAAAAGCTTAATAAATGGGTGCATGATTCCGAACGGCAAATCGAAATACATTTTGGCGATGAGGATAAAGGAATTGTTTTTCAGCATAAAGAACGCAGAAAGAAAGAAGTCAGGTATGTACAGGAACAGCTGAATAGTTTTTATGAGGAATATTTCCAGCTTGAGAATGAACCGTATATCAGGTTGCTCGCTGTTTTTTACAATGCTTAAGTAAGAAGAAAATGATAAGGTTTATAGAAAACGTCGGAGACTATTTCTCCCAGCATTTTTTTAACGAGGATTTCCCGAAAAAGGTTTTCGACAAATCTGGTTATGTCACGCAGAAGAGAGATGATGATAATGTTCCGGTTGAAAATCATATTACATACATAAATGGCAAGATAGCCCCGTTGCGGGAGAAATATTTCAGATTTAAAAATGATTTTCTTAACATTCACCGTAAGAAAGACAGGATTAAACTCACTCATGATTTCCACACTGAACTTCTGAAGGCACTTGATTATACAAATGGCACAAGTGAATACACCAACCCTGTCTTTCTGAATGATACCGAAATAATTCCGGTCAGGCTGCAATACCCCAGGGGCGATAAGCCTTATCTGTTCATAATGGAAATGCAGGCCATGATCAAGGAGGGTGATGAAGATCCGGAGGGAATATTTGATCAGGTTTATCTGAAAGACGACTGGGAAAAAGTATTTCCGCAGGAAGCATGGAAAGATATAAGGATAAAACCTGATGTAATTAATGAAGAACTCACAGAACTCTTTATTCTTCCCGAAGATGAAAGGCCTGTATATGTGATAATGCTGGCTGCACCCAAGATTTTCCTCATACATTACGAAAAATGGAAATACGACAGTTTCCTTTTATTCGATCTCGAAGAACTCTTTACTGAATCCCAGGTTGCTGCAAACAAGGATTACCTTGCACTCTTCTATGCCCTGCTTTCCAAACCACAATTCATTTCTCAGACTGACAGCATTCTCCATGTGCTTGAAGAAGATGCTCACAAGGCAATGTACGGAGTAACCCAGGCATTAAAGAACAGTGTGATTTTTGCTGTTGAGAGTCTTGCCAATGAAGCCATTTATTATAAAATGAGCAAGGCGAAAACGCCCGAAGAGAAGCAGCAGATTGAACAACTGATGACCAGTGAAACCTTTGCCAGGGAGTTGAAGGATGATTGTCTTACATTTGTTTACCGTCTTCTGTTTCTTTTCTATGCGGAGTCAAGGGAAGACCTGGAAATCCTGCCAGTGAAGGACCCTGTTTACCAAAGAGGTTACAGCCTCGAAATGCTTCGTGATCTTGAAATGGTGCCACTTACATCAGATTCCTCGCGCAATAGTTACTTTTTTTCTCAAAGCCTCTGGAAACTCTTTACCTTCCTTCACAAAGGGCAGTCAAATGAAAATGGCTTCACCATGAAGCCGCTCGACTCTCCTCTTTTTGACAATGAATCGCTGATCCATCTTAAAGAAGTTCAGTTCCGTAATTATATCCTCCAGGAGATAATCCTGCGCCTTTCGCTTTCTGAAAGAACCAGGAATAAAGGCAGAGGCCGGATATCCTATTCCAACCTGGGCATAAACCAGCTGGGCAGCGTTTATGAAAGCTTACTTGCTTACACAGGGTTCTTTGCAGCGGAACCCCTTATTGAAGTAAAGGCTGCAGATGATCCCGACGGCCGTGAGGGTACTTTTCTTGTTCCAAAAAGGAGAAGAGATGATTTTGAGGAAAATGAGATTTTAAAAGACCCTGAGCATCCTGAAAGGGATATGGAGATAGAAAAGGGCAGGTTTGTTTACCGGCTGAATGGCCGCGACAGGAAGAAAACGGCATCATATTACACTCCTGAAGTACTCACGCAAACCACTGTGAAGTACACGCTGAAAGGGATTCTTGACAGGCTTAAGGAAAGGCAGAAAAACGGTGAGGATTGTGCCGATGAAATCCTGAATCTGAAAATCCTCGAACCGGCAATGGGGGCGGCAGCTTTTCAGAATGAGGTGATAAACCAGCTTGCAGTGGCATATCTTGAGCTGAAGGAGACCGAGGTGGTGAGAAAAGGGGGCAAACGGGTCATCCCCGGCCAGTATAATGATGAAATACAGAAGGTTAAGGCATTTATAGCATCGCACAATGTTTATGGAGTGGATATTAATCCAACCGCCATTGAACTTGGAAAGCTTTCTCTCTGGCTTAACTGCATGCACAGGGATATGGAAACTCCGTTCTTCGCACATCGCCTGGGCGTTGGCAATGCCGTTGTTGGTGCATGGCTGAAAGTATATGATGCAAAAGATTTCATTGCAGAATACCCTAAGGAAGGCACTCCAAAACAACGGAAGACTCCTGTGCCAAAAGAGTGGTGGAACAAAGCGCCTCAGAGGGTAATATGGAAAAACGGCAAACTGACAAGAAAGGACGATCAGATTTATCATTTCCTGCTGCCTGATGACAATATGGTTCCTTCGGCCGGGATTAAGATGCTGAAAGAGGAACTTACAGATGCTGAAATAAAGGCATTCAATGCCTGGAAGAAAGCTTTTAAATCACCAATCAGGGCCGATGAACATAACCGGTTGAAAAGGATCTGCAATGTTATTGATGTTCTTCTTGAAGAACACTACCTGCAGACAGTTAAAATAAACAGCGAAACAGCTTCGCATTATAATCTTTACGGGCAGACCCAGCGTGCTATTGATTTTAAGAATTACAGGGAGAAGGAACGGCTTGCAAAGTTGCGGAACGAACGCAGCGCACCTTACTATAAGCTTAAAACCATAATGGATTACTGGTGCAGTCTGTGGTTCTGGGATGTAAGAAAGGTTAAAGACCTGCCGACGCGTGAGCAGTGGTATAACGAAGTTGAAAGCATCCTTGGCCTCGATTTTGAAAAACTCGAAACTGTTGATAGTAAAGAAGAAAGAGTTGCCGGATTCGAACCTTTACCCGAACAGCAAAAGCTCTTTAACGAACCAAGGCAAATGTCCATTGGTTCTAAAGCCAAAGTTGCAGATCCTAAAGAGAGAATAAAGCAACTGATCGCTGAATATGCTGGTGATGTATCAAGTTTATACAACCATGGAAGGATTCAATACATTCAAAAGCTATCTGAAAATTATAGATTCTTCCACAATGAGCTTGAATTTATTGAGGTATTTAAAGAAGGAGCAGGCTTTAACGTAATTGTTGGAAATCCACCTTGGGTAAAGGTTACTTTTGAAGAAGGAGAAATAATGAGCGAAAGTTATCCCGAGATAATTATTCGCAAAGAAAAAGCACCAGTCATTGCTCAACGAACAAAATCATTTATTAATGTAGAAATCCATAAGAGCTTATATTTAAACGAATATATCGCAATGGAATCTGCTTCTGCATTTATGAATGCATATCAAAATTACCCTCTTTTGAAGGGACAACAGACTGATTTATTTCGGTGTATAATTACTCAAACATATGATTATTGTTCAAAGGATGGCTTTATTGGCCTATTGCATCCAGTATCTATTTTTGATGATCCAAAGGGTTATGAGTTTAGAAAGGTTTCTTATACAAGACTTAAATACCACTTCCGTTTTAAAAACGAACTTAGACTTTTTGATATACATCATGAAAATTTCTATAGTCTTAATGTTTATGATGGAATTTCAAATAGTCAAGATTTTATAATGATTCATAACTTATTCCATCCAAATACAATCGATGCCTCATTATTGCATAATGGATACGGAGTTCCTGGAGGAATAAAGAAAATTGATAACAGAGGGAAATTAGTTTGGAATACGGATGCTCATAAAAGCAGGGTTATAACAATCACAGAAAAAGAATTAAAGTTACTTTCAAGAACCTTCGAAGATTCCGAAGATTGGGAAGGAACAAAACTTGTTTCAATTCATGCCAAAGAAATTCTGACAGTAATAGAAAAACTCAGCAAGTTTTCAAGTAAAATAGCTCATTATGAAAACATTATTACAGAGTGTTGGCATGAAACCAATGATGTGAATATTAACATAAAACGACAAACAACATTTCCACACTTTGATGCATATGAGCTGATTTACAACGGGCCTCATTTCTTTGTTGGAAATCCATTTTATAAAACACCAAGAGAGGTGTGTGAAAAAAATCATGATTATGATAATATAATTCTTTCATACATCAAAGAAGATTTCCATCCAAGGACAAACTATCTGCCCATCACTTCAATACCAAGTTTTATTGAGGCAATAAAAGGTTTTGACGATAAATCTAATTGGATAGACTTGTATAAAGTTGCGATGAGCAAAATGATAAGTCTGACAGGTGAAAGATCTCTGCAAGCTGCCGTCATACCGCCAAAAGTATCACATGTTAATGGTGTAATTTCAATTACATTTAAAGATGAATCAAAAATTATTGAATATGCAGGATTGGCAAGCTCATTAATCTTAGACTTTTATGTAAAATCAATAGGGGCTTCTAATTTAACAGATGGGAAGCTAAGATTTTTCCCATTAGGTGTCTTCCAAAAGTTTTACGAAAGAATCGCTGTAAGAACTTTGCTTTTAAATTGCCTTAATAGAGACTATGCGAATTTGTGGCAGAATAACTTTCAAATCAAATTTAAAGAAGATCAATGGTCAAAAAAAGATGATCGTTTAAAACCTTTCAATGAATTAGTAGAAAAATGGTCATGGGAGATTCCTTTAAGGAACTATTTTGAAAGAAGACAAGCTTTAATAGAACTTGATGTGATTTCTGCTATGGCATTGGGACTTAATTTAAATGAACTTATTTTATTGTATGAAGTTCAATTTCCTGTTTTACAGAATTACGAAGAGAATACCTACTACGACCAGAATGGAGAGATAGTATATACAAATAATTCTCAAGGTCTTAAAGGAATTGGCGTTGACTCAAAAGTTTGGAATAGCATTAAAGACTTTAAGAAAGGACAGGTTTATGAACATATAATTGAAAGAATTGAACTTTATAAAGGTAAGAAAATGACTTACTATGCTCCATTTGACAAATGCGACCGTGTCGAGGACTACAAAATAGCCTGGAAGCATTTTGAAAAGGTATTCTCTGAAAACAAATGATAAAGTAAGAAACAGCCAAACTGCATAAACATAACTACTGACTAATCTTTATACTATGCTCCCATTACTTCAGGCGGAAGAGATCAGACAATCGGTGGTTGAATACCTGAAATCAACTTTCGACTTTGCAGAAAGCAGCCTCGATCAGGCCTTTGAGGATTTCCTTATGGACAAACGTAACGGTATGTTCAAAGGTCCTTACCTGCAAATAAGAATGCCTTTTAAAAAGCTTGAGGAGAGAGATGCACTGAAATCTGTACTTTACATTCAGCCGAAGTTCGATCCGTATGAGCACCAGTTCGAGGCATTTAAGAGGTTAACAACTCACAACGGACATATCCCTGAACCGGTCATACTCACCACCGGAACCGGTTCCGGAAAAACAGAGAGTTTCCTTTACCCGATACTCGATTATTGTTACAAACATAAAGACAAACCGGGTATTAAAGCAGTGATACTCTACCCTATGAATGCACTTGCCACCGACCAGGCAAGGAGACTGGCAGAACTGATATATTCATGGGAGGATCAAAACGGCATTCCTGTCCTTCGCGATCAAATCCGGGCAGGACTCTTCATTGGCGAAGGACGCGACAGGAAGAAAGCCGTGCGGGCAACACGTATGGATCAGTTCCACATAATCGAAGATCGTGATACACTGGTTCAGTCACCTCCGGATATCCTGTTCACTAATTTCAAGATGCTTGATTTTTCACTGTTGCAGGCCCGGTTCCATGGATTATGGCAACATAATATTCACGATCCTTCAGTACTAAAATACCTCGTACTGGATGAACTTCATACTTACGATGGTGCAAAGGGTTCGGACGTGGCAAACCTTATAAGGAGGCTTAAATTAAAGCTTGGTTTGCCGGAAAACCAGCTTGTTCCTGTGGGTACCTCTGCAACCATATCGGGGGGTGAAGAAGGCAAGGCGGAACTGGTGAATTTCTTCTCAATGATCTTTGGAACTGCTGTTTCAACGGATTCAATAATCGGGGAAAGCCGGCAGGATACAGATTTGTTCTTTGGACAGGAAGAAGTAATTCCTCAATTGCCGAAAGAGAATATATGGCAGATGGAATTCAAAGAAACAGACGAATACAGCGATTATGTTCAGAGACAATTGAAATTATGGGGATACGGTAATTATGATCCTGTTCAGACAGGAATTGCACTGAAGCAGAATTTCCTGCTTCAGACCCTGGTGAGATTGTCCGGCAACTCAATTAACGAAATAACTGATCTTATTGCAAAGTGGTCAGAGAAAACAGGTTTAATAAATACCCTTTCAACGGATGAGGTTTCCCTGATGTTTAACTCGCTGTTGAGTATTGTTACCTATGCTAAAGAAAAATCAGGAACAAAAGAGTTCCCGTTTCTGTATGTACAGGTGACATACTGGATGAGAAGCCTTCACAGGATAGTCAGGAAGATACAGGCCAATCCTCTCTTCGAATGGGAAAACGATAATAATCCCGGGGATCCATATTTATCACTTCCTCCCTATTTCTGCAGGGAATGCGGAGGCTCAGGATGGGTAGGCATAAAGAAAGAATCAAGCGATCAATTTGAAAACGACCTTACTCAGACACGTCAGATGTTTATGGCTGATAAGGGGAACAAGAACGTTTATCTGATTTCTCCTTTAAACGGCAGAAATGTTGCCGATGTGTTTGCAGAGGACTATGCATGGTCTGGTGATCCGGTTCAGGGATATATTGATCCGGGCACTCTTAAAATATCAGAGAGGGATTCAGGCGAAAATTTTCTAAGAATTATTGCAGTGAGGAGGCAAAAAGATGACAGGATAGAAAAAATATGTCCTCACTGTAACTCATACAATACATTGTCACTAATAGGCACAGGTCTGCCTACTCTGGAATCGGTGGCTGCAGCCCAGGTGCTGGCAACTGCAACAGACAGTTCGCCTGAACAGCAGCGTAAACTGCTTGCTTTTACAAACGGAGTGCAGGATGCCGCACATCAGGCAGGATTTATTGAGAACAGAAATTACCGTTTCAGCATGCGTCATGCAATACAGGCAGTTATTAAAAGCATAGGCCGCCCGGTAAAACTTACAGAACTTTACGACGAGTTTGAAAAATACTGGAAACAGCACATAGAGAGCAGTTCACCAGATAAATCAGTTGACTATTACTTTAAATTCCTGCCGCCTGACTGCGAAAGCAGGATTGATATTTCAGATTACCAGAACAGGGATAAAAGCTTCAAACCTGTTTTCTGTAATGAGTTTTCGAACAGGATGTCGTGGGAAATATGGACTGAGTTTTCCTACAATGCATTAATTGGAAGAACTCTCGAGAAAACAGGTGCATCAGCTGTTGGTTTCAGGGTTGAATCGCTCAGAATTGTTTACGATAAGCTAAAGGACTGGTTACAAGGCAATACGCTGGGCGACAGGATAGACAAGGATGATTTTCTGAAGTTCCTGAACGGTTTCCTTTACCGTTTAAGAGTGAGAGGAGGTGTCGACCACAAGTATCTGGAGCGTTACCGTACAGGAAGGAGTTCGTCATACCTGATCACCGCCAGGATGAATCCCAATTATTTCCTCATAAGGTCATTCGGGCCTGATTTCAGGTTACCCCGATTTATCACTTATGAAAGAGGAAGGTTTACGGAGGTATATGATGTGATTGAAACAGGGCGAAACCTGAACTGGTATAGCACTTATTTTATCAAGTCATTCCCGCTTGTAAATCCTGAGGAAACAGGCCTTATTAATGATTTTTACAAAGTCCTGATCGAATGCCTTACTGATACAGACCTGTTTGACAGGAAAGTTGCATCAGGAGTAACAAATTATGGATTAAAAGCGGAGATGATTTCAGTTTCTGATCAAGTTTCAGGATACCGGTGCAACAGTTGCGGACATGAGATCCATGTAAGTATTGAAAATAACAAAATCACAGACGATATGCCCTGCCTTCAATACAGATGTACCGGGCATTATAAACAACTGGAAAATAATAAGCCGGATTATTACCGAACTATTTATAACCGGGGAAGGTCGGTGAGAATTTTCGCACACGATCATACAGGACTGATTGACAGGGATAAAAGAGAATGGCTTGAAAATGATTTTAAGAAACGTCCGCATATTAAAAGTACCAATGTTCTGGTAGCTACATCAACACTTGAACTTGGTATTGATATCGGGGACCTTAATATTACATTCAATGCTTCGCTCCCTCCCGAGACATCAAATTACCTCCAGAGGGTTGGAAGGGCAGGCCGCTCTGGCGGTAACTCGCTCATATTAAATATTGCGGGGAGAGATGAGCATGATCTTTTCTTTTATGATGCTCCACACAGTATGATGGAGGGTTTAATACGTACTCCGGCATGCTACCTTGAAGCAAAAGACATTCTTAAAAGACATTTTATGGCATACTGTTTTGACTCGTGGGCAGGCATTGATCCTGAGCAAAACAGAATACCATATATTATCAAACAACTAAAAGTCAAATCTCTCGAGCCCGGAGATTCCCGGTTTGTATTTACACAGATTAGAAACTACATTAGATCAAACAAAACAGAACTGTTTGAGGCATTCCTCGATCAGTATAAATCGCATCTCACAAGGGAAAGTATTGCTTTAAAAGAATTGCATGATCAGCTTATAACCGGGTATTTCGAAGATCAGTTAATTCAGGTACATAAAACACTAAGGGAAGAACTTCGATACTATGAAGTAAGGAGGGAAAGATTATCCGATCAGTTAGGAAGTCTGCCGCAAACTGGCCATGAGACCCAGGCATTGAGAAGCGAACTTAAAGCATTATCAGGTGCCATTAAAAACATTTATGGCAGAAACACCATTGAGTATCTGACAAATATTGGAATACTTCCAAACTATGCATTTCCTGAAACCGGTGTTTCAATTCATCCTCAGTTAAGGAGAAAAAAGGAAACAGACGGAGTTATTGAGTATAAAAATGAAGAGTTAGCTGAAATTGTAAGACCATCATCTCAGGCAATTACAGAGCTGGCTCCGGCAAATATTTTTTACTCCCAGGGGCACAAGATTGAAGCACAGGGTCTTCAGGTATTATCGCAGGACGAATACGAGGAATATCGTTTCTGCAGCAATTGCGATAATATGATCCTCGATGTTGATGTACCGGCTGAACAGCATCACTGCCCAAAATGCGGCCATCCTTCATGGGGTTCAATCAATAATCGCAAAACGCTTATTAAGATGAGGGCAGTACTTTCCTATAACGACTATGAAAATTCGAGGATAAATGACTCCTCTGACGAAAGAGAAAGAAAATTCTATCAGAGATCGGTTCATATTAAGACAGACCCGTCAAGTTCTATTGGTGCGAGAATTTTAAAAAGGGTTCCGTTCGGGATAGAGTTCTTTACTAAAACAAGGTACCTGGAAATAAATACTGGTGTAAGGGAAAAGGGGTTCTATGGTACCAGGGAAATTGAAATTAATGGCCGAAAAGTGCCTGAGGTCGGTTTTGTAATATGCAAAACCTGCGGAAGAGTAACTGAAAGACCATTAACTCCTTCCGAAATAGAAAAAAGGCACAGATCATACCACTTCCCGTATTGCTCAAATAAGCAACAAGTTTATGCCGGAAGCAAGGATGATTATTTTGAAGAGGTATACATTTATCGCACATTTCAAACGGAAGCGCTTAAGATACTACTTCCTGTTCAGGAGTTCAGGACAGGTGAAAGGATTGCTGTTTTCAAAGCCGGATTGCATCTGGGACTGAAAGGATACTATAAAGGTCGGCCTGATCACATAAACATTAGTGAATACCAGGAATATAACAGGGAAACAGGCAGGAAGGAGCAATACCTGATAATGTATGAAACAATACCGGGAGGAACAGGTTATTTATCCAAACTCTTTAATACAACAGAGTTTACCAGGTTGCTTGAGCTTGCCTATGACCATATCCGTTTTTGTAAGTGCAAGGATGAAGGCAGGGATGGGTGCTATCACTGTATTTATACTTACGGGAACCAGTACGAAAGAGATGTTCTGAGCAGAGCAGAGGCTGAAGATTTATTTCGTTCAATAGTTGAAAAAGCAAATGAATGGAATGAAATAGACAGTCTTCAGGGTGCCGGCAGTTTCGCAAATAACGAAGAATCCGACCTGGAGAATGCTTTTATGGATCTTTTAAAATCAAGATCAGAACACTGGCCGGGATGGAAATTTACAGAAAACAATGAATCAGGTATTAAAAAGTACAAGCTTACAATTCCATACAAGGAAAATGTCATCAGCTATGAAGTTTGGCCGCAGAACCTTGGCAATTACCTTACAGGCATTAATCTGAAGACCAGACCTGATTTTGTTTTTAAATGCCTTTCTATTAATCGACCTTCAGAACATGCATCTGATGAAGAGATTCTTGGAATTAAAGACATTATCGTATTTCTCGACGGGCATCAATACCACGCCAGTGAAGATCACCGAAGGCTTCCTTCTGATATTAAAATCAGGAATAGTATCGTCAATTCAGGTAAATTCTTCTTATGGACAATTACATGGAAGGATATTGAAGATGCCAGACAATCCGCGAATGACCATCTTGGTGCTATTGCAAAGGATGATCTTATTGGAAAGATGATACGGGAGCACCCACTTTTCAGGGATGTTCGCCAGGCGAAGATCTCTTATAAGAACAATATTGAACGGTTCATTCTTTTGCTTCTTTCACCGATAATCGGCATGAGGACTGAGCTATGGAGTTCACTGATACTATTTTCAATGCAGGATCGGTTGCTTTCAACCTGTTTTTCAGAAGCATTGGTACGTGAATCAATAATAAGGGGAATAATGCCGGATGCTTCAGCTGCGGTATCAGGCAAACCTGAATATTACGCTTATATTGATCTGCTAAAGTTCAGGGATGAATTGCATACCCGTTTGTTTATCCATCCTCAGACTTTCTCATTATTAGGATTTTCGGTAATTGACCCTGGTAAAAAGAGCTGGGAAATTGAAAACTGGAACCTGTACTGGGAAACATACAATCTTACCCAATTTCATGGCATTAACACCTCGACGCAGGATGACCTGTTGCAGCAGCAGAGAGGTCAGATACCAGACCTTCAGAAAGTTCTTGAGAACTTTAATCCCGAATTGCACAGCATTGTCAGATTGTTAACAGAGCATGAAATAGAAATTAATGATAATCTCGATTTTGATCTGCTTGAGGGAGAGACAATAATAGCTCAGGCCGAGCTTGGTTCACATGAGAAGAAGTTCTTTATCAGGCCTTTTGATGAAGAATCCAGGGAGGTCTTTCTTAGCAGGGGATACAGAGAATTTACAATTGAGAATTTTGATATTAAAAAAGTAATAGCATGACTCTTCAGGTTAAATTATTTATCCATGACTCATTCTTTGATGCCTTTTCATCATTACCGAAGGTGATACAGAAGAAGACCCGTGAGTTCATGAAAAAATTCAAACAGGATCCTACCTCACCGGCAATTAATTATGAGAAGATTGCCGTATTTACCGACCAAAGTCTGAGGACGGTCAGGATTGATCAGAAATACCGTGCAATCATTCAGGCACCAAAATCTGGCAACAGTTATCACCTTTTATGGGTTGACAACCATGATGAGGCTATTGACTGGGCAAAGAATAAGGTCTTTGAATGGAACGAATATACCCATTCATTCCAGATGTATGATAAGCCACAGGGATCTGATATAATCAGTAGTCAAATAAAAACAGGTGCCCTGAGTCATTTAACTGACGAACAACTGTTATCTGTCGGAACTCCCGAATCGATGATAAACGTTGTAAAAAGTCTGGTTGACACTAATGATCTGGAGCGGATTAAAAACAACCTTCCTGTGGATTGTTATGAATATCTCTATTTTCTGCTGGAAGGATTCAGTTATGAGGAGATACTGGAAGAGATTAACTCAGGTAAATCAGAGAAAGAATCAGAAACCAGTGACAACGCAAGAAAACATGTTTATGTACTGACAGATGATGAAGAGCTTGAACAGATCTTGTCAGGTGATTTTAAGAAATGGAAAGTGTACCTTCATCCAACCCAGAAAAAAATTGCATTGGGCAGTTTCAACGGGCCGGTAAAAGTCACAGGAGGAGCAGGAACAGGTAAAACAGTCTGTGCAATGCACAGGGCAGCATATCTGGTAAATTCATTGGGCGTTTATGACAGTCCGATTCTTTTTACAACCTATACAAAGAGTCTGACCGCTTATTTAAAATCGACAGTACAGGAGCTGGGAATTTCGGGAGAAAAAGTGATTATAAGCAATTTTGACAAACTTGTTTTCGATCTCGCTAAAGACCCAAAATTTAATGTAGTTCCAAAAGAATCTGGATTTCTGACTGAACATCAGGAAAAAGAGATATGGAAGGAAGTCCTGGAATTCATACCTGCACCCTGGGACGAGAACTTTTTATCAGATGAGTATAATGAAGTCATATTAAGAAATAACGTGAAAGACTTCGAAACCTATTCCAGGACATTAAGAATTGGTCGAACCAGACGGTTAGGCAGGCAGGATAAATTAAAAATCTGGTCGATGATTGAAGAATTTAAGACCAGGAAAAGATCTAATTACAGCAAGTATGAATTATGTAATCTTTTGAAGGAAAATTTTGATAAAAATAATGTAAGGCCATTCTCTCATCTGATCTGTGATGAAGTTCAAGATTTCTGCAATATTGAATTAAGTCTGATGAGGTCGTTGGTTGCTGAAAAGGAAAACGACCTGTTCTTTGTTGGAGACCCTTATCAGAATATTTACAATCGAAAGATAAACTTTTCAAAATCAGGCATAAATGTCAGGGGGAAAAGAAGCAAAAAACTTAAAGTCAATTACCGCACAACTGAAGAAATAAAACAATTTGCCCTCAAAACACTGGTGCAGGAAAAATATGATGATTTTGATGGAGGTGAGGAAAGCACAAAAGGCTATGTTTCACTTATTCATGGGAACGATCCTGCATATAAAGTTTTTGCTACTCCGGAAGCTGAAGAAGCATACATTACTGATACTGTTAAGGAATTATTGAAGGATGAGCAAATAAAAGCAAACGAAATATGCATCTGTGCGAGAAAGAATGATATGGTTGACCAGATAAAAACCTGTCTCACAAAGCAATCAATTAAATATCATGATTTAAGCAGCAGCTGTGACAATCAAACTCACATAAGGGTATCGACCTTTCACAATATTAAAGGTCATGAATTTAAGTACATACTTGTATCTGGTGTTTCCAAGCAAACAGTACCTTATAAACATGCAGGGTTTGAGTTATATGATCCAAAAGAAAAGGAGGAATACATTAGAAGTGAGCAATCGCTTTACTATGTAGTTTTCACACGAGCAAGAGAAGGACTGATAATTACGGGTGTTGGGGAGAAATCGGATTGGTTTTAGTTTATTAAATATTCTTAAAAGATAATCTCAGATTGTCAAATTGCTAACAAAATGAATAAAACTTTACCTGTAAAGCATTTGTCGGTAAGAGTTCCCTGGCATGATAATAAATGGAACGGAAAATCTTGCTGTAATGTGTTGGACAATTCTTTTTGCAGGATTCTTCCTTTAGTCGATGCAATAAAAAATCCTGAAACTGAACCCTGTGATACTGAAATATCAGAAAGCTTTTTGCCTCCATGTGTTTCAGAGAAGGGCACATTCCTTTCTCCCAGATCCTATACAAGAGAGATTCCTCATAAATGGGCTAAAATAAATCCCCTTTTTAAGCACTTCAAACCATGCATATATCACAGTAAACCATACTCCTTCAACGCAGTTCCATTCCTGTGGATGATGAAAGAAACTGCACAAAGCGATTATCCTCATTATTCACAACAGGCAGATACTTATGAGCTGGATTACAAAGAAGAACTTGAAGAAGAAATTGACAGAAAGTTAGGATTTAATGGAAATATTTGGGTTCAACATCCCCAGAATCAGAAGGCTCTTCTTGACGCTTTTTTTGGATGTCTTGAGAAGCGGAAATCGTTGATTTTTTTCTATTGCAAACACACACCTTTTTCTGAACCTAATGAAAGAGTAATTGTCGGTGTAGCCAAAGTAAAAAATGATATCGGTCGAATTCTGGAATATGGCATTGATAAGGCTAATGATACCGGACATAGAAGTTATCCGTGGGACAGGTGCGTAGAACACACCTTAACTGACAACAACCAGGATGGTTTCTTACTACCTTATCATGAAATATTAAAGTATATCAATGATAATGAATTAGAGATTGAGCTCAGAGAATATGCAGCTTTCGCGCCTGACTATGCCCAATTTTCTTTTGCCTCAGAATTAGTGGACCATGATACTGCTATAGATGCATTACTGAACATGGCCGAGTCTATTAAAAAAGCGGAAACGCTTCTGTCAAAAGAATTTTCAAAGGAACTTAAATGGATTGACAATGAAATCTCAAAGATTTGGGACATGAGGGGAGCATTCCCGGGGATGGGTCCGGTGTTAAGTGCTTTAAATATAGATGAAGGCAATACAATCGCCTGGGAAATTGAAAAGTTTATTATTCAAAAAGACAATGATCTTCTTCATACAGATCCATGGGATATTTTTGATGAAAGTATGAAAGATCCCTGCAAATTCATAAAGCGAGGAGATAGATTATTTAATCCCACAATCCAGAGGATATGGAAAAGCAAAACCAATAAAAAGAAAGAGTTCATAAAGCTTCTCAGCAGATGCCAGCTTAACAACGACCAGGCAAAATTCATTATTAACAATTATGAAAGTTTAATAGGGTCGATTGAAGAGATAAGTAATAACGTCTACCTGCTTTATGAAAAAACAAGGTTGGAGAATTTTGGAATATCAGTTCGGCAAATTGATAAAATGTTATTGCCGCCACCTAAGATCGCTGAAGCATTTCCGCTAAACAAAGGAGTCGTTTTAACTGACAATCTTGATGAGAGAAGAGTCAGGGCATTTACAATTTCGGTTTTGGAAGAAGCAGCTTCTGAGGGTCATTCTCTTTTACCTTTTAATGATGTACTTGAGAGGCTTCAATCCAAAGCGACAGATACAGCTTTCCCAATTGATAATGATATACTATCAATTCAATCTGAAGAGGAATTTTTCAAACGAGAAATAATTTCAATTTTACCTTCTGCTGATAATCAAAATCACTTCCTTAAGCTAAAAAGATTAGTGGATGTTAAGACCATAATATGTCAACGTTTAAACTTAGCTCAAATAATCAGTCGTCCTTTTAATATAAATAAAGACTGGCTTCAGGAAGTCAACAGTTATCCAAGATTTCCGAAACTCGATAAGACACAGACTGATTATGAAGATGAACTGATTGCAAGGAGAGAAAAAGCCGAAGCTTTGAGGGTACTGGTTAATTACAAATTTTCTGTTTTAATAGGGCCGGCCGGTTCAGGTAAAACCTCCTTACTCGAAATTTTTGAAAATCTCCCGGAAATCAGGAGAGGAGGTGTTCTTAAGCTTGCACCTACCGGAAAAGCCAGAGTCAGACTGGGGCATGATGCAAAAACATTGGCTCAGTTCCTGTTTCCTGCAAGATATGACGCATTTACAGGAAATTATCTGATAAGAGAGAATGCAGCTAAATTCTCCGGTGCGAGGAATTTAATTGTAGATGAGGCATCAATGCTCACAGAAGAGCAATTAGCATCCCTGTTTGATGCACTTGGTCCTGTTGATAGAATAATTCTAGTTGGAGATTACAGACAACTGCCTCCAATAGGAACTGGAAGACCTTTTGTAGACATCGTGCACCAATTAAAACCATCGATTTTTGAAAAGCCGGGAATTCATACAGGTCCGGCTTATGCTGAATTAAAACAAATACGGCGCCAGGCAGAGCGGAAAGATAAACGATGGGATGTTGCTTTGAGTAAGTGTTTCGGTGATGAACCGACTAAGGAAGATATAGACACATTTCATTCTCTTGTTTCAAGTGATTTCAAATCTAACCACATTTATCTTGAGAAATGGTATAATAGTGATGATTTCAGGAAGAAATTTCAAGAGGTTTTAGAGACTGAACTTCAATTAAAGAATACTGATAAAGAGAAGGCCTTTAACAGATCGATTGGCGCACAAGATTATGGTAGTTATCAATACTTCAAGTATGATTTTTCTGAGAAAGTAATAGAGTTCTGGCAAATAATAACGCCTGTGAACGGGTATGGTTATGGTGTAAAAGAAGTGAATAAGTTCATTCAAACAACTTATAGAAAGCCTTTTATTGACCTGGCATTAAACATTCAGGATGAAAACGCAGGATATTACCGCAAAAGAAGAGTTGCTAAGCCAAAGGGAAATGACAACATAGTATATGGAGATAAAGTCATCAACTTAAAAAACACACGCTGGGAGAATTGGCAATGGATAAGGCCGCAAGAAAAAAAAGTTGATGCGCTTAATTATATTGCCAATGGTGAGATAGGAGTGATTACAGGCGAATTCAGAAGTAAAGACTCGACATCTCGAGGAGAACCTAATATCGAAATCGCATTCTCAACTCAGCCAGGTTACAGTTATGTTTTCAAACCTGACGATCTGGAGGAAAATGGCATCTATTCTGTGGATCTTGCATACGCCATAACAGTACATAAAGCTCAGGGGAGTGGATTTAAGAAAGTCTTTTTTGTTCTGCCATCTAAAGGGGCCATACTCAGTCGTGAATTACTTTATACTGCCCTGACAAGGCAAGAAGATAAAATAATAATACTTCATCAGGGTGATTTCAATGACTTTATAAGGCTGGCTTCAACTGAGGCATCCTCAACTGCCAGGAGATTCACAGATTTATTTCAGTTACCGGAAGTGAAACAACTTAAGCAAAAGTGGTATGATTGCAGGTACGTAAATATCAGTGAACGTGGCGAGCCAATGTTAAGTAAGAATGAGGTTATTATTGCCAATTGTTTGAATAAATATAATAAGCAAATCACTTATGCCTATGAAGATAAGTTGAAGTTTGAGCTTACTTCAAGAATAGTAAAACCTGATTTTACCATAGAAAATTATATTACGGGTAAAAAATTCTATTGGGAGCATCTGGGAATGATGACCAAAACAAGTTACAGGGAGAAATGGGAGAAAAAGCTTAGGTCATACATTGATGAAGGGTTTGTATTATTTACTGATGCACATGATAATGATGAGAAAATACTGATTGTAACTGAAGAAAATCCAAATGGAGGTATAAATTCACAAGAGATCGATAGAATAGTCAGGAAATATATACTGGAGGAAGAGAACTGAGTTTAGATATAAAAATATTTAACCAACTTATAATACTCTGACGTGATTTCAATTTCAAAGCTGACAAAATATATGATAAAGCAATATTCTACATGTTTGATTACCCTTTATTAATAACATAATGTCTTTCTGAAAATGGAGATTAAGGATATTAAGCAATTCAGGAAATATTATAAGGAACAAGTACGCAGGTATAATTCGCCTGATAGAAACGAAAATTATATTGGGGTCAGATATTCTAATGAAAATTTCTCAGAATTCGGCTTCTTTGAAATTTATCACGGGGATAAAGAAGGAGAAGGTGGAGATGGAATTCGAGGATTTCTTGAAGGGTTTCTGGATATGGCCAGGGATGGGCAGGCAATTTATGAATTTTTACAGAATGCGGTAGATGCAAATAGCTCACGTTTTTCTCTTTTTTGGGATAAGGAACCTGACTCTGAAGAATCTTATTTGTTAGTTGTTAATAATGGATATCAGTTTGACTTTAAAAGTATAAGATCGATACTTAATGTTGGGGTTTCAACAAAAACTCCCGAGCAACATACTATTGGGAAATTTGGTATTGGATTTAAGCTTGCACATCGACTTGTTGGTAAAGAAAATGGACTTCACGAATTAATAAATAAAAACTATGGGCCAATATTATTTAGTTGGAGAAATGGAGAATTTTTCAATTTTTTCATTGATAAAAAAATTGATCCGGTAAAACAAGTATTTAAAAAGGTATCAGAGAACGAGCATATTTGTGAAACTGATACTCCTTGGCTGTTCAAAATACTACTCACAAATTTCCCTTGCCAACCTGAAGAAGAGATTCTTGATTTTTATCACAAACCTTCAATTGGATTTTCCCTAGCTGAGGTTGAAAAAATGCAAAGCTGGATTAAAAGATATATCCATCATTTTTCAGTAGATGATTATCAAGAAGGATCTCTATTTTTCATCAGGCTTGGTGAGGGTAAACTGGAACATCTAAAAGAAGCAGAATTATCGGAGGGATTGCGTTTTTCCATGTCTATTTTAAATGAAACAGCATCCACTTCTGTGCGGGGTATCGATAAAATGAACATTAATGGGAAAGAGATCGAGAGAGTAGATCTTAGATTCCTGAAGTTCACGATTAGAAAAGACTTTGATAATGAAGTGTTTAACTGGATAAAATATGGTAAGAAAAATGAACTTACTGAAGATGAATTAAAGGCAAAGGATAAAGACATTGACATCGAAATTCTTATGGGTTATACTGATTATTCAAATGCCGATAAAATATTAAAGAATGCTCCAAACTTCTACCTGTATTTTCCATTAAGTGCAGAAAAACATAGAATAAAATTCATCTTGCATTCTAACGCATTCTATAAATCATCTTCAAGGACTTCATTACATACCGGCACAGATGAAACTTTTTCAAAAAATGAAAGGATACTTAGTGTATTTTCAAAAAAACTGATAGAACATTTAGATAAGCTTAAGAACTGTGATCAGAATGAAAACTTGCAAGAGTTTCTGGATATTTATGCGATAATCTTAATTTCTGAAAAAAGTGAATATGATGTATGGATAAATAAGCCTTTGCTTGACAGCCTGTTTGAATATCTTGAAAATAACATCCCGATCTGGTCAAAGACTAGATTATTTGAAACTTCTTCGGATATCAGTAAAATCAAAATAAAGAATACAACACTCCCTATTCAAAAATTTGACTGGATACCATATTATTTCTTTTATTGGAGTAATAATCCTTTATTGCTTAATCAGGCAAAGGAAAAACTCAAAATAGAGGATTTTACAATTCTGGACATCCTTGAATTCGAAAACTCATATCTGTCAATAAATGAATTGATCTATAGTGGTTGCCAAATAACTGCTACAATTCTTGACGAATTAAACCTCCATATCCAAAACGTCAAAACTTCGGATACAATTTTAGATAACATATATAATTTAAAAGTCTTTGAATTTCAGGATGATAAATTCTTCTCAATTAACGAACTAATATTAGAAGAGAATTGGGAATACTTGATAAATTTTGATAAAATAAGTTCGTTAAAAGATTATCTAGAAAAAGCAGGTTTTATAATTAGTAAAACAGACCTTTCAAAGTACACTGCTCTTCAGACATTTATTCGTAACCGTCAGAAGGTAAAATATATTAGTAATTATGTCTATCTCAATACACTGTTAAGCAGGAAATTCATCAATTTTGACTTTTCTATAGATGAAAAAATTAAAATTTTCGGAATTATTGAAAAATTAGCTGATGATCAGTCAGCAGAAGAGAGAAATAAAAGGATGCAAGTTCTGAAATTATTTAAGAATAGGACTGGTTCAGTAGTTGCAATTGAGAACCTTTGTGATTATGAATTATCAGATTACTTTCTTCCATATAGAATTGAAACACTTCCTGATGATTTTGAAAATATAAACAGGTACATTGTCAGGTCAAAAAAGGAATTTTATGATAGAGTTATATTCCCTCTCTGGGACATTATAATTTCGACTTCATATACTCAGATATTATCAAATCCTTCAGGTTTCTACAATGAAGTTGTTAATTACTTTCAACTATCATCGCGCGAGAAATATTTAAGTGGTAAAAATACTATTTTGGTTAAAAATGAATTTGTTGCTGACAGTGCTTACTTATTATACCATGCTGCCTTAAAGAATTTAACTAGCGATAACTATTCTTCATTATGTACTGCATTTACCAAGATGTTTAATTATATATTACCAGAATTCTCAATTCTTCCTTTTCTAAATCAAGCACCTTTTAGTATAAATAACTTTGATTTCAATGTACTATGGTTAGAAACAGAATTTGAGGTTACTGAGAAAGAGATTACTGCCATAGGCAAAGCGTTTCAAGAAGTGGGGTTCAAAATTTTTGAAAGGTTCATAATTCAGGAAAGAAATTCGAAACTATTTATCAGGCCTAAGAAGGTTAATGAGTTACAAGTATGGATTTCAGCAGAAGAAAAAGCTTTGGATTATTTAATTAATTACCATAAAGAACTTATTCCTCTCCCAGATCTGCCAGTATTTAAAGATACTGTTGAGTATCATGGTCAAAAACTATTCAAATTTTTTATCTCAAAGCTTAATTTCAGTAATGAAACTCAAGTCAAAGAACTAATCGATATTATTAAAACCAAAGATAAACAACTATCGTCTTATCTGCTTGAGTTAATCCCTGAGGTTCACATCAATCTGAATGAAGAATTATGGCATGTTAACGTATATCCTGTTATTGATCTTGTTTGTCGAATGGATGATTTAACTAGCTTAGGCACATTCCAAAGTAAAACCAAGATTACAAGCGGTGACAGAACATTTATTTTATCATCCTTAACCCATGGAGTTGGTGAAAACACTATTTATCTTGGATTGAATAAAGAATACAAGATTACACTATCAGAAATATTTACGGATGATCAAATAAATGATGCAGCAATAATTGAAAGAATTGTTCAAAAGATTCAAAGTGAAGGTATTAATGATTATGCAAAACTGAAGAAGGTCTTTAATATTAGCCATGAAATAAAGAATGAAAACATTCTGACAGAAATAAACCGCTGGCACCAGGAGAATGGTTATTTAAAAAATGCATCCCATTTGGCATTTATTCTGATTTATTCCTTGAATCACGAAATCAAACCAAACGAATATAGAGTATATATTGACGGAAAACAAGTTGAATTGGATGGCAGATTTGCATGTAGCGAGAAAGATTTTCCATTATTCAAGCAAAATACCTATTTAAAAGACAAATATGACAGCATTAAGGATATTCTGAATCTAACCTCAAGAAATCCAGCGTTTAGATCGAATAACATTGAAATATATCTCAAGCCGGAAATTGTAGAATCCAATTTAAAATGCCCTGAGATTAAAGAATTAGATGATAAAGAATGTTTGCTACTATTGGATATACTGTTAGATCAGCAGTATATCCCTCAGAAGATATATTTTGATCAGGAATGGTCATCTGTTCTTGGCTTTAATCCCAGCTACAAAGTTGCTTACAAACACAGAATTGATGAAGAAACTCTACCAAATCACATTTTCCGTTGGTACTGTCATGATAAAGAAATGGACCCTGGTCTTTATAAAAGAAAGATCAGGCTGTTGAGCTCACTTGGAATAAAATTTGGATTTGATTCAATATGCGATTTAAGATCATTGTTACTCGATGGTTATTCTGAGAAGGAGATTGCCATTGAAGAAGTAGATAAAATTGAATTAAAACTACTGGAGAATTCTATTGAGCTTCTTCATTTAAGACTGGGAAATTATCAAATCATTCATGGTGACAGAAACTTTAATATAATACGTAAAATATTCCAAAGGTTGTTAAATGAAAATTTGATTGAAATTCCTCTGCCAGTTCTTTCAAATCATCAAGGTTGCTATTATTTGTCAAAATTAGAGAGTTTTGATTATTATCTAGATCATGAATCAATAAACTATTTAAAACAATATGGATTAAGCAAATGGGATGCTGCTTCGAAGATAAAAGTTAGAATTTACGATGCAACCGATTGGTTTGAAAACAATCTATTAAAAGAGCGTCTTAATAAAATCGAAATAATTGAGGTGATCGATCGTGAAAAAATTCAAGAATACTCCGTCACATGGGACAAGTATTTTTATGCTGCATTTAAATCTTATCAGCCTTTAGTGGTCATTAAACAGATTGATAAGATTCCACTTCAATTATTTCTTGGTGAAAGCTTTGTGGGTGAGTACGAAAAGCAAAGTATAATTAAATATGATGGGATCATTTATGTAACTAACCAATTCTCTGACTCTGAAATATTAAGCAGGGTTGAAGAAGAAGGTTTAATTAAAATCGAAGAATTAAACGACCTTAAAAAGGAATTTCACCAATATAAAAGCAGAATAGCAGAATTATTTGATAGTAATTCCCCTACTGGTAAACTATTTCGAGACAAACTGGATGAAATAAGAAAAGAGGCAGAGATCCAATCAACCAAGGAGACAATTAAAGAAAATCTAGGTCGCAATAAGTATTCCTACGGATGGTTTAAGAACTTTATCGAAATCCAAATATTACAAGGGAAAAGTGCTGATAATTATTCACCGGAACATGATATAGACTTTTATAAGATTGGGAGAGATGCAGAATCAGATCGACTAATATTGCTTAGTGATCCAAACAGAACAATTACTCCGACAATTGAATACTGTGCAGATTTTCATGCCACATTGTTTAAAACTGGTGGAGGATCAATCGAGATTAGCTTTCAGGGTGTATCGAAAAAGGGACAAGTCCTATGGGGCCAGTTATCAAATCCAAATGAGTTACAAAACATAGACTTATCTCAAATAAAAAGAGTTAAACTTCATTTTTCACGAGAAATAGACTTATTAAACAGATTACTTAATGCTTTTAAGCGTTTGGGAAGTAATAACAAGTGGGATGAGAGATTCTGTCTTAAGGAAAATCTTACCGAAAATGTTAAATTCTATTTTGGGCCTCCAGGTACAGGGAAAACAACAAAAGTTGCTGAAGAAATAATTAAAAAAATGGAAAATGGTGATGAATTGAAGATCCTTGTTCTAACACCTACTAATAAATCTGCAGATGTACTAAGTGAAAAAATTCTCACATATTCTAACTGCCAGTGTTCGTGGCTAATTAGATATGGAGCATGTTTTAGCTCAAATATTATCGAACTGGGTTATCACTACGATGCAAATACAATTGAATTGGATAGGTTTAAAAGATTCGTTTTGATTACTACGATTCATCGATACCCATATGAAGAGGTTACTATCTCTGAAGTATCAGGTGAGAAAAAGCGATTATGTGATATACCCTGGGACATAATATTTTTTGACGAGGCATCGATGATACCTGTAACATATTCTGTATTCACAGTATACCAGAATGAAAGCATTGATTCAAAAAGTGCTGAATATATTTTTGCTGGAGATCCACTTCAAATTCCACCTGTTATTGATATTTCAGATGAAGAAGTTCCGGATGATTTTAATAAGGAAGAAAATATTTACTCTTTAATTGGATTGGACAGCTTTCTGCCCGATGAACAAAAAAAGATACCTAAGTATGGAAATAAGATTTTAAACCTTAATAAGCAATTCAGGAGCATTCGTCTCATCGGAGAATTATTTAGTTATTTTTCATATAATCATTTAATTACCCATGCCAGAGACGAAGGAATTGGTAGGAATCGTGATCCAAAGCCAGTTCCTGAGAATTTCAGAAAAATTGTTACAAACCCGGTTCAACTAATCAGGTTTCCAGTAAATGACGAGGATTCCATTTACAAACCAAATAAATTGAGATTAAGCCCATATCACTTTCATTCGGCTATATTAACAATGGAGATTGTACGGTACTTTAACAATGAAATTAATGAAAATGAAGTTTGGAGCATTGGTATAATTTGTCCCTATAAATCTCAGGCTACACTGGTTAATAAAATGATCGAATCTCTGAAACTTAAAATAAATCTATCAGTAGTAACTGATACTGTGCATGGATTTCAGGGAGATGAATGTGACATAGTATTCTTTCTGCTTAGTCCATCCAGTCCCAGGATAACCACAAATCCAAGACTTTTTCTTCACAAACATTATTTAATCAATGTCGCAATAAGTAGAGCAAAAGATTATTTGGTTATTTTATATCCGGATAAGGAATCAGAAGGGATTGAAAATCTATATAAAATACATCAGACACATCAAAATAGCGTTGAGTCGATTTTAATTAAAAGATTAGGACAAAATATCTCCAAGATTACCCTTCATTCTACTGATATTGAAAATTACTTATTTAAGGATCCTTATTACATTCAAAATAATATTTTTACCAATCAACATCAACTTATTAATGTTTATGGGAAGGCTGAAAAAAAATATATGGTTAAAGAGAGTACGACAGCCATAGATGTTCAGATGAGGTATGAAATTGAGCCTAATGACATCGGAACTATATAAAATTTTTGTACTACTTTTTGTACTACTAACAAAAATGGCCTCGTAAATATTTAATTTACAAGGCCATTTAAT
>Ga0208695_1000965_pt1 | contig 26231 bp, 21 predicted proteins | sample AD_UKC111_MetaG_FD_184449 | JGI IMG/M metagenome (GOLD analysis project Ga0208695, IMG submission 184449) | Active sludge microbial communities of municipal wastewater-treating anaerobic digesters from Hong Kong - AD_UKC111_MetaG (SPAdes)... | ecosystem: Engineered > Bioreactor > Anaerobic >...
AGTCATAATTTTCATCATAAATATCCTCACAAGGATTTCTGCCAATTCTTATATAAGCAGGAAGTTCATCCTTCAGCAAAGCCTCAGTCAGCTTTTTAGTCTGATGACGGTCACTTGGAATATATACACGCATATTGGGGATTGACGACATAATCGCTATATCCTGAGTTGAATGATGAGTAAATCCAAGATCACTGTAGCTTACTCCGCCGCTTATTCCTAAAAGCTTAACGTTTGTATTAGAATAAGCAACATCAACCTTTGCCTGCTCCATACTCCTTGTTGTGATAAAGCAAGCAGGTGATACAGCAAATGACTTCTTGCCGCATTTTGCAAGTCCTGCACCTATAGAAACAAGGTTCTGCTCAGCAATTCCTACTTCAACCGCCTGTTCGGGCAGAGCCTTAAAAAAATCGGTGAGTGAGCCTGAACCCCTTGAATCACTGCACAGAACAACAATATCTTTATCCTTTCTGCCCTGTTCAATAAGAACATCGCATATAACCTGTCGGTTGGCAATTTTATTCACTGTACCATCTTCCTTTGCTCTAACTCTTCAAGTGCCAAAACAAGCTGTTCATCGGTAGGAACCTTATGATGCCAGTCAGCCTTGTTTTCTATGAATGACACGCCGTATCCCTTTATTGTTTCAGCTATTATAACTGTTGGCTTCCCTTTGTATTCCTTAGCCGCTGTAACAGCCTTATCAAGCTCGTCAATATTGTTCCCATTTACGGTTATGACGTTCCAGCCAAAGCTTTTCCAGCGTTCCTCCTGAACGTCCTGAGCCATAACCTCTTCTGTTGAGCCTGAAATCTGCAGGCGGTTTCTGTCAACAAAGGCAGTAAGGTTATCAAGCTTATAATGGCTTGCCGCCATTGCTCCCTCCCAGACAGAGCCCTCTGCAAGCTCGCCGTCACCCATTACGGTGTAAACCCTGAATGATGAGCTGTTCATTTTCCCTGCAAGAGCCATTCCGACAGCTACGGACAAGCCGTGACCAAGAGAACCCGAGTTCATTTCTATACCGTTGATTTTATTATTGGGGTGACCTATGAATTTTGATTTATACTGTGAAAAGGTTTCGAGCTCTTCTTTAGAGAAAAAATTTCGGTCAGCAAGAACAGCATACAATGCTTCAACAGAATGTCCCTTGCTCAAAATAAATCTATCTCTTTCAGGATCCTTCATACCATCAGGGCTGACATTCATGTGCTTGTAATAAAGCACTGTGAGAATGTCAATGACGCTTAAATCTCCGCCGATATGCCCTGCATTGCCTTTTTTGACCATTTTTACAATATCTTTTCGTAAATCAAATGCTTTTGCCCTAAGTTCATTCATTATACAATTTCACCTCGTATAACAGCTTTAACTCTATCTTCAATGTTATCATAGAGGTCAGGCTTGATATTAAGGTATTTACAGGCTTCATAAAGCACCGGCACAACGTCCATATGAATACCTGTACAGTGATGAATATAGGGACCGCACACAATTTTATCTTCAAGCCTGTCAAGGTTTTCAACCTCTACCCAAAGATAAGTTCCCATTGTATAAGGGCCTTCAACAGCCTTTGCATTTCCGAGCAAAAGCGAATATTCCCCGTTGTCACCGTCAAATCTTGCAAGTGTAATATTGCCATGCTTGCTTTCAGCAGAAACAGAACCGGGGTGTTCAAATGCAAGCGGATAACCAAGAATTGGTTTGTTTTTTGCAATAGACAAGGGCCAAGGACCACAGTGCTGCAAAAGCTCTGCATTTTCATTATCAGGGTGACGCACAGTCCAGTCTGCAAAAAAACTTTTAGTTCTTCCCATTCCTGCCGCCTCAACCATAATTGAAGTTATTGCTCCGTGAATATCTGTTTCACATACAACAGGCAGTCCCTCGTCGGTCAGCAGTGAATTTGCTGTACAAGGCATAATGCCTATTTCACATTGCAGATAATTCCAGCACTGAATAGCCACAGCATTACAGCCGTACTGCTCGGCAAGCTCTTCCATTGCAATTTTTAGTGCCGCAACGCTTTCAAGCTCGTTATCCTTTATCTGAACATCCATGCTCTTTCTAATATAGTCAAGCGTTTCATTAATTTTTGCACTGTTTTCCCTGACCTTCTTAACCTTAGCGGTAAGCTCCGGCATTGATATCGGCGCAAGATTTATATTGAACCTTTCAAGCAGTTCTCCTTCGTTGCACATGGTTGTAAGGAAGTCATACGGTCTTGTTGAAATCTGCAGAATTCTTGTATTCCTGAATGCTTTTACAACATTACATACTGCAAGAAAATTGTTCATTCCCTTTTCAAAAGCAAGGTCGTCAATACGACAGTTTTTCAGATATGTGAACGGAGTCTTAAACCTTCTCAGAACCTTTCCTGTTGCAAAAAGTCCGCACTGCGTATCTCTCAGTCTTATTCCCCTTTCATCGGGACGTTCGTCACGAGGTCCCCACAGCAGAACAGGAACATTAAGCTTTCGGGCAAGCTTTGCAACAGCATATTCTGTTCCAAAATTACAGTGCGGAACAAAAAGTCCGTCTATCTTTTCGCTTCTGAATTTTTCGGCAGCTCTTTCAACATCTTCATCCGCATAAAGCAAGCCATCCTTGTTAAATTCTTTTATATCAACATAATCAACACCAAGCTTATCAAGCTTATCTCTTATCAAGCCTGCATACTTTACTGCATCGGGCGCACTGAAAATACTTCTTCTTGTAGGAGCAAAACCTAATTTTACGCTCATTACACTACCTCCATGTTTTGGTTATACTAAACAATACCACTATGATTTTAAATTTATCAGAAATATTATTTCACAAAATCATACAATTATTTATATACAAAAAATAAAAAGCTGATCTCTTTATACAAAGAAATCAGCTTTTTATAAGTATTTAATTCAATTCAATTTGAGCAAATCAAGAACATTTTTATATAAAATAAGTTCACGTTCATCGTCATTCAAAGGAATTTTGCTGAACAGTTTAAGCTCGCTGGATGCGTCCCACATAGGATAGTCGGTTCCAAAAAGAACCCTGTCCGCTCCGTATTTTCTAATAAGCTCAGCTGCTTTTTCCGGCGGCAAAGCATACAAAGAGCTTGAAGTATCAACCCATATTCTCTTCTTTGACAAAATATCGGCAGCGTGTTCCCATACAGACCAACCTCCGAAATGAGCACCAATAACATCAAGCTTTGGAAAATCGTCAAGCACCTTTGCCATGCGCTCCGGCTTTGACCATTCATACCTATAATCACCCGTGTGTACAAGCAAAGGAAGCCTTCCCTCAATACACTCATATATCTTATACGCTTCCCTGCAGTCAATTTCAAACTGCTGAAAATCAGGATGAATTTTTACTCCTTTAAGTCCGAGTGAAACAGCTCTCTCAATTTCAGCAGGAATATCAGCAAAGCTTGGATGTATTGTTGCAAAGCCAATAAGCCTGTCAGGATATGCCTTAACCGAATCTGCAATAAAATTGTTAATGCTTTCGACCTGGGCTTCGTTAGTTGCAACAGAATGAACAACAAATTTATCTATGCCTGCCTTATCCCCTACATTAATAAGTGTTGAAACCTTGCCGTCAAAAGTCATGTTCAAATCGTAAAAAGAGCCTATTCCGGCAACTGCCCTTTCAGCTATTTTTTCAGGGAAAATATGTGCATGAGCGTCAATAATCATTTACAGTGGTCCTTTCTGCTATACTATATTTAAGAAAGGCTTTGCCTTTTCCAGAAGCCCTTTTTGTAATAAAAATAAGATAAAATTGACGAAACAATCCATCCTGCCGGCCAGGAAATACAAACACCTGTAAAGCCAATAACCGGCGCAAGAATATAGGATAAAGCAACACGTATAAAAAGATCAAGAAAGGTTGTAGACATAAACGCACGCATTGCCCCCGCACTCCTTAAAACTCCGTCAGAAATAAGCTTAATTGATAACATAACATAGAACGGACATGACCATCTTAAAAACTCAGCACCTACGGTAACTGCTGTGCTGGATTTCTCGTCCATAAAAAGATTGACCATGAAATTTGGAAACCAAAAGAACAAAAACATAAACGGAATTATGCAGAATACTTCCATCGCCAGCCCAGCCCTGTACCCCTGTGGAACACGTTCATACTTTCCAGCGCCAATATTCTGAGCTGAAAATGACGCTGTTGCGTTTGATATAACTCCTATACAGTTAACCGCAAAAATATTAAGCTTCGTCGCGGCAGCAAAGCCTGCTATTGTTGAAGAGCCAAAATCATTTATAATTCCTTGAATTAAAATACCTCCAACAGAAACAAAGCTGTTTTGAAGAATGCTTGGAACTGCAACAAAGCTGATTTTTTTAAGCATCTTGTTGGAATAGAGCGGAAACTTGTGTGTGATTTTAATTTTTGATAGTCTTTTATAGAGCGTTACTGCTGAAAAAACGGCTGCTATTCCCTGCGCAATAAAGGTTGCCCATGCAAGTCCTGCAACACCCATATCAAATACCAGAACAAACACAAGGTTAAGTATAACATTTCCCACTGATGAAGCAATAAGAAAATAAAGCGGCGTTTTTGAATCTCCGAGAGCTGTAAAAATACCATTACAGATATTGTAAAGCATGACAAACAGCAGCCCTGCAAAATAAATATTCAAATACACGGCTGAATCCTTAAAAATATTATCAGGTGTTTTAAGCATTAACAAAATCGGCTTACATAAAACAATTCCCAGCACAGTCAGTATAACCGCAAGCACAGTTGAAGCAATTATTGATGTTGAAACCGCCGCTTTCATTTTAAGATTATTTTTAGCCCCGAAAAACTGTGATATTATAACCGCACAGCCTGCATTCGCACCGTTTGCAACCTGCATGAACAGCATTGTAACCGGGAAAGAAGCACCTACCGCAGCAAGGGCATCTTCACTTATGCATTTGCCTGCAATAACACTGTCGCTTATGTTGTACATCTGCTGAAATATAATACTTATTATCATAGGCATTGCAAAACGCCATATAATTTTATTCGGTTGGTCTTTAGTAAGATCGGTAATCATGGGTTCACCTAATTCAAATAATTATATCAAATAATATTATACACCTAATCTATTTATAAAACAATTGAATTATTGACGAAATAATTCGAATTACAGGAGGCTTTTTTGTAAACTAATTGTAAAGTGGCATTTTCATTTTTGTTTAAACCATAAATATTTAGCAACTGTTGTGAGTATTCCATAAAAATAAGAGTCTACCCGTTAATCAGGTAGACCCTTATTCTGTATATGCTAAGATAAATTACTGTTCAATACATCAAATAAGAATAGCGACATCATCAGCAATTTGTTCAGCAGTAAGATGATTTGCTTTCAGCACCTCATCTACGTTATATCTGTCAAGGAACTCCTTCTTTAATCCAAAATTCAGAACCTTAACATCTGAGCTGCCGTAAAATCTTGTAATTTTTTCGCCAAAGCCGCCATCAAGAATTCCATCCTCAAGAGTAATTACAACACTATGATTTACTTTCAGCTCTTCAAGCAGTTCTTTATCAATGCCGGTGATATAGTAAGGATTAATAGTGGTTGGCTTAATACCGGTTTTTTCTTCAATTTTATTAGCTGCTTCAACACCAAGATTATAAAACGAACCAAGGGCAATAACAGCAACTCCGCTTCCTCTCTGAGTCACCTCATACTTGTTAAGCTTGCCAAAATCTTTTGTTACAGTCTTACCGTCTGAAATATACTTACCGCCGGGCACGCGAATTGCAACAGGATACTTCCTTTGATTTATACTCCAGTCAAGCATTGCAACATATTCTTCTTTTGTAGTTGGTGCAAGATAAACTATATTGGGAATATTTGAAATTAATGGAATGTCATAAATTCCAAGGTGAGTAACATCTGTCATTCCAAAAACTGATGCTGCAAAGGTAATAATCGTAACGGGGTTATTATTTATACACAAATCCTGCGAAAGCTGATCATATGTACGCTGAATAAATGTGCTGTATACTCCGTAAACAGGCTTTCCTCCATTTGCAGAAATACCTGATGCAAGTGCAACTGCATGTTCCTCAGCTATTCCCACATCAATAAACTGTGCTCCTGCTTCCTTACGCTTATCTTTAGTAAATCCAATAACTATCGGCGTTCCCGAAGTGATAGCTACAACAGATTTATCCTCTTTCATTTTCTTAAGGAGATAGCCTCCAGTGAATGATGAATAATCCTCATCAAATGTAACCAGCCATTTACCAGTTTCAGGCTCAAATGGCGGGCACCAATGCCATGTTTCCATATCCTTTTCAGCAAAAGCATAGCCCTTTCCCTTTTGTGTAACAATATGAACAGCAATAGGATGGTCTATATCTTTTACCTTTTCAAGTGCTGAAATCATTGATGGAATATCATTACCGTCCTTAACAAATATATAGTCAAGTCCCATAGCCTTAAAAATATTGCATTCAGCCTTGCCATCAGTTTCTCTTAAAAGCCTGAGATTTTTATAAAGTCCTCCATGATTTTCTGCTATTGACATATCATTATCATTGATTATTACAATAAGATTACTATTCATTTCTCCTGCAAAGTCAAGTCCCTCCAGTGCTTCGCCTCCGCCTAGCGAACCATCACCTAGAATTGCAATAATATTTTCCTTATCTCCCCTTAAATCTCTTGCTTTAGCAAGTCCACAAGCAAGGCTTACAGAAGTTGAGGTATGACCAACTTTGAAGAAATCATGCTCACTTTCATCCGGATTGGTTAATCCTGAAACATCATCATAATACTCCTCGTAAAGAAAAGCATCTTTTCTCCCCGTGAGCATCTTATGGCAGTAACTTTGATGCGAAACATCAAATACAAACTTATCTTTAGGTGAATCAAAAACATAATGCAAAGCAATAGTTGCCTCAACAATACCAAAATTCGGGCCAAAGTGACCTCCATGCTTACTAATCTTTTCAAGCAATGTCTTACGAATTTCTGCAGCAAGTTCCTGGAGCTGCTCATTATTCAATTTTTTTACATCTGATGGATTGTTGATATTTTCAAGATACATTTCATTGTCCTCCTAGTATTAAACAAAAATATTAACCTTTACTATTCCCAGGTAAGTTTTCCTGTTTCAACCGCAATCTCATAACGATCAATTTTATAATTTAATCGTTCAATTGTGTCATCAATCTTTTTTCTCTGTTCAAGCAAGACTGTTCTTTGTTCAGTTAATAGCTGAAGTCTTGCAGGTATAGTTGAATCGCCTTGATGACAAAGTTTTACATATTCAATTATTGTTTCGATAGGCAAGCCTGCACTTTTCATACAGATTGCATGTTCAATCCAGTTTAAATCATTTTCCTGATAATTACGTATTCCTCCGGCAGTTCGTGTTACAGCAGGTATCATTCCTACACGCTCGTAATAACGCAAAGTGTCCTGAGTAATACCATATTTTTCACTTACCTCCTTAATTGTCATTTTTATAACCATTCCTTTCTGCTATTTGTTCCGGTTTTGCGCAGCAAAATTTCTGCCGACTTTTTTGCAGAAAAGGAACAAATAGCTGCGTGAAAAATTTATTTTTCATGCTAATCCCCCCTTGCAATATTGCATTTGAATAATTCGTACACCAGCATACACCTAATATACTTTTATCAAATAAATATTATTTGCCCTATATATCAGGCAAGTATATTTTAATACTTGGAGTTAACTCCATGTCAATACCTTTTTTAAAATTTAACAAAATAAATATAGTTAATCAACAAACTGCTTTTATTGTAAAATTACCTATTCTAAAAAATATTCACGAACCACTTGTAACACAAGAAATCTGGGATAAGTGCAGAGAAATGGAATCATCAGTAAGTCAAGGGCAAAAAAACTAAAAAACACGAAACTATGCCGCTTAGCGGATTAATGTTCTGTGCGAATTGCGGTAAGAAAATGCGACTTTGCACAAACAACACTACAAACGGAAGTAAAAAGTTTCCGAAAAAGTATATCCGTCATAATTATTAATGTGGAGCGTATAGCCGATTTGACAAGTTTCATTGTACAAGTCATATGCAGTGGTTGAGAATAATCTTAGCCACTGCTTTTTTTCAAAACAGTAATAATGTCCTAAGGGGTGCAAAACCATATATACATATTATTATAACGTTTAACTTGATTAATTTTATAATGTCCTAAGTACCTCTAAGACATTATTTTTTTCGGGCAAAAAAATAACCACACACTATAAAGTGCGTGGTTATTGCGGTTTTATGGAGCTGGAAACGTGACTTGAACACGCGACCTGCGCATTACGAATGCACTGCTCTACCAACTGAGCTATTCCAGCATATTAAATTTTAGGTAGTAAACCTGCTCATTACGAATGAGCTGCACCACCAGCTGTGCTACACAAGCAATTGTTAAATTTTATAGTCAAGCTATACATTATAAATTACACTACAAACATTTATTTTTATACACTACTTCTATTTTTGCAAGCAACAAAATAATTATATTATTGAATTTAAAAAAAGTCAAGCAAAATAAAATAATTTGTTTGAATTTTTATATTTTATATGATATAATGTCTGTGTATGTAATATTTATTCGTAAAATCATAATTCATACCATTGCGGAGGTTGAATATGTCAAATAAAAACAAATCGGGGCTTAAAAGAAGTCCTGTCGTTGCAGCTGAAATAGTAGTAATTTCTATTCTGCTTATAATTATCGCCATAATGCTTTTCCTTTGCTTTTCTTTTAAACGGAATGGGAACACCGTTACCTTGTTTGGAACCAAGCTCTATTACACAAGAGCTGTTAATATGCAGCCCAACATACCTGAAAAAACATTGATACTTGCTAAAGAAACTGCGGCTGAAAATATTAATGCGGGAAGCGTTGTTCTTTGTAAAATCGGTGACGATACCGTTCTGATTCGTGTTGTTGATGTTCAGGAGGAGAATGGCGAGCGTTTTTTTATTGTAAAATTTGATACATCGCCTGAAAACAAAACATTTAAAATTGATAAAGATGATGTTGTCGCAAAAGCGTATAAGCAAGCTGAAGCATTCGGAAAAATTATTTCCTTTGCTACCTCAGCATTAGGAATAATGCTTATTATAATTATTCCCAGCTTTCTTATCATACTGTTTCAGATTATAAAAATTATCAATATTAAAAGACTTGAAGAAGAAGCTGCTTCTCTTGATGATATTGACGATATTATTTTTTCAAATAGAAGCAATGAAGTTCCACCGCCTGTTACTATTACAAAGCCTGTGTTTTATGAGGATGTAACCGATAAAATTCCTGTATTGGGTGTTGATAAGAACGGTCGAGCAGATTATTCTCTTAAAAAGCAAAACGAGGGAAGCCCGCTGTTTACATCTGATATGTATAACAAGCAAAGCAGCCGTGAGCCTTCAATAAGAATGCCTGCATCATCTTCTTACACAAGAAATGCTTCTGATACAGACAACACTGAAAGCTTTTATATAAATAAGCCTACAAAAATTGAAAAGCAGCCTTATCAACCAAAATCAAAGGTTGATGAATTTTTTGAAGCCTATAATCCCGGAAAAAGACTTACGGGCTCAGAACAAAACAATGTAACAGCGGTTTTTACCCCGTATATCAGCAATGTTATTCCGGACAAGATTGCCTCTGTGCAGGAAAATGTCACCTCCTCGCCAGCTTCAAGCTTTGACGAAAGCATAAAAACCTATTATGAAAAAGCAGAAGATAAACGAGCTGACGAAGCAAAAGGATTTGTTGAGGGAATCAATACTATTCCTGAAAAAGCTGTTATTCCAAAAGAAACGATAGCTCCTCCGGTACGAAAAAAGAACAGTAAGGCTCTTGATGAACTTTTAAGCATTATTGACAAGGAGGAATCAAAACTAAAGATTAAATAGCATATGTTTTTTAAAGTATATTTCTTAAGTATGTATAATCAGTTAATAAACAAGAAAAATGCTGCTATTTTTACAAAAGCTATTGCAATTATTCAAACAATATGATAAAATGATAATATTGATTTTATGTAATGATGCAGAAAAGGAGGTGCAGCCCCATGGCAAAGTGCGATATTTGCGGAAAGGGTGTTACTTTCGGTATAAAGGTTTCCCACTCACATCACCGTTCAAACAGAACTTGGAAGCCAAATGTTAAGCGTGTTAAAGTTATAGTTAACGGTACTCCAAAGCATATTCATGTATGTTCAAGATGTTTGCGTTCAAATAAGGTTACACGCGCTGTTTAATGTTTAACCGTATGTTTTGGATGGCACTTAGTAATTTGATGAGAAATTAAATTTTAAGAGGCGTCTTTAAGCGGTGAAGGTTACATGATTGGATTAGTCCTTTCATGTAACCTTTTTATATTATATTGCATTTTATAATAAGCTCAAATTGAAAATTTTAAAGCAGCAGATGCGGAATTTTATGAATGTATGAAAAAAAGGACATTTTTTGATGGTTATGCACAGTGGCATAAGCTTGCCGAATTTACACGTTAATATAGTGTTAATTTTTCAAAACAACAGTAAAGCTTCTTTATGACAAGATGATAAGGTATTGCTGTAATTTTCAGATGTAAAAAATAATAATTTTTACAAAATTTCGCTTAATAATTTATTGACATTTGTTTTGGAAATTGTTATGATAATATAAATACATTAAATTACTGCAGGAGGAATAGGTATGGCTAAAATAAGTTTAATAACCGGCGGTGCGGCTACTGGCAAATCAAGATGGGCAGTATCATATTTTTCAGCATGCGACAATGTGCTTTATATTTGTACAAGCAAAAAGCTTGACAAGGATATCGTTCAACGTATAAAATACAGCAATGAGCATAATTTTGTTGAGTGGATAATTGCCGAAGATGTAAAAAATCCCATTGAAATGGTTAAGGAACACAAGTTTTATATTTTTGATAGTCTTGCATCGTATACTTCTAATGTTATAAAAGAAATGTGTCCATCTTCTGATATGATGACGGATGAGATTAAAAAAAGCATTGAAAAGCGTGTCGTTGACAGCGTTATGGAAATTATGAACAAGATAAACGAGCTTGACGCAAATCTTATCATAATAACCATTGAAGCTGGGTTTTCAGTATGTCCGCTCGATGAAGAGCAGATGTTTTTCCGTGAAATCATGGGAATCGTAAATCAGCGTATCGCAAACCAGGCCTCAGAAGTTTATCTCTCAGCAAGCGGAATTCAGTTTAAAATAAAATAAAATAAACACCAGAAAGGACAGATAATTAATGAATTTTGAAGAGTTTATTTTGTATGCCCGCCAAAACAATGCCTCAGATATACACTTGACAGTAGGAGCACCTACTGTATTTCGTATAAATGGTGAGCTTGTACGTTTCAGCGAAATGAGCGAGCAGGTCGTTAATAAAACTATTCTTGCACTGCTTACCGCCGAGCAGGAAAAAAGGCTTACTGAGGGAGAGGATCTTGACTTTACATTTCAGCTTTCAAACGGTGCAAGACAGCGTGTTAATGTTTATCGTCAAGGCGGAAAGCTTGCTGCATCAATACGTCTGCTTAATGAGAAAATCCCTGATATAGATTCTCTAGGGCTTCCACCGATTATTTCAGAGCTTGCTAAGAAAAAAAGAGGTCTTATTCTTGCAACAGGCCCTACCGGAAGTGGAAAAACAACAACTCTTTCAGCAGTTATAGACTATATTAACAAGAATCGTGCCTGCCACATCATAACAATTGAAGACCCTGTGGAATATAAGTACGAGCCGCAGATTGCAACTATTCATCAGCGTGAAATCGGAAGAGATGTACCTAATTTCAATTATGCACTTAGAAGTGCACTCCGCGAAGACCCAGATGTAATAATGGTTGGTGAAATGCGTGATTATGAAACTATAATGCTTGCTCTTACAGCAGCTGAAACTGGTCACCTTGTGCTTGCAACCTTACATACAATAGGAGCAGCCCAGACAATTAACCGTATAATTGACGCTTGTCCGCCTAATGTACAAGAACAGATACGTACACAGCTTTCAACTATACTTGAAGCTGTTATATCACAAACACTCATTCCTACTAAGGATGGAAAAAATCGTGCTTTAGCCTTGGAAATTCTTATTGGAACGGATGCTGTTAAAAACCTTATCAGGAGCAATAAGGTTCACCAACTTGCTTCGGCTATTCAGCAAGGCTCCCGTCAGGGTATGTCTACATTAAGCGACAGTATTGCAAATCTTATAAGACGCGACAAAATCAGCAGACAAGCAGGACTTGAATACTGTTCTGATAAAGAGGAGCTTTTAAAGCTCATTAATGCCGGATTTTAAGTAACTGCATTAATACTAAGTTTATAATTAAATTTGGCTGCATTTACAACAGCAGTGCTTTAAATGCAGCAATTTTTATTATACTAATTTAAACACTGAAGCCGTAACACAAGTCCCCTACTTCTAAAGTGGTGGGGCATTAGGGCAGTCTGCTTCTATCCCGTTAGTTTAATAATGCGTACTGAACAATACAAATAAAGCAGCATTGGATTTTCCAACACTGCTTTTTTTATTTATATTCATTCCCTCTTTGTGCAGGGAGATAGCCTTTGATTTTCTCATATTGTTGTTCTGTTATCTTCACATTTTTATTATATCAAAATGCTTGTTAGAGTCAACATGCCATAATCCATATCTTACATATAATTTATACCATATTCTCCATAATGTCAAGGTAACTTTAAAAAAGTTAAATTACAACAATTTGCAGCTATTAAAATCTATTTGTAACTACTTTGTTTTCTTTGTGGATTCCCGTATGATAAGTTCCGGCAGGGTTGAATAGGATTGTATTTGCAGGTTTGGCTTTTTGATTTTGCTTATTATCATGTTTCCTGCCTGAACCCCGATTTCGTAAACGTCGATGTTTACAACGGTAAGCTTTGGCTCGGTTATTTGCGAGAAGGGATAATCGTCGAAGGTTATTACTGCAATATCATCCGGAATTTTAAGCCTGTTTTGCTTTATAACGTCTAGAGCTCCGAGGGCAATTAAATTGTTTGCACATATTACGGAATCCGGACGCTTTTCGCTTTTTAAAAGCTCTTCCATTGCTTTTTTGGCTTTGGAGATGTCGTCTGCGCCTTGTTTTAAATAAGAGGGAGTTATTGGAATCCCAAAATTTTTAAGTGCGGTTTTGACTCCCTGCAGTCTGTGCACTGAGATAAAATCAGTTTCCAGTCCTCCGATAAAGGCGATTTCCTGATATCCTTCCTCAATGAGATGGGTTGCGGTAATTTCGCCGGAAAGGCAGTTGTTGGTATCCATCCAGCAAAGCTGACTGTCAAAGTTTGGGTAGCCTATTACCATATGCGGGAAAGAGGCTTTTAATATAAAAGGGGCAAGCTCTCTGTTGTCGGCGCAGCCGTGGATTATTATCCCGTCTGCGTTTCTTTGAGAAATAATTTTTTCTACAGCTTCAATTTGAGCCTCGTTGGTGGGAGTATTTAAAACTTGCAATGAATATCCTTTTTTTTCAAGTGATTTTTGTGCCCCGCATATAATTTCAAACATATGCGGATTTGCAAAGGCTGAATTTTTTTCAAGGTTTGCAAGAAATATGACATTTCCGGTTGAGCCCTTTACAAAATTTCTTGCCGTGAGGTTTGGATGGTAATGAAGCCTTTCCATAACTTCGCGGACTTTTTTTGCGGTTTCTTCGGAAATGGTATATGAATTGTTTATGACTTTTGAAACTGTCGAAATTGAAACGCCGGCCTCTTTTGCGACGTCCTTTATGGTGACTGGCATAAAAATTCCCCCTTTAAAACTATTTAATAAATATATAGTACAACGTTTTACTAAAAAAATCAAGATAATATGCCTAATTTTTATTGACTTAAAGAAAAAAAGTATATATAATAAACATGAAAACAGCGATAAATTGGGTAGCTAACAATTTAAATTGCTTGTTTTTAATTACAACGTTTTCTTAAATAATGTTAGGAGGGTATTGATTATGAAGAAAATTATCGCAAGTATTTTTTTGGCTTCTGTTATTGCCGGAGCATTTTCTGGCTGCGGCTCAACTGTTTCATCTTCATCTGGTGCTGAAAATTCAGTTTATGACAGCCAAAGTTCCTCTGGGGCATCACATGAACCTATAAAGTTGGTTGTTTGGCATGAAACAACTCCGGAAATAGGGGAACTTTTGCAAAAAGAATTTGACAAATTAAAGCCTGACATAGAGGTCGAAGTTGTTAAAAAAGAAAAAATGACGGAAAGTTTAAAACTTGCCGGTGATAGCGGCGAACCTGATATGTATTTCTTTGCGCATGACAAAATAGGAACTTTTGCACAAATGGAAATAATTGCTCCTGTTACTGATTTTATAAGCAAAGATGATTTGGCGGATATGCTGCCGATGACTGTTGAAGCGGCAACTTATCAAAATCAAGTTTATCAAGCCCCTATTTTTTTTGAAACCACAATGTTTTTATATAATAAAGCTCTGATGAAACAGATTCCTAAAACCACTGAAGAACTTTATAATTATGCCAAAGAAAATACAAAAGACGGAGTGTATGGTTTTCTTGAACAGCATAGTACGGCTTATTACGTTGCCGCATGGATGCACAGTTTTGGTGGATACATAATCAATGAAAACGCTGAACCCGGACTTAATTTGAGCGGTACAATGGAAGCGGTTGAATATCACAAAAAATTTGTTGAATATATGCCTATTGACGGAGATTATCAGACATTGTCAACTTTATTCCTTGAAGGAAAGGCACATTCGATAATTGCCGGACCATGGCTTATTCCTAACGCAAAAGAAAAAGGGATTGATATTGGTATTGCTTCTATGCCGACAATTGATGAAACCGGAAAGCCGTTAATGTCTTATTCCGGAGTTCAAGGCATAAGTGTGATGAAAAGCGCTGAAAGTAAAAAAGAAGCCGTTGCAGCTGCATTGAAACAAATTTTAAAGCCTGAAACAGGAATTGATTTTGCAAAAGCGATGGGTTCTGCACCTGCAAATTCAAAATGTTATAATGATTCCGATGTAAGTGGGAATGAAATTATAATGAATTTAAAACAGAATGCTGAAAATGCAAAACCAATGCCAAATGTTCCGGAAATGGATGTAATGTGGACTGTTACAGAAAATATGCTTACTTCAGTAAACAAAAATAATGATGATATTAAGACAGAATGTGAAAAAGCGCAAAAAGAAGCTTTTGAAAAAATAGAAGCTATGAAATAAATCTTGAATGAGAAAGGGTTGGAAACCCGCCCTTTCTCATAAATTTTGATTTATTACTCTTTAATGAAAAGAGGTTTGATGATATTGAAAATTAAAAGCAAGACAGAACCGTATTTATATTCTGCTCCGGCGCTTATAGTAATTGCTTTAGTTATGGTTTTACCGATTATTTATACTGTTTACATATCCTTTACAAACATGAATGTATACCATTGGAAAGATTTTAAATTTATAGGCTTTAAAAATTATCAAAAAGCACTTTTTATGCTTGATTCCGGCTTTTTAATGGCATTTTTAAGAACTGTTTTATGGACGGCGGTAAACATAATTTTACAGCTTATAATTTCATTTTTAATAGCAGTTCTTTTAAATGTAAAAGGATTGAAACTGTCCAAGCTTTATAAAACATTTTTAATGTTTCCGTGGGCAATGCCGGGTTACGTTTCAATTTTGCTTTGGAAAATGGGCATGTTTAATACCGAATATGGTTTTTTGAATCATTTGTTGCAAAAGTTAGGAATTTCTAAAATAAACTGGCTGAGCGGGAATTTTACAGCATTTGTATCATGTATAATTTTAAATCTCTGGCTTGCTTTGCCATTTATGATTATGATTATTGATGGGGCTCTTCAAAGCGTAGATAAATGTTATTATGAGTCTGCCAAGCTTGAAGGGGCAAATTTTTGGAATCAGACAAGGTATATAACAATTCCGCTTATAAAGCCGATAATTGCTCCTATGGTAATGATGACTTTATTTACAACTTTCAAACAATTTGACATTGTATATCTTCTGACACAGCAAAATGGCAGCAAAACAGGAGCGGACATACACACAGTGCTTACATATGCTTATGAAAATGCGTTTATTACAAATAATTATGGGTATAGTTCCGCCGTTTCAATTATAATTTTTTTGATATTGCTTGTTTATTCGATTTTCAACCAAAAAGATATAAGGGGTGAAGCGTGATGAAAAATAAAAATAATGTAAAATCAACAATAGGGCTTGTTTTCTTGAACATATTTTTTATATTTTTATGCGTGGTTACCCTTGTCCCGGTTTTATATGCTTTTTCGGTATCGATAAATGCAAAAAATGATTTTTTAAGTTCAAATTTTTCTTTTTGGCCAAAAGAATTTACTTTAAAGCATTATAAATCAATTTTTTTGGAAAGCAATTTTCTTTCATGGGTAAAAAACAGCATTTTTCTTGCCGTTGCTACAGTTTTGGGAGGCATAGCTTTTTCTGTCCCTGCTGCGTATGCCTTTTCAAGACGCCGTTTTAAGGGCAGGAGTGGAATATTGTACATTCTTTTAATGCTGAATGCTTTTCCGACAGTACTTTCCATGGCTGCAGTTTACAGGCTTCTGAGAACCATGGGGCTTATCAACACTTTTACAGGACTTATTTTTTTGTATATAGGCAATATGATTGTTTTTGGAATATGGAATATGAAGGGCTATTTTGATACCATACCAACCAATATTGAAGAAGCTGCAAAAATTGATGGTGCTGATGATTTCAAAATTGTTTTAAAGATAATTTTGCCTCTTGCAAAGCCGTCAATAGTAGTTACGGCAACGCTTATTTTGATTTATGTTTGGAACGAATATCTTTATGTGATAAGTTTTATTACAGGAACAAGTAAATATTCACTTGCTGCGGGACTTTATTCGCTGCAAGTAAATGAATATACAAGAAGCTGGCCTGCTTTTTCAGCTGCATCATTGCTTATATCATTGCCGATTTTGGTAGTATTTTTTATAATTCAAAAACATATGGTTTCTGGTCTTACCGCCGGAAGCATAAAATAATGTTCACCTCAAAAGAAAGGACTAATAATATGATAAAGGAAGCAATTCTTCATATCCCACTTTCAAATTATGCCCATGCCGTTGATGAAAAGAATATGGTGTTTCGGTTAAGGGCGGCAAGGGGAGATTTAAAATCGGTTAATCTTTTTTACGGCGACAGAAGCTGCTGTTCAAATCCGGTTGTTTTTACAAAGGTAAAAATGGAACTTGCGACTTCTGATGAGCTTTTTGATTATTTTGAAGCCTGCTTTGAAAGCCTTTATACAAGAATCTGCTACTATTTTGAAATTAGCGACGGAAAAGAAACTACCCTTTATTATTCTGATATTTATACAAAAGAGCATCCGGATGGAAGAATGGAATATTACCAATTTCCGTTTAATAGAAGGGAGGATATAGCAAAAATTCCGGAATGGTTTAAGGGTGCCGTTGTTTATAATATTTTTCCTGACAGCTTTGCAACTTCAAGGAGATACATAAGTGGCAAACCTTGCAGCGCCGAGTACGGCTGCAATAAGACAAACAGCCTGTGCGGAGGAAAAATAAAAGGAATAACCGAAAACATTGATTACCTAAAAGGACTTGGAATAAACTGCATATACATAAACCCCATATTTGCTGCAGGGGAATATCATAAGTATGATTTAATAGATTATTTCCATATAGACCCTTGCTTTGGAACCGATGAGGATTTTAAAGAGCTTGTTGAAAAATGCCACCGGAATGATATAAAGGTGATTGTTGACGGAGTTTTCAACCATTGCGGATGGAAGTTTTTCGCTTTTGAAGATGTAATTAAAAATGGTGAAAATTCAAAGTACAAGGATTGGTTTTACAGAATCGATTTTCCTTTGATAAAATCAGATGCGTCAGGGGATTTTCCGAATTACGATTGCTTTGCCTATGAAAAGAAAATGCCGAAGATGAATACTTCAAATCCTGAAGTGGTTGAATATTTCTGCAAGGTGTGCAGGCATTGGATTGAAAATTTCGGAATAGACGGCTGGCGTCTTGACGTTGCAAACGAAATAAACCACGATTTTTGGAGGGCTTTCAGAAAGACTGCAAAAGAAGCTGACCCAAACAGCATCCTTATCGGCGAAATTTGGGAGATAGCCGGCGAATGGCTTAAAGGCGACCAGTTTGATTCGGTTATGAATTACCCGTTCAGAAACGCCTGCCGTGATTTTTTTGCGCTTGACAGAACTGATGCTTTTGAATTTGATGCAATGATTTCCAAAATACTCATGGCATATAATAAGAATATATCACAAGGGCTTTTAAATCTTCTTGACAGCCACGATGTTTCACGTTTTCTTTCCATTTGCGCGGGAGATAAACGGCGTTTTAAGCTTGCGGTATTGTTCCAAATGACATTTATGGGGGTTCCCTCTGTTTTCTATGGCGACGAGCAGGGGATTGACGGATATAATGAATCCGACTACCGCAGGGCGATGAAATGGGATGAGCCTTATGATGAACTATATAATTTTTATAAGGAGGTAATAGCTCTGAGGCAAAACCATGCCTCGCTTTGCTCCGGAGAGTACCGTTCGCTTTTGGCGCCAAAATATTCAAAGATTTATGCTTTTTCACGTTGGGATAAAAACGAAAAAATATGCGTGGTTTTAAATGCCGGAGAAAGGGGAGAAAAAATTATTAGCTCGATTCCTGAAAATGCGGAAATCCTTTTAAGTAATGGATTTTCCAAAAATTTTCTTTCTCCTTTCGGCTTTTGCGTATTTAAAGAGTAACAAAAAACCGCCCGCATTTTTAATGCGGAGCGGTTTTTTAATTGATACCGTCAAACCTCACTCTCTATTATAACGATACCATCAAATGTTACACCCCTTGAAAAGTACTTATTCTAAGCAACGGAGTCTAGTTTACTCCAAAATTGATTATTTGTCATATTAAAATTCTTTTCAGCAGCACTATATTTTTATGTCTTCAGGTATATTTTTACTCCAAGGAAGACGTTCTTAAAAGCCTTTAAAATCCACAGCCCTAATTCTGTCAAAAATCCAGTTAAGATATTTTTTGGCTTAAGAAAATTTGCTTTTGCGGTTTCAATGATGGAGAAGATAACAGCAACAGCCTTTGCACCTGCCTCAGTATTTGCAAAGAGCCAGTTTTTCCGTCCCATAACCACAGGTCTTACTTCACACTCAGCAGCGTTGTTTGTAAGCTCAAGCTGTGGATTTTCAAGGAAAGTGCACAAGGATTTTTTCTGACTTAGGGCATAATTAATCGCTCTGCCGACCAGACTTTTGGGCGGAGTTATCCCTTAGTTTTCCTCTTCTTTTATTTTATCATGTGGATGGACGTTGTAATAGAGGGTGAGGTTTGACGGTATCGTAAATAATTCCATTATAAACATTGTATTTTTATTTACCTATCAAATTTTTGCAAATTCAAATTACAGTAACATTATCACTGTTATTTCCGCATATACATAGATAGAAATACTATGTATTGGAGTGAGTATCTTGAAGGTCAGATCTCAGCAGGAAATTCAAGAAAGAGCCGTAGTCCTCGGAGAATACATACTGAATAATAAATCTACTGTCCGTGCTGCAGCCAAACAGTTTGGGATCAGTAAAAGTACAGTGCATAAAGATATAACAGAAAAGCTACCTATTATTAGTCCGCAGCTTTATCCGGCAGTTAAAGCAATTCTAGAGCAAAATAAACAGGAACGGCATATTCGAGGTGGTCTGGCCACAAAGCATAAATATGAAGAAAGGGCACAGATCCTTCTAAATAGAAAATAAAAATAACAGGTATCGTTAATCCGATACCTGTTATTGCTTTTAAGGGAGAATGGCAGACAGATTTCAGGGAAAATCTATCTGCCATTGTAAAGTGAGTAAATGCATGAGCTTACAAAATAAGCAATTCATACATTTCAAATATTAGTAAAACGCTTAGTAATTATACTCTGAACAAAAGGTCAGCGTATGTTGGGAACGGCCATATAGCTTCAGGTGTAATGGTTTCAAGCTCATCTGCTACAGCTCTCAACGCCTGCATTGCAGAAAATACTTCATTTCTGAAAAATTTTGCTGTTGCTTCAGTGCCGCCCACTTCCTTAACGTCAATAAGCTTTGCATCAAGTACATCTGTTGCTTCAAGAATGCTGTTTGTAAGAGCAGAAACTTTATCAGCAAGCTTCTTTTCAGAGTCATAGTTAACTCCAACAGACTTCTTTGCAACAATAGAATCTGTAAGCTTCTTAGAGAATTCAAAGCCTGCAGGGATAATCTGCTTTCTTGCCATATCAACCATTGTAAGTGCTTCGATGTTGATAATCTTAGAATAATTCTCAAGAAGAATTTCAGTTCTTGACTCAATTTCAGTTCTTGTAAGGATTTTGAATTCTTCAAAAATCTTAACGTTTTTCTCATCTGTGTAATGAGGAATAGCATCAACAGTAGTTGCAAGGTTAGGCAAGCCTCTCTTTGCTGCCTCCTCAATCCAAGCCTCGTCATAACCATTGCCGTTAAAGATAATCTGCTTGTGATTTTTGATTGTATCAATAAGAAGCTTGTTAAGCTCCTCGCCGAAATCAGCGGCATTTTCAAGCTTATCAGCAAATTCCTTAAGAACCTTTGCAACAATTGTATTAAGAATTGTATTTGTGCAGGCAATTGATTCAGCAGAACCAAGCATTCTGAACTCAAACTTATTTCCTGTGAAAGCAAAAGGTGATGTTCTGTTTCTGTCAGTTGTATCCTTAGGCAAATTCGGAAGTGCTTCGACCCCAAGGTAAAATTCCTTATCGGTATTTTCCTTGATCATCTCACCCGATTCAAGAGCATCAACAATTGTCTGAAGCTCTTCACCAAGGAAAATTGATACAACGGCCGGAGGAGCTTCATTCGCACCAAGACGGTGATCGTTTCCTGCTGATGCAACTGAAAGTCTAAGAAGATCTGAATACTCATGAACTGCCTTAATAATAGCAACAAGGAAAGTAAGGAACTGAATGTTTTCCTTTGGATTAGCACCCGGCTCAAGAAGATTCTGACCATCATTGGTGGAAATTGACCAGTTGTTGTGTTTGCCAGAACCATTTACTCCTGCAAAAGGCTTTTCATGAAGCAGGCAAACAAGATCATGCTTGAGGGCAATTTTCTTCATAAGCTCCATTGTAAGAGCGTTGTGATCAGCCGCAACATTAGATGTTGTGAAAATAGGAGCAAGCTCATGCTGTGCCGGAGCAACTTCGTTATGCTCTGTTTTTGCAAGAATACCTAGCTTCCAAAGCTCTTCGTCAAGTTCCTTCATATAGTCGGAAACCCTTTGCTTGATATTTCCAAAATAGTGGTCCTCAAGCTCCTGTCCCTTAGGTGCCTTTGCTCCAAAAAGTGTTCTGCCAGCAAAAATAAGGTCTTTACGCTGGTCATAAAGCTTTTTGTCAACAAGGAAGTATTCCTGTTCAGGACCAACTGTTGTTGTAACTCTTGTGGCAGTTGTATTTCCAAAAAGTCTTAAAACTCTGAGAGCCTGCTCTGAAATAGCGTCCATTGAACGAAGGAGAGGAGTTTTCTTGTCGAGAACCTCGCCTGTGTAGGAGCAGAATGCTGTAGGTATATAAAGTGTATCATCTTTAATAAATGCAGGTGAAGTAGGGTCCCATGCTGTGTAGCCTCTTGCCTCAAATGTAGCTCGAAGTCCGCCGGATGGGAAAGATGATGCATCAGGTTCACCCTTAATAAGCTCTTTCCCCGAAAACTCCATTATAACCTTTCCGTCAGCAGTTGGAGAAATAAAAGAGTCATGCTTTTCAGCAGTTACTCCCGTCATAGGATGGAACCAGTGAGTATAGTGAGTAGCTCCCTTTTCAACTGCCCATTCCTTCATAGCTGATGCAATAACCTCTGCAACATCAGAATCAAGAGCTATTCCCAGTTTCTGTGTCTTTAAGAGTGACTTGAACACATTCTTAGGAAGCTTTGCTTTCATAGTTTCTACATTAAAAACGTTGCAGCCAAAATAGTCCGGAACATTTTTAATTCCCTGATTAACTGTTTCTGACATATAATTTTCCTCCCATAATAAATATAAATGGCGCTTAAACAAAGAGATAATTATCCCCTTGTTAAAGCGCCATTGCTTTAAAAATAAAATATCCAATGAAAATATAATATAACAAATATTCTTATTTGTCAATACCTTTTAAGCATTTTGCAAGAATTTAATATTTTCCTGCAAATATAGTATTAAATCCAAAGTATTTTTATGCTATATCAACAAATTATGCAAATTGAAATATCTAAAAATTCAAATTTTAAGGAAGCAGTCTGTTTAAATCTCTTGGGAACATTGACGCCTGTCTGATATTCTGCTGATTAAGAAGCTTCATAACAAGTCTTTCAAGACCTATTCCAAGCCCTCCATGTGGCGGCATTCCATACTTATGAATCTGCAGATAGCTTTCAAAGTCATCAGGATTAAGCCCCTGCTGTTTCATCTTTTCAACCTGTTCATCATAGTCATGAATACGCTGACCGCCAGTTGTGATCTCCAGTCCTCTGAATAGCAGGTCAAACTTGCAGGCTGTTCTTGGATCATCCTTATCATTCATAGCATAAAACGGGGGCTTTGACGACGGAAAATGAGTAACAAAAATAAACTCGCTGCCAAATTCCTTTTTTGCATACTCGCAAAGAAATACCTCATCCTCAGGTTCAAGGTCAAATTTATTCTTAGCCTTTGAACCCTTAATAAGCTGAATTGCGTCCTCAAACTTTATAGACGGAATTTCATTTATCTCAGGAAGCTCAGCATTAAGAATTTTTATTTCCGGCTGATAATTGTCTTTAAGATACTTCATGACATATTTCAGCATAGCCGTTTCCATGTTCATAACGTCATACATATCATTGATAAAGCCCATTTCAAAGTCAAGACCAATATATTCGTTAAGATGTCTTGATGTTGAATGACGTTCGGCACGATAAACGGGCGCTATTTCAAAGACTCTATCAAAAAACGCAACTGCTGTCTGCTTATAAAACTGAGGCGACTGATTAAGAAAAGCATCCTTCTGGAAGTAATCAAGGTGAAAAATATTTGCGCCGCCCTCTGCGCCCTGTGCAACAATTTTAGGCGTATGAATTTCGGTAAACCTGTTTTGAAGCATAAATTCCCTGAATCCAGAAACTACGCCCTCCTGAAACTTAAAAGTAGCTCTTTCAACCGGATTTCGAAGAGCAACGCTTCTTAAATCAAGATTAATATCAAGCGAACAGCCAAGCTTTCTTTTTGAAACGTGAAGAGGATAATCAGCACTTGGCTTTGTAAGCAGCTTAACCGATTTAAGCAGCAGCTCTATACCATTATACGCTCTTTCATCGGCTTTGACCTCTCCTGTTATACGGACATAACAGCCCTCTTTTATTCCTTCAATGCTGTCCTTGCAGGTATCTGCACTGTAAACTGACTGAATAACATAACGTGCCGTCCTCAGCATTACAAAAGAAAATCCGCCCATTGGCTTAACGTTATGAACGCAGGCACATACTTCAATATCCTGACCTACCTTTGAAAGAGCATCAGCGAGGTCAAATTCCTCAAGCAGATTGTTTCCGCCTATCTTTATCATTTTAATTAACAACCTTTCTGGTGTAAATAATTACAATGCTTTTAACTTCTTTTCAAGTTCTTCCTTAATAACATTAGGAGTACAAACACCCTTCAACGCTTTTGTACACTGTCCCATAAGAAAGCCGAATACCTTAACGTCGCCGTACTTATACTGTTCAACTGCTTTTTCGTTTTCGGCAAGAACCTGTTCAATAACCTCGACAACCTTGCCGGTATCATTGGATATAAGCATTCCCTCAACCTTTGCAATTTCCTCAGGATTACCGCCCTTATCGGACATTTCGCGGAAAATTTTCTTTGCATCGTTCTTTGAAACCTTTTCGGTATCGGCAAGCTCAATAAGCTTTGCAAACTGTTCTGCCGTAAACGGAAGCGTTTCCATAGTAATTTCGCCGAGATTTATTCTCCTCATCAGCTCTCCGATAATAAAGTTGGCGACTGATTTAGGGTTATTATAAGCATTCAGTGCATTGTCATAAAAATCAGACACAAGCTTCTGATTAACAATAATCTTAGCATCGTTTTCATTAAGCCCATAGCTGTTTATATATCTATTAAGTCTTTGAAACGGCATTTCCGGAAGCTTTGCTTTTATAGCATCAAGGTCCTCATCGGTAAAGTTAACCTGCAAAATATCAGGCTCAGGGAAATAGCGGTAGTCATGTGCATCCTCTTTTGAACGCATAGCCTTTGTTTCGCCTCGGTTATCATTGAAGCGTCTTGTTTCCTGAATAACCCTTTCGCCTCTGTCAAGGAGCTTGCTCTGGCGGTATATTTCAAATTCAATAGCTCTTCCTATTGATTTTATTGAATTAAGGTTCTTAATTTCAGCACGTGTTCCAAACTGTGTATCAGTCGGCTTCATAATAGATATGTTAACGTCACAGCGAAGCGAGCCCTGTTCCATTTTACAGTCGCATACCCCTGCATACTGCAAAAGCAGTGAAACCTTTTCAACAAAAGCCTTAGCCTCTTCAGCTGAGCCTATATCAGGCTCGGTAACAATTTCAATCAGCGGAATTCCGCACCTGTTGTAATCGGCAAGTGAAACACCGTTAAGGTCATCGTGGATAAGCTTTCCTGCGTCCTCCTCAAGGTGGATACGGTTAATCCTTATATTCTTGGTTTTCTTTTCGCCGTTGTCCTCATATTCAATAGGCACAACTCCGTTAATACAAAGCGGAAGATTAAGCTGTGAAATCTGATATGCCTTTGGAAGGTCGGGATAAAAGTAGTTTTTTCTGTCAAAAACGGAAAACTTATTTATGTTACATCCAAGAGCAAAGCCTGCTTTTACGGCATATTCAACAGCAGTCTGATTTATTACGGGAAGAGTACCGGGCATTCCGGAGCATACAGGACAACAGCGAGTGTTTCTGTCCCCTCCAAATTCAGCGCTGCAGGTGCAGAAAACCTTTGATTTTGTCAGAAGCTCCGCATGAATCTCAAGACCTATTACCGGAATATATGACATAGTTATCTGCTCCTTTCATTATATTTTTGCAGGGACATATGTGAAGCTCTTCTCATATGCGTCTGCAGTCTGAATAATTGTTGCCTCGTCCCACTGTCTGCCTATAATTGACATCCCAATAGGCATACCCTTTGAATCATAGCCACAGGTGGTAGATATAGCAGGAAGTGAAGCGATATTTACTGTAACTGTACAAATATCAGCCTGATACATTTTTGCAGGGTCAGAAATATTTTCATTAATGCCGTATGCAACAGTAGGAGCAGTAGGAGTAAGAATAACGTCGCATATATCAAATATTGAAGCATATTCTTCTCTGATTTTCTGCTTTAAAGCCATAGCCTTTCCGTAATAAGCGTCATAATAACCGCTTGAAAGCGCATAGTTGCCCAGCAGAATACGCCTTTTAACCTCATCACCGAAGCCCTCGCTTCTTGAGTTGCGAACAAGCTCAGCATAAGAATCGCCCTTTTCCGAACGGTGACCGTACTTGATACCGTCATATCGTGAAAGGTTTGAAGCAGCCTCTGCCGAAGATATAAGATAGTATGAAGCAACTGCATATTTAAGCGACGGCATTGAGCATTCAACAAGCTCTGCACCCATTGCTTTATAAGCGTCAGCGGCTTTTAGCACAGCGTTTCTTACCTCTGTATCAATTCCCTCAGCATAAAACTCCTTAGGAACAGCAATCTTCATGCCCTTTATATCTTTTCCAATTTTAGAAGTAAAGTCCATAACTTCTTTCTTTGAAGATGTTCCGTCATGAGGGTCATATCCTGAAATTGCATTCAGTATAATTCCGCAGTCATGAGCGTCCTTTGCAATAGGTCCTATCTGGTCAAGTGAGCTTGCAAAGGCAACAAGACCATATCTTGAAACTCTTCCGTAGGTTGGTTTCATTCCTATGATACCGCAAAAACTTGCAGGTAATCTGATACTTCCACCTGTGTCAGATCCTAGGGAGATAACTGTTTCTCCTGAAGAAACTGAAACAGCAGAGCCACCAGAGCTTCCTCCAGGAACTAAATTCAAATTCCAAGGATTTTTGGTTACATTAAATGCACTATTTTCTGT
>Ga0208695_1000968_pt1 | contig 26183 bp, 21 predicted proteins | sample AD_UKC111_MetaG_FD_184449 | JGI IMG/M metagenome (GOLD analysis project Ga0208695, IMG submission 184449) | Active sludge microbial communities of municipal wastewater-treating anaerobic digesters from Hong Kong - AD_UKC111_MetaG (SPAdes)... | ecosystem: Engineered > Bioreactor > Anaerobic >...
TTTTTCTTTTTTCCCTTGTCTGTCTCGCAGGCAGGAATGTCAGGTTATCATGTCTTTTTAACTTTGTCAACTGTCAGTTTCTCCCAACTTCTGCGCCTCTGCCTTTTGTGACAGCTTTGTTAGTTTATCACAGCCAAAATATCTTGTCAAGGAGTTTTTTTCTCAAAATTTGCTTGATTTTTACCTGCTTTTCATTCTCCTAGAGAGAACAACTTTGTCAGTTTAGCACGAATTTTATAGATTGTCAACGGTATTTTTATAAAAATTTTGCATAAAAAAGAGCAGCCAGGCTGCTCTTTCGAAATTTTAGGGTTAATTCTGGAGAATTCTTTATATATATAAAATTTTAATCCAAGGGTTTCATAGTCGGGAACAAGATTATATCCCTTATTGTCGGTTGGTTGGTTATTAACATTATCAGCCTGTCGACACCGATACCAAGCCCGCCCGTCGGGGGAAGGCCTACTTCAATTGCGTTGATGAAGTCAGTATCCATCATGTGGGCTTCTTCGTCCCCGGCTTCCTTTTGCCTTACCTGGGCTTCAAATCTCTCCCTCTGGTCAATGGGATCATTTAATTCCGAAAATGCATTTGCAATTTCCCACGTGTTTGCAAATGCTTCAAACCTGTCTGTAAGCCTGGGATCTTCAACATTTCTCTTGGCCAAGGGTGATATTTCCACAGGATGATGCGTTACAAAGGTTGGTTGTACAAGGTGCTCTTCACAATACTTTTCAAACAATTCGCTTATTACATGGCCCCTGGTCATAAGGGGAGTGATTTCTATTCCTCTCTCCCTGGCAATGGCAATTGCTTCTTCATCGGTATTAATCAAATCAAAATCCACACCTGCATACTCTTTAACCATATCCTGCATCTTTACTCTTCTCCATGGGGGAGTGAAGTCTATAATTTTGCCCTGGTATTCAATTTTAGTTGTTCCTCTTGCTTTCATGGCAACATAAGCCACTATGTTTTCGGTTAAGGTCATCATGTCATGGAAGTCCGCATAGGGTTTATAAACCTCAATAGCTGTATATTCAGGGTTGTGGTTTGCATCCATTCCTTCATTCCTGAACATTTTTCCCATTTCATAAACACCGTTTCCGAGGCCGCCGACCACGAGTCTCTTTAAAAACAATTCATTTGCAATACGCATATACATATCGATATCCAATGTATTGTGATGTGTTATGAATGGCCTCGCATTGGCTCCCCCTGCTATGGGACTCAGAATGGGAGTTTCAACCTCCAAATAACCTTCTCCGTCCAAATATTCCCTGATACCTTTTATTATTTTATTGCGCATTAAAAAAACTTCTTTAATTTCAGGATTAACTATTAAATCCACATATCTTTGCCTGTATCTTAATTCTATATCCTTTAATCCATGAAATTTTTCAGGAAGTGTTTGCAAGGATTTTGATAATAGTAAAACTTTTTCGGCTCTTACGGAAATCTCTCCGGTTTTCGTCTTGAAAACCACGCCTTTGACACCAATAATATCCCCAATGTCATAGGTTTTCAGCCAATTGTATTCTTCCTCCCCTAAGATGTCTAATTTAGCAAACATCTGGATTCTGCCCAAATGGTCCTGGATGTCATAAAATCCGACTTTACCCTGTCCCCTCTTGGACATTATTCTTCCGGCAATAGATACATATTTCCCTTCCATTTCTTCAAAATTATCCTTGATATCTTTTGAATAGGAAGTTACCTCATATTTGGAAATTTTGTAGGGGTCCCTGCCTGCCTTGATTAAATCATTCAATTTGTCAATCCTTACTTGCCTTAGATCTCCTGTTTGTTGCCCATCCAATTTTTTACACCACCTTATTTTTTCATTTGTTTTCTTATATTTAAACAGTTAAAATTTTATATCTTATTTTTCCTCCTGCAGGAGATTCAACTTCGATTATATCACCGGGTTTCTTTTCCAGAAGTGCTTCTCCCAAGGGTGAAACATTAGAGATTTTCCCTTTGAAGGGATCTGCTTCGGCGGAACCTACTATCGTATACTCCATTTCTTCATCAAATTCCAGGTCTTTTATTCTAACTTTTGATCCTATGGTGACAACACCGTTTTTCTTTGTTGTATTTATTATCTTGGCATTTTTTATCATTTGCTCAAGTTTTGCAATTCTCGCTTCTACACTTGCTTGTTCGTTTTTAGCCTCATCGTATTCCGCATTTTCGCTTATGTCGCCAAAGGCTAAGGCTGCCTTGATTTTTTCGGAAATTTCTTTTCTTTTTACTAATTTTAACTCTTCCAATTCCCTTTTTAATTCTTCCAAACCCTCAAGTGTAATCAGAGTTTCATTATTTTTCATATTATTGCTCCTTTTAATGATATTGCTTTATTTTAGCATACCATCGATATATATTTTATTTTATTATCATTTTAGTATATTATGATAATTAGATAACGAATCTTTTGATTAATTAACACATTATAAACAAGTAACCGGATATTGTCAAGATTTTTTGTTAACTTAAGCCATTGCTCTCAACATAATCGTCCAGGATCTTAAATAATTCTTCCCCCCGGGTAATTTCATTTATGCTTTTTCTTACTTCCGAAGAATTGTTCATCCCCTTCATGTACCAGGCGGCAAATTTTCGCATTTCCAGGATTGCTTTTCTTTCTCCGGATTCCTTGATCAGCATTGTTGCATGCCGCTTAATCATATTTATTCTCTCTAATGGTGAAGGAATAAAAAAATCGGTATCCTTGTTCAAAATCTTAACCGTATTCATTATCAGCCAGGGATTCCCCAAAATCCCCCTGGCAAGCATCACTGCATCGCAGTTTGTTTCCTTGATCATTTGGACAGCATCCTCGGGCCTGTATATATCTCCGTTGCCCGTAACCGGAATTGTAACACTTTTTTTAACCTGGCCTATTATTTTATAATCAGCCTTGCCGCTGTAAAACTGGTCCCTGGTTCTTCCGTGAACGGTTACCATATCCAGGCCGTTATATTCCAAGATTTTTGCAAATTCCACCGCATTGATGGAATCCGAGCTCCAGCCGGCCCTTATTTTGGCCGTAACAGGTTTATTGGACACTTTTTTTATTTTATTTATGATCCTTCCCGCCAGGTCAGGTTCTTTCATAAGGTAACATCCATCTTTGTTTTTAACTATCTTTGGAGCAGGACAACCCATGTTTATATCTATTATGTCAATATCTGACCTGGTATTTATGTATTTTTCAACAACATATGCCATAATATCAGGGTCGCTTCCAAAAATCTGCACTGACACAGGCCTGTTGCTTTCATTTATTTTCATCAGGTCTTCCGTTTTTTTGTCCTGATAATACAGGCCTTTTGCACTTATCATTTCGGTATGGACCAGACCTGCACCCATTTCTTTGCATATGGTCCTGTAGGTTATGTCCGTCACCCCCGCCATGGGGGCCAGTATTACATTGGTTTTCAGTTCAATTTTTCCTATTTTAAGCTTCTTCATATTGTATACTTATGTCTCCCGGGCTCAATATTTCTTCCTGGCCTTTTTCATTGATTACTGTCAGCCATCCATTAGTGTTGATATTTTTAACAAGAACTTTTCTCAGAGTCTTTCTGCCCTTCTTTATTACTCCTATTTCTTTGTCCTTATAAAGCAAATATTCATTATATATATCTAGGGCCTGGGATGCCCTTCCAGTATTCTTAATTTCGTCATAATGGTTTTCAATCTCGCTTAATATTGTACCTATAAGCTTTTCTCTTTCCGCTTCCTGGCCGGTTTCCGCCTTAATGGATGTTATTTTTAAGTTTTTGATTTCTTCTTCCATGTTGACATTTATATTCAAGGATAATATTATGCCTGAACCTTTTGCACCTATGTCACTTTTTGTGTATGAAAAACTTTTTCCATTAATTATAACATCATTGGGCCATTTTATTCTGCAATCCAAACCGTACAGATTTTCTGCGGATTTCAATACAGATGAGCACCCGGCAACATCCATTAGGGGAAGGACTTGATCACTAGTCACGGATTTTAAAATAATGCTCAAATAAATATACTTATCCGACCCATATGGCCATTGGGTGCCTGATCTTAAAGGTTCCGATTGGTTTTCCGATAGTATGACAGTCCCGTCAGGACAGGATGCAAATATGTTTTTAGCTTTTGCAAGGGTAGAATTCAAACAGTCGTACTGTATGATAGACCGGCCAATTATATTTGTATTTAAATTTCTGCTGATAGTGTTTAGATCATACATTTAAATCCCCCTATTATTAAGTTATGCAAGCGATAATATATCATCTATATTAAAAAGCAGTTCTTTTATATCTTCTAAGGTTAAGTCACCCATGTGGGCTATCCTGAATGTTCTTTCTTTTAATTCTCCGTAGCCGTTGGAAATAGCAAAGCCTCTCTTGCCTAGTTCCAGGTTCAGGTCTCTGACGCTTATCTTCCTATTATTATCAACTGTTGTCATGGTGACGGAGGCATGCTTCTCATCTGCAAATAAGTTAAAGTTCTTTTTAGCCCAGTTCCTTGTGTATTCAGCCATGGCCAAGTGCCTGTCAAACCTGTTTTCAAGCCCTTCCTCCATTATCCGGTCCAATTGATAATCCAGGGCAAACATCAATGACAGGTTTGGTGTTGAGGGATACTGATAATCCTTCTTTTTTATGGTATCATACAAGAGTACCAAATCCAAGTAATATCCCCTGTTTTCTACATGTCTTGCTTTTTCCACAGCCTTCTCGGATATGGTACACATGGAGAGTCCCGGAGGCAGACCCAGGGCTTTTTGCGAAGATGTTATGCAAATATCTATTCCAAGCTTATCCGTCTCTATCTTTACACCTCCGGCAGAGCTTACCGCATCAACACAAAAAATAACATCCGGATACTTATTCATTACCCGGCTTATTTCATCAAGGGGGTTCATTACTCCTGTCGATGTTTCATTGTGAGTTATGGTAACCAAATCATACTTGCCTGTTTTTAAGGCTGCATCAACCATTTCGGGCTTTGTTACGGTCCCCGGCTTAGATTTGAACAAATCGGCCTGGATACCGTTTGAAAGAGCTATTTCATGCCACCTGTCGCCAAAAGACCCTATGGAAAACATCGCGGCCCTTTCTTTAGTACAGCATCGCACGGCAGCTTCCATCAGGCCCGTACCCGAGGATGTGGATAATAAGATTTCATTTTCCGTATAAAACAATTTCTTAAGCTTGTTAGTAATACTTTTTTGAAGATTAGAGGCATCCTTGCTTCTGTGACCTATCATGGGACTTGACATTTTACTTAAAACGTCTTCCCTTACCTCAACGGGTCCCGGAACAAATAACTTCTTGTGCATTTTTCCCTCCGCCCTATCTGATAATATGATTTCTTTCTCCTTTTATATTACTTTATGAATTTTATGTCAAGCAATAATTTTTAAATATGTTACAAGAAAGTAATTACTTTTAACGAGAATTGTTAACATTTTTCTCCTTGACATATAGGATGTATTAGTATACTATTCTACTATGACACTAATACACTCAAGGAGGTGATAGGTTGGAATTTAACAATAATATACCAATATATTTACAAGTAATAGATAAAATCAAGCAGGATATTGTTTCGGGAAAGCTTAAACCCGGCGATAAAATGCCGTCATCAAGAGAGTATTCATATGAGTTGGGAATAAACTTCAATACTGTTGCAAGAGTATATAAGGAGTTGGAAAATGAACAAATTTTATTTACAAAAAGAGGTTTGGGAACATTCATAACAGAGTCCAGGGAGCAAATTGAAGATTTAAGATATAGAATGGCAAAAAACCTGATTGTTTCATTTATAGAAGGAATGAAACAATTAGGTTACAGCAAAAAAGACATGATTAAGTTTATAGAAATTGAAAATAACAATATAGAAAGGATTGAATAAATTGAGTGGATTAATAATTAATGAACTGACAAAAAAATATTACAACAAAATTGCCCTGAGAAATGTTTCCCTGAATTTTGAACAGGGGAAAATCTATGGTCTCTTAGGACCTAACGGAAGCGGCAAAACTACCCTTATGAAGGTTGTGGCAGGACTTCACAAGCAAACAAGCGGTCATGTATTGATAAATGACCAGGTCTTGTCCTATAAAACTAAGTCTTATGTTTCATACATGTCTACAGAAAACTATCTTTATTCCTCCTTTAAGGTGGTTGACATATTAAAATTCTATAAGGATATGTATAAAGATTTCAGGTATGATTATGCTCTTAATCTTCTAAATGATATAAATGTAAAACTTGATTATAAGGTTTCCAATTTGTCTTCCGGGGAAACAGCCAAGTTGAAAACCGTCATTGCCTTATCAAGGGATACAGACATATATCTGCTTGATGAACCTTTAAACGGTGTTGATGTTTTAGCAAGAGATACCATTATGGATATAATCGCAAAGTCCTACGGTGAAAATAAAATAATTATTATTTCAACACATTTAGTCAGTGAAATTGAAAAAGTACTTGATACCGTGGTTTTTCTGAAAGAAGGAGCCGTGGAGCTTTTTTTCGATGCCGAAGAATTAAGGCAAGAAAGGCAAATGTCAGTTGAGGGAATATATAAGGAGGTATTCGGAAATGATTAGTTTAATAAAGTATGAGTTTATAAGGAAGTATAAATTGGTTTCTATGATACTGATTACAATACTTGCATTGAATCTGCTCTTGCTTACTAAAGGAGCAGGGGGCAGTATGTTATTTCTTGTGGTATCACTTTCAGCCTTGTTTGTTTTTTACCTGGTGGATATCATAAAAATGTACAGCGATGACCTTAACAAAAAAACAGGTTACATGCTCTTTATGACACCCAACAGCGGCTATAAAATCATATGGGCTAAGCTGCTGGCAGCAATAATAGAAGGTGCCGGACTGGTATTGATATATTTCATATTTATATTGATAAACGGAGCTTATATTGTTGTTTCAATGGGTGATCAAATTGATTACAGTCAAATAGTAAGGGGTGTTAATCAGTTATTGTCCGGCACTTTTGGTTTCAACTTAGGTCATGTATTGGTATTATTAATCGCTGTACTTGCATTTTTAATAGCCTTTATTACAACGGTTTATACAGCTATGACCATTAGAAAAAGTATATTTTCTGAAATAAAATTTGGAGGTTTGTTCAGTTTCATAATATTTTTATTGATTAATTGGCTGCTTTCACTTGTAACAGATAAATTTCATGATATTATGACTCCTTATTATGATTCCATAAATGCTGTATCAAATGCAGGCAACATTTCAGCCGGAGGATTAGCTTTGATTCTTCTTCCCATAATTTCAGTCTTTATAATTCAGGCAATTGTTTTAACAGGATTTTCAGGGTATCTTTTAGAAAAGAAAATTAATTTATAATCTGGAGGAAAAATGAAAAAATTTATATGTTTGTTGCTGGTAATAATGGTTTTATCCTCAGGCTGTTCTTCATTGCATAAAGATGTTTCTGATATCATCACCCAAACATTAATCAATACAGCCGGACAGGAAAAAGCTGAAAAAAAAGAATCTCACACTCTTGCAGCCACAGATAAAAAGGCTTTTAACATAATAAGTTCCGTGGGTGATATAAGTATCGCAAGCCACCAATCCGACGATACCATAATAAATATTAATATGCGTTCAAGTGCAGGCACAAGGGAAAAGGCCGAGGAAGTAATTGAAAACTACACTTACACCATCAAGGAGGAAAATAATACAATTGAAGTTGATACCTCATTTGAAAAACCTTTAAGCGGGGTAAATCTATCGGTTGATTTAGAAATATATATTCCTTCTACTATCAATGATGTTAAGATTTCAACAAATGTAGGTGATATTCACCTGAGCGGAATCAATGGAAATATAGATGTAAAAAGCAGCGTGGGTGAAGCCCTTATAGATAAATCGGAAGGCTCATACAATTTGCAGGTTGATGTAGGAGACATCAGATTAGTGGACTGCCTATTAATCGGGAATTCAAATTTTCAAACAAGTACCGGAAATATGGAATTCTCTCTTGATATTACAAAATCAGACAGCATTACAGCCGAAACCGGGGTTGGGGATATTGAGATGGCAATAAAGGCTGATAAAGGATATCATGCAGTCATCAATGAATTCATGGAGGATGAGAGAATTGAAAAAAAAGATGAACCCAACACCCAAATAAGTTTAACAACAGGAGTAGGTAAAATAAGCTTTAAATGATGTATTATTTTGTTAAGGGACATAGGGATGTCCCTTTTTTATCCTTCTTTTTTGTTTGAACCTGTCTCAAAAAAGGTATAATGTTTAATACAAGAAATAAGCCTTTATGTATTTTAATTTATATTATATAATTAATATATAGAGATTAAAAATCTTTCTGAGATATTATCTTAAGGCGGAGCAGTTTATGAAAACTGATAATAACTTGCCGGTTTATTTGTTCCACCAGGGAACAAATTATTATTCATATAACTTTTTAGGCTCGCATATCATAGAAAATACAGGCACTGTTTTCAGAGTATGGGCACCCAACGCAAAAGCGGTGCATCTTGCGGGCAATTTTTGTAATTGGCAAAAAAATCCGGATTATGAGATGAAAAGGCTTCCCGAAAGCGGCATATGGGAGCTCTTCGTTCCGGGCTTAGGGGAAGGTGAGCTTTACAAGTACATAATTACAACCGCCGACGGTTCAAGCTTCTACAAGGCAGATCCCTTTGCCTTTTCCTCCCAAACCAGGGCTGAAACGGCATCAATAGTTTATGATATAAACAAATATACATGGAATGATGCTTCCTGGTTGGAATATAAAAAAAGTATCAACCTCTATGAAGAACCCGTAAATATTTACGAGGTCTCCTTATCCTCCTGGAAACGTAAAGAAAACGGAGATTTCTACACCTATGAAGCCCTGGCCCCCCTCCTGATAAAGCATGTCAAAGACCACTGTTTCACCCATATAGAGCTTATGCCCCTTATGGAACATCCCTTTGACGGTTCCTGGGGCTATCAGGTAACGGGCTACTACTCTCCCACTAAGCGTTTCGGAGAGCCTGACGGCTTAAAATATCTGATTGACCAGTGCCATCAAAATGGAATAGGGGTTATTCTTGATTGGGTTCCTGCGCATTTTCCAAAAGACCAGCACGGATTATACAAATTTGACGGGGATTACCTTTATGAGTACAGGGATGATAAGAAAAGGGAAATCGAAAGCTGGGGAACCCAAAGGTTTGATTTCGGAAAAACCGAAGTACAGTCATTCCTGATATCAAATGCCCTCTTTTGGCTGGATATTTACCATGCAGACGGTTTAAGGGTCGATGCAGTAAGCTCCATGCTCTATCTGGATTATGACAAAAAAGAAGGTCAATGGACTCCCAATATTTATGGGGGGAATGAAAATTTAGAAGCTATTGCCTTTTTAAAAAAGCTTAATGAAGTCATCTTTAAATATTATCCCAATACCATGATGATAGCCGAGGAATCCACAGCCTGGCCCATGGTGACCAAACCCACCTATTTAGGAGGCCTGGGTTTTAATTTTAAGTGGAATATGGGCTGGATGAACGATATGATCGAATACATGAAAACCGACCCCTTTTTCAGAAAATACAGGCATAAAAACATAACCTTTTCACTTCATTATGCCTTCAGTGAAAACTATATCCTTCCCTTGTCTCATGACGAGGTGGTCCACGGCAAGAAATCCTTGCTTGATAAAATGCCGGGACCTTATGAAGAAAAATTTGCAAATTTAAGGGTTTTGTTAGGCTATATGATGGCTCATCCGGGGAAAAAGCTGACCTTCATGGGATACGAGGTGGGTCAGTTTACAGAATGGAACTACAACAAGGAAATTGAATGGTTTATGACGAATTATGAATACCATGGGAAACTAAATACATATGTCAAAGAATTGAATGAGTTTTATCTTAAATCACCTGAACTCTGGGAAGTGGATTATTCCTGGAAGGGCTTTAAATGGATTTCCAATGATGATTACGAGCAGAACATAATAGCCTTTAAGCGAATTGACAAAAGAGGCAAAGAGCTGATTGCAGTGGTAAATTTTTCTCCCGTTGAAAGACACAATTATTTGCTTGGAGCAGAGGAGGGTGTTTACACCGAAGTATTCAATTCAAACAAGATGGAATATGGAGGGACAGGCACCGGCAACAAGGACAGGATTATATCATCCCAGGGCTCCCTGCACGGGTATGGATCCTATATATCATTGACCCTGCCCCCCCTTTCGATAATCTTTTTAAAAAAAGAAAATAATATAAATATAGAGGGAGGTCGAATATATGAAATTTGCTAAAAAAGAATGTGTTGCCATGCTCCTTGCCGGAGGACAGGGCAGCAGACTGGGCGCTTTGACCGCTAAGATTGCAAAGCCTTCTGTGCCCTTTGGAGGCAAATACAGGATAATTGATTTTGCCTTATCCAACTGTACCAATTCCGGCATTGATACCATAGGTGTTTTGACCCAATACCAGCCCCTAATCTTAAATTCATATATCGGCGACGGAAAATCATGGGATTTGGACAGGATGCACGGAGGAATTCAAATATTGCCACCTTATCAAAGAGTAGGTGATTCGGAATGGTACCTGGGCACTGCCAACTCAATTTACCAGAACATAGATTTCATAGACCAGTACCGGCCTGAATACGTGCTTATTTTATCGGGAGACCACATTTACAAGATGGATTATTCCCTGATGATCGACTATCACAAGAAAATGGATGCCGATTGCACCATATCGGTTATAGATGTTCCCTTAAAGGAAGCCTCCCGTTTTGGAATCCTTAGCTCTGATGAAAGCGGAAGGATAACCGACTTTGAAGAAAAGCCCAAAAGGCCCAAAAGCACACAGGCATCAATGGGCATATATGTGTTCAAATGGAACAAGCTTAAAAAATATCTTGAAATAGACGATAAAAACCCCGACTCATCAAATGACTTCGGCAAGGACCTGATACCCCTGATGCTCAGGTCCGGAGAAAAATTATATGCCTACAAATTTGAAGGCTATTGGAAAGACGTGGGCACCATTGAATCCCTGTGGCAGGCCAACATGGACCTCTTGGGAGAGAATGGCTTTGAATTGTCTGATGAAAACTGGATAATCTACTCAAGGCATGCGGAGAAACCCCCTCACTACACGGGCAGGGATGCAATTATAAAGAATTCAATAGTATCCGAAGGTGCTGTAATTCTTGGAACTGTTGAAAATTCAGTAATCTTTTCGGGAGTTACCATAGAAGAAAATGCCCTTGTCAAAGACTCTGTGATAATGGCAGATGTAGTAATAAGCAAGGGTTGTGTAATTAATTATTCCATAATAGATGAAATGGTAAAAATCGGGCCGGGCTTAAAAATAGGTAAGCCTAAGGGAGAAGGGTCCGAAATCACCGTAATACCGCGAGAAAGCGTAATAAATAACATGGGAGGGCTAGTATGAATGCTTTAGGAATTATTTTTTCGGATATGCAGGACTGGAGCATGACCGAACTGGCGGCCCACCGGTCTGTTGCGGCAATACCTTTTGGAGGCAGATACAGGCTCATAGATTTTCCCCTTTCCAACATGGTTAATTCGGGCATCAACAAGATATACCTGATAACAAGCAGCAAGTACCGCTCACTGATGGAACATGTGGGTTCAGGCAAGGATTGGGATTTGTCACGAAAAAAGGGAGGCATACTCCTCATTCCTCCTTATTCCTCAAGTGAAAACCATGGTCTATATCATGGAAGATTGGATGCCTTGAAAAGGGTTTTGGATTATATCACTTCCTCAAAAGAAAAATACGTCATATTATCCGACACGGACATGATTTATGAAATCAACTACCAGGACGTTATAAGCTACCATGATGAAAAAAACTCTGACATTACTGCGGTTTACACCAAAACAAACATAAATAAGTCAACATCCGTCCATAAAATCCTCTATGAATTTGACCAGGAGGGCAGGGCTGTTGATATATTGGTATATCCCATTACAAACGGAACTCATAATGTAGGCTTAAACACCTGGGTCATGAACAAGGATTTTCTGGAATCCCTCCTTTATGATGCAATTGCAAGAAATTACAAGGACTTCAGCTATAATGTCCTGTCAGCAAGGGTTCATTCCTTAAGGATTTACGGTTACGAATATACAGGATTCTTTGCTCATATCGACTCCCTCCAATCCTACTACGAAACCAGCATGAAACTTTTAAACAAGGATGTATTGCAAAGTATCTTTTATTCAAAAACCGGACCCATATATACCAAAACAAAGGATTCGGCTCCCACCAAGTATTGCAGCGGCGCCCTCGTCAAGAATTCATTGATCGCCAACGGCTGCATCATCGAAGGAACCGTTGAAAATTCAATACTTTTCAGAGATGTCAGGATAGGTAAGAATGCTGTGGTTAAAAATTCAATCATTATGCAGCACGGCAGGATAGGGGATAATGCAAAATTAGACTCTGTAATAACCGATACCTACACCTTTGTGAACAAGGACAGGGTTTTGCTGGGATATTCCAGCTGTCCCTTCTTTATAAAGAAAAATTCCGTCGTATAGGGGGTGATTTTATGAGTAAATTAAAAGTGTTATACGCTGTGTCCGAAGCTGCTCCCTTTATTGCAACCGGCGGTCTTGGAGAAGTAGCCGGGTCCCTGCCCCAGGCCCTGGCCGAAAGATATGGGGATGAAATTGATATGAGGATAATCCTTCCCTTGTACCAGGGGATAGGAGACAGGACCGGTTTTGAGTTTGTTGGAAAAACTACCGTTCCCCTTGCCTGGAGACAACAGTATTGCGGTGTTTATAAAAAGCTGGTGAACAAGGTTACATATTATTTCATAGACAATGAATACTATTTCAAAAGGAGTGAATGTTACGGCCATTTTGATGACGGGGAAAGATTTGCCTTTTTCTCCAAGGCCATATTGTTTATCCTCCCCATGCTTGGATTCATGCCTGATATAATTCATGCCAATGACTGGCAGATGGCCTTGATTCCCATTTACCTGACCACCAAGTATTCAAGTTATGAAGGTTACAGGGACATAAAAACAATAATTACCATTCACAACATTGAATACCAGGGGGTATTTGATTTAAAGATTGCGGAAGATGTATTTGATATTCACGGGAAAGAAAAAAGTATAGTTGAATTCAAGGGTGCCATAAATCTTTTGAAGGGAGCTCTGGAAACGGCTCATATAATAAGCACCGTCAGCGAAAGCTATTCCAGGGAAATTTTTGACAACTTCCATGCCAAGGGCTTAGCTGAAATTATTCAAAAGAATTCATCCAAGATAAGGGGGATATTGAACGGAATCGATACCGAAAAATATAATCCTGAAAATGACGATGAAATATTTGAATCCTATAATTCAAAAACCCTTGAAAAAAAATATTTGAACAAGAAGAATTTGCAGTCCCTGACAGGCCTTCCCCAGGACAGAGATATTCCCCTGATAGGAATAATATCAAGGCTGGTTAAACATAAAGGATTTGACCTGATCATAAATTCCATGGAAGAAATATTGAAGGAAAAGGTTCAGTTCATCATATTGGGCAAGGGAGACAGGGGGTATGAAAGGTTCTTTGAATACCTGCAGGAAAGTTACAAGGACAAAATCTACGTAAGAATAGGCTTTGATTCAAATTTTGCCAAAAAAATCTACGCCGGGGCAGACTTGTTTCTCATGCCTTCCATAAGCGAGCCCTGCGGTATAGCCCAAATGATCGCCTCAAGGTACGGGACGGTCCCTGTAGTAAGGGAGACCGGCGGTCTTAAGGATTCAATAAAGGATGCAAGCCTTGGAGAAGGAAACGGCTTCACCTTCACTGATGAAAGCCCGGAGGCCTTGTGCCAGGCAGTGAAAAGGGCTTTGCGGGTATACGAAAACAAGGAAGACTGGAGAAAATTGGTCAAAGCAGTCATGGAAGTGGATTTCAGCTGGAAAAAGTCAGCAGAAAAATATTATGATATGTATAGCAGCTTAGTTGTATAGGAGAATGAAGTAATGACAAAAATCGATGCAAAACTTATTAATTCTTTAATTGATGAGGAAATTATCCGATACTGGAATACAGAGCCTGAAAATGCCAGTTTGAATCAAATCTACAGGGCATTTTCAATCGTAATAAGAGATTTGCTCCTAAGGAAGAGAAATGAATTCAAAAAAACAAACCAGGACCACAAGCAGGTTTATTATATATGCATGGAATTTCTGATTGGAAAGTCTCTCAGGAACAACCTATTTAATTTGGGTATTGAGGAAGAGGCCAAAGAAGCCCTGAAAAAATACAAGGTCACACCCGAAGAATTGTATGAAATAGAAAGGGATCCCGGTTTAGGCAACGGAGGACTTGGCAGGCTCGCCGCCTGCTTTATGGATTCCCTTGCTACCTTGAACTACCCGGCAGTGGGCTTTTCAATAAAATATGAATTTGGCCTTTTCAAGCAAAAAATTATAGACGGGTGGCAGACGGAACTGCCAGATGACTGGCTAATCACTTCGGACGTGTGGCTTATGCCCAGGACGGATGAAAGGGTGGTGGTTAAATTTGACGGCTCCGTCAGGGAGGAATGGACCCGGGAAGGACTGAAAATTCACCATGATTTTGCTACGGAGGTGGAAGCCATCCCTTATGATGTTATGATTTCAGGCTATGACTCTAAGGGGATAAGCCTCCTGAGGCTGTGGGAATCACGAAGTTTAAACAGCATTGATATGAACTTGTTTTCCCAGGGTGACTACATAAGGGCCTTGTCGGAAGATTCAATGGCAGAAGCCATATCAAAGGTTTTATATCCGGCCGACGACCACAATGAAGGCAAGATATTAAGACTTAAACAGCAGTATTTTTTGGTTTCCGCATCAGCACAGAATATTGTCAGCTCCCATATGAAAAAATACAAGACCTTAGATAACTTCAGCGCCAAGAATGCAATTCATATAAACGACACCCACCCTGCCTTGATAATACCCGAATTAATGCGTATTTTTATGGATGATTACGGCCTGTCATGGGAAAATGCTTGGAACCAGGTGTGTAATTCGGTGTCCTACACTAATCACACTGTAATGAAAGAAGCCCTGGAAACTTTCGATGAGACCATCATCAGGACCAAATTACCCAGGATTTATGCCATAATAAAGGAAATTGACAGGCGATTTATAGAAGAAGCGGCAAGCACATACAATGATTACCCAAAAGCTTCAAACATGTCCATCTTCGGCTATGGCAAGGTGAATATGGCCAACTTATGCATCATAGGGAGCCACAATGTAAACGGGGTCGCAAAGCTGCACACTGAAATACTTAAAAGAACTGTTTTCAAAAACTTTTACGACTACACCCCCCATAAGTTCATGAATGTCACCAACGGCATAACTCACAGGCGGTGGCTGAATCAGGCAAATCCTTTGCTTGCTTCCTTCCTTGACGACCTTATAGGTCAGGAATACAGGAGGGACCCGGAAAAGTTAAGTTTGCTCAAGCAATATAAAAACGATAGCAGTGTTTTAAACAAGCTGGATGAAATCAAACATATGAACAAGGTGAGGCTTGCCCGGTATGTAAGGGACAAGAACCATATCGACCTTAACCTTGATTCGATTTTTGATATCCAGGCAAAAAGGCTTCATGAATACAAGAGGCAGCTTTTAAATGCTCTGAGAATAATAAGCATCATAATAGACATTAATGAAGGAAACACCTCGGGGTTAGTGCCGGAAACCTTTATTTTTGCCGCCAAGGCTGCTCCCGGCTACCACAGGGCAAAAGAAATAATTCAGCTTATTTGTGCCTTAAGCGATTATGTAAACAAGAATACCTTTGTCAAAAAATATATAAATGTTGTGTTCCTGGAGAACTATTCCGTAAGTTTAGCCGAAATAATAATCCCAGCCGGTGAATTAAGCCAGCAGATATCCCTGGCAGGCAAGGAAGCAAGCGGAACCGGAAACATGAAATTCATGCTCAACGGGGCCATAACCTTGGGAACCTATGACGGTGCCAATGTGGAAATAATAGAGCAGGTGGGAGAAGATAATTTCTTCCTGTTTGGTATGATGGATTACCAGGTGGAAGAAGAGTGGAAAAGAGGGTATTCATCGGTAGCATATTATCAAAAAAATGAAAAACTCAGGAAAATTATTGATTTTTTGAACAGGGGTATAGGAGGAAAGTCCTTTGAATCCATATCCAGGTACCTCTTAGGAGGCCCGGTGGTGGGTGATCCTTATATGTGTTTTGCCGATTTTGACAGCTACATGGAAGCTCATGAAAAAGCGTCCATGCTATACTACAAGGATAAAAGAAGGTGGAACCAAATGTCCCTGATGAATATTGCATCTGCAGGCATCTTTTCTTCCGACAGGACTATTGAAGAATATGCATATAAGATATGGGGGATTAAGCCTATTGATTAAGTTGAAGAAATATACGCAATCAGGAGGTCTAATGTATATATTTAATTCTCATTCGGAATTTTTCAGACATCCTCAAGGCGGAATCAAAACAAATGAAACAATAACTTTTAAAATCCTTGTTAATCGAAAAAGTTTCGGTCCCCAGCTTCTTATCGAAAAAAGGCATGACTATGACAGGATCTGTTACGATAAAATAAAAATGGAATGGATATCAAGAGAAAAGAACTATGATATCTACCGGGCAGAAACATTAATAAAGGAATACGGTCATTACTATTATTCCTTTATTTTTGATGATATGAAATCCCCTGACTATGAACTCCTTGTATATGATGAAGACTATATTACACCGGATTGGGCCAAGGGGGGAATCATATATCATATTTTTGTGGACAGGTTTTTCAGGAGAAAAATATTATCAAAAAAAGGAGCCATTATCAGGAAATGGGGCCAAACTCCCTATTATCTTCCTGACGAAAAAGGCCGGGTTTTAAACAACGATTTTTTTGGGGGGAATTTGGACGGTATCGCAGAAAAGCTTGACTACATAGCAAGTTTAGGGGTGAACATAATCTATTTATCTCCCATCTTTGAAGCATATTCAAACCACAAATATGATACGGGAGATTATCATAAGATAGACCCCATGTTTGGAACTGAAGCTTCTTTGAAAAAACTCATCCGGAAGGCAAAAAAACACGGGATAAGCATCATCCTTGACGGTGTTTTCAGCCACACGGGAGATGACAGCATCTATTTCAACAAGTATGGCAGGTATGATTCTTCAGGTGCTTATCAAAGCAAGGATTCTCCTTATTATGAATGGTATACCTTCAATAATTGGAATGAAGATTACCTGAGCTGGTGGGGTATTAAAACCCTGCCTCAAATAAACAAAAACAATCCCTCCTATGTGGATTTCATAACCGGAAAAAAGGGGGTTCTCAGCCACTGGCAAAAAACAGGGATAAGGGGCTGGCGTCTTGATGTTGTTGACGAGCTTCCCGATGAATTCATAGAAAAAATAAGAAGCTCAGTAAAAAGCCATGACAAGGATGCCCTGATAGTCGGGGAAGTTTGGGAAGACGCATCCAACAAGTATTCCTACGACAGGCTTAAAAAGTATTTTTGCGGCAAAGAACTGGATTCCGTAACCAATTATCCTCTCAGGAAGGGGATAATCGAATATGTAAAAAACAAAGACTGCACCCTCCTGTTTGAAACAATGAATAAGATCATGGAAACCTACCCTCCCCCGACATTAAATTGCCTTATGAACATCCTGGGAAGCCATGACACGGAAAGAATACTCACCTTGCTGGGAAGCTCAAGCATTCCTTCAAGCAAGGACCAAATGGCGGAAAGCAGGCTTTCGGAACCTGAATTGAAACAAGGAATCAAACTCTTAAAAATCGCCGTACTCTTGCAAATGACCCTGCCCGGCATTCCCTGCATTTACTATGGAGACGAAGCAGGCATGGAGGGGTGGATTGACCCTTTCAACCGGAGGTGCTACCCCTGGGGAAAAGAAAATAAAGATATACTGGACTTCTACTATTTTATTACTAAGTTTCGTAAGGCAAATAAAGTTTTCGCCGAAGGCAAATACAGGTGTTTGATTCATGATAAGGAAGTTTTCGTCTTCGAAAGATTTGACGAAAATGAAAGGATCATCATGGCAGTAAACCTGTCACAAAATGATATCAGCCTAAAACTTAAAGAAGATATGGTTGAATATACAAGCCTTAAAAAAGGAAAGGTTTTTAATATAAAAGAGGAAGATTTTTTAATTTTGATGAAAAAATAAGAATGTCATTGCTATGAATATCCCATAGTGTCATCCTGAGGGCTTTAGCCCGAAGGATCTCTTGAGATCCTTCGCTTCGCTCAGGATGACTTATTGTATTCGTATATCGTGGTGTGATTAACACGTGATAATTCTGATCGTTTAGCTAGAAGGATCAATGGATCTTTAGCTTGCGCTCAGGATGACAAAACTTCGGGATTCTTTTCATGGGCCCGGGATGACATGGTGATTAGCACCTTTTCGCCGTTAATGCCATATTTCTTATTTTTTCCGCTAATTCCTTTGTAAGCATGGACCTTTTTAACCTCCACCGCCAGTTAAAGCCCAAGGTTGAAGGAGTATTGATCCTTGCCTCAGAGCCTAAGCAAAGAAAATCCTGCAGGGGGATGATGCAAAGGTCAGCCTTGCTCTTATAAAGGGCCATTATCGACTCATAAACAATTTCATCTATATCATCAACCTTGATGTTCAAGGTCCTTAAAACATACTCCCTGCCCCCGGCATCAAGCTTCTCAAACCATCCTTTCAAAGTATCATTATCATGGGTCCCCGTATAAGCGACACAGTTTTTCTCATAGTTTTGAGGCAAGTAGGGATTATAGGGGTTACCGTCGAATGCAAACTGCAAAACCTTCATTCCCGGATATCCCAAATCATTTTTGAGCTTAATGATGGAATCGGTTATTATACCCAAGTCTTCGGCAATGATATTCACTTTGCCTGCCCTTTCTTTTATTTTTTGAAAAAGGTCCCTCCCATGAGCCGGCATCCAGGCTCCCTTCACGGCATTTTCAGACCCGTAAGGGACTGCCCAGAATTCATCAAAGCCCCTGAAATGGTCAATCCGCAGGGCATCATACATTTTAAAGGAAAATTCGATCCTTGCAAGCCACCACTCATAGCCGGTTTCTTTCAAATGATTCCAGTCATAAACCGGATTTCCCCAAAGCTGTCCCTGGCCGGAAAAATAATCGGGAGGTACTCCTGCAACATATAGGGGCAGGTTTTCCTCATCCAGCATGAATAATCCTTTATGGACCCATACATCCACGCTGTCAAAGGCAACATAAACAGGAATATCACCGATTATTGATATTCCTGAACTTTCAGCATATTTTTTAAGCTTATAATATTGTTTGAAGAATAAATACTGGAGGAAAATCCAAAAATTTATATACTCTTCATTTTCCTTCATAAATTCTTGGAGAATTCTTTCATCTCTCTTTATGAATCCCTCGTCCCATTCATACCATGGAATCTGGTTGTTCTTATACTTTAAGGTCATAAAAAGAGCATAATCCAAAACCCATGGATTATCCTTCCTGAAAGATGTCAAATCCACAGACTTCCCCTTATTTATATATGCTTTTCTCAAAATTTTATATCTTGCCTCAAATAACTTCTGATAGTCAACATAGTCATCATTGCTTTCAAAATCACTTGTCCTTAAGTCTGCTTCTTCAATGAATCCTTCCAAGGCCAGGATTTTCGGGTCTATAAAACAGGGATTGCCTGCAAATACCGAAAAGCAGGAATAGGGGGAATCTCCGCAAGAGGTATGCCCAAGGGGAAGAAGCTGCCAGTATTTTTGTCCTGCATCCTTTAAAAAATCAATAAAATTGCAGGCTTCTTTTCCAAGGGTCCCTATACCGTATTCGGATGGAAGGGAAAAAACCGGCAGTAAAATCCCCGCACTTCTTTTAAACATAAATACTCCTGAAATACATCGTTATGAATATTCTAATGAGATCCTTCGCTGCCGCTCAGGATAACAAGATTCATTCTTATTGAATGTTATTATAAGTATTTTTTTAATACTTCTGCCATATCGGTCTTTTCCCACGGAAGGTCAAGGTCATCTCTTCCAAAGTGACCATAGGCAGCAAGCTTCTGATATATAGGTCTTCTTAAATTAAATTTTTCAATGATTGCAGCAGGTCTCAAATCAAAGTTCTCAGCAATTGCCTTTTCAATGATTTCATCTGCAACCTTATTGGTACCGAAGGTTTCTACCATGATTGAAATGGGTTTAGCCACTCCTATGGCATATGATACTTCCACTTCGCATTTGTCGGCCAAGCCTGCTGCAACTATATTTTTGGCAATATATCTTGCCGCATATGCACCGGAACGGTCCACCTTCGTTGGATCCTTTCCTGAAAATGCGCCGCCGCCGTGCCTTGCGTATCCACCGTAAGTATCCACGATAATCTTCCTGCCGGTCAAGCCGGAATCACCCTGGGGACCCCCGATGACAAATCTCCCTGTGGGATTAACGTAAAACTTGGTGTTTCCGTCCAATAATTCATGAGGAACGACCGTTTTGACAACAAGTTCCATCAGGTCCTCTTTTATTTTTCTTATATCAACTTCGGGATTATGCTGGGTAGATATAAGTATGGTATCGATTCTTACAGGCTTGTTGCCGTGATATTCAACGGTAACCTGGGTTTTTCCGTCAGGTCTTAAGTAATCAACTATATTTTTCTTCCTGATTTCCGCCAGTTTCCTTGAAAGCTTGTGGGCCAGGTATATAGGCATAGGCATTAGCTGGGGTGTTTCATTGCAGGCAAAACCAAACATCATACCCTGGTCTCCCGCCCCGATCATGTCATAAAAATCACTCTTGTCTTTCTTGTATTCATCTGCCTGGTTAACACCCAAGGCTATGTCCTGGGACTGCTCTTCGATGGATGTAAACACGGCACATGTTTTGTAATCAAAGCCGTATTCCGAATTGTCGTAACCGATGTTTTTTATTGTGTTCCTAACAATTTGGGGAATATCAATATAGCAGCTTGTGCTGATTTCTCCGGCCACAAGCACAAAGCCTGTTTTAGTCACTGTTTCGCAGGCAACCCTTCCATCAGGGTCCTGGGCTAAAATAGCATCCAGGATGCCATCCGATATCTGGTCGCACATTTTATCCGGATGCCCTTCCGTAACCGACTCAGAAGTAAATAACCATTTTTTCATTGTCTTATCCTTTCTTTTATATAATCTTATCTTATATCAATATTTGGGGACATCCCTCTCACCCAAAAGACTCGCCCTAAAGTAGAGGTATGTCCCCATCGCATAGGCCATTAAAAAACCTCTTCAAAAGAAGAGGTTAAAATCTTTCCTATTGCCTCATCTTTCGGATACCCGCGGGAATTGGCACCTTGAATAATCAGGCTGCCGGGTTTCATTGGGCCTCGTCCCTCCACCACTCTTGATAAGGATTTTTTATCATATTAACATATAGGTTTTTTTTTGTCAACAAGATTTATTTTATTAAAAGTCCCGGCATTTGAGCCGGGACTGAAATATTTATTTATACTGGTCATATGTTCTAACAGACATGAGAATTGCCGCTTCTCTGGATGCCATACCGTAATTAACCGCTTTTTGTGCATCCGTTACAGCCTTGGGCATGAAGTTGCCGCTTGTGTCCCCTTTTATGATGCCTAATTTAGACATAAACTTGGTTCCTTCCACCGCCCAGGATGAAATATCAGCCTGGTCGGGAAAATCCTTCACCCCGTCAATGCTGTAGTCTCCCTCCGGGGCTATTGCTTTTATGGTTCTGAACAGCATGGTGGCACATTGCTCCCGGTTAATTAAAACATTTGGTTCAAATGTCGTTGTCGATGTACCTTGAGTAATGCCTATGGAAAATGCTTTGAGAACCTGCGGATTTACCGTATCGGTAAAGGGGTTTTGAGGTATTGTTACAGCCTTACCGGTGGTTTTCTCGTAAAGCAGGAGGGCTAACTCTGCAAATTCTTCTCGGGTTATCGGTTTTGTCAGATCTTTTCCCTTGAGTATTTCAGGAATAAGGCCCGCATCATTGGCTTTTTCCAATTCATCCACCGCCCAGTCGCTGGCATCTTCATAAAATGCCGGGTTGCCGATTGTAACTATGTTAGAGTAATCTGAATAAACATATTTATCAATCCAATCATCCTTATAACCCCAAAGTCCCTGGAATCGGGCCCGGAATTGATATGTTTCACTCTTAATGTCGATTGTGTCAAAATCTCCTTCATCAAAAGGCTCATATACATAGCTGCCGTGAAAAAGATAGTCAGAAACAGATACAGAGGTATTCCAGTATAGGGATGGACCTTCATTCCAATCGTAATTGCCATACTTATATTCAAAATCAATTTCAATATAATCACAATCAAATCCCTCATAGTATCCGGAATCACTTTCTAAATTTGCATTTATTGTTTTTACGCTGTCAGGGATGTCAAGCTTTAATTCAAAATAAGGAAGACCTTCATCCGTGAATTTTAATTCGCCTCTGAGATTTTTTGGTGCTTCCAAAAAGAAAGGATCACTTGCCAAGGCTGTCAATGGAAACAAGGTCAATAAGAGTGCAGCAATTAGTAAAACAGATAATATTTTCTTCATTGTAACCCCCTAAAGTATAGTATTTTTATATTAATTATAAGGAGTATAATAATTATTTCAATCACCCTCAGGGTGATTTTTCAGCCTCCTTTTATTTTTATGGAACTATATTATTCCTAAACCGTCTAAATAAAAGATGAATAAAGCATCATTTGTTATAATTTACTATTTTAGCCATGCTTATAACAATAGCATTCGGAGTTGATTTCTGTTATAATTTTATAAGAAAGGAATGATAAAAATGATACTGAAAAAAATAGCGGCTATTTCCGCAGCAGCAGTCCTCTTACTATCTTCTTCAGCATATGCCGCCGGCCTTTACACCGTATATGATCTGTCTGAAGAAATAAGGCTCTCAAAGAGTATTACATATGAAAGAATAGAAAAATACACATCATCAGGGTGGATGAACATAAATGTCATCCGGGCAGACTTAACCGATGAGTATACGGAAGTAAAGCCTATCAACAGCGAAAAGGGCATTTCAAACAGGGCAACCTTAAGCTCCATGATAAAATCATCCGGAGCGGTTGCTGCAGTTAACGGAGACTTTTTTTACATGGGAGACCCTACACATACATATGGTCCCATAATCAGAGACCATAAGCTGATTACTTCTCCCCTGCCCTTTGATTACGGTTATCCCACCGTGTCAAAACTCAGGGACGGCATCGATATTTCCGTATGGAATCCCAAAATTACCCTTTACGGGTCTGATTCCACCGAATTTAATGTTCTTGTAATAAATAAAACTTCAAATATCGATTGGGGACCGGCCATCCTTACATCCGACTGGAACAAAACTTCACCCGGATACACTGCAAAAGATATCGTGGAGGTTGTCGTAAGAGACAATATTGTTTCCGAAGTCAGAAAAAATCAGCCTCCGACCCTAATTCCGGATGACGGGTACGTGATAGTCAGCACAAATCCCGCAACCATGGAGCAAATGCAGAATTCCTTCAAGGAAGGCCGTCCGGTATCATTGAATATTGAGCTTGATTTTGACCTAAAAGATATTGATTGGTCTTTCGGCGCAGTAAACTACCTGGTCAAAGACGGTAAGGAAAACGAGATAAGCTCTGAGGTGTTAGGAGTAAATCCCCGAACGGCAATCGGTTTTAACAAGGACAATACGGAGATAATAATGGTTACCCTTGACGGCAGGCACAGGGATTATGTAGGGGCTAAACAGACGGAGCTTGCCCGGATTATGATCGATTTAGGGGCCTATAATGCGGTTAATATGGACGGAGGGGGCTCCACAACCATGGGGATTGACTTCTTGAGAAATGCAAATATCACGGTGGTTAACTTCCCCTCGGACGGAAGGGAAAGAAGCATTGCATCGGGAGTTGGTATCTTTAACAATTTTCCCGAAAGCGACAAAGTTGATAAAATAGAAATTACGGCCTTGGAAGATACGGTTTTCAATAAAACGGAAACAAAGTTAGACCTGAAATTCTTCAATGAGTACTATAGTCCCGTGGATTACAATGTAAAAAATGTGGAATTCACTGTGACCCCCCTTAATGCAGGAAAGGTTGTAGACAATGTATTCATGCCGGAAAGACCCGGTAAGGCCATAATTACAGCCCGTGCCGGAAGTGCTGAAGGCCGGATTGAAATAAATGTCCTGGACAAACCCGTGGCTTTGAAAGTGGAAACAGATTCAATAACCTTGGGCTTTAATGACAAATATGATTTAGGCAGGGTCCTCGGAATTGACAAGGATGGGAATTCAGCCTACATACCCTGGAAGTACCTCGATGTTTCTTACAGAAACAGGGTAGGAAAGGTTGAAGATGGAATATTCACCTCAAGCGACATTGCAAATACCGGGGCCATAACTTTAAGGTTTGGAGATGCAATAAAACACATACAGGTTAAGGTGGGCTACAGGTATAAAACATTAAACCGCTTTGAAAGCCTGGATAACTTGAAGCTAACCCTGTATCCTGAGGGGTCCGACGGCAAGATATCCCTTGTTCAAGACCTTGTAAAGGAAGGAAAAAATGCCCTTAAACTGGATTACGACTTCACTAAAATGACGGATCAAAGCATAGCCTTTGTTGAATTTGGAGAAAATGGTGAAGGCATACAGCTTGAAGATAAACCTCTTGCCATCGGCATGTGGGTTTACGGTGACAATAAGGGACACTGGCTCAGAACAAGAATAACCGATGCCTACGGCAAATTAGTAAAAATTGATTTTGAAGAAGAAGTTAACTGGACTGGATGGAAATGGGTTGAAGCAAAGATACCCGAAGGCATTGCCTACCCCATTACCCTTAAAAACATTTACCTGGCAGAAATCAACGAAACCAAAAAAGATTCGGGAACAATATATATAGATAATTTAAGAATATTGTATGAGCCAAAGGACAAGAACTTAGGGCTCAGGGACGAAACCACCTTTGAAGATTTCATGAAAAAACCTGAGATTAGGAATTATACCGAAAAATTAACCATATCTCAAGGCAAATATGACCATGAAGGGGGTAGTGACATCATATATTGTCAGGGCATAATTTCAAACGGAACCATGAGCGGGGCTGACACAGCAATGTGGACCAATATTAAGTCCTTCATGGATTATGAAGATAAGGTCCTGGTTTTATCAATGAATGTAGATATAGACAAGATCAATGATCAGAGAGAAATAAGAGTATTGAAGGAAATACTTGAAAAAGCTTCACAAAACAATGATGTATTTGTGGTATTCAAGGGAGAAAGGGAAAATACGGTGATTGAAAACAAGGTAAGGTATATCACCTATGACGACAGCTTTGAAATAGGCATATCTGAAGGAAAAGTTTCATATAAAAACTGACAATTTGCCCAATTTTGTGTTGATATGACACAGAATTGGGTATAATATTCATAAAAAAGGGGACATGCTTCTATCCTTTCCCTTTTATATTAATATTTGAATAATGGAGGATAAGATGTGGGACGAATTTAAAAAGTTTGCATTCAAAGGAAACGTTCTGGATTTGGCAATAGGTGTTATAATGGGCGGGGCTTTCGGCAAAATCGTTACTTCCGTGGTAAATGATTTGATAATGCCAATATTGGGATATGTGACGGCAGGCGTGGACTTCAAATCCTTGAAGTTTGTATTGAGCGAAGCCGTCATGGAAGGGGAAACGGTGATCAAACCCGAAGCAGCAATCTTATACGGTAATTTCATACAAAATATTGTGGACTTCCTGATCGTGGCAGTATCCATTTTCATTTTTATCAAGTTAATAAATAAATCAAAAGAAAAACTGAAAAAACAAGAAGAGGCCGCTCCTGAGCCCCAAGGGCCTCCGGCTCCCACCCAGGAGGAACTTCTTGCTGAAATAAGAGACTTGTTGAAGGAAAAGAAATAATTATCCGGTAAAACATGAAATGCGCCCCAAAAGCTGTCCTCACATAGGGATTTTATATCCCTGAAAAATTCCGGCATAGTCGTGAATAGCGGCTATGCCGTTTTTTCGTCCATTTTCTGAAAATCTATTGCTCCGATGCAATTGTAGATAATTTGA
>Ga0208695_1000970_pt1 | contig 26062 bp, 19 predicted proteins | sample AD_UKC111_MetaG_FD_184449 | JGI IMG/M metagenome (GOLD analysis project Ga0208695, IMG submission 184449) | Active sludge microbial communities of municipal wastewater-treating anaerobic digesters from Hong Kong - AD_UKC111_MetaG (SPAdes)... | ecosystem: Engineered > Bioreactor > Anaerobic >...
AGCTTAAATTCCGCTCTCCTGATACTGGATAATGATAGTGAACATTCCTTTGAATTGAATTTGAATAACGGAAATTTTTCCCAAGCAGTTGTTCTGAATGGTTCAACCGAAGAAGTTCAGCATACTGTATATGTAGTAGCAGTTTCAGGAGGGCTAACCGCTGATGATACAATGAGTTTCACTTCTCTTGTCCCCTTAATGGCTTTGCATTGTACTCTCACCTGGGATACTAATGGAACGGATGTGGATTTTTGGATTACCGATCCCAACGGCGAAAAATGCTATTATGCTCATCGCCAGACGGCAAGTGGTTTAGCTCTTGATGTTGATGATACAAATGGCTATGGTCCTGAAAATATAACGACGCAAAATGTAATTCCGGGAGATTATTTGGTGCAGGTTCATTATTACAGTGACCATGATTATGAAAATGCTATTGGTACCAATTGTGTGGTTGTTATTCGTCAGGCAGGACTTCCGACTGTGAACTATTACGGCTATTTATCTGATACCGGAGATTTATGGACAGTAACTACTCTGCATTATGACAGCGTAAAGGGTTGGAGTGTTAAACCGAATAGCAACTATTGTAAAATTAACCCTAATACTATGCCGAAAAAATAGTTAGAATGAAAAATTGAGAATGTAAAATGTAAAATTAATTTGACTGGGTAATCGGGTAGATTTACGGTTTATAAGGTTGATTTTCTTTAAAAGCCAGAAGGGGACATAATTATAGCGATGGCGGTGTAAGCCCCTCGTAAATTTTGCGAAGTACCCCTGGGAGGTTTTGGCTTACAATTTTCACCTGCCTTCAATGAATACACAACCCACTAATTATTACACTTACAACCGAACTTTTACAGGTTTAGAATTCAAAAATTGTGAGCTAAAACAAAACAAGAACTGAGAAACAAAGCGTTGGAATTTACACCAACCTTTGCGACACAACTTTCACTTTTTCCTTGACCTAAATTTAGCAAATATTTATCTGGAAATAGCAAGGGAAGATATGAAATATTTAGAAATAAAGGCTTTTTATCTAATTGATCAACCTATCGGAATGATAGCTGATTTGTCTTCCGCAATTAGAGGTTTGTGGGGGAGAGGTTTACATAAAATATACTGTTATCAGAAGCAATTGGAATGCAGTTCCTGCCCTTTGGATAATTGCACATATTATGTCCTATTTGAGAAACAACTTTCATCTTCCGATCAATATCATCCCTACATAATTCAATCCAGAGTTGTAAATCCTTTTCTAATTGAAGCCAAGTTTAAATTTTTCGGCTGGGTTTGTGATCATTCGGAAAAGCTTATTTATTCCATTATTAATACCAATAATATGCTTCTAAAGAGGGAAGGTAATTCATATAGATTAACCCTGCAGAAAATTGAGGATATGAATTCCAACCAAATTTTTAGTGCAGATAGTGAAATGATTACTCGTCCTAAGCTAAAAATGCTTTCTTTCCGGCCTGAGGAAGTTTCCTTATTGGAGATTAACTTTACTACTCCTTTACGCCAAAAACATCAAGGCAAGTTGATGAGTGAATTTATGTGGGAACCCTTTGCCAAGAGTTTAATCAATAGAATTCGTTTCCTAAATGAACATTTCAACAGCAATGAACTGAATATTCCAGAACAGATTAATATAGATGGAACCACCATAAAAGAAGAAAATACCTATTGGAGCGAAAAAATTAGGGTTTCCTTCCGACAGGAAAGTAAAATGAGCATTGGCGGATTGCTGGGCAATGTTGTTTTAGCCGATGTTTCTCCCGAAATGATAGGTATGCTGAAATTAGGCAGATACTTACACACTGGTAAACAATGCACTTTTGGTAATGGCGAATTTGCCTTGCGCAACTTATCCCAAAATCAATCGGTTACAGAAAATAAATCCACACCAAACCAAAATAAGGAAATATTTTTGTCAGATAAATCTCCACCCTAAGCATATAACTAAATAGGAATACAAAATTCCCAAAAATACTTCATTAGGAGGTAAAGATGAAATATAAAATAATTAAAATCGTCCTTATCGTTGCAAGCGCTATTGCAACTATGGGCAAAACATTTCTTGAAACAACCCAAAAAGTTGAAGAATAAGGGGTGATTATGAATTTATCAATTCATCATATCGTCTTCGCTGCCTTAATGCATGATGTAGGAAAAGTAATTCAAAGGTCAGGAGCTTCCGATGTCCCTAAATATTTAAAAAAATGTAGGGAAGATCCTAAGTATGGTTACCTTACCTATAAACATGCAATGTGGACTGCGGATTTTTTGGATAGGTATCCGCTTAAATTACCGGAAAAGAATTGGGAATCAATTGTAGAATTAGCCAGCTCTCATCACTGCAAGGATTCCTGGGAATTGCATAACTATGATCACTATCTGGATATGATTATGCAAGCGGATAATATTTCTTCCAGTTGGGATAGAGAAAAGCCGGAAGAATCATCTACTGACAAGCAACGCTATCTGAAAGCTCCACTCTATTCAGTTTTCAGTAAGATAAGCACTGGGGAAAATACAACTGCAACTAACTCTACTCAATGGACATATCCCTTACAGAAGTTGACTCCGGATAATGCTTTTCCTAAGGAAAGCAATGATTTAATTGACCAAAGTGCTGCTTACAAAGCTCTCTTTGATAGCTTTAAAAAGGATTATTCAACTTTATGTGAATATTATAATGAGTTAGCAAAGAAAAATATAGCTACTTTTGAGAGGGAACATTTTCCTCAATTTATTGATGCCGTTGATAGCTTGCTGAAAACCTATTTCTGGTGTGTTCCGGCAAATACGATGGAATCAACTCCCATTGGTTCTTTATATCATCATCTGCATAATAGTGCTGCTATTTCCGCAGCTTTATATGCTCAAGATGAATGTAAAGAACAGAGTGAACCTCCCTTTATGATTATTGCCGCTGACTTGAATGGTATTCAGAATTACCTTTACGACCTCAATCCGGAAAATTCTTCCAAAGCCAGTAAGCTCTTACGTTCGCGTTCTTTTCAGATTCAGATGATTATGGAAATGTTGGCGGATAAAGTTATCAATGAACTTGGCTTAAGCCACTTAAGCATTATTTCCAGTCAGGGTGGAAAGTGGTTTATTCTTGCTAATAACTCTAAAGAAAATAGACAAAAATTGGAAGAAGTGAAAAGGACTGTAAACGCGGAAATGTTTACCAGATTTCTGGGCTTGGTTAGTATTAATCTTAGCTGGGAAACAAAACTGGGCTTGGCTGACCTGAGGAAAGAACATTTTATTAACACAATGAATAGGGTGTATGAGTTCTTGGAAAAAGAAAAAATGAATAGGTTTTCGGCTTATCTGCAAAAGGATAATCAGTGGCAAACCGAAAACTTCGTTATCAATCACGATAATCTTTATTCAGACCAATTATGCGATTTTTGTAAAAGGCGAAATAGCGATAAAGAATCATCTGAGATTTACCAAAAATATGAAAGTCCGGAAGAAGAAAACCCCCGTGTTTGCCATCATTGCTTACAGGAAATTAACTTAGGGAGAAATCTGGCTGCGGATAAAAATAAATTATTTAAGATTTGGCAGGGTGAAGAAGATGAAAATACTTACATCCATTTTGCCGGAATGAACTTTTCTCCGGTAAAAGCAGATGAAGCGGATGAGCTTAAAGGAAAAGTGCACTATTTTTGCCTTAGTGAAGAAAACGAAAACCTCCAAATTCCCAAACGCTATCTTGCTACCCAAGTTCCCATAAAAAATGGCAAGGTTTCTACTTTTGATGAAATTGCCAAACACAATGAAGGTTTGCAAGCCAATGCTGTTATGAAAGGAGATGTAGATAACCTTGGTTATATTATAAGCAGCGGTTGGCAAAAAGATGGTTCTGGAAATCCCATTTGCTCCATCACCGAATATTCAACCCTGTCCTTTATGCTGGATTATTTCTTCAGTGCCTATCTACCGGCTCTGATAAAAGAGCAATATCAGGATTCCATTTATACCGTTTATTCCGGGGGAGATGATTTCTGCTTAATTGGAGCTTATGAAAAAGTAATAGCTTTCGCTTCAGAACTAAATGAAAAGTTCAATGAGTTCTGCGCTAAAAATCCGGATATTCATTTCTCTGCAGCAATTACTTTGGCTCATTCCAAAGAGCCAATAAAGTTCTCAATTAATTCTACAGAATTAAGATTGAAAGACGCAAAGGCTGAAGCAGATAAGAATTCACTTCATCTTTATGAGACAATTGTAAAATGGAATAAGTTGCCTGATCTGTTGGATTTTGCCAGTAAATTAAAAAGATGGTTAGATCAAGAAGAGCTAACTCTTCAATTCCTGTATCGCTTGCTAACCTACCATCAAATGTATCTGGAAACCCTGAATAAAGAAAATGTAAACTATCGCAACTTTTTGTATGAGTCCCTTCTAAACTACGATATCAAAAGGAATATAGAAAAAATGAAGGACAATAAACTTACAAATCCGGAAATTGTAAATAAACTTAGAAGTTTAACCGGTTTGGAAGAGGGAAACACAATGAAGTATTTAAGAATCCCTCTCTGCCATACAATTTACAAAAACCGCAAAAAAACAAGAACGATAAAAACAAAGGAGAATAACAATGTATAACAACCAACAAAATCGTAATACCCCACCCGATAGTGTAAAGAAACAATATGGACCCTTTTTTAAAGAGGACGGTTCTTTAATTCTGGACTGGGTTGGCGAAAAAGCACAAAAAATCTCACAAGAGATATCTGATGCAAGATATGGTCTTACGGCAACGGGATTAAGAAATTTCTACAATGAATTTCTTAGAATACGTAATTTACCTGCAAGTCATAGTGAAGAAAAGAAGATATTGATCAAGCTACTAATTGCTAAAGTTAATTACAAAAAATTAACTAATAAAGCACCTGATATCTTCGCTAAATTTATTACTGAATTAATTACTGAAGTCGGAGACGACTTGGGAAAATTTGAAAAATCTTGTTTAATTATGGAAGCCGTAGTAGGTTTCAATCCAAAAAAATAATATATAAGGAGAATAAAAATGTTAACGACCAATATAATAACGGGAAAGATACTACTTAAGAGTGGTTTACACATTGGTGGCAATAAGGATACTATGCAAATTGGTGGAATTGATAATCCTGTAATAAAAAATCCCTTAACTAATATGCCCTATATTCCAGGTTCTTCTTTAAAAGGGAAGATGAGATTTTTACTGGAACATTATTATGACCTTGTTCAAGTCGATGGTAAAATACCAGGATTAGAAGTTGACGGAAAAGAAAATAAAATAGCAGTAATCTTTGGACATCTTGAGCATACTGAAGATAGTACTGATACCAAACCAACCCGGATTATTTTTTCCGATTGTAATATTATTGGAGCAAGAGAGGAAGATGGTAATATTAATAGCAATATTGAATCGCTAAAAGAGAAAATGCTTTCCACTTTTGTAGAAGCAAAAACAGAAGTAGCGATTAATAGAATAACCGGCACAGCTCAGGGTGGAGCATTAAGAACCATAGAACGAGTTCCTGCAGGTGTAGTTTTTGATTTGCATATTGTGCTAAAAAATTACGAAAAAAGTGATGAAGATAATCTGGAAATAATCAAAAAGGGCTTGAAGCTTTTAGAAAATGATGCTTTGGGCGGTTCAGGTTCCAGGGGTAGTGGTAGAATAGAATTTTTCGATCTTCAGGTTGATGGAGCTTCTATAGATTTAAAATCAATTCAGCTGTAGGAGGTCGTAATGACTACCTGGAAAATATCCTGGAAACCCTTATCTTCTCTTTCCACGCCTTTGCAGAGTGATACAATCTTTGGTCATCTTTGCTGGGCTGTAAATTACCTGTGGGCAGAGAAAGATAAGAATAAACTTACGGACTTCTTAAATGCTCTTAAGAAAACTCCTTGTCTAATATTATCTTCAGCTTTTCCAGCAGGTTCTTTACCCAAACCGGTTATTCCCGTAAAGGATGAATTATTGGATGATCTAAGGAATATTTTAAAAAATGAGCTGAAAGAAATAACTGATTTGGAAATTTCTCAAGTGCTTAAGGATTTGAAAAAAGATAAGTGGATAAAAAGACAAGACCTTCAAGAAGGGAATTTTGTCTATAATATAAAAAATGATTTGAAATCTTTATCACTGATGAAAGGTAAAGAAATACTAAAAAACAGAGGAATCCGCAAAGTTTATCCTAAAAATGAAGAGGAGATAATAGAGTTTCACAATATGATAGATAGGATAACTGGCACCACTATCGGAAGCGGAGAATTATTTGCTAGTTCTACCGTATTTTATAATGACATCAGCTTTGAATCCTGGCTGGATACTGATTATTTTGGCGAATCTGAAATCAAGGAAATATTCCATTTCATTGAACAAAATGGATTTGGTAAGGACAAAAACACTGGTAAAGGAAAATTTGAAATAACAGTTGAAGAATTTCATTGGCAGGATTGTCCTCAGAATAATGCTTATCTTAATCTTTCCAATATGGTTCCCGGTTCAACGGATAGCACTATTGCATCCTATAATTCTAAAACTAAGTTTGGTAAAGTAGGAGGTGATTATGCCACTTCTAAGACCCCCTTTAAATATCCGATATATATTATTGAACCAGGAGCTGTATTTTTTGCAGAAGGCAAGGATAAAAAACCGGTAGGTTCTTTACTTAGTAATATTCATCCGACAGAAAATATTGTTCAAAATCTGTATTCTTACAGTATACCAATTATGATTAAAGGGAGCTAAAAATGAAACCGATAAAATTTCCCTTTCGTATCAGCCCCATAACTCCTTTTCATATTGGCAATGGAACGGAGTATGATCCCTTAACTCTAATTATCAAAGATAAAGTAGCTTACTTTATAAATCAAATAGAATATATTCGTTTTCTTTTAGCTAAAGATAAAAAGGCCTTGGAAAGACAGCTGGAAGGTTCTAATATAAAGCAAATACATAAATTCTTTTCTGCCGCCTTTGATCCTGAAGCCAAAGATACATATTTCTTTTCTTATCCTGTTAAAAATGATGTGTATGAAACCTATATAAAAAGGATGGATAATATTCAAAGTCAGGGATTTGTTCAGGCATTTATTCGTTCCACTTTAAATATGCAACCCTACATTCCGGGAAGTTCTATTAAAGGAGCTATTAGAACAGCTGTTCTCTCTAATTTATGTTCCGATAAAAATAAAATTCTCCAAGATAGAGATACAGATAAAGCTGATAGAAAAACTCAAGCAATATTACTGGAATATTGGAATAGAGAAAGGAATACTTCTGATATTCCTTCCGATCCCTTCAAATTTGTTAAATTTGAAGACATTCCTTGGAAGAACGAGTGGATAAGAATATTTTTAGTGGAAATTACAACTCCACCTGAAGCTGCTGGTATTCGTAAAAATCCTTTTCAAGGTGGTTATCAAACCAAAGAAAGCAAGAGGGAACCTAAAATACCTATACTTATGGAAGTTGCTCTCTCCAGAAATGAATGGGTAGTGGATTCGGAATTAACTGTTTTAGTTATGGATAAATATAATAGTGGGTTAAAGAAAATTTTGCCGTCTGGTCCTAATGATATAAAACCCTTGTTAAAAATTGTTAATGACTACTACAAAAAACAGATAGATAAAGAATCTGAATACTACAAAAGTATGAATCCCTCTGCGCAGAAAAATTATGAAACAATCAAGGGTTTATTTCAAAGTGTAAAAGATAATGAGTGTATCATCAAGCTTGGTATGGGAACAGGTCAAAATTATTGTTCCTATGCTGTAATGAATTATCAACCTAAAAGCAGAAAGATGGTCAATAATCTACCTATGGGTTGGATGAGATTAACTTTTTAATATAGAGGAGAAAAAATGAATTCTATTATCCTTTCGCCGGTTGGCACCAGTATTTTTACAAAAGGGGAGTTTCCCCACGAAATTAATAAATTCTCTAACTGCAAAAATTTAGAAGAGATTCCTTCCGACCGGCGAGAGGAAATTTCTTCTTATATTCAAGAGGTAAAAGAATTGTTGCTGTCTTCCTCCTTGGAAAAGGTTAAAGAAAGGTCTGCCGAGCTGAATGGCATTATTCGTTTTTATAATGATAATCTGCATAATGCCGAAAAGGATATTCATTATTTGTTACCGAGTGATACTTATATTGGAAGAAGTGCCTGTGAGATAGTAAAAAGTTTTCTGCAAAATTATGTTAAAGATGTAAGGATTATGGAGATTAAGGATTTGCAGACCTACGATTGTGAAGGATTTCAATATGCATTAAGTGATTTGGTTAGCCAAATAATGACTATTAAAGAAGGGTTACTTTCCGGTCAAAAATTAATCTTTAACCTCACTGGCGGTTTCAAATCCATTCTTTGCTTTCTGCAATCGCTGGGGATGTTTTACGCTGATGAAACAGTTTATGTATTTGAATTTTCCGATTCTTTGTTAAGGATACCGGCTTTACCTGTAAAGTTAGTTCCTTATGATTATCTGAAAGGGTATATAACTGTTTTTCGCCGTTTGCACAATGGTTTGTCTGTTACTGAAGAGGAATATAATAAAATTCCGGAGAGTTTAATTCTCAAGCTTTATGGTGAACCAACTCTTTCTGCTTATGGAAAGATTGTTTGGGATAATTTCCGCAAAGAACTCTATTCCGAAAAGCTGTTGGATTCCATAAGCCCCAAGGTAAAATATTCTGAGAGTTTTAGGAAAAGTACTAAGAACTTGGAGAAAGACCGTTTTTATAATCTGAATATGCGTATTGATGAAGTCAGTTGCTTTATGGAAAAGGAAAATAAACCCAATCCTGCTTCTTTAGACCTGAAAAAATTAGAAATCCCTAAAGGAATTAGTACTCACGAATTTGACGCTTGGGCAGATAAAGATGCTAAAAGGGTCTTTTGTCATTTTGAGAAGGATACCCTTATTTTAGATATTCTTTTGGAGGGCTTACACTAATTGCCTTATTTTTTTATTCGGCTTTTATGTCTGCTACCGATAATAGTTAAACGGAAAACGCATTCTGCATCTTTTCAATTCGTCCTACAATATTTCTACGCCTTCTGCGATCAAATGACTCGTTTTACCCATTGAAATGATTAATTGGCTCATATTTTAGCTCATAAATTTAAAATCTTATCCAGTGAGAACATACACCGATATTTTGGCTCTTCAGCATTAAACTGATAGTGATAAACATCAATTGGCAAAAAATGTCCTACAGCAATTCCCAAAGCCATACAAAGTGCGGTAGGAGCTGTCTGAAACAAATGAATTCTTTCCCAATGATATTCTTGTCTGGCTGTATTTAAGGCAGAATTTATTTCTTGCAAATATGGCAGCCAGTTTTTGCTTGTTTCCATTACCCCCTGATTTTCTCTGGCTTGTATAATTAAGAAATTATTTATCTGTAATTGTTTTTTACAATATGCTTTGGCTTCTCCAATCGGATTATGGCTTCCCAGATAAATAATGAAACCCAGTTCGTTTTTATGTGGCTCATTAATTAATAGTTCGCTTTGGATATATTGGTAGTCCTCTTTTTTAACAGAAACATTTTTTAGTTGCCTGGCATTTTCTTTTCCGTAGAGGGTAAAAACCTCGTGGTAAGTAGTATTGGAAAATTCCATTTGTAAAATACTAACTGCTCTTTTAAATCCGAAAAGAGCACCAATTCCCAATTGCAAAGTGCTTATTTGTCCGGCATAAAACCATAAGACCTTCTTGGGCATCACCTTATCTTCCAGAAGTTTGAATCTATCTTTCACCTGTTCTTGCAGCAATTTTTGCCATGCATTGGCTTCAAAAGGAAGAATGCCATTACCGAAAATAGCCAGGTCACTATTTGTGATACCGTAAAAATCTTCCAATAGTTCATAGCTAAACCAGCTGAATTTTTCCTGTACTTTCTGTTCCATTGCTTTTTGCCAACGCTTTAGTTCATTCTCTTCACCTTGATATTGAATAACAGGCAGGGGAATGGTTTCAGTATTTAACCAGGCATCCAGCTGTTCAATTTTTTTTATTCTATGCACCAGATTTTGGCAGCAGCGTTTTTTGTATTCAATTTCTTCTGCTGTAATAATTTCTCCTGAAGGCAAAACAATACCGCTATAGGCAATTTTAGCCATCTGATTTTCATCTTTTGCCAGCAAAGTTGCCAAAACTGCCAGTTGCCAGGAATTTCCCTGTATATTTTTATTAAAACCGATAAGGCAGTTTTGCTTTCCTAATTGTGCCAAATAGCCGAAGTTTTCAATTTTATCGCCTAAAATGGCTAATGCTATCGGTTCCTCGGATTTCAGTTTATATACAAATACTTTTGCTAAAAAAGCATTTTTCTGGCTATCTACCGCTGGGAAAAGACCTATTTTAGGTTGTTGCTGGCTAAGGGATTTTAGTTCGTTTACCGAAATTCCCCAAAGCTTACTTAACTGGGTTAAATATTTTCCCTTAGCGGAAAGCCAAAGCAGAGCATTCAATTTTATATAAGGATTGCTTGCTTTTTCCAGTAAATTATAAACCCACTCTTCATCATCTTCTGAAACTCTATCTTGCTGAATGTATTGCAAAATTATAAATTCAGCTTCTGCCGAACCGCTTTTTAAATATTTATCGGCTGTTTCGTTAAATTTTGGCATTTTTCTTATTTCCTATTCCTCGTAACTTTTTTTGTTCTGTCTTCATTTCTTATATTCAAAATCCTGTAAATCCTTTTTATCCTGTTCATCCCATACCTATTTTCTCTCTGCCCTCAGCTCTCAGCCCTCAGCCAAAATCATCCCCTCCCTATTCTCATTTTTAATCTGTGTAAATCCGCTTAATCCAGTCATCTGCGTTCCATTCTTTTTTTATCCCAAAAAACCCTTTTATCCTTTTCATCCCCTACCTATTTTCTCTCTGCTCTCAGCTCTCTGCCCTCAGCCAAAATCATCCCCTCCCTATTTTCATTTTTAATCTGCGTCATCTGCGAAATCTGCGTGAACCCTTCCTTCAAAGCACCTTTAGCTTAATGTCCAAAAGGTCTTGTGCCTGTTTTGGTAAAAAGTGAACAAAACTTGCCAGGACAATTTGTTTAGGCAATTTTCCTTTAAACACTATTATATCTCCACAACGAATTTCCGCTTTTTTATCAATCAGATTTTCATCCGGAAGCAATAGCAAATTATGGCATTCATCTTTTTGCAATGTATAATTCTCGGTAAAATAGGCATAGTTATTGAACTCCTTCATCTCGGGAGAAATAATTCCCATAGCAAATTGTGTTATATTTTGATCGGCAGCCGCAAGTTGCAAAGTATCTTCAGGTTTTCTTTTATATTGCAGTTCAATCTGGGGAATCCAAATTAAGGGATTGCTTTGTCTGCATCTTAATTCCAAGGTAATATTATGTTCCATAATCCGGAATTTGTTTTCTGGACTTTCCAGGTCTGTATTTCTATTTTTATTACTTGGATGTTCTTTTTTCAGTTCTAATTTCAACTTCTCCAAATTCTTTCTTTCAATAAAATCCAGTTCTATTGCCTCTTCAATTTCTTGTTCTGTAATATAAAAGTAGTTATCTGTTTCCAGAATGTATTTTCCGTTGTCGGTTGCAAACAAAATATCAAATTCACTGGCAAAAACAGTATAGGGGCTTAATTTATAAGCTAAATACCAATCCTTTTCCCTTTCGTTTATTATTATACAGCAAATTAAATAATCGTTATTTTCCAGCATTATAATCCTACCGGGTAATTGCTCGGGATACTGTTTGGGTTCTGGAAAACTGAATTCTGCATCTTCAGGCAAAAATAATTCCCTGTCTTCAATGTCCATTGGAGCTGTTTTTGTTACTTTTTTTATGCCTTCCAGATATGCTTGGTATAAAAGTTCTTTATCTTTTTCGTTCATTATAAACTCCTTATCTTTATTCGCCCTTTTCTTTTTTATATGTAGGGTAAGGTGGACAGCTCTGACATATTTTTTTTAGGAAGTCATTAATAAAAAGGCGTCCTACATTGTTATCAAAATTATTGTTTTCCAATGTCTGTTTAAACTTTTTTCTGATTCTTTCGTGCAGTTTATAGATATTGTCCCTACTTTCATCAGTTAGACGCTTTGTTCCACCTTTACTTTGTTCTTCCAATTCGTGGCATAAAACATTTATTTCTCTTTTGTCCCATTCTTCATTTATTATAATTACCAGTAGTTTAGCTTTATATCGGTTTACAATATCATATTGAATATAGGGTAAATCTATAAATTGTTTATTGTTGTAATTTCCACAGTATTCTTCTTTTAAAATATGAGTAATCTTGTCTTCCATAAATTCGTTAATAAATTCTTCCACACAATGCTTTGAAATATTTTCCGCAGTTTTGTAAAGATATTTGCCAAAGTCCTCTTCCTTACTCAATTCTTTTTCCTTCTTTTTTAGCTTGTCTACTTGAGGCAACATCTTCAGAATTAATTTTCCCATTAAAGAATAATACATTTCTCCCTCATCCAAACCTGCCTTGCTACATAAATCTTTCAGCAATTTAAACTGACCAGGTCTTTTACCCGCAAACATCCTTATTAGTGTAAAAATTTGATATTGTATCATTTGATCGCTGTCCAGCAAATTCGGTTGTTTCAGTACTACCCATAAGGCATTTTCCAAAGAAATTATGTCTTTATCATTTTCTCCATCATTTAGCCATTTTTGGTAACCTTGATTGAGAGAATTTTTCTTTTCCATACTGATTTCCTCCTTTTGCGTTTATTCCCTTATGAAATAGTTTTGTTTTTTTGTCAATCAAAACAGTTTGCTTTACTTTGCACTTTGAACTCCCGCACTCCTGCACTTTGAACTTTGAACTCCTACACTTTTTTCTTACTTAGCTGTGGTGGAGATGCCGTGGTGTATCTTTGGCTTTTTGCACTCTATCACCATTGCATCACCACGGTAGCTAATAGGGTAAGGTCTAAATCTATTAGTTATTTTGCGCTCCACTCTTGGTTGTCTAAAAAATTTGTCCAATTTTTTTCCCTTCTCCCCATATCTAAAAAGTAGAACTGTGTAATTATTAGTTAAAAATTCCAGAATAAAAACAAACAAAGGAGTAAAAGATGATTTTAGATAACATCACTAACTTGGGAAGTAAAGAAATCAAGTTTTCGGAAAATGAATTTCATTCTTTCCGGGTGCGTTTTAATAATCTTTTTATTAAAGAAGATATTGAAACAGCTCATAACCTCGCTTTAAATATGCTGCCTGTTGAAAATCTGCAAAGTTCCGAACTGGTAGAATTGGCTCGCTGTTTTCAACTTTTGGGAGATAAAGATAACACTCTTGCTTGTTTGGAAAAAGCCATTCAAATTGATTCTCATAACAAGAACGCTATTATGCTAAAACTGGAATTGCTGGAATCGCTGGAACAAAAAGAACAATATTTAGAGTTTTTGCAGCAATGTTTGGAAAGCGATCCTCAAGAAAAGAAGTATTATTTACTATTACATAGCTATTATACTGAAAATGGACAGAATAAACTGGCTGAAAATATATTTGCTCTTGCATTAAGTTATGGAATAGATTTAGAGCCAGCTAATCCTGATATAGAAATTTCTGATCCTGATTCCATTGTTGAACCGGAATGTATAGACGATCCCATTCTAATAAACAGCTATCTTACTCTCTTTGCGGGAAGGGAAAATTGCCATTCCAGACAATGGGTTTCCGATAAAGGTAAAACAGGTTACACTCCTGTTATGGAACCTCTAAATCCTGTATTGATCCGTAATCATTTACAAGGGATTCAGACCTTGGGGGTATATCAATTAACTTTGAGTAATCAAGTGAAATGGATTGTCTTTGATATTGATATCATTAATGATTACCTAAATGATTTGCACGATCCGCATTTTCGCGAATGGATAGATAACGGTTTTCTGCAAGTGCTTAGTAATTTTGATCATATTTTACAAACATTTCATCTAAAAGCCGTCTATGAATACAGTGGTTATAAAGGTTATCATATTTGGCTATTTTTACAAGAATTTACCAGCGCGGCTATTGCCAAAAGTTTTGCCTTGAAACTTGCCTCCCAAATTGATATAAGTTCTTTTCCTTTGAAAATTGAGGTCTTTCCAAAACAAACAAAAACTTCTGCCAATAATTTTGGTAATTTAATAAAACTCCCCGGTGGAATACATCGTTTTTCCGGTTTGAAAAGTACTTTTTTTACTATTAAGGATGGTGCTTTGGAGCCACTACCTCTTACTATGCTTTTAAAAGAACCTCCTTTAATTTCTCCCGATGATTTTATGTCTGCATTATGTTCATTACAACCGGATTTTTCCTTTGGCAAAACTGATTATTCTATAAATGAAGAGCAAACAAACAAGATAGAAGTTCCCATATTAGGTTCTAATACTCCTCCGGAACTTGATCCCCAATGGCTTTGGCTGAAACAACACTGTTCTGCTCTTGCTTTTATATGCCAGGAGATTGAAACACACCATCTTTTAAATAAGGAACAGAAAAAAGTGCTTATCCATTGTGTCGGTCACTTGGATAGAGGTCCTGAAATAGTAAACTACTATCTAAGGAAATGCAGTAATTGTGAACCTTCAGATCTCTTAAAATCTCCCCTGAAAAGTAATGTAATAAGCTGCAACAAAATACGCAATTACTTAAACTGCAACGGCTTTGATTATGATTGCTTTTGCGATTTCACAGCTAAAATGTCCAGTTACGATCATCCTCTTGTGCATTTGGAGGATTATTCACCGGCAAATTATTCTCCTTCTGGAAATAATGAATTAATACTTAAAGATTACATATATAAATATCTGGATGTTAAGCGCAGAGATAATGAACTAAGTAAAACCCTTTTACAACTGGAAAAACAAATATTAGAACTTTTTGAACATATTGGAGTGGAAGAATTTATAACTCCTTATGGAATCTTGAAAAAAATTACTTCCGAAAATAGCGTAAAATTAATCCTAAAGCTAAATTAGAAGGATATTATGAACCAGAATTCAGAAACTGTAAACAATGCTTGGAACCTTATGAAACAAGGCAATTATAAAGATGCCCTGCCCCTACTGGAAGCTTCTTTAAATGAAGACCTATCCCAAAACTATTTTTTGGCATCTCTTTTACTTGATTGCTATAATAAGCTTGGTTTATACCAAAAAGCAATAGCTTTGGGAGAAGAACTGTGCTCCAAAGATAACTGCTGGGCTTCCATCAAACAAAGCTATGCCTGGAGTTTATATTTTGCCTATTTTAAAAATTCCGCTACCCTTTCTCCCGAAGAAGCAATTCCTATTCTTGATAAAATGGCTCTCATAACCGATTGTAATAAAAAAGTAAATCCCCTTTCTTTATCTATCTTTTCCTATCTTTCTCAAAATAAACAAATTACCCCGGAACTAACTATTCACTTGCTGGATATGCTAAAGTTTGATTTACTGGATGATAAACCTGTTCAATTGAAAAACGGTAAAAAGCTTCCTTCACCCAAAGAACGATTTATTTGTTACTATACTAAGGCACTTTATATGGAAAAAAATTACTCCCGCTGCATAGCTTGCTGTAAACGTGCTTTAGAATTAAGTTCAAATTCAAAAAGACAAACTACTTTTAATGACGCTCAAAATAAGGCAACTGTAAATGCTGATAGTAACCAATCAGATTTGTTTATTTCTTCTGATAATTTGATCTGGATAAAAAGGCGTCTGGCTCTATCACTTTATTACTCAGGTGAATATGATCAGGCAGAAGAAATTATGAAGCAGATAATTAAGAAAAAGAAGGACTGGTTTTTATTATACGAACTGAGCCAAATTGTTTATAAAAAAAAGGAACCAGAAAAAGCTCTTGGCTATGCTGCGCTTGCTTCTTCTGCTTTTGGAGATGCAGAAATGAAAATTCATCTCTGGGATTTTCTGTATCAGCTATTAGTGGAAACTAAAAATTATCCTCAAGCCGTGAAAGTGCTTTCTCTTTCTGCAGCCATTCGCTCTCAAAAAGGGTGGAATATTTCTCCTGCTCTAAAACAGGAATTAGCAAAATATAATCTAATTCCCGAAAAGCTACCTCCCTTTAAAGATATTTTAAATGAACTAAAACCTTGGTTTGCTGAAATCTCTTATGCTGAAAATGAGCGTTTAACTGGTTATATTGCTAATTTGCTGCCCCATAAAAAAGCTGGTTTTATCAATTCCGGCAATAAAAGCTTCTATTTTAAAGTTTCAGCTTGCTTATTTAACCCGGAATATATTGTACCAGATACAAAAGTATCCTTTATTGCGGAAAGCAGTTATGATCCCAAAAAGCAGAAGGACTCCGTTATCGCTGTTAATATCAAAAGGATTGAATAATGCCGGTTGTTTATATTGCCGATCAGGGCTCTCATCTTTGTAAAAAAGGTGATCGTCTTTATGTTTATAGAGGAAATCAGTTACTACGCTGGTTTCATACAAAGGATATTATCCAGCTAATTCTGGTTGGCAATATTGGTTTAACTTCACAGGTTGTTACCTATCTCCTTAAAAACCGAATAGATACTATCTTCCTTTCCTATTACGGAAAATTTAAAGGTCGTTTGGTTGGTGAATTTGGTAAAAATGTTATGCTACGGGTTAATCAATTCCAATACCTTAATGAAACGGAAAATCGCGTTTATCTTGCTAATCTTATTATCCGGGGGAAGATTGAAAATTCCTTGGTTCTTTTAGCAAAAAGAAAAAAGCGTAATAAAGCTGAATCTCTTACCCTTGCCTATATAAAAAATAAGGCATTGTTGGCTCAACTGAAAACTCAAATTCTGCCTAAAGATATTTTACTTGGCTATGAAGGAATTGCTGCCAAAAATTATTTTGCTGCCTTTCCTGATCTTATTGCCAATCCAGATTTCCCTTTTTCCGGAAGAAATAAAAGACCGCCCAAAGATGAAGTAAATGCTATGCTTAGTTTATCATACACTTTTCTGATGAATCAAGTTATGTGTGCTGCTTATATCTGTGGCTTAGATCCATATTATGGAGCTCTCCATGATTTAGATTATGGAAGACAATCTCTCGTTCTGGATATTATGGAAGAATTCAGACCTCTGATAGATAATATGGTTATCTCACTGATAAACCGTAAAGAAATTCGCCTGGAACACTTTCTTTATAATACTTTGCCCGATGATGAAAATTTTGAGGAAGATAATTCTGTTCTGCCTGTTTCCCTTACTAAAGATGGGATGAAAATTATTATCACAGCTTTCAGTAAATTTATAAACAGTAAATTCTCTTTTCAGGATGTGCCCGGAGAATGGACCTTGAAAGATATCATTACTATGCAAATTCGGAAACTTGCTGCCCATTTTGAAAATAAAAAGGAGTATTCACCCTTCCTATGGCTATAACTTATACCGCGGGAGGAATTTTAATTTAGGAGTTGCCAATGCTGAGATATCCTTTAACCATCTCTATAATTTATCTGACAAGGAGGATTCTCAACAACAATAAATGGTTCTCTGCCTTCAGCCCTCAGCTCTCAGCTTATAAAAAGGAGTTCTTTTATGCCACTAAATAAACATCTCTATGTCGTCGCTTTTGATATCGTTTCCGATAAAATACGCTACCGCTGTGTTAAAATTCTCCTTTCTTATGGACAAAGAGTACAAAAAAGCGTTTTTGAATGCATCCTAAACGATAAACAATTCCTGGAAATGAAATCCAAACTTGATAACACTATAAACCCCGAAATAGACAGCATTCGCTATTACCTACTCTGTGCAAATTGCGAAAAGAACATATATGTCTCCGGAATCGGATTATATTCATACTTTGAAGATCTTATCATCGTTTAAAAACACTTATCTCAATGAGTTATCATACTCTCCCTGCTATGAATGCATTACCGATATCAACTCTTCAAAAGCTAAGAGATATTTTATGCTTGACTGATTTTGTGATTGATTATACAAGGAAAACTATATGTATAGCTACAGCCATATATAAACCTTGGCAAGACAAAAAAAGGAGCTGATTGTATGATTCTTTATGTATGCCCAAAAAATAATTATCTAAGAACAGCGATTACCTGTTCTCTACGCAATTTTGCTAAGCTGCTCTATTATAACATATTTACAAACTTTATTCCCAAAATCATTGTCCCCAACACAATTACTTGCTATATATACAATTATAAAAAATTTGTCTATATACCCCCTACCCCCAATCATAAATCTATCAACCATTGCAATTTTAATGACGATGAATACTTTATGCTCAATACCTAAATGTATGTGCTATTGAAATAAACTTGACCCGTTTGAGGGGATTGAGACTTATCCAATTGTTTGGCAATCCTGCTTCATCCAGTGCAAGCATATTGAAATAAACTTGACCCGTTTGAGGGGATTGAGACTTGAGGGAAGACCATTCCACATTGCTCCAGTAAGAGTGCGATTGAAATAAACTTGACCCGTTTGAGGGGATTGAGACCCGACACCAAGAGACAACTCCGAAGCCTTACTTAGAAGTATTGAAATAAACTTGACCCGTTTGAGGGGATTGAGACGGTGGTTATATACCTATCCACGCAACCGGCAGACATCGGATTGAAATAAACTTGACCCGTTTGAGGGGATTGAGACAAAAGACAATACCAATTTCCATCTGGATAAGTCGCACAAATTGAAATAAACTTGACCCGTTTGAGGGGATTGAGACAATTATATAATCCAGGTGTTCTGAATATTCATTTAGTATTGAAATAAACTTGACCCGTTTGAGGGGATTGAGACTCATTGGATCGATAATATCGTTTTTCGTTCATTCGATTGAAATAAACTTGACCCGTTTGAGGGGATTGAGACTGAATACACGATTGATATTGCCATCGGAAGTTATTTCCTATTGAAATAAACTTGACCCGTTTGAGGGGATTGAGACTAGGCTCTTTCTTTTCTATTGCATTCTCCATCATTGTATTGAAATAAACTTGACCCGTTTGAGGGGATTGAGACTTTCTCTACAGAAATAATTAAATAACAATGTGGACAATTGAAATAAACTTGACCCGTTTGAGGGGATTGAGACCTTCGATTAAATCTTCTGCAATTGGAAACTTGGAAGATAAATTGAAATAAACTTGACCCGTTTGAGGGGATTGAGACCTCTCGTCCCAGAAACTTGTGCGATACGCTCTGATTACTATTGAAATAAACTTGACCCGTTTGAGGGGATTGAGACTTAGACACCGGTGAGATTATCGTCAATTTGGAAGGGAATTGAAATAAACTTGACCCGTTTGAGGGGATTGAGACGACTCTTCCACGATTTCTATCTTCAGCGGATTCTTCGTATTGAAATAAACTTGACCCGTTTGAGGGGATTGAGACATTTAGCTTCTATGGCATCCATAATTTTCTTATAATCAGCGAATTGAAATAAACTTGACCCGTTTGAGGGGATTGAGACTTGTCTCCTTTACGCATTTGTTTTTAATATATGTTATTGAAATAAACTTGACCCGTTTGAGGGGATTGAGACTATCCATTTGATAATACTATTCATAATTATTTCTTTAATTGAAATAAACTTGACCCGTTTGAGGGGATTGAGACTTTGTTCATCTTTTGGAGGCATTGGGGCGAATGGGATAATTGAAATAAACTTGACCCGTTTGAGGGGATTGAGACAAAATAAAAATAAATACACCGTGATCGCCGAAAGCGATTGAAATAAACTTGACCCGTTTGAGGGGATTGAGACTACAGTCGGGTGAATGTTTTTCCCTTCCAGACCTTCCCATTGAAATAAACTTGACCCGTTTGAGGGGATTGAGACTTCTTGCTTTGCCATCAGGTTTTCTTTCTCTTTCATTATTGAAATAAACTTGACCCGTTTGAGGGGATTGAGACTTGATCGGTCATTTCTTTTAGGTTTTTCATTTTATCCATTGAAATAAACTTGACCCGTTTGAGGGGATTGAGACAGAGATAAGTTGCTTTTCGCATCTACACATTCAGGATAGATTGAAATAAACTTGACCCGTTTGAGGGGATTGAGACTCACAAAGAAGCTTGTTTATATCTTTTATACCATCAAGATTGAAATAAACTTGACCCGTTTGAGGGGATTGAGACCAATAATTTTCAATTTCCTCTGGGAACTTACCAGTAAGCTCCATTGAAATAAACTTGACCCGTTTGAGGGGATTGAGACACATGATGGAATTTATGTCGCTCTTTGGGTTAGTTTGAATTGAAATAAACTTGACCCGTTTGAGGGGATTGAGACTCATCTTCATAGAATTCTCGGTAACTATAACTGGTGTGGACAATTGAAATAAACTTGACCCGTTTGAGGGGATTGAGACTTCGGTGCCCAGACCTCTAATCTGGAGAATCCGGAAGAAGCAAGAATTGAAATAAACTTGACCCGTTTGAGGGGATTGAGACATTGATTTCTTTTTCATCTGTTTCTGAAAAAGAAACTTTCTTGATTGAAATAAACTTGACCCGTTTGAGGGGATTGAGACTTTAGCACTCCAGTTTTAGAAAGCAGACTATCAATTTCCATATTGAAATAAACTTGACCCGTTTGAGGGGATTGAGACCCGCTTCTCTTATATTAAGCTACATCAGGAGGAAGCATATTGAAATAAACTTGACCCGTTTGAGGGGATTGAGACACAACCTAGTTCCATAGGGATGTTGCTATGACAATTGTCTATTGAAATAAACTTGACCCGTTTGAGGGGATTGAGACCGTTTATAGCGTCTATAAGTTGACAAGCTGACCCGAAATTGAAATAAACTTGACCCGTTTGAGGGGATTGAGACCAAATGTCTCATATATATCCCAATTTTCTACTTTTTCCAATTGAAATAAACTTGACCCGTTTGAGGGGATTGAGACCGAAAAGAAGTAGAGAGAACAGAGAAAGAAAGAGTATATATTATTGAAATAAACTTGACCCGTTTGAGGGGATTGAGACTGTAACACACCAGAATACTCATCAGCCCATATTATTGGATTGAAATAAACTTGACCCGTTTGAGGGGATTGAGACATTTACTCCCGCTCCTGACTGACCTTTTCTATGTATTGAAATAAACTTGACCCGTTTGAGGGGATTGAGACTCTATCCTTATAGTTTTAGGATTGATACTGGTGCTTATTGAAATAAACTTGACCCGTTTGAGGGGATTGAGACCAGTATCTATCACAGGTCTATCTTTTTCAATTTCTTCTTTCTATTGAAATAAACTTGACCCGTTTGAGGGGATTGAGACAACTGAAGGATGGGTTATTCCATCCTTGCTCTGCGTATGCATTGAAATAAACTTGACCCGTTTGAGGGGATTGAGACGAAACAATCTAAATTGCTCCACCGCTCTTATCAACTATTGAAATAAACTTGACCCGTTTGAGGGGATTGAGACTTTTGTCCTCGTCCTTTAGGTCACACTGATTAAAAACTTTCATTGAAATAAACTTGACCCGTTTGAGGGGATTGAGACTCTTGAAGGTTAACAATAACTGGGAATGTCGGGGTCAGCCGATTGAAATAAACTTGACCCGTTTGAGGGGATTGAGACAATGATAATCCTGGTGGCTTCATCACGGGTGACTAATCTATTGAAATAAACTTGACCCGTTTGAGGGGATTGAGACCTGTAAGGGTTTCCCGAACACGAGTAGTAAACGGGATTGAAATAAACTTGACCCGTTTGAGGGGATTGAGACAGTCAGGATTCTTTGGTGGACTTTTCGGAAATCTTGTTGGATTGAAATAAACTTGACCCGTTTGAGGGGATTGAGACTCATCTTCATAGAATTCTCGGTAACTATAACTGGTGTGGACAATTGAAATAAACTTGACCCGTTTGAGGGGATTGAGACGCAACTTCCATTTTCTTTTCCAGTTCTTCTTTTTCTTGTTATTGAAATAAACTTGACCCGTTTGAGGGGATTGAGACCCTTTGCAATGTCATAAGAATTAACTTTGGCAAAATCCTATTGAAATAAACTTGACCCGTTTGAGGGGATTGAGACTAACTATTTTTCTTCTAACTCGGGAACTATCAGCTCCCGATTGAAATAAACTTGACCCGTTTGAGGGGATTGAGACAGCATCTTTCGCTAGGTATTCCATCTGGCTGTATTTCTACAATTGAAATAAACTTGACCCGTTTGAGGGGATTGAGACAAGTAAATGATTTCCATTTTATCCTCCTATGGAATCTATTGAAATAAACTTGACCCGTTTGAGGGGATTGAGACATATTCTGCCAAGACATCCATTATTCTCAACTCCATCTCGATTGAAATAAACTTGACCCGTTTGAGGGGATTGAGACTGAAAATTATTTCTGTCGTATTCATCAAACACGACGCATAAAAATTGAAATAAACTTGACCCGTTTGAGGGGATTGAGACGGGACTTGCAAAGCTGGATACTTGCCTCTGCCTGCACTTTGATTGAAATAAACTTGACCCGTTTGAGGGGATTGAGACGAATAATTGACAATCAAGTCCATTATTGCCAACTCTATTGAAATAAACTTGACCCGTTTGAGGGGATTGAGACTCAAACGACCTCCGCACTATTACTAACGCAGACTTTCCTTATATTGAAATAAACTTGACCCGTTTGAGGGGATTGAGACCTCTTTGATAATTTTTTCTGCAGCTTGCCTGGTCACAAGCATTGAAATAAACTTGACCCGTTTGAGGGGATTGAGACTAAATACGGCAATCTAACCTCACTATTTTTGAATGTTACAATTGAAATAAACTTGACCCGTTTGAGGGGATTGAGACTTTAATTCAGAGCAATAAACCAAGAGCATTCCGAAGTCTGTATTGAAATAAACTTGACCCGTTTGAGGGGATTGAGACTTTCAATTCCGTTTTCTATTTCGTCTACGATTTTACCAGTGAATTGAAATAAACTTGACCCGTTTGAGGGGATTGAGACTTTTTTAATCAAACAACTAATATCCACGATCGGAATACAATTGAAATAAACTTGACCCGTTTGAGGGGATTGAGACCGAGATCAGGAAATTTTCTCAGGAATAATGCGTGCATTGAAATAAACTTGACCCGTTTGAGGGGATTGAGACTCAATCTGCGGTACGAGATGTCCGCAGTTCTCACACAGCAAAGATTGAAATAAACTTGACCCGTTTGAGGGGATTGAGACTAGTAAGAGTAGTCGTTTTTCCAGGAAGCACCTTCCCGATACCATTGAAATAAACTTGACCCGTTTGAGGGGATTGAGACTCTAACAGGGGAATGGAGTTCATTCCCTGATTCTACTATTGAAATAAACTTGACCCGTTTGAGGGGATTGAGACTTTTTCTCCTTATCGTATTATACCAAGCAAGCGTTTGGCTTCTATTGAAATAAACTTGACCCGTTTGAGGGGATTGAGACTTACAACAACCTCTTCCCGTGTAAAACCTACCGGAATTGAAATAAACTTGACCCGTTTGAGGGGATTGAGACTTTCTTAACATTGGCAATGGGTTTGTGCCAATGTTGTATGAAATTGAAATAAACTTGACCCGTTTGAGGGGATTGAGACAATATACAGTTAATGAGGCGAAGGGTACATTGATAGTTATTGAAATAAACTTGACCCGTTTGAGGGGATTGAGACTTTTTTTGAAATAAAGAATTTTCCATAGATAATCTCAATTTATTGAAATAAACTTGACCCGTTTGAGGGGATTGAGACATCATATCCCTGAATAATATCCCAATTCACAGGGTTATATAAAATTGAAATAAACTTGACCCGTTTGAGGGGATTGAGACTATAAACAGCACCTCGTCGTGCGTGAAGGTGAGCCGTTTCATTGAAATAAACTTGACCCGTTTGAGGGGATTGAGACGGTAAAAGTGATCTGAACCCAACCATATTGGCTGAATTGAAATAAACTTGACCCGTTTGAGGGGATTGAGACTAAGCGTTCCCTTATGCAGGGAACTCAGGCAAAGATGGTCTATTGAAATAAACTTGACCCGTTTGAGGGGATTGAGACGTTCCAAACCCACAGGTAAACGAAGGAAATGCCCATCCATCCATTGAAATAAACTTGACCCGTTTGAGGGGATTGAGACAATTGTTTCAATTTCCTTAATGTTTTTGTCGTTTTCCATTGAAATAAACTTGACCCGTTTGAGGGGATTGAGACATTTTTACAAGCTGGTCAATGAAAGACCTACATTCTTTTGCACATTGAAATAAACTTGACCCGTTTGAGGGGATTGAGACGTTCCAAACCCACAGGTAAACGAAGGAAATGCCCATCCATCCATTGAAATAAACTTGACCCGTTTGAGGGGATTGAGACTTATGTCATCATCACTAAAAGCCATCTTTTTTGTTATTGAAATAAACTTGACCCGTTTGAGGGGATTGAGACTAGGGCTTCCCTTTGCGGATATCTTGGACGACCCCTTGCCAATATTGAAATAAACTTGACCCGTTTGAGGGGATTGAGACTTGTAAACACCATATTTTACAAGCAGACCGTCAATTTCTTTCATTGAAATAAACTTGACCCGTTTGAGGGGATGCCTCTCACAGATTACACAGATTTCACAGATAAATATTTCACGCAGATTTCGCAGATTACGCAGATAAAAGATTAGAATACGGTTGGATAGATGGGAACAAATTAACACGGATAAAAGAATAGGTATGAGATGAAGGGGATGATTTTAGCAGAGGGCAGAGAGCTTAGGGCTTTGAGAAAAAATAGCCATAAGATGAAGAGGATTAAAAAGGATTTGGGAGATTTTATACAATATCCGGATTGATAAATAAGTAAGATAAGAAAAATTCAGAAAAATACCTTTTTAAACTGAGATAACTATAAAATCCCAATAAAGCTCGGAGAGCGAAACAATGATAGCGATGGGTGCATAAGCCCCTCGGGAAAAGAGTAATCACATTTAATATATATCTCAATATATTGTCCAAAAAAGAGCTGTCCCGAAACTAAAAGTTAGTTTGAGACAGTAAATATAAGCCATTTTAAGGAACAATCTCCTCTTGAGGATACATCTTTGTATACCTGAAAATGGCCAAAAATGGACTTTTGGGATGTTGTGAGACAACCCCGCCCCTCAATTTTCCCAAGAGCTAAAAATAGTTCAAAATAGAAGTGTCGCCCTGTGGGGGCTCTTTCTAAATTAAATAAGTTTTAAAAATCAATATATCTTTCATTGGACGAGGGGTTTACACCACCATCGCTATCGTTGTTTCGCTCTCCGAGCTTTTTTTATTAGCGAGCTAAAAGTTATAGGACAAGCATTTTACTTTTCCTTTATATACCCTGTCAAAATGGAAAATATATTAGATAATATTTTAATTGGCTTTCTAATTGATATTATTGAAAACGGAACTTAAAAGTGCAGAATTCTTGATAGTGGATAATGGGGGAAAAATAAAATTGACAGGAACTATGATTTTAGCTAATTTGTATATAGCTTGAGATGTTGAGGTTGGGCTTTTCCTCAAGACCTTTAGACCTCTTAAATTAATGGACCCGTTTGAGGGGATTGAGACATGCCACTCATATAGGCCACTGTGGGTGCGAAAAATACTATTGAAAAAAAACTTGACCCGTTTGAGGGGATTGAGACAAGAAGAGTCCGTCCCAGACCTTATCATTTAAGACATTCATTGAAATAAACTTGACCCGTTTGAGGGGATTGTGAGGCACTCGGCATAAAGCACGGTGCTTAACCTATTATTATTGTGAGTAAAAAAAATTTGTTACTGGGAAACTTATAAGTAAAAACGAAAACACCAAATCATTAAACTCCTCTACCTTTCTACCTCTCAACTTCCCGAACCCCTGGAACCACAAAGACCAATAAATGGAATGTTAATTGCATTTATAAAGTTAGTCACTTCTTGCTTAGCCAAGTGCAAAGCTGGAAGTGGATGTAATATAATTACTAACAGAGGAATAGATGACTGTTCTGATAATAGTGACTTTGATACTGATAACGCATTGGATTATAGAATATCAAAGGCATAC
>Ga0208695_1000977_pt1 | contig 25918 bp, 21 predicted proteins | sample AD_UKC111_MetaG_FD_184449 | JGI IMG/M metagenome (GOLD analysis project Ga0208695, IMG submission 184449) | Active sludge microbial communities of municipal wastewater-treating anaerobic digesters from Hong Kong - AD_UKC111_MetaG (SPAdes)... | ecosystem: Engineered > Bioreactor > Anaerobic >...
ATTGTTTTCCCTATTGCCAGAGACCTGCTGATTTCTTCACGTTCTCTGTTTGTTATTCGTCCATATCTTGTTTGCATACGAATGATTTTATCTCCTCATCCGTTGCACTAAATTCCTGACGCCAAGTAGTAAAACGTGATATATATTTACTTTTCGTATATAATTTAACTGCACAACGCAATATTTAAAAATTTAATATATCTCGTCAGGGAAGGGTTAGGTAAGCCTTTTGTTTATTCAGAAGCATCTTGTGTTTTTGAGCATACTGAAGATGACCCAGATCAATCACTTGAATTCTGTTTTTGATCCGAAGCATGGCATTGCATTCATCGAAACAGTGGAAAATGACGGATTCGTTCTCACTCCATTGTTGTATTTTGGTCCGATCCTCTCCATGGTGATCATATGCCTGGCATTGCTAATAATCCTTTTAATCAAAGAGGGGAAAAAGCAACAATTGGCCAAGGCGCTTCACTCCATTTCAAGCTTCCAGCCAGTAGTGATTTCATCAGTAGATATGGATGACTTGGAAAGCAGATTATCTCCAGTGGAATACAAGACTGTTTTTTCATTGACCATTCAACGCAGCGCGGATAGGACATTGGTCGGGCAGAAATTTGATTTCGCGAAATCGAGTGTTTGTCTGGGATGTTCAGCGGTAAATGATGTGTTTTCATTAAAAGATTTTGGAGACAATGGCAATCAAACGGTGATTCAATATCGCAATGGACAATTTGTTTTACGACAAGAAAGTTACCAAACTAATACTCAAATTCGATCTGTCTCTTCATCATATTTGTATGTAAATGATCATCCTGTGGATGGTGAAGTGACGATTGAACACGGTGATTTGATCAGAATCGGGAAGACCTTCGAATTTCGCTTTGAATGAGGATCATAGTAAGTCAGAGTTTTGCCTAAATTCACGAAAAAAATCAAAGGGACGTTACAGACGAGGGCTTGGGAAAATGAAAATTCAATTGGAATTCGGATACGCGATTGACCAGGGAAGGAAAAGGAACACCTCTCCAAATCAAGATTCTTTAATCATTTTAAAATATCCAGATACTCCTTTCATTCCACCCATCCTGGTCGTCGCGGATGGGATGGGAGGCTACACCGGGGGAGCCGCTGCCAGCCAGATCATTGTAAAGACTTTTCATGAGCTTTATGCATCTCCCAAACTTCCTTTTTCTTTTATCGATTTCTGCAAGGAAGGATTGGAAATCGCTCATCGAAAAATGGTAGAGAAAGCTGAATCCGATTCCGAATTTGGGGGCATGGGCAGCACGGTTGTAGTTGGAAGTATCGAAAAAGATAAACTTAATGTAATGAATGTTGGCGACAGCCGGGCTTATTTGCTGCACAAGGGGAATTTACGTCAGGTAAATTATGATCACAGTTTTGTGGGCGAAGCTATTCGTGCCGGAATAATTACGCATGAAGAAGCCATGACACACCCAAAAAGGAATCAGCTCACCCAATCTGTCAGTGCTCGCAAGCTCGATATCACCCCATTCTTCGCTCAACACCGATTCGAAGCTGGTGATATTCTTCTTCTCTGCACCGATGGCCTCTGGGGAGTGGTTGCTGAATCGATGATCGTCGCGGTGCTTAATGAGTTACCAGCAAAAGCCGCAGCGGAAAAGCTGGTCGAACTGGCAAATTCACGTGGCGGCCCGGACAATATTTCTGTTATTGTGTGTAAAAGCAGAGCGAAACGTCTTATAAATATTGGTGGAAAATCTGGCAAGTAGACTACCAGGGGGACTCTTTGAATGATCATTCATATGGATACCGATAAGGTGCATGAGTACACCGGCAGGATGTTGCAGCAGTTTTCTGAGATCAATGAATTACTGGATTCGTGTAAAAATCGGATTTATGCCATCCCCTGGAGCGGATTAACCAGGGAGTCATTCGTGATCGATTTTGGCCTCGTTGTTGGCAAATTGTCTGCCGAGGTGGAAGCGGGGATTTCACTTTCACAACGGGTACAGCATGAAATTGATGAGTGGCTTTCTTTGGACCAAAGCAATGCTGATAAATATCGAGAACTCATATCGCAGATCGTCAAAGTAAATCCGCACCCCAATGAGAGCAGTCAGGTAAATTCCACCACTATGTCTCGTGAAGAATTGACTGAATGGTGGAAAACCGCTACTCTTGAAGAAAAAGAAGAATATCTGCGTTCGATTTATAAAGAGGTATGCAGATCATTGGGGATTACTCCCATACCATTTAGTTTTGAAGATCTACCGGATAATGATGGAGACTTGCGTGGCGGGTTTTACGATGTTGAAATGAAGATCAGAATCGATAGTGATAATGTGAATACCGATTCACCATTTGCTTTAATTGAAACGATTGCTCATGAAACTAGACATCAATTTCAAGATAATTGCGTGAGAATGTTCAATAAAACAGGAGAGATACCAGAAGGAGTTACTCCTATTCAGATCGCTGCCTGGGAATTGGATCGGGGATCCCTTTATGTTTCACCTGAGGAGAATGCCTTCTTATACTGGATCCAACCTGTTGAAGTGGATGCACGCGGTTTTGGCGCTGATTTTGTTAGCAACATGTTTGGTGATCATTCCTCCGGAAATGGTGGTGGTGGCGGGGGAGGAGGAGCCTGGTAAGATGACTGCTAACCCTGAATCGATTATTAAAATGAATAGAGAAGAGTTATCACTTTTCCTACAAGAGCATTGGGATTACAAGCAGCACAGCGCTGATGAATCAGCGAGGATGCTTTTGGAGATGAATCCTGAAATCCAAAGCGCTTTTTCGGATTACCTCGCAACAGAGGTTTTCCCCGAGAAACCAAAGTATTTTGGGTTGACGCCGATCATTCTTTCGCAAAACTATCATTTTCTTCCGCCAGCAGTATTTATGATGTTGGATTGGATTAAGAAAGAGCCAGAACCAGCATTGCAGATGCTTGTAGAGCAATACCATAAACCGTTGCCCGTGGAATTTTCAGCTGCGGAGCTTTTCGAGTGGATTCAGACTCACCAGGAGTAAAAAAACAAGTTTGAAGCGATAACAATCATCATTTACAAATAAGGCGCGGGAATGAACGATCTTAGTGGAATGAATTTGGGACGTTATCATCTGATCGAAAAACTGGGAGAGGGTGGAATGGCAGTGGTGTACAAAGCCTTCGATTCGCGTCTGGAATGCAACGTGGCTGTCAAGATCATCCGCACGGATATGCTAGCTCCGGCGATTCTGGAGCAGGCATTAAAGCGCTTCGAAAGGGAAGCCAAAGCCGTGGCCCAGTTGACCCACCCGAACATCGTTGAAGTGCGCGATTACGGAGAAGCGGAAGGTGTTCCATTTCTGGTCATGCCTTATCTGCCTTGTGGAACGCTAAAGGATTTGATCCGACGCCAAAAAAAACTTTCTTGGATAGAGACCATTTCGCTGCTACTTCCCATAGCACGGGCGGTGGAATACGCACACAGCCATCACATCATCCATCGCGACATCAAACCATCGAACATCCTCATGACTGAAAATGGCCTACCGATGTTGACCGATTTTGGCATTGCCAAAATTGTGGATATGAGCGATGGGCACGACTCATTGACAGCCACTGGGGTGACGATCGGAACGCCGGAGTACATGGCTCCGGAACAGTGGGAGGGGAAACTGGTTGATGCCCGCTCTGATATCTATGCCTTCGGCATCGTTTTCTATGAAATGGTAACTGGACGGCCGCCATTTAAAGCGGATACAGTTCCGGCAACGATGGCGCAAGTTCTGCGTGATCCTCTCCCCAGACCTACCATCTTCACACCGGAACTTCCTCCTCGTGTGGAACAATTCCTATATAAAGTAGTCACAAGAGATCCTTCGATTCGTTACCAGACTATGACTGACGTGATCGCAGAACTTCAGCAAATGCAAAAATCCATGGGCCTTCCATTGGTGGCTTCTATGTGGGGCGGGGATGACTCATCTTCCAATCCCTCTGATTACAATGAACGAACAGCGGTCGATGAAAAAGCGACATACTACCAGGGGGTTCCACCTCCACCACCACCTGGTTGGCCGGGGTATCCGCCTCAAATGCCTGTTCGAAAAAGATCTGGGTGGTGGATCGCGTTGCTTGTCAGTGGTTCATTATTGGCGATCGCTGCGGTGATCCTGGTGATCACCAAACCCTGGCAATGGGATCCGGGTTCGATTGGAACTGCCAGAAACCCTACGGATACGCCTGTAGTGGTGAAGAGCAAAGAAACAAAAACGGGCAAAATGGATACCACAGAAACCGCCACAATGTTCCCAACAAAAACATTGGGTGTGGGTTCGATTAAGGAGTCCCAAAAGGACCACATGAAAATGGTCTATGTTCCGGCTGGAACATTCACTATGGGATCAGGCGATGCCAACTACAATAATATCGTCGATGACCCTCCTCATCAGGTCTATCTGGACGCGTATTGGATCGATCAGACTGAGGTGACTGTGGGGATGTATCAGATGTGTGTCAGTGATGGCGATTGCTCGATGCCAATGAAAACAAGATCATATTACCGCGAGAATTACTACAACGACCCTGCCTACAAGAATTATCCCATCATATATGTGGGGTGGGAAGATGCCAGCGCGTATTGTACCTGGGCTGGCGGAAGATTGCCGACTGAAGCGGAATGGGAAAAAGCTGCCGGGGGACCGGATGGCCGCGCTTACCCCTGGGGAAATCAAAAGGTGGCCGGAAACCTGGCAAATTTCTCTGACGCGAATAGCGTTTTTGAGGAAGCGGATCTCTCGGTCAACGATGGTTTCAATGATACAGCCCCGGTTGGCAGCTTTCCACAGGGACAAAGTTATTACGGTGCAATGGATATGGCCGGGAATGTATGGGAGTGGGTTGCTGATAAATATGGTCAAGATTACTATTCCCTCTCACCATCCTCCAACCCTCCTGGACCGGGAAAAGGCGCCTATCGCGTCTTGCGAGGGGGGTCCTGGGGTGATCCTGCGATTACTCTCCGGGTAACCTATCGTTTTTATCGCAGCCCTGATCTGAAAGACGGCTTCATCGGATTTCGATGCGTCATGCCGGCCACGGAGTAGATCGGATCATTAATTCAGATGTGGAAAAAAATGACGTATGTCTTCAATGATAAGTGGATAATTTTCTTACCTTTGAGGTGATGAATGACTACAATCCATCTTGAACCAGAAATGGCAAGGCAGGCAGCCAGGCAGCTTCGACAAAATGCCGAAGACCTTCAGTTGTCCATCGATGCGTTGGGAAAGGCCATTAATCGGTTGAACAATTCCTGGATATCGACCAGGTCGTTGAACTTCAACCTGAACGCCGGGGACTTGAACCGAAAATTGATCCTTTCGTCTGACGATCTGATGCGTCTTTCGCTTTCGTTAGAGAATGAGATCGACGAATGGGTTTCAACCGACGAGAAGGGGAAAATGCTCTTTCAACTTCCGCTAACCAACGTTCTCTTTCTGGGGACAGTCGGCGGGGGAGCCGTTTCGGTTTCCTGGTTGGAAGGGCTGTTGGGTTCGATCGGCATTTCTGGGATAACACTTCCATCAGGGTGGGGAGCAGCAAGTATCGCCGGCTTGATAGGATCCTTGCCGTTGTGGCTTCAAGATTGGCTCAAGGGTATTTTCGGTGGATCTGATCCGGTGGTTAGCCCGGTTGTTGATGAGCCAGTGGAGGTCCCTCATGTCACCTTTGGAGATTTGCTGAAAGAAGACGAGACTACCCCCTCAGCACAGATCCCTGAGACCTCTGAATCTGTCGTTCCCCCTGTGGCAACTACTGATCAGATGACCACGATGGATACATCGAATACCACCGAATCGTACGGGTATGATGTTCCGGTGATGTCACAGGGAACTTTATACGGGAACGCGGCTTGTTTCCCTACATCCATCGCTATGGTTACCAAATATTTTAATAACCTTGACGCGAACGATCCTGCACTTTCGGCGAACGACCTGATCAGTTCGATGGACAAAGGGGATGGTACGTATGGGGTGGGGATCGGGCTCGATAAACTCAACGACGAGATCGATTCCATGGGGTACCAGACGCCGAATATTCAGGTAAACGCCAACATGGGTGACTTGAAGAGCGCTCTAAATAGTGGTCCAGTGATTGTGAACACGGGGGTCAAGATCACCAACGTGGATGGGGTACGCGGCATTGGTGGGGCAGGGAACACCAACCACGCCATGGTCGTCACAGGGATTTCAGCCGATGGTACCCAGGTGAAAGTGAATGATCCCTGGTCTGGGAAAGAGATCGAATATTCCGCGGAGGATTTCAGTAAAATCTGGAACAAAGGGCAAAACATCCTCGTAGAAGTCAGGCCGGATTGACATGAAACTTGAGCCTTACTCAATTCAACTTACATTTGGCGAGGTCTTGTGGATCGGACGCATTTTTGGAAAGAACGCTTTTCCATTCCTGTTCCCGTATGAAAAACAACCTGACCTGGCGAGCATGGCTGGTGAGATCGAACAGGGGCGGGAATCGCTCATCAAAAAAGGATGGGCTAGGAGAAATCTCAACAAAACCTACACGATCGACAGGCTGGTCTATTTCCTTGTGGATTGGCTGAGCCAACCAGAGAAAGTGGCGGTAATCGACTCCATTTCTCTGGCACAAGACTCGTCGCATTTTACCATCCATGAGAAACAGGGTCATTATCTGTGTGTGGAATTTGTTTCAGAAGGGATCCAGTTGACGCTGCACAAAGATCGCCAATCGCTGGTGGATTCTTTGGCTGGGTTATTTCCTTCGAACGATAGATCGGCAGGATCAGTAAAGCAGCGTGTATTTCCGATCCTTCAACCGATCGAGCTTATCCGTCTCGCGTGGAAGTCGCGAGAAATGGCCAGAGAGTCGCTCCTTGTTGCTGGTTTCAAGCCTGATAAGGCGGATGAGTATTTAAAATCGATCGACCTGATCCAAACCGCTGGATTGATCAGCTTGTTTGATTACGATAAGAACGAAACTGAGCCGCAAAAGCAAGGGCTGTTCATTTTCGATTCTGCAGGGGATTGGTTTGGCCAGTGCAATGGAATGGATGAAATGGTGGTTGTGATGCAGCCGGTGGATCGAATGAAGATGCTCGACCGGTTCTGGATGTAACTCGAGGTACGCGGATAGTAGATCAAAAATTTGTCGGTTTTTACTTCTCCATGCCGGCAGACAAGGGATAGAACATGAACAATCTCATTGGACAATCGATCGGACGATACCACATCGTGGAGCAACTGGGAGCGGGGGGGATGGCGTATGTGTATAAGGCATACGACACCCGCCTGGAACGGAATGTCGCCATTAAGGTGATCCGTAATGACCTTTTCGGTAACTCGGTGATTGAACGCATCCTAAAGCGTTTTGAGCGCGAAGCCAAAGCCATGGCTCATCTCTCCCATCCCAACATTGTTAAAGTGCTCGATTACGGCGAGCATGATGATAGTCCCTACCTGGTAATGGAACTGATTTCTGGGGGCACGCTCAAGCAATTACTTGGAAAACCGATGCTCTATACTTCAGCGGTTCGGTTGCTCGAACCAGTTGGACGAGCATTGGCGTATGCTCACAGTGAAAACATTCTCCACCGGGATGTGAAGCCTTCAAATATTCTTATCACTAGCACCGGTGAACCTATTTTGACAGATTTTGGTATCGCAAAATTGCTCGATTCCGATGATGGACAAACTTTGACGGGTACCGGGGTGGGCATTGGCACACCAGAATACATGGCTCCTGAGCAGGGGCTCGGCAAACCCGTGGATGGACGTACCGATGTCTATTCGCTGGGAATCGTCTTTTATGAACTGATTACCGGACGAAAGCCATTCGCGGCGGATACTCCGTTGGCCGTCTTGTTGAAACAAGTTAACGATCCATTCCCGATGCCTGGAAAGCTGATCCCCGATTTACCCGATGATGTGGATCATGTGATATTCAAAGCAATGGCCAAAGATCCGGCTGACCGTTATCAGAGCATGAATAATTTTGTTCATGCATTGAACAACCTTGAAAAGGAAAAGGAGCCTCTTAAAGGTTCGTTACAACAATTGTCCGAAGTATCAGATGAAAAGCTTGAACCAGATGGTACATTTATTGAAACGGCATTTGATGAGCAAAAAAATAAAGATACCGAGGTTAATCTCATACCGGATGATCAAAACCAAAAAGCCAATTCGGAGGACTTCAAAGGGATTAATGAACCACTGCCTGTTCCGGATGAACCTGTCCTTCCACCTCTTTCGGGAGACAAAACGATTTCGAAAAGAAAGAATAAGAAATTTTGGCAGGTAGCAGCAGTAAGTTTTGCAGGTGTCATCCTTTTGTTGATGATCATTGGGTTTGCCAGCGGCTGGTTTGCTGCGGTAATGAGGGACACAGGATCGATCGAAGTGAGCGAGATTGATGAAATGACCATGGTATATGTACCCGCTGGAAATTTCATAATGGGATCACCGGATGGTGTTGGAAATTATAATGAGCATCCACAACACACTGTCTATTTGGATGCGTATTGGATTGATAAAACAGAAGTCACTAATAATATGTACAAAAAATGCGTTGACGCTGGAAGTTGCACCCATCCAGCCAGTTATTCATCAAATACCCGGGATTCTTATTATGAAAATTCTAGTTATGATAACTATCCGGTAACCAATGTTACTTGGGATCAAGCGAACGCGTTTTGTTATTGGGCTGGTAAACATTTACCCACAGAAGCCCAATGGGAGAAGGCAGCCAGGGGAACGGATGGAAGTTCATTTCCGTGGGGAAACGATCCAATTAATGAGAGTCTGGCTAATTACGGCAACCTTGTAGGTGATACAATGGAAGTGGGTAGTTATCCTTCAGGTGCCAGTCCGTATGGAGCCCTGGATATGGCCGGTAATGTTTGGGAATGGGTTGCAGATTATTACATCGAAAATGAATATTATTTATATTTGCAGAATCCCAAAGACAATCCTCTTGTAACAACAGATTCCAAATATCGATCATTGCGTGGTGGTTCCTGGCAAAATGGTTCAAACAGCTTGATGACCGCATATCGGAGTTTTGGTTTCCCAAATGCAGCGTTGAACAATACCGGTTTTCGTTGTGCCATGCCCGCAGAATGAATACGTAAAAAGGACTCCTAATCGGAATCCATTTTTGAAAATTCGATTCAATTATCCCCGCTTGAACTTGACCCTGACGCCGTTGCGGCCAAAGGAGATCGTGTCGCCGTCCTTCAGATGCATTGGCTGTCCGACTTCCAGACGTTGATCGTTTAGGAATGTTCCGTTGGAACTGGATTCATCGGTGATCGTGTAGTTGTTCTGACTTCCGTTGATGATGGCGTGTTTTCGCGACGAGATCTTCATCGTGTCAAACTCGGTCAGGTCTAAATCTGGCAAAATGTTGTGTTTGATGTCCGTGCGGCCAATTTTTGTCAGCCCATCGGTGAGTGGAATTTCTCTTCCGTCTGGTAATACGATGCAAGTAATGACCGGTGGTTTCAGTTGCGATTTCAGGTTGTGTTCTGAGATGAGCTTTAATCTCGTTCCGTTGTAAATTTCAGCATCACCCAGGGTGGCTTCCGCGGGGATCTGTCGGGTCCCTTCCGGACGTTCCTCCAGCAGGGAGAAGGTCTCTTCAAATGTCCCTTCCTGGTCCAGCGCCTTGACGAGTGCTTTGCAGAGGATCCGGCTGGGGACATCGAGCGGGACGGCCAGATCACGTTTTTGTTTGTCTTCGCATTCAAGAGTAATGTAAACATTCGGCATGGGTAGAGCTCCAAAAATTTATCAGGTTGATGTACCTAAATGACCTTAAAATCATTCAGAACGATATCAAAGACCATTCTTGCCTGGTCGTATTGATCCACCGAGGGGTTCATGGTAACACGATAAACACCGTTCTTTGTGTTGACCAGAACGATATCCATATAGCCGCAATCTCTTCCACCGTCGATAGCGCGGTAGATGAACCGCCATCCTTTGAGTTTCCCCATAGGGATCTCGTAGGGAGCCACAGTCTCGTTCGGGAACGAGATCCGATCCACCGCGGCCAATCGTGTCAACTCTTCCTTTGCGTCCTTGACGTAAGAGAGTATCTCGATATCCACGTTGAGCGGCTTCCCCTGGATCAATCCCAGCAGCCGGACGACCTTGCTGCCGTCCGCGTGTCCGATTTCAACAACCTTACCCCCATCGGGGTAATTGAACGATACGCCAGCTCCAGCATATTGAAGGGTCTTGATCGAAGGTTTCTTTTCATCGCTCATTGAATTATCCATTTCAGGCCAGGACAAAAGGTTCCGCCCCGGAAAGGGGAGTGAGTACGACTTCGACTTCACCGGCTGAATTCAACCGAACATCAGCAGTGTAGTCAGGATATGCTTTATTGATCGCGGCTTCATAATCATGTTCATAATTGGGATGGTCACGAAAGAATTCTGCTCTTTCCGCCGGGGAGGTCACCCCGTCATCGTTATAAGGGGTACCATTTGTGATGCTTTCTTGACGTGCGTACGCTCTCACCTCAGAATCAATGTATGAATCTACTGTCTCCCCGGCTAAAACCTCTACTTGAGATTTATCTGTGATACCATCCATATCTGGCAGGAAAAATTTTCCTTGGGCATCATCGATCGCATGTTGCATCTCATGTCCCATGATCCCTGCCATTTGGTCAACGCCTTTGGAGGTCCAGGGGAGGTTGTCGCTGATAACGATTTCGTTTTTATCCTTGATATTATAAAATCCGCCTACACCTTCATCTGTTGGTCCAAAATGGATCAGGATCTCCTTGCCGTTGGGGTCGCCAATAAAGGAGCCATCGTCGAAAACGAACTTGATCCCCTTTTCAATTGCCAATCGTTCAAGCTCAATTCCATCGGGTGTGTTCAACAAATAATCCCTGGTTTCGGCTATAGTATTGGGATCAATGTTCCCTTTGATGAAGTCGTAAAGAGGCCTGTATGGAGCGACTATCGCACCGATGATCCCACTATCCCTGATCTGGCGGGTTTTGGTTTGCCCTTGAGAATCCATCGTCAGCCATTCATCGACCTCAAGCCTGACCCGATTTGATAGATTTTGCAGCTCCTGAGCTCTGGTTTCGCATTGGTTGATCAAATTATTAAAATCAGTCTGATAACTTGAAGATCTTGTACCGTTTATCCAGGAACTGGATAATTTGTTGGAAATCCGTTGCAGGGTTTCTGCGTAGTTACTGAGTTCATTGGATTGCCGTTCCAAAAACCTCGCCTGCTGCAGGGTGTACTCGGTGTCCATATGTATTGTCGACATTGGTGTTATTCCCTCAGTTACCAAGTTAATTTTCTTCTCAAATTACACCGATTCAAAACTACGAACCGCGAAACAGGTTCTGCCAGGTTTGGTCCATCTCATCCCATTTGTCAGCCTGGCGTAAAAGGATCATGGTATAGGAGTAAAGTTCGTCCGTCCTGGCTTGCAGATTGCTTTTTAATGCTCGCAGTTCATTGATGAATGACTCAGACTTCCCACCCTGCCAGGCCATATCAAGCATGGCCGCGGCACGTCGCAGGTCAGTCTCTGCGTCCAAAAGCTGGACAGCGGCTGCTTCCAGCCGGCGGCTTGATTCACGTAATTCTTCGGGTTCGATGTGCAGTGTGGTCATATTCGATATTCTACCAAATTCTATCCATTCTCATTTTTTTTGCCACATTCACCGAAGAAAGGCGTCTGAATGAAAACCTGCTTGCCCTTGCTCACAAAAAAGCCGCGGCCGACCGGGTATTCCATCTTCTTGTATTCCACCGGCATTTGAGCGCCCAACCAATCGAGATCAAAGGCGTCTTTCGACAGTGAAAGACCGACATGATTTTGACGCAACTGTTTCATAATAGGTGTGGTAAGCTGGGTGCGCAACTCATCGGCAACACCAGTCGCCATGATGAACACATCGCGGCGTACCACGGTTGCGTTGACGAAGTTGTTCAGTGCCAGGTTGGCTTCTTCAGCTCCTGGCTCGAAGAAGGCACCCAGGTCATCGATCAATAACAGGTAGCGACAGCTTTCGCATTCTTCATGTTCGCTGATCACTTTCATTAATTCGTGGAATCGTGTCGCAACGGTTTTAATCGTATTGAAACTTTCAACGCTATCCAGCTTCTTGACATTGGCAGCCAATGGCGAACGCCGTAGCGAGAAGGTGTTGACTTTCCAGACACCGGGTTCGCTTTGTAACACGGATTCGGCTACGCAAGCCAGGAAATTACTCTTACCTGATTCCCGTCCACCCAGAATCAACCAGGTGGGCAGCTCCCGCAGCAGGTCTGGACAGATGACGTCGAGCGATTCGTACGCGATCCCCACCGGGATGTGCGCGCCCGAGCTGAATTTCTTCGCTTTCTGTCTCTGAAGCAACTCTGCGTTGGAGATACAGCCTGGCATCGTTTCGATCTTATATGGTCGTTTTCCTGTCCAAGTCTTGGACATTTCCCTGGCAAAGGTTTTTACTGACCCATTGAAACCTGCCACCTGGCACTCGTGAATATCCGTGTCCATCCAGATGCCATGCCCCTTGGCAGTCGAACTCAGGTCCGGAGCTTTCTTGTTGATGATGTCTATGTACTCGCCTGTATTAGCTAATTGCAAAACCAGCCGCCTGGCAATAATACTGGAAAGTGAACGGGCAAGATCGAGCCCGCGGTTTGTTGAGATAATCAGATGGATCCCGGCGGCTTTTCCATCGCGCCCGAATCGAGACAGTTTCACGATTTCATCCTGGTAATTTGCGGTCATCTCGGCAAAATTGTTGATAACCAGATAAATATCCGGATACGCGGTGATGAACGCATCGGTAATAGTATTTTCATGGGCAGTGCGTTTTTCGAATTCCTGGTCAAGGTAATTTAACAGGCGTTGTACTTTTTCCTTTTCACCTACACGGATGACATTGCCAACATGTGGTATTTCTTCCAAAGGTTTGAGTTCCCCGGCGCCGAATTCCAGGATATAAATCTGGGCTTCTTCGGGTGTATTGACCTGCGCGATCGAAAGGATCAGAGAGGTAAGGGTCATCGCCTTGCCGCTGCCAGGCGCGCCAATGATCCATAAATGTCCATCTTTGTCCGAGAAGTCGATATTGAGCGGCGTTTGCAGACTTTCTTCCGGGATATCCAGGTAACCAATTGGAACAACAGGTGTGCGATCATCGTGTTTCTTGAGTTCCCATTTCCCATCGACATACTGTTTCTTCACTTCAGAATCAGCCAATAATTCTGTTAGATCAATCTCATCCGGTAACGGGTCGATATAGATCGGTCGAGCGGGTTTGATGTTAAGTTCTTTCTGGCACTTGATCATTAAGCTGACATAGGCTTCTAATTCTGATAATTTCGGAGCGGCGATGGTATCAGTATGTGCCAGCGAATCTGTATAAGTATAGATTTTCTGTAGGCTGCCATCTGGCATAATTTCATTGATCTTGACTTCATCCACGACAGTTGCCGAGGCTTTTTGCACCTGCTGGTCTGATCGTGCTGCCTGGAATTCATAAACCTGTTCCTTAACCCGAACGTATCCATGTCCGGGACGGCTGGTGATGGGAAGCGAACCATCGATCAGCCGCATTTCGTCTTTCCCTTCAACGCGGAGGACGATTCGCCAGCCGATATTTGCCAGAAGACTATCGACGGCATTTGTTGCTTTTTGATTCGCAAGCAACAGGTACATCCCCAGGGCGCGGCCTTGAGAAACCAGGGTATGCAATACGGGCTGCATCTCTGGAAGGAGTTCAAACCCTTTGGAAAACTCATCGAGGACGATGAGTAGATGTGGTAATGCCCGGTCGGGATATCTCTCGTTCAGAACAAACAGGTTTTCAGGGTTTCCGACTTTCTCGAAAATCTGTTTCCTTCGTTTAAACTCGCTGTCCAGTGCGGTCAAGGCGCGTTTGGTTAATTCCGGGTTCAGATCGGTCACGTTTCCCACGCAATGGGGCAAACCAAGCTCTTTGAGGCGGGTCAGCGCGGAGGCACCGCCTTTGAAGTCCATCAGAAGGAAATTCAGGACGGAAGGTGGGTACAGAAACGCGGCAGACAGGATCATGGATTGCATGCAGACACTTTTTCCGCTGCCCGTTGTGCCGAACAGGACCGTATGGAAAGCCTGCTCTCCGCCCAATCCGGATGGACGAAGGTCCAGAATCATGGGTTCCAGGGTCTCGCGGCCGGCCCTTACGCCAATGGGGAATTTTAACAGATCGGAAGGCGCGAAATTTCGTGTCCAACGTTCTTTAATCGTGTCCAGTGAAAGAGGACTAGACCCAAGCACCTGAGAGACACGGATGCTTTCGGGTAATTGAACGATGGATTGGCCACCGGGAACATCGAGACTGGCAAGGGAACGGGCGATTTTCTCGCAAACTTCGATGGACACGGGTTCAAATTCACCGCTGAGACGGGAATCCTTAGCGCTGATATTCCAGGTCTGCGTTAGTGTGAAATCTTTCTCGCTGGTGATATCGATCCGCGACCGGCATTCTCTTGGCCAATTTTGACCGCCGATAAAGATCAAGTAAATGCCATTTTCGAAACCGTACTGGGCTATTTGGGCGATTTCCGGGGTTTGTCTCGCCAGGTTGTCATCATCAAGCAGAACAACGAGAGCGCTTCGGGATGATCTTCGTTTGTTCACCATGCGATCATCCTGTCCCATCCGATTATTAAGTTCATCTTGCAGCCACTTTAAGTACTCATCGATCTGGCTCTCTGAAAAATTTAGCCGTTGCTGGTGACCATCACTCGAAAGGGCTCCGGTATGGGGTACCCACTTCAACCAGGACCAGCGTTCTTCTGCGCCTTTGGTGTTGGCGAGCAGCGCGATGTTCAGATCACGCGGTGAGTGGTGAACGATCAGGTCGATGATCATGCGTCGGGCAAATTTTTGGACCGTGTTCTGGTTGTTGCCGGCAAGCGCCACGCTGCCGGTCTGGCTTAAGCTCATCAGCAGTGGCATATCCGTCACGGTTTGAAACTCGTTGATCAACTCATAGCTGAGCGGGATCAACGGATCGGATTGAGAAGCGATTTTAGGTGGTTGGATAGTAAAAGATGGTTTTCCGAATCCTTTGCCAATTCGAACGGACAGAAAATCCGCATCAGTGGGGCGGCGCCACCATAATCTCTTTGTGTGTTCTAAAGCAATATTGCTTAGTGCTTCCAGACTGGGATATTCAGTCTCTAATATCTGACGCTGTTCCTGGACTAGAAAGAATAATTTTCTACGTTCATTTTCAAGAATGGAGTGGTAATGTGCTTCTCGATCTTCAAGCCCTTTTTGATATTTTTTCTTCTGTGCCGAGACCCCAATAAGATTCGCCAAAGGAAAACCAAGACCCATGACCAGCATGCTGATAGCGGCTGTAATATTATTTGGATTATTGATTAAGGTAATGATTGCTACTATCAGCATCAATGCGGGCGGCAGAATGGAGGTGAGCAGATTGACAGAAGGGGGTTGGCCGGGTAATTCACCCGGACCGGGTAGTTCCACCGGAGCCTCTGGCAGATTCCATGGTTCTCTGGGTTTGACATCGAAGCGTTTTGTCGCGCTTTGAGAGATTCCTGCAATACCGTTTTGAGCTTGATCGTTTTGAGAATTTTGACGTGGCATAATTTCCTGCATACCCCATATACAAACCCACCCCAAAAAAGCTTTTGGGGATGGGTTTGTATATTTAAATTTTGATGTGTAACCTTAATTGAGTTTGCTCGAAACGGTTTCCCATTCAGTGATTTCGTTCTGCAGGCGAGTGGATAAAGTTGCCAATTGATCCAGCAGAGACGTCATCTGGGTGCGCCATTGATCGTAGGTGCCATAAAACTCAGTAGCCGAATTACCCATCCACGAAGATTGGAGACCATTAACTGTGCTTGTCATGCTCTGTAACATGCTGGTAAGCTGCTGTTGCGTGTTTGACATCGCTGATTGGCTGCTTCGAGCAACCTCGGTATCCATGTGCAGTGTTGCCATATTTGAACCCTCCCTTTATTTGATCTAGAATGTGAATCCATTATATAATTGCGAAAAGCGATTGTCAATCAAATGTGAAAGAATTAACGATTAATTTATCAGTTGAAAGGGGATGTGTCTGGTGTTGAGGGTCGAACCCTCAGGCGGTATCGCATCATCGATAGACTGCGTGAATGTAAAATGTTGTTGATCAAAGGATGGTTATAATCATATTTTCTAAATTTTATTAGTTGGATTTTTGATAATTATTTAAGCGAAGTGGAGGGAAAATGACACCAACTATCTCTATGCAAACAGATTCCACGAGAGCCACGGCTGAAGCGATGCGTAGGTTCGGAAGTGATAGTTCAACATATATCAATGAATTGACAAGGGTATCAAGTAATCTCTCTAGTTGTTGGCAGGGTTATCAGGCAGAAGATTTCATTTCAAGTTTGCAGTTTATCTGTCGAAGGCTCAAAGAATCCTCAATCGAACTGGATACATTAGTTGAAAGACTACAAAATGAGATATGCGAATGGGAGAATGCTGATAAATTCAAAAATCCAATTGGATCTCAAGAACGATTGACCGGAACAATAATCGGTGCTGCAGGTGGCGCCACCCTGGCAGGTGCTGGAAATGTTCTTGGCGCGTCCACCGAAACGAAATCGGGTTATGTAGAAAATTATAAAAAATTGAAATGGGGCGAGAAGTTCTCTGAACAAGACAGGTTGGCAAAGCAAGTGGCTGATACAAAGATTGAATTATCTGGATACCCTGAAGAAAGTCAAATTGATAACAGTCTTTCTACAATCGATAAGCAAATTTCTGAATGGGAATCAAGAAAAAAGGAAATGGAAGCTGAAGAAAGAAACTTTTTCAACAAGATTCCGGCTGATTTCACTGGAGAATCCGCCAGCAAGATTTATAAAAAGGAAGTGGAAAGATGTGACCAAGTAGTGGCCAATTTGCGTGAGCAACGAGAGAAGTTGTTGAAAATAAAAATGGATCGAGCTGATTGTCAAAATAGACTGACAGATTTGACAAATAGACAAGATTCCCTGGAACAGGTAATCAATGATGGAATTTCTCCCGATGGGCCGACGCCAAGTTCAAAACGCAATATCCTGGGCGGATGCACAAATTACGTGGCGACAAAAAGAAATGTCGAAGGTTTCTTTGTAAAGGGTCACATGAATGCGAATTATTGGAACGAAAATGCCAAGGAAGCCGGTTTTGAGGTCGGCTCAGAACCTGTCAAAGGATCGATCATGGTTTTTGAAGCTGATGAAGGCAAGGATAATGGGATCAGAATCATTAACAATGGCAACATCACTGATAAACCAATGAATGTCGATAATTCGGCCGGGCATGTAGCATTTGTTGAAAACTCACAAAAAGTATCAGGCGGTTACAATGTAACAATCAGCCAGGCAAATACCAAATATGATGCAAAAGGCAACTATGTTCCCGGTGTGTATATTAATCAAAACACCATGACGGTTTTTGTGCCTGATGGAAATGAAATGTGTAGCTTCATCTATAATAAATAGAATGTTTCAAGAATAAATTGGATGCTATAAAAGAACAGAAATCAGGGAGCGATTCTTGGCAAATTTTATTGGTCAATCTATCGGGCGGTACCATATCATCGAAAAACTGGGCGAGGGGGGAATGGCCGTTGTTTACAAGGCATTCGACACCCATCTGGAATGCGAAGTAGCTGTTAAGGTAATCCGCACGGAAAATATCCTCCCAAGCGCACTCGAGAAAACACTGCAGCGTTTTGACCGTGAAGCCAAATCGGTGGCGAAGCTGAACCACCCCAACATCGTCAGCGTCACGGATTACGGCAGCCACGAGGGGATGCCCTACCTGGTCATGCCGTTCATCTCCGGCGGCACGCTAAAAAAATTGCTTGACAAGAAAGGCCGCATGCAATGGAGGCAGGCAGTTGAACTGATCGTTCCGATCGCCGACGCGCTCGATTACGCTCACAACCGGCATATCATTCATCGCGACGTGAAACCCTCGAATATCCTGCTCACCCAAACCGGGCAGCCGATGCTGAGCGACTTCGGCGTGGCCAAGGTGGTCGATGCCGATGACGCTACTGAATTGACCGGCACCATGGTCACCATCGGTACGCCTGAATACATGGCGCCCGAGCAGGTGAACAGTAAGTATGTGGACGCGCGGGTGGATATTTACGCCCTGGGGATCGTCCTGTATGAGATGGTGACAGGAAGAAGACCGTTCACCGCGGACACCCCCATGGCGGTAATGATCATGCACTCGCGTGATCCGTTGCCCCGGCCGACTTCGTTTGTCCCTGATCTACCGGCTCAGGTGGAATACATTCTTTATAAAGCCCTGGCGAAAGATCCGAACGAGCGCTACGGCAGCATGGCGGAATTCAGAGAAGCACTGGCGGGTTTGGCTGGTTCCATGGCTACACAACCCATGGTTCTGGGTACTGCCGGCATTCCACCCATACCGACCAGTAATCAATCCGATACGCAGCAAACGGCTCAGACCTACTCCTCGGCACCGACGTTTGTTCAGACACCCCCTCCATATCCTTATGGTCAGCAGCCTCCTCCAGGTTATCCCCCTCCGGGCGCGGGTTATTACCCGCCGCGATATGAGGAACCAGAACGGAACAGGTTGCCAGTTGTTCTGACAATCGCCGGGGTCGCCCTGATCGTTTTGGTGATCGTCATCGTCAGCCTGGTTAAGAACAGTGCCGGAGGAATCCCACCCTCAGCGACAAGTTACCGGGCCACTCACACCGATTCGATCACGGAGGTGATCAAAACCTCACAGCCGGGTGAACGTGCCACCGCGACGAAGTACCCAACCCTCACAGCCCAGCCGGCGAAGTGGATCACTCCCTCTGTTTATTCTGCTGGAAAATGTCACGTCGATTCTCATATCAAGATAGGCGACCTGGTTTACGTCTCTCTGGGTGGAGGAGCCAACAGCATTCGCAACAGCCCCGACACTCATCCTTCAGACAACATCATCGGCAAGGCTTATGAAGGCGATGTCATGCTGGTCACCGCAGGACCTGAATGCGATGGATCAGATTACTTGCTGTGGTACGTTGAGCCGCAATTCAAGTCCGATTGGAAAAAAGGTGGTTGGACTCCCGAAGTCGCCAAGACGATCGGCGAGTTCTGGCTGGAACCGGTTCCTGCCTGGAAACCATGCGGTGATTCCCTTCTCTCACATCTGCAAATTGGAGACCGCGCCTACGTTTCTGTCCCCAATGATATTCCCAACCGTGTACGATCCGACGCGGGTACAAATAATTCGAAACTTGGGGACATCGATCCGGGTGGATACATGGATATCATCGCTGGTCCGAAGTGTGTGGAAGGGATGATCTGGTGGAACGTGAGCGGTGATAATGGTATTACCGGTTGGACGGTGGAAACCGACGGCAGAAGTTTTTGGCTGATCCCCGTGATCAAGTAACAGGTTTACCGTAATCATCTTCAAGTGAACGAGAAAAGGGATGCGCAGTATGGATTTATTGGGACGATCGATCAATCATTACCACATTACAGAACAACTGGGCGAGGGGGGCATGGCGATCGTCTACAAGGCCTTCGACACCCATCTCGAACGCGATGTCGCGGTCAAGGTCATTCGCACGGATCAGTTCGGAGCCGCGGTGCTCGAAAAGATCTTGAAACGGTTCGAGCGCGAAGCCAAATTATTGGCCAGGCTTTCCCATTCAAACATCGTTGGCGTTATCGATTATGGCGAGTATGAAAATACTCCCTACCTGGTGATGGAATATCTACCAGGCGGCACATTGAAGGAGCGCCTGGGCAAACCCATACCCGCGGATGAAGCTGCCCGGATCCTTCTGCCAATTGCCAGGGCGTTGGATTTTGCTCACCGCCAGGCGATGATCCACCGCGACGTGAAGCCTTCGAACATCCTGATCACCAGCGATAACGAACCGATGCTGACCGATTTTGGCATTGCCAAGCTGCTTGATGCAGATGAAAATCAAACCCTAACGGGCACTGGTGTGGGGATTGGCACACCGGAATACATGGCTCCTGAGCAATGGCTGGGGAAGGCCACCGCGAAGAGCGATCAATATTCATTGGGGGTGATCTTCTACGAAATGGTCACCGGAAGGAAACCCTTTATCGCTGACACACCCGCGGCCATCCTGCTCAAACAAACGAACGACCCCTTGCCGTCTCCGGGGTCGATGGTTCACGACCTGGATCAAGGCGTGGAAAAATTCATCTTCAAAATCTTGTCGAGAGACCCTGATAATCGTTATCCCTCCATGACGGAAGTGATCGGAGAACTGAAAAAGATCAGTTCGAATGCGGAGCCTAACCATCTCTCGTCAATTGTTGAACAAAATGAGAATCCTCTCACTCTTTCAAATGAAACCAAGGTTGAAGTTCCTCCCATGCCTGTGTTTGGCTTTCCTCCGCCGGTCGATCTACTGGAGAGATCCAATCAAGATAGAAGAAAAATGCCTTGGTGGATCGGTATCGCCGGCGCGGTTGGATTGGTTCTGGTTATCTTGCTCATCTGGGGGCTGGCTGGCGGAGGGCCGTTTAATTTTTATGCTTCAAGTACCTTGTCTGTGACGTTATCAAACCAGAGCTGCGCGACAAAAAACATTTATATTGATAACAAGTATTATGGCACCCTGTCACCATACAGTGAGAGAACACTAGTATTGGAGAGTGGACAACATCGTTACCTATTATGCGAGAAGGGCAGGACGAAATGTGAATCTTTGGTCTCAGAAGATGAAAAGATCGTCATTCCCTATCGATCTGCATGCAATTGAGTGTAGAAAAGAAAAACCAATTGACCTTTGGATCGGATTTTGTAGGTGAGATTGTCAGTGCTGGAAATTACTAAAACATGATTTGGAGCAAGAGCAGAGATGAATTCATTGATCGGACAAACGATCGCACATTATCATATAGTTGAACAATTGGGCGAGGGGGGCATGGCAATCGTCTATAAGGCGTTCGACACTCACCTCGAACGCGACGTGGCGGTCAAGGTGATCCGCACGGACCAGTTCGCGCCGGCCATCCTGGAGAAGATCCTCAAGCGTTTTGAACGCGAAGCCAAACTACTGGCGAAGTTATCTCATCCGAACATTGTTGGCGTGATCGATTATGGCGAGTATGAAAATATCCCCTACCTGGTGATGGAGTATCTCCCGAGCGGCACGTTAAAAGAGCGCCTGGGTAAACCCATCCCCGCGGACGAAGCTGCCCGGCTCCTCCTGCCCATCGCCAGGGCGCTGGATTCTGCCCACCGTCAGGGGATGATCCATCGTGACGTTAAACCGTCCAACATATTGATCACGAACGACGGCGAACCGATGTTGACCGATTTTGGCATCGCCAAACTTCTCGACGCGGAGGAAGGTCAAACCCTGACCGGCACAGGAGTCGGGATTGGCACCCCGGAATACATGGCTCCTGAGCAATGGCTGGGACAAGCCACTGCGAAGAGCGATCAATATTCATTAGGCGTGATCTTCTATGAGATGGTGACAGGTCATAAGCCATATACCGCCGATACGCCCGCGGCGATTTTGCTCAAACAGACCAATGATCCGCTGCCTTCACCGAAATCGTTCTTCAATGAAATCAGTAAAGAGACAGAGAATCTTATTTACAAAGCAATGGCTCGTGATTCGCGAGACCGTTTCGCAGATATGGGAGTCTTTTCAGAAGCGTTACAATCTCTGGCATCGACAATGCCACGAAGGAACATATTGGCAACAGCTTCAACCACACAGGTGGACGAATTTTTGACCGTTGATGAATGTGTCACGGATGTTTCAAATATTACACAGGAAAAATTACAAACGGAGAATACCTTATCCAATTCTTCGATACCAATAGATTCAAAAGGTGCAATGCCGCCACCAGTTTTTTCATTTCAACAGACACCTCGGAATACATCTTCGCCGTTAGGCAAACCAGGTAGCCAGCCGATTTTTACAGACCGAACTTTCTGGATCAGTTTGGGGATTATCGTAGCTGGCTGGTTTACTTCAGGCGTGGTTTGGTCCATTCATGCAGTTATTGTTGAGGCGATGTATGCAAGGGGATATGCTTATCCGTTTTGGTTGTGGTATGTGTTTGGAATAATCACTGTATTGATCTATGGTTTCAGTACAGGGTTGGCAATTCGTCTTTATAAGAAAATTTCCTGGTCGCAGGTGATTATTGTTTTTTTGGGTTTTTTGGTAGCTCAAGTATTATTTGATATTCTTTCAGCGATAAATTTGTCAATGGATATCACTATATTTTATGTAATTTGTTTCGGATTTTTCGGCGGTTTAGGAATCAGTATATCGTGTTCACGTTCATTGAAACTGACATGGTGGAAGATGATTTTGATCATCGTAATTTGGGTTTCGGGGTACATCCTTAATCAATATACTCTTGTTCGTATCATGATTAACTCCGGATTAAGTGCTATCCCCATTGACCTAATAGGAACCCCGATTCTGGGTTTGATCAATGGTTTTCTTACATTGCTGATCATCAGCACTACTCCGCTAAGGAACCAAGAAGCAGTTAAGTAATGACTTCTATTGAATGATCTTATCGGTCATAGAACCGGTTATTGACATATTGTCGAGCAACTTGGTGAGGGTGCAAGGCGATCGTCAATAAGACGTTCGTTCCCCCTCTCGAACGTTATTAGTGGCGACCACTCGGAGGACTTAAGTGGGAGATTTGTTGTCCCACAAAGAACTTGGGATTATCTAATTCTTGAATTTGATTAACTGATCTTGAAATTCGTCACACCCGGCATGGTTGAGAGCGCGGATTGGATATCCTCGAAGGATTCTTCCTCAATCGCCTTGACCACCAGGTTGACCGTGGTGGAATTCTGAACCAGGTCTTTCTCGATACCCACCGAGATGATCTTCTTTTTCAATTTTTTGAACTCCGCCTGGAGCGCCTCCGCCAGGTCCGGTTTGTTTTTTGCTGTGACCATGATGTTGACGGTGGTGTAAACACGGATCAGTTTCTTCTCAAGAACGTTCAATAAAACGAGTACCGCCAGCAAGGCCAGTGTAGTGGCAACGGACGCGAAATAATGCCCGGCGCCTACCGCCAGCCCGACGATGGCGATCGTCCACAGGCTGGTGGCCGTGGTCAAGCCTTTGACGTTGGTGCCGTAGCGCATGATGGCTCCCGCGCCCAGGAAACCGATGCCAGAAACCACCTGCGCAGCCAACCTGCCGGGGTCACCGTTGGGGACAAGCGGGTAAAACTGCATGGCAATATTGATCGAAATGGTCATCGCCAGGCACGAACCGATGGCCAATATGGTGTGAGTGCGTAAGCCGGCAGGCTGGTTCTGTCGTTCACGTTCATAGCCAACGATCATTCCGAGCAAAGCGGCCAATCCAAGCCGTAAAACGATTTCAGTATCAGCGATCATCTTGTACCTTCTTTACAATTGGAAAAAGAATTCGGATTCAATTTCAGCGGCAGTCTCACGCATCTCCGGCACGAAGTACGGCGCGAAGACCGGAAATGCCTTACGCAGCTCACTGGAGAGTTGCTGCGCCACGCGCCGCACGGAGAAATGCGCGTTCGCTGCTGAACGCAGCTTGATGAAGTGCAGTAAACTGCGCAGGTTGGATGTGACAATGAAACCGCGGTTGTACGCGTTGGGGATCACATACGCCGCCAAATCCAGATCGATTTTGGCGATATCCTGATAGGTTTTCTTTGCCATTTCCATGCATTCACGGTATTCATCGGTCAATCCAGCGGTTTCGATGATTCTGGGGATGTCGTATCCCAGGTCAGCGGTCAATCGCTGAGAGGTCAGCGTCATCATGCGGTGACGTTTGATCTCGTAGAACGCTCCCTGGTCCACGGTCATCTCAATGGTGACAACAGCATGCTCCAGTTCACGCAGTGGATCCAGATGCCGGTTCTCGCATTCGAACAGGTTATTGGCGAACCGTTTTTTCTCATCCAACGTGAAGTTCTCGATTTGCCTGATCGCCTGTTCGTACGAAATATTATTGAATCGATACAGGCAAGCGGCTAAAACCCGGTTTTCAGCATCCGGGTCGGATTTGATTAGTCTGCACCAGTCTGAGGCTTCACGAATAGTTGGTTCGGTAAATCGAAATTTCTCCTCGGCGCATTCCAGGTAATCATCTGAATTGGCATACTTTAAAAGAGTCGGCACCTGCTCCACCGCGCATGCTTTGATATTTTTCCCAACCTCGCGCACTTCCCGCAGGGGGCTGGATAGCAGTTTGGTGATGGCGTGTTCCAGCGCGCGCGCGTTAATGGTCATGCCCACGTTGGCCAGCGACGATGCTGGCAACAGGAATCGGCAGGCATCCGACGTCATCGACCGCACACGACGCTCGTAAGCCGAAGCAGACTCATCCGCGGCAGATGGGAATTTCTTCTTGATGGTATCACTCACCAATGGCATGAAGCTTAAGTAGGTCGCCAACAATTTTTGACAGGTTTCAGTGTACTCCTGCCTGAGGGTGGGGTTGCCAAGGTTTTCGGGGATGAAGAACGCATCCGCGTTCCAGGTTTGATAGCGTGTCGATTTCTCGGTATAGGATGCCAGCCTGTTTGATTCCAGACATTCAACCGCCAGCCTGGAGATGTTCTCAACCGCGATATGCAGTACGGCATGCTCAGCCACCGAGGAATGCCCGTAACCGACCACCCATTTTTCGTTGAACTCCGCGCTTTTGGCATCGTTCAACTCGTCCGCGATCACTTTGAATGACTCGGGCGAACGGGATGTCTTGGCGAAGGCCACGGCGATAGTTTCCGGCGAATATTTCTGAGGGTCGAGCAGGTAGACTTGCAGATTAGCGGTCATGATCGATCAACTCCCTCGTTTTCTGGATATCCCGGTTCACCTGCGCGATCAGGTCCTGCGGGCTGTCAAAGGCCTTCTCAGGTCTGAGATATTCGATCAGCTCCAATTCCATGTAGTGACCGTAGAGGTCCTTCGCCAGGTCAATCAGATGCGGTTCCACCCGCGGGGAGGGGAGGGGATTCTCGAACGTGGGCCGCACGCCAATGTTGGTGACAGCTGTGTAAACCATCCCTTCCACTTTGGCACGGCAGGCGTACACGCCTTTGGCTGGCAGAAGCCTGTTTCCAGCGATTTCCAGGTTCGCGGTGGGGAATCCCAGTTTATTGCCGCGGTGTTCTCCATGGACCACATTCCCTTCAAGCGAGTAAGCCCTGCCAAGCAACAAGTTGGCAAGATCCAGTTTCCCTTCTTGCAATAAGCCGCGGATCTGGCTGGAGGAGATGACCTCGCCATCGACCTTGACAGGGGGGGTGATCTCCACAATGTATCCTATTTGCTTGCCAATTTCTTGCAGCGCTGGGACGTCGCCGCCGCGGCCACGGCCGAGCGCAAAATTGCTCCCCACCAGCAGGTGAGTAATGCCCAGTGATTGTTTTACTTGCTGCATGAATTGTTCTGCGGTAAGCGCGGCAATGTTCTCATCAAATTCAATTGTGATCACCTGATCCACGCCCTGCTCTATGAGTAACTTTTCGCGTTGCTCCACGCTGCATAAATTGTAAGCCAGAGGCGCTCGCTTGAAAAAAACCGCCGGGTTGGGCGAGAAGGTGATAACCACAGCTTTTTCGCCAGCAGCGTGAGCACGCGCTGCCAGCTCGCGGACCAATGCCTGATGTCCGAGATGCACGCCATCAAAGGAACCCACGGTGACCCAGGATCGATCGATGTTAGAAGTGATGAGTGGTTTGATCTTGTTCATTGGCTAATTATATAGGATATGCAAATAGTCCAAAAGAAGCCCCCTCGTTTTGCGAGGGGGAGGTTTGCTTAGGAGAAAAAAACCTTCTTGGGC
>Ga0208695_1000980_pt1 | contig 25860 bp, 25 predicted proteins | sample AD_UKC111_MetaG_FD_184449 | JGI IMG/M metagenome (GOLD analysis project Ga0208695, IMG submission 184449) | Active sludge microbial communities of municipal wastewater-treating anaerobic digesters from Hong Kong - AD_UKC111_MetaG (SPAdes)... | ecosystem: Engineered > Bioreactor > Anaerobic >...
AAAGGTTCTATGCTGTTAGAACTTTCTACTCTTTTGATGATTTCTCTAAACAATTAAGTATATACAATAAAAGAGACTACAATAATTTTCCTATGAGACCTTTATTATGGCGCTCACCTAAACAAGTTTTAGATGATTTTTTTAGCTCCAGTGTGTAACATATGTTTGACAAACCTACATTATCCAAAAATCCATGCTTAGGGGTGCCTTGACTCAATAAAACAGTTAAGGTGTTTTCATTTGCTGAAAACACCTTACTTAGACATCAGTTCTCCATTTGACGTGACAGGAATATGCTTGCTGTCTTAATCAACTTTTCTTCCACCTCAGACATCTTGGCCCCTTTATCCTTGGATAGAAGAATTACAGCTCCTATGGGGTCTCCGTGCACCATGATGGGTGCTATGACCTGACTGGTGTATTGGTCAGGATTAAATTCATTGGCAGTGATTCTAATTGGTTTTGAGTTTGCGCCGGTTACATACATTTCTCTGCTTTCAATTATCTTTTCCAATTCAGGACTAAGTCTCTTTTCGGCATAATCCTTCTTTGAACTACCTGAAACGGCTATTACTCCGTCCCTGTCCGTAATTATGGCAATATGCCTGGTCGTTTCAAATAAAGATTCCACATATTCTCCCGCAAATTCAGTCAATTCTCCGATAGGTGAATATTTCTTTAAAATTATTTCACCTTCCCTATCGGTAAATATTTCCAAAGGATCGCCTTCTCTTATTCTCAAGGTCCTTCTAATTTCTTTTGGAATAACTACTCTGCCCAAGTCATCAATTCTTCTGACAATTCCTGTTGCTTTCATTATTTTCGTTCCTCCACTTGCATAATTATATTTTAATGACATTTCTTTTAATATTTTCTATTATTTACACTTTGCACAATTTTATCCTTATTAGTTTCCTAATATAGAAAATATTATTAAGAACAATTTCAATTCATTATAATGGAAGAAGTTAAAAATATCAACAAAATTTTACTAAAATTAACAGAATTTTAATTTTTAACTATTTCTGCAGAGTTTTTCAGTTCTTCCAGGAGGTCCCTGAACTTGTTACTCTTATAGTATTCAATGAGCTCATCTTTTTCTGATTCCACTGTTATGTCTTCATCTACTACTCTATCGGTTACCTTTATGATATGATAGCCGTAGTCGGTTTGTACCGGCTGGCTGACTTGGCCTATTCCCAATGAAAATGCTGCCTCTGAGAAAGGTTCAACCATCTGGGCATAATTGAAGTAATCCAAGTCTCCTCCATTTGCCCCGGAAACCGTATCAAGGGATAATTCTTTTGCAAGTTCCGAAAAATCTTCTCCCTTGTTGATTCTTTCAATAACCTTTAAGGCTTCTTCTTCCGTATCAACCAGGATGTGGCTTGCCCTTACCCGGATATTCATTTTCATTTCTTCAAAAAGAGCTTTTAACTCATCATTACTTGGATTTAAGCTGTCAATTTTTTTAATATAATAATTATTTACCATTAATTGGTCTGTCATATTTTTTAATAAGGATTCTTCTGTTAAGCCATTTTGTTCCAAATAACTTTTATAGTCTTCCTGGCTATCAAAATAAGTGCTAATAAAAGTTCCCAATTCGTGTGCTTTTTCTTCCTCTGTTACAGTTATCCCTTCCTTTTCGGCAGCATCCAGGAGAAGGGTTAAATTAATCAGCTTATCCATTACATAGTTTTCGTAATATTCTTTATAGGTTAAATCCTTATTTACTTCACTTTCCCAGGTGCCTTCCCCGTACAGATACTCTACGTAACCCCTATAGTAAGCTAATTCATTATCATAATCTTCCTTCATGATAGCTTTACCGTTAACGGTTGCCAATACCCCTTCTTTGTTGGCCTCTTGGCCATCCGTGTTTGAACATGCCGCAAGGGCTAAAATTATAGCTGCCAAACATATTAAAGCTAGTGATTTTTTAAATTTCTTCATTTTTTTCCTCCACAGCAGTTTTATCTGCCTTAAAATTATTTAGTGTTTCCAAAAATTCTTCCAATTCCTTAAGAAGCTTTTTTTGCTCAAGTGTTTCCAGTTTATACCTTATGATTGGTTCATTTGTTCCTACAAAGCTGATTTTATCATAATAATTCTTTATTAAGAATTCTATGATGTCTTGACTAAGGTCGTTTTCAGTCATTTCAAAGTTTACGGTCTTGCCTGTCTGGGTGATTGCTTTTATCCTGAGTTTCTTGCAGAGTGACTTAATATAAGATATTTTCAGCAGATTATCAACCTGATCGGGAATATTCCCAAACCTGTCAATAATCTCTTCCGTGATATCAAATATATCATTTTTGTTTTCAGCGGCAGCAATTTTTTTGTAAATTTCTATCTTCTGCTCTTCATTTTCTATATAGGACGAAGGAATATAGCCGTCAACATTTAAATCAACCGATGTTTCAATATCCTCCTCCACCTCTTTGCCTTGCAGTTCCTTAATTGCCCGATTCAGGAATTTCACGTACAAGTCATAGCCGATTGCAAGCATGTGCCCGTGCTGCTCGGGTCCCAGGATGTTGCCGCTTCCCCTTATTTCCAGGTCCCGCATGGCAATTTTGAATCCGGACCCGAATTCGGTAAACTCTTTTATGGCCTTAAGCCTTTTTTCGGCTACCTCCGACAGCATCTTGTCCTTTTCGTAGGTCAGGTAGGCAAATGAAACCTTATTTGATCTTCCTATCCTGCCTCTTAGCTGGTAGAGCTGGGAAAGACCGAAATAATCGGCATTTTCTATGATCAAGGTATTTACGTTGGGAATGTCCATCCCCGTCTCAATTATAGTGGTACATACCAGGATATCATATTCTTTATTTACAAATTCCAGCATTATGTTTTCAAGGTGCCGCTCGCTCATTTGTCCGTGGGCAACCGCTATACGGGCATCAGGCAGAAGCTTTCTCAGTTTTGCTGCCGTATGGTCTATATCAACCACCCTGTTGTGTACATAGTAGATCTGGCCACCCCTTGATATTTCTTTTTCGATTGCATCCTTTATCAAACCCTCATTGTATTCAATAACATAAGTCTGAATAGGCAGCCTGTCACCGGGAGGCTCTGAAATGATGCTCATGTCCCTTACTCCTATCATGGACATATGAAGAGTCCTGGGTATGGGGGTTGCCGAGAGGGTAAGGACATCGATGTTTGATTTGAGCTGTTTTATCAATTCCTTGTGTCTGACACCGAACCTTTGCTCTTCATCAATTATCAAGAGACCTAAATCCTTGAATTTAACATCCTTTGACAAAAGCTTGTGGGTTCCTATCACAATATCTATCAAACCCTTATTTAAGTCGCTGATAATTTTTTTCTGTTGATAAGGTGTTCTGAAACGGCTGAGCATTTCAATTTTTATGGGATAACCCCTGAACCTGTCAACAATATTGTTATAGTGCTGCTGGGCCAGTATGGTGGTTGGAACCAGCATAGCCACCTGTTTTGCATCCATGACCGCTTTGAAGGCCGCCCTCATTGCCACTTCCGTCTTGCCGAATCCCACATCCCCGCAGAGAAGCCTATCCATACAGGTATCCTTTTCCATATCTCTTTTAATTTCTCTTACGCACCGAAGCTGGTCCTCTGTTTCTTCAAAAGGAAATTTATATTCAAATTCCTTCTGCCACTCGGTATCTTTGGAAAAGGCGTAGCCCTTGGTTACTTTTCTCTTGGCATACAGCTTAATAAGCTCGCCTGCCATGTTTTCTATGGCAGCCTTTGTGCGCTCCTTGGTCTTAATCCATTCGGAGCTGCCCATTTTATTAAGCTTGGGTTTTTCCGTATCGGACCCGATGTATTTCTGGATGAGAGATAACTGGTCTACCGGAACATATAGCTTGTCATCACCTTTATACTTGATGCAGAGGTAATCCTTCTGGATGTTTTGTACCCGGATTTTCTCAATTCCCACGTATTGGCCGATGCCGTGGTGCTCATGAACCACATAATCCCCGACCTTTAAATCCGTAAATACTTCTATTTCAGCCCCCTTGCGTCTTTTTGCCTTTCGGGACTTGCGTTTGGTGGAGCCTAAAACTTCATTTTCAGTAAGGACAAGAATCTTATTATCGTAATACTCAAATCCTTTTATCAGGTCTCCGGGAACTATAACCACTTGTCCGCTTTCTGCAATATCGGCATCCCTTGACAAGGTGGTTGTGCATTGGTAATCATTCAAGAGATTATGAAGCTTCTTGCAGCTTTCATAAGTGCTCAGTATGATATCTACTTTATAACCCTTGTATTTCAGCCTGTTCAGGTCCCTTGACAAATCTTCCATCCTGCCGTAGTAGGAAGGGGCTTCCTTGAATAGCATATGAAGGGAAGTGTCTGTTTTAAGAGCTTTTTCTTTTCCGTTAATGGAAAGGAAGGGCCTTTTGGATATCTCCTCCAACAGCTCATGCTCTTCCAGATAAATTTCGCTTTGTTTCGAAAAAATCTCGCCTCTTTCGAATAGTTCGCCGAATTTTAGCCTGAAGCTTTCCTTTAAAGTGTTGAGTTCTTCAAATACTCTTTCAGGTTCATCCACAATAAGGATAAATTCATCATCAAAATAATCAAGGAGGCTTGTAAAGGATTCTTTTACAAAAGGCACCAAGAGGTCCGCATTTTCAATGCCCATTCCTCCCATAAGCTTATCCTGGTAGCTTAAAAAAAGGTTCTTTAAGTTTTTTGCTGCTTCCTTGCTTAATTTGCCTTGCCGCTCCTTGTAGTCATCTTCTACCTGGGATAAAATTGTTTTAAATTCTTCTTTTTTGAATAAAATATCGGAGCAGGGAAGAATTTTGACGGATTTTATATTCTTAATAGACCGCTGAGTTTTTAGATCAAATAACCTTATTGAATCAATTTCATCATCAAAAAACTCTATTCTGCAAGGATTTTCTTCTGAAGGAGAGAATATGTCAATAATCCCGCCTCTTACGGAAAACTGGCCGACCCCTTCTATTGCATCCACTCTCTCGTATTTAAGCTTTATCAAAGAACTTCTTAATTCATTCAAATCATAGGTCTTACCATAGTTTAATTCTATTATGCTTTCCTTAAACCTATCTTTAGACATAACTCTCGTGATAATAGAATTAATTGAGGCAGTCACGATGTTCTTTTGTTTAAACAAGATATCATTCAGTAAATTGGCCCTCTTATGCTCAACATCCTTGCTTAGGGCATCAACATTGTACAAAATGAATTCTTTAGGCTGAAAACGAGATGTATGCCGGGTGTAAGCCCTGATGTTTTCTTCGTGCTTTTTTGATTTTGATTCAGAAGAGGTAAGAATTAATATTTTATCGTATATATCCGAAAGATTGCATGCCAAATAAGCTAATCCTTCTTCATTGAGGCCCTGGATTAGCTGGCTTTTCCCATAATTATAATTATCGCATATCTTTTTAAACTTTTCTGTCCTTTGAAACTGGTCAAACAAAATTCTGTTCATATTTTTCCTTTATATGTCATTTACAGTAATTGTCATTCCGAAGGTTTCAGCCCGAAGAATTTCATGAGATCCTTGGCTAAGACTCAGGATGACAAGTTGCGTCCCCCCTGATATTATACTTTTGCATGGCGCTTTCAACATCCTTTTTTATAATTTCAAGGGCAGCTTCTCCTGCTCTTTCTATTATTGGAGCAAGGATATCTCTTTCTGAAGGTGAAAACTCCTGCAGTACATAATCAGCCAGATCCATTTCCTGGTTTCTTCCTATGCCTATTCTTATGCGGGGAAATTCACTCCCTATAGCACTGATTATCGATTTCATCCCGTTATGGGTTCCGGCGCTGCCGTTAGGCCTGATCCTTAATGTACCCAAGGGTATATCAATATCATCGTAAATGACAACTAAATTTTCAGTCGGTATTTTATAAAACCTGATTATTTCCCCTATAGCCATCCCACTTTTGTTCATGTAGGTTACAGGTTTTACGAGCATGACTTTTTCTCCGTTTATGCTGGTCTCCCCATATACGGAGTTGAATTTCAGTTTATTTAATTTTACATCTAATTTTTCCGCCAAATATTCTAGCACCATGTAACCTGAATTATGCCTGGTGTTGGTATATTCCTTTCCCGGATTGCCTAGCCCTGCAATAATATACATATTTACCTCTTAAAACCTGTTCCTGCCCTTTCCTTCCTTGTTGACCTGCCTTGCTCTTGCAATTGCCAAATCGCCTTTCTTGACATCTTCAGTTATTGTAGAACCTGCGGCAACATATGCTCCTTCTTCAACGGTAAGGGGAGCAACCAAATTTGAATTGCTTCCGATAAAAGCCTTATCTCCTACTAAAGTTTTATGCTTCTGCTTTCCGTCATAATTTACGAATACAACTCCACAGCCGATATTTACCCCTTTACCAACTTCTGCATCACCTATGTAAGCCAAATGGGACGATTTAGAATTGTCTCCGATTATTGATTTTTTAACTTCGACAAAATCACCAATCTTGACATTTTTACCAAGGCAGGTTCCCGGTCTTAAATAAGCAAAGGGGCCAACGCATGTTCCATCATCAATGAATGATTCCACAACCTTTGAATTCTCCACTGTTACATTATTGCATATGGTGGATTTGATTATCCTGGTGTCCGGACCGATTTTACAGAACTCTCCTATAACCGTTCCTTCCTCTAAATATGTATTGGGGTAAATAACCGTATCCCTGCCGATTTTAACCGTATCATCAATGTAGGTTGTATCAGGGTCAATTATTGTAACCCCTGCATACATGTGCCTTTGGTTGATTCTTTTTTGCATGATTTTAGACACTTCAGCAAGTTGAACCCTATCGTTCACCGCTTTGATATCCTCGGCATCCTCAAGGACCCATGCTCCTACTTTAGCTCCTTCGTCATTCAAAACCTTTATAGTGTCCGTGAGATAGTACTCATTTTGTGAGTTGTCCCTCTTTATTTTTTTAAGAGCGTATTTTAAAACCCGGCCCTTGAAACAATATATGCCCGTATTTATTTCCTTAATCTTCTTAATTTCCTCGGATGCGTCCTTTTCTTCAACAATTTTATCTATGGACCCATCTTCCTTCCTGACTATTCTGCCATAGCCTGTGGGATTGTCCAAATAAGCTGTCATTATAGTAGCAACATACTGGTTTTCTTCATGGTAGGCAATAAAGCTCCTTAAGGTTTCTTCACTAATCAAGGGACCGTCTCCGCAGAGGATTAAAACCATATCTTCATCGCCGATGAATTCTTCCGCAGCCATAACGGCACAACCCGTTCCGTAGGGCAGGTCATCCCCTATAGGTTGTTCAACGGTCTCTACATTCATGTCTTTAATATTGTACCCAACTTTTTCTTTTCCATGTCCCAAAACAACAATATTTTTATCTATGCCTGATTTTGTGGATGCTTCAATGACGTACCTGATCATTTCTTTTCCGCAAACCTTATGTAATATTTTGGGTATATCCGATTTCATCCTTGTACCTTGGCCTGCTGCTAAAATAATCGACATCTTCATAATTAATTCTCCTCAATACAATAAACTGTAATAATGAGTTATTATATATCATATTATTTACTAAGTCAAAAGAATATTCGGGGACCTTCCTCCGATTGCTTCAAAGTTTATACCTTCGGGGACATTCCTCTTAAGCCGTGGACTTAAAGCGGGAGACCTTCCTTCAAGAACTTTCAGGTTAAGAATCTCCGTCATGGAAGGTATGTTCCCCTTCCTTACTTCCTGAGGTATGTCCCCATATCCATAAACACAATAAAAGGGTCTATATTAGACCCGAGTACTGTTGACTTTAAATCATCAGTAGCAGCGCTACATAAGAGAGGCTTCTTCCAATTTTTGGCTCTCTTCTGCGCGCTTTTCTTCATATGCTTTAAATACAGCCTCTGCAACAAGATTCCTTGTTTCAGAATTAATAGGATGAGCGATGTCTTTAAACTCTCCATCGGGCATCTTCCTGCTGGGCATTGCTATAAACAACCCTTCTTGACCTTCAATTATTTTAATATCGTGTACTACAAAACAATCATCGAAGGTTACGGAAACGATTGCCTTCATCTTACCCTCGGAATTTATTTTCCTTACTCTAACGTCTGATATTTTCATGTTGTCACCACCTTCCCCCCAAAATTGCGTCCTTTTTGACCATTATACTATATCTGCCCAAAAATAGCAAAAAAACATTTTCATAAAAATATGAAATTATTTTAACAATTTTGGATTAGGGAAAATTTCTATTCTTCCTTCCTTCAAACTGCTGGTGTTTAGCACCAATAAAGAAGTATAATTATCCACCAATTTCTTTTCAGGCTCTTGGGTTTCAATGACAACCGCAGTACCTACAACATTGGCGTTAAACTCTTTCATCATATCCTCCATCCCCTTGCAGGTGCCGCCCCCCTTCATAAAGTCATCAATTATCAGGACTTCGGCATTTTCCTTCAATGATCTCTTTGACAAGGACATGGTTTGAATGGTATTTGATGAACCTGATACATAATTTATGCTTACTGTGGCTCCCTCGGTAATTTTGTTGTTTCTCCTGATTACGGCTACGGGAACATTTAATTTTTGACCTGTGAGTATGGCCAGGGGTATCCCTTTGGTTTCTACGGTGACAATATAATCAATATGCTTGTTGCTGAATTCGGATGAAATAACACTTGCAATATTCGACACAATTCTTGGATTATTGAAAATGTCCGTCATATAAATAAAGCCGCCGGGCAGGATGCGGTTTTTTTGCATAAATAAAGAACATAAGTTATCAAGTATCTCGCTTCTTTCTTTGCTTCCCAAGATAGGAATAAACACAACGCCCCCCGTAGCTCCTGAAATTGTATCGATTCTGCCGAAGTTCATTTCCGCTACCAAATCCTTGACAATTGCCACATCCTCACTTATCGTCGACTTTGAAGCATTAAAAATCTCACAAAAATAATTATAAGAAAAAAGATAATTGGGTTTTTCGGCAAAAATTTTCATCAATGCGCCGATTCTTTGATTTCTCTTATACTTTTTCATATTAACTCCGACGAATGTTTTTTTATGATTATATAATAAACGTTCGTAATATTCAAGCTGATTTTTTATTACCTGTTCACTCAATGATTATACATACTGTCCCTGCTCAATTAATTCCATCCTTGTTAAGGTCTCCGCCTGCATATAGTATGGCCTTTTCTGCCAGTACTTCCATGGGATTGATGAAGGATCCTTCGAATTTATACAAATATTGTGCGGCTGAAAGTTCGGTACATCCCAATAAAAATACATTTGCTCCCAATTCCTTTAATTCTTCCAGGCATTTGAAAAAGAGGTCCGGGCCTGCACCGTAATTGCCTTTTTTTATCACATCATAAATAAATTCCATGATATGGGCTTGGGTTCTTACAGGGATAAGAGTTTTGATGCCCAATTCATTGTAATAGTTCTCATAAATTTTTGTTTTAATGGTTCCGTCGGTAGCCATTATACCCACAACCGCATCCTTTCCATACTTTTCACAGGTATACCTGGCTGCCTCCTCCGGCATGTTGATAAGGGGAATCTCAACATTCTTCTTTATTTGGTCTATAAAATAGTGAGCAGTGTTGCAAGGCATAATTAAAAAATCAGCACCGCTCTTTTCAAGCATCTTGGCTGACCTGACCAATTCATTTACGGGACTTTCTCCTTGACCTAAGATGGCCTTTGTCCTGTCCGGAATATTGGTATTGTTGTCAATTATTATTCTTATGTGGTCTTGATCCTTTTCCGCCTTGGTCCTCAATACTATTCTTTCAAACAAGTGGACCGTGGCAAGTGGTCCCATACCCCCTATTATTCCTATTGTTTTCATAACCCACCTCATTGTTTTATAGGATGAATTATAGCATAATCCTCCTCTTATTACAAGGGCGCCAAGAGGACGGGGGTCAGTTCCTTCAGCAAAGATCCAGGTAATTTACTCCGTCTTCAGGCACTATGATCCTTATGCTTCCATCCTTTTCTTTCCCGGCAACAAACAGGGTATAATGCATGTAAGGGGCGGCATCCAGCTTATATTCTAAAATTTTTGTTCCATCTGCTTTCTTTAAATTCAAGGTATACCTTCCCGAAGGAACAGCCACATTGCATGATACTTTCCCAAATTTTATGCCAGAAAACAAAACAGTCCCGTCTGATGCGGATAAAACAATTTCTTCCAAATCATCGCATAAGTTTGCCATCCTCAAAGCTGCAATATTGGGTCCCATGTGATGGATTTTTTGCTCAGGCACCATTAATATGCAAATATCTTTTCTATCTTCAATATCTGCAGAAATTACCCCTGTGTATGCCAGGTTATAATCTATGTTTATATCCGATTCAAATAACAAGTCATCATCTGCTGAATGGAGCATTATACGGTAGGATGAAGGAGGAAGTTTCACATATTTTGTAAACTCTCCCATTCTTAAGTTTTCGGCCATGAGTATGTCGTTGACCTGAACATCCAAAGGCAAATCTATAGCATTCAAGACCCTGAAATATGATTTCGTACAGAAGCAGCTCATCATCATTGGATTGTAAGCCCCATATCCTCTGAAGGAATAGGGATATGTATTGTAATACTTTCTTACATCAAACATAAATTCACCCCTCCCTTGCATTATATGTGTTACCCCTCTTTTAAGTTAGCGAAAGATGTTTGACAAATATTGACAATACAAAAAGGTTTACATAAATTTATTTATGTAAACCTTTTTGTATTGTGGCATAAAAAATCTCCCATTTTTTATGGGAGATTAATAATTTGTCAATATACGCAACCATTGCCATGAATAATATTTTTGTCATTGCTATGAATATCCCATAGTGTCATCCTGAGGGCTTTAGCCCGAAGGATCTCTTGAGATCCTTCGCTTCACTCAGGATGACATAGTGTGTATATGGATAGGATAATAGTTATTTGACTACTATGTTAAATATTTTACCCGGAATGTATATTTCTTTTACCCTAGTTTTTCCTTCCAGGTACTTTGCAATGTTTTCATCGGCTTCTGCCAGTTCCCTTGCCGTATTTAAATCAGCGTCCTTAGAAACCATTATTTTTCCTCTTACCTTACCGCTTACCTGGACAGGAAGCTCTATTACATCATCAACAGTTTTATCTTCATCCCAGGCAGGCCATGCCGTTTGGTTCAGCATGCCTTCAAACCCTTGTTCCTGCCATATTTCCTCAGTTATATGAGGGGCCACCGGATAAAGGAGGGTGATGAAGGTTTTTAATTCATCCCTTGTAATGTATCCATCGTCATAAATTTCATTTACAAAGCTCATCATGGCCGCTATTGCCGTGTTAAATTTCATGGCTTCAAAATCTTCGCTGACCTTTTTAATGGTCTTGTGCATGAGGGTTAAATGCTTGTCTGAATAGCCTTCTTCGTCACTTAACATCTCCTGCATTTTCCAGACCCTTTCAAGGAACCTTCTGCAACCCTTAACGCTTGAATCATTCCAAATGGCATACTTTTCATAGTCTCCGATGAACATGATGTAGGTTCTTAAGGTATCCGCACCGTATTCATCTATTATTTCGTTTGGATTAACAACATTTCCTCTCGATTTGGACATTTTTTCTCCGTCTGCACCAAGTATCAGACCTTGAGCCGTACGTTTGGCATATGGCTCTTTAAAGGGCACTACTCCTATGTCGTAGAGGAACCTGTGCCAGAACCTTGAATATATCATGTGCCTTGTAACGTGCTCCATGCCTCCGTTATACCAGTCAACGGGACCCCAGTATTTTAACTTTTCTTTTGATGCTAATTCCTCTTTGTTATGTGGGTCAATGTATCTTAAGAAATACCATGAGGACCCTGCCCATTGAGGCATGGTATCTGTTTCTCTCTTTGCATCCTCACCGCATACAGGACATTTTACATTTACCCATTCAGGTATGTTAGCCAGGGGTGATTCTCCAGACTCGGAAGGGCGATAATTTTCAACTTCAGGCAATAACAAGGGAAGCTCTTCTTCCGGTACGGGAACCATGCCGCAATGATTGCAATAAATTATAGGAATCGGCTCTCCCCAGTATCTCTGCCTGTTGAAGGCCCAATCCTTCATCTTGTAGTTTACTTTTCTTTCTCCAAGCTTGTTTTCAACCAAATAATTTGTTATCTTTTCGATTGCGTCTTTTACTCTTAACCCATTAATCATGTCAGAATTTATCAATATTCCGTCTTCCACATCCGTAAAAGCTGCTTCTTCAATATTTCCTCCGGCTATGACTTCAATTATGGGAATATTGAATTTCTTTGCAAATTCCCAGTCTCTTTGGTCGTGGCCCGGAACACCCATTATAGCACCTGTTCCATAGCCCATCATAACATAGTCGGCAACCCAAATGGGAACTTCTTTTCCGTTAACGGGGTTGATGGCAGTCAAGCCCTTTATTTCCACACCGGTCTTTTCTTTTGCCAGCTGGACCCTTTCAAACTCTGTTTTCTTTTTGCTTTCTTCCTGGTAGGCTCTTATTTGGTCCATGTTTTGGATTTTTTGTTCATATTTCTTAATCAAGGGATGCTCGGGAGCCATTACCATGAAGGTTACCCCGTACAAGGTATCCGGTCTTGTGGTGAATACTCTTAAATTATCCTCTGTATCCTTTAGCTTAAAATCGACTTCGGCACCGTAAGATCGGCCTATCCAGTTTTCCTGCTCAAGTCTTATTCGCGGCAAATAATCGACTTCATCGAGACCCTCCAGGAGTTTATCCGCATAATCCCTGATTTTCAAAAACCATACGTCTTTTTCCATTTGAACAACCTGGCTGCCGCAACGGTCGCAAATACCGTTTTGGGAATCCTCATTTGCAAGTACAACCTTACAGGAGTTGCAGAAGTTTACATAGGTTTTATCCTTGTAAGCCAGCCCGTGCTTGAACAACTGCACAAAGATCCATTGAGTCCATTTATAATACTCGGGATCTGTCGTATCAACACTTCTTGACCAGTCGAAGGAATAGCCGGCAGCATTGAGCTGTTCGGTAAAAACCTTGATGTTATCATCAGTAACCTTTCTTGGATGCTTACCTGTCTGCATTGCATAGTTTTCCGTAGGAAGACCGAAAGCGTCCCATCCTATGGGAAACAATACATTGTATCCTTCCAGTCTTCTTTTTCTTGAGATTACTTCAAGAGAAGTATATGCACGGATGTGCCCCACATGCAATCCTACCCCTGACGGATACGGGAACTCCACAAGAGCGTAGAATTTTTTCAGATTTGTATCGTCTTTTGCTTTAAAAGTTTCATTCTTTCTCCATATTTCCTGCCATTTCTTTTCAATGACCTGAGGATTATATGCTTTCATTTTCTGCCTCCATTTTTATTGTATCGATGTTGGGTAAATAAAAATCTTCCTCCCGATTGGGACGAAGATTCCGCGGTACCACCCAAATTAGGCCTAAGCCTCACTCAATTCTATAACGGTATCACCGTTTGAAACTACTTTATTTCGCTTCAAATACTCCCGGACGAGTTCAGCCCTGGCAATACCGTCTCACACCAACCGACGGCTCTCTTTGATTGTTTACGGCTTACTACTTCCGTTCACGGTATCGTATTAACTTTTCATACGATTATATCAAAACAAAAAACCTATTGCAATAGCAAAATTGTAAATCTTTACAATTTAGCACTGCCTCATTGTTTTTGTGATATTATGACTTATATTATATCCAATTTACAAAACGTGTCAATAAATAAGAATATCAATCCTTTGGATTCCTGTTTTCACATGGGACACCTACCTGGCACTTGCCGCAACCATAATAAGGTTTATGCTTTTCCTTGACAATATCCAAAAAGTCTGAACACCTTTTATGGTCTTTTCCTTTTTCTGTGGATATTGCTTCTGCTGGGCAATTCTCTGCACATACACCGCAATTTATGCAATATTCGTATATACTGTTATATTTTTTTATATCCGGTTTTAATCTGAGTTCCGTCACTATGCTTCCAAATCTTCCGGCCGTTCCTTTTTCCGTAATTATTCCTTTTGATAAGCCAAAGGTACCAAGGCCGCAAATATATGCTGCATGCCTTTCCGACCAATTGCTGGTGAAACCCGTTGACTTGAACCTTGAATCTAATCCGGGCACCAGGCTTTTATAGCCTTCATCATTCAGCCTGGAATTCAGGAATAAGCTGAATTCTCTCATAAATTCATGCCCGTCAATGCGTCCGTGGAGCCATTCATTTGAAGGCCAGCTCATAACCTTTCTGTTGCTTTCTCTGATTTCATCCGTAAATGGGAAAAAATAAACTATAACCGTATTTGCACTTGGAAGCCATTCCCTCGGCTTCATAAAATGCTCCCCGATAACGGAAGGTGATTTTAATAATTGGAAACCTTCGTCGTCTGCAGCTCCATAAGCAAATATCGGTTCATCAAATATTTTCATCCCTGCCAGTTCTTCATTTAATGCCTTGTCGCTTGATACATAATTTATCTCTGTTTGAACAAATTCTGATGCTATTCTTACAATAGTTTGTTTATCCATGCTTCCCCCATTATATGTTTAAATTAATACAACAAAATATATGCTCCTATTATATAATATTTCTCTACATATGTGTTACTAATTATATATTCAGTTCTAACATTCTTATATATTGTTTATAATTATTCTTAACGGGTAACATTTATATGATTACATTTAGAAAGGATTAATTATGAGAAGGATTTTGATTATAATATTTATAGTAATTGTAATAACTATAATATTTGCGGGATGTACATCAATGGGAAGAAATCAAGCAGGTAATAAAGCTGCTTATAAAAAAATTTCTGCCGAAACTATCAGCGAAATGCTTCTGTGAAAAAATCACGTATCTTCTTTCATTTTTCTCCCCCTTAAAAATTGGTTTAATAATTATTACACTGTTTCCATTTATTGTCAATCATCCTATGGGTGATATTAAAAATATAATAAAAAAAGCATCATTAAAGATGCTTAGACTGATTACAAGGGATAGATAAAATTGTCACTTTGAGGGCATTTTGACCGAAAAATCTGTGTTTTCAATGATAATTTTCGGGTTCATAGCACCATTTAGCAATCTCTGCTATAAGTTCGTATGGTATGGGCTTAGAGTAGGGAAACTGAATTGCTCCTTTACTATACTTGTATTCCTTTAAACGATCGGCAAAATGTTCTATGGCTTCAGGTCCGGGATATAAACCAACATGATTTTTGGATGCCGCAAAATGAATTATATTTTTCTTTTTCCAAAATGTCGGCATACTCCATGATATTCTTTCTTCTGCTTCGGGAATAGCAGCATGAATAACGTCTCTTATCTTATGTAATATATGCTGAACTTCCTCCCTTTGCACTGAAATGTATTCGTCAATTGTTTTAGGTTTCTCCCCGCAAGAATGGCGTTGTTTCTCATTATTAAATTCGCGTCCGCATTTAGGGCATTGCCACATAAATAAACTCTCCTTTCACTTGTCCTGGTCCCAGTCTTCTTTCAATATTGCATAGACGGCCATATCGACAATTCCCGTGTTGTTTTTCCCAGCTTGTCTCAATATGCCTTCAAATCTCATGCCGGCTTTTGCCATTACCCGGCCGGATGCCGGGTTCTTGGTATCATGCCTGGCTTCAATCCTGTTTACCCCAACCTCTTCAAAGAAAAATCTTATCAAGGCTTTTGTTGCTTCGGTAGTTATTCCCCGGTTCCAAAATCTTTTGCCTATGCAGTATCCTATTTCAAACAGCTTTAAATCTTCAAAGAGGCGAAAGGCTCCAATGCTTCCTACTGCTTCATTTGTTTCCTTTAAAACTATGCACCAGTGATAATAGTCGTCTCTTTGTGAATCATTTACATATCCGGCTACAACCTTCCTGGTTTCTTCAATGTTCTTGTGGGTGGGCCAAGTGATGTATCTGGTTACATCATCATCCTTAGCCCAATTATTATACATTTCTTCAGCATCCGACAATTTAAACTTTCTTAATATGAGCCTGTCTGTCTCTAACGTTTTTGTTCCTAAATGATTCATAAAATACACTTCCTGATTTTTTTATAATAACTGTATTATACGATAATTATTATGATTCGACAATCATTAATAAAAAGCTTCAAGGTTTTTATAAAAACAAAAAAACTGCACCTATAACAGCTAAATGCAGTTTATTGTAATTAAATTATTTCAGACTTCTTCAAATTCTTCGTATCGGAGCTTATTAAATTCATGGTAAAATTTCTCAAAATCCTTTGGCAGCAGGGGTTTGCTGTAATAGTATCCCTGTACCAAATCACATTTGATTTTCTTCAGGATTTTTAATTGTTTTTCGGTTTCAACACCTTCGGCAATCACCTTTAATCTTACCCTATGAGCATATTCAATAATTGTTTTAACCAATCTTCTTATATTATATTGGTCTAAACGGTCAATAAAATATTTATCAATTTTCAAAATATCGATTGGGAATTCCACCAAACTCATAAGAGAATTAAATCCTGTCCCGAAATCATCTATGGAAACCTTATAGCCCAAATTTCGCAACCATTGAAGAGTATCAATCAGTTTCTTCCCTTCTTTGGCAAGAACTCTTTCGGTTATCTCTATCTCAAACTTGGATCTGTCTATATCGTTATTTTCAAAGAATTTTTTTGTCCAGCCCATAAAATCATTATCATGTAATTCCTTTGCTGTTATATTGATTGAATAATTAACAAATATCCCCTTATTTTCCCATTCTGTAATTTGACTAACCGCATTTTCTATTACAAATTTTGTTATCTCCTTAATAAATCCGATTTCCTCCGCTATTTTAATAAAACGCTCGGGCCCTACAGGTTCCTTGTCACCCCTGTCCCATCTCAAGAGTATTTCAACACCTTCAATGGTGTTATCATTAATATTGATTTTAGGCTGGTATACCAGATACAGTTCCTTATTCTTTAAAGCTTCAAGGAGGGCCCCCGTAATTTCAAGGGTTTTCCTTATGTGTTCCTCTAATTCGTCCCTATAATAATAGATGCCTGATTCTTTGACCTCTCCTTGTTCATAGGCAATCCTTGCCTTGTTAAAAATTGTTATGGGACTTTCATACCTGCCCCTATGCTCATACATACCTATTTTCAAGGACAGCCTGAAGGTATATTTTTTTACTTTAACCGGATTTGAATATTTCAATATTACCTTATTGATTTTATCCATGTATGAGCAGTCTGTGGTTGAAATCAATATAATTTCATCATTGCCTGATGAATAAATTGCTTCTTTGCCCCTTCCATGTTTAAGGTCAGCCACCAAATCCTTGATTATTTCTTTAACAATATTATAGTCTAAGTATTTTCCTATTAATTCAATATTGGTCAGTTTAATTGAAATAAGGGTAAAAGTTTCTCCTTTTAAAACTCTGTCTTCCAAATCTGATAATAATTTATTTGTATTATAACTGCCTGTCATGGGATTGATTAGATTGGTTTCTTCGGCTCTTTCTTCCAACTTCTTCATTTTTTTAAAAGCATATCCGGTGATGCCTCCTACCAATATAAAAATTATCATTCTTATAATCCAGTTGCTTGTACTTTGCATTATACCTTCTGAAATACACAGGGGCATAGAGGGTCCTAAGAGAATTCCGGAGATTATTGCAATACAAAGACCTCCATAGACATACCAAAAATATGAGGATAAAATTATAGGTATGTAAAAAATCTGTAAATATCCATTTATTGTTCCGTCTGTTAAATAAACTACTATGAATGATGCCATTAATAAAACAAAAATTAGTAAGATATAAATGAGATTTTTAATGTTTTTCGGAATGGTTCTTATGTCATTCATGTTTGTTATTTTCTCCCGGCAGTTATAAGTATGCACCTGTTATATTATGACATATTTCGCAGAAATAAGCAATAATTTTGGCATATGTTATTTTTTACCATATTCATGCATTTAAATCTTACTAAAATAGTGCTTATAATTTTTATCATAATATGGTATAATAGTATTCTGTATAAAATACGATTTTTATTTAGCCGCTTTATCAATAAGGAGGTTCATATGGACCCCGTAACCCTGTTTTTTACATCTTTGGGTCTATCCATGGATGCCTGTGCCGTATCAATATCTAACGGTATGTGTTATCAAAATATACATAAAAAACAAATTATCACGACTGCAGCCGCTTTCGGTTTTTTCCAGGCATTTATGCCTGTCCTTGGTTTTTTCATAGGGTCAAGCTTCAGTAAAGCAATAGAAAGCCTGGACCATTGGGTTGCATTGCTTTTATTGGGTTTCATCGGAGGAAAAATGATAATTGAAGCCCTTAAGGAACTGAAATATCCTGAAGCCTGCTTAACAAGCTCAAAATGCCTGACACCAAAGACCCTGCTCCTGCAGGCAGTTGCAACAAGCATTGATGCCTTGGCAGTGGGAGTGGGTTTTGCCATAATGAAAGTAGACATTTACTTTGCTGCCATGTACATAGGCATAATTACCTTTGTTAACTCCCTTATCGGCTCCCATTTAGGGAAAAAATGCGGAGAAATGTTCAAACAAAAAGCAGAAATTCTCGGTGGAGTAATCTTGGTAGTAATAGGAATCAAAATTTTTCTAGAACACACTTTGGCGTAATTTATTATGGAACACTTTATAAGACAAGTCATATTATATATTAACCATACAACCGTATGGTTTAATATATATACGGAGATGATTTTATGGCATGTGATTTAATACCTCGTCTTAACAGTCTTAGTACCCAGTTTGGTATAACGAGGGAACTTAATGAAGAAAGAGATTTACGATGTGTAGATATTTGTGTACCTCATGTTTTGCTAATACACCCATTTGAACCATTTGAAAGACTTATTCCTTGGCCAAATGCAACGCCAAATCCAAGCCGTGATTGCAGAGGCGTATTTGATATACCACCAGGTTTACCGCCTGAAAACTGTTTCTTTAGAGTAACTTGTGCAAATGAAGAATTTAATTGCGTTGAAGGAGTTCCCACTATTACAGTAACCGTTGAAGGTCAGCTTGTATTAGAATTTGTTGTTAATGGCACTTCTATATTCTGGGTAAAAGAAATTACAGTACTTGATGAAACTTTAAATTCTGCTTCTAATTGGTACAGAACTGATACAGGTAATGAAATTGTTGATACTGGTTTCGCTTTCTTTATGACTTTAATAGATGGATCATGCATAGTAATTGATACAGAATGTGAAATTGATACAGAAGGGCAACAAGTTATATTTAGAGCAAATGTAGTTGATAAATTATGGAAGTATGAAAATGTATGGGTAACAGGCGTAACACCTTATCTGCAATTAAGATTCAATATGCCTCCTACGGCTACTAATATCACAGTGCATGAAGAATTTGGTGATCACGCAATACCAAGTTGTATTATTCCATTATCATGATAATATAATAGCCAGAAATATTCTGGCTATTTTTTATCTGTTACCATATTTTTATTTTATCTTTCCATGTAGAATTAGTTTTATAATTGGTTGCGTTATTGATTCCAGCATTGGTTCCGGCATTGGTTTCAATTTGTTCAAGTTTTTTTAGTACATAATCAATTTTTTCTTCTAGTTTTCTTATTTCAGCAATTATTTCCTGCTTATTTTTTTGTTCTGCTTCTATATCTTTCATACTTTTGGTCCATTGCTTAATATTGCTGAATTGTTCTTTGCCTTCAGATAATTGTCTGTCGCTTAAAAAATTCATATTATTTAGTTCATCTGCTGTTACAAATATTCCTCCTGAAGAGCTGTCAGAAATATTTATATTATCTTTAATATCCAATTATTACACCTCCATGCATAGACATCTTCCATCATAATTAACTCAGTATATAAAAACTCCAGAAAAAACCGGAGTTTTTATAATTCAACTTATATATTTATTTTGATTTGAATCAATACTGTCTTGGACATCTATTTTCAAAACAATCTGTTGATAATCCTTCATTTGCTCTTGCAGTGGCATTAAAGGTTATAGGCACTTGCACACACAGTTTTTGAGTTACTAAAAATTTACAAATCCCATTTTTGCTCAGGCTTGAGCAAGGAAGCGGTCTAACGCACGGCTCGCCTAAAACGGTCACAGCAACATTACCAACTTCTACCTCTGGGGCAACCGTTACTGGAACTAATACTTCCAATATCTCTTTTATCTCTGTAGTATTACATGTCTCATTTCCATATACGGGAGGGCAACAAGGATGCCCTTTTTCAAATTTATCTTCATTATACATATTATCAAACTCCAATGTTTTTTTAATATATATTATGAAGACATGCCGGCTTGGTTACAAAATATCATATATTTTAAATTTTTTTATTAATTATCTTCTCCTGTTTCTAATAAGCATTAATCTCATGAGCTGTGCCAAACCGCTTGCCATAGCCGCCACATAGGTTAATGCTGCAGCATTAAGGACATTCTTGGCTCCCTTTATTTCTTCATCGTAGATATATCCGTTGGCATCCAGCATTTCCAAAGCCCTGCTGCTGGCATTGAATTCAACGGGAAGTGTAATCAACTGGAACAAAACAGCCGCAGCAAACAAGAGAATTCCTATATCCATCAAACCTCCCAGGCTGGGAATCAATAAACCGGCAATTATGAACAACCACGCTGCAGATGACCCGAATCTTGCAACAGGAAAAATCATGTTCCTGATAGATAAGGGAGCATAGCCGTTTGCATGCTGGATGGCATGACCTACTTCATGAGCTGCCACACTTACGGAAGCTATTGAGCTTCCCTGGGCTACTTGACCTGACAGTCTCAATACGCGCTTCACTGGGTCGTAATGGTCTCCTAATTGCCCTTGTGCTGCTTCTATGGGTATGTCATGAAGACCGTTTTGGTTCAAAAGCATCCTTGCCACCTGGGCTCCCGTGTAGCCTCTTCTTGCCGGTACCCTCAAATATTTTGCAAAGTTAGTCTGCACCTTGCTTTGAGCATACAAGGTAAGAATTATTGCAGGTATTAAAATTATCATTGTCGGATCGTATAAACCGTATGGTACATACATTTCGCATCACTCCTCGTCTTTATTATACCATAAAACCATGCTCTTAATCAAATTAATCATTATAGAAAGTTCATGATACTTTACAGGCATATTTAGATTTTAAATGGAAAAACTAAAAAAAAACTTAAGGAGAGCTTATATGTTTACACATGATAAAAAATTGCTATATGAAGTAAAAGTAAACAGTCCAAATCCAAATTATGCTGCCTTATTGCAGGAACAATTAGGGGGTGCCAATGGAGAGTTAAAAGCTGCAATGCAATATCTGTCTCAAAGTTTCAGAATAAAAGACCCTGAAATAAAAGACTTGTTTTTGGATATTGCTTCGGAAGAATTAAGCCATATGGAAATAGTTGCAACTACTATCAACTTGCTGAATGGTCATGACTTAGATGCTAAAAATGCTACCTTAGGGGGTATTGAAGCCCATGTTTTGACAGGCTTAACCCCTATTCTTGCCAATGCGTCAGGCTATTTATGGACCGGTGCTTATGTTAATGAAACAGGAGATATTCTTGCAGACTTATTATCAAATATTGCAGCCGAACAGAGGGCAAAAGTCGTATATGAGTACTTATACAGGCAAATTGATGATAAGGGGGTAAAAGATACCATAGACTTTTTGCTAAATCGAGAAGAAGCACATAATACCATGTTCAGGGAAGCATTTAACAAGGTAAAAGATACTGCTTCAAACAGGGATTGGGGAGTAACCGCAGATTCTAAACTTTATTTTGACCTGTCCAGTCCCGGAACAAACAGATTTAATGCCCAAAATGCCCAACCTCCCAGCTTTTCAGCACCAAACATCAAAAGATAAGATATTAAAGAACGGTTCTCACCAGCTCTGTTGCCGGAGAGAACCGTTTATATTTATTACCATCATCAGGATCTGGCCTGTCTGATCTCATTGAGTTTATCTGCTACTGCACCATAACCGCTGTAAAAGCTGCATAATAGAGGGGTCTTAACATCGGTCAGTTCGGGCAGCAAAGCTCGCATGGAAACCTGTGCCATGACTATGGCATCGAAGCCCATAGTATCAAGCTTGCGGATGTTTTCCAAGAGGATCCTGTTATGCTCTTGGACGTTACCTGCCTGCAAAGCATCCCAGGCAGCTGTCTGGAGAAACTGGGTACATTCCATCACCTTCCCCTGCTTGGCACCCTCCTTCTCAATGAGGCGCTGGCTGGGTCCCAGGGTGGTCTCCACAGTGGCAATGAGTGCAATTTTGGTACCCAGCTTTACAGCTTCCTGGGCCATGGGCAGATCCACCTTCATGACAGGGATGCTCACTTCCTTGGCATAGATGTCAGCCACCTCGCCCACAGTGGAACAGGAGTTGACTATGAGATCAGCTCCGGAAATTTCAGCAGCCTTGGCGTACAGGATCATACGGTCGATGACGGCTTGTGTTGGACCTCCGTTGGCACGGACGTCGTTGAGCAGGGTGCTGTCGGTTATGAACTCTACCCGGACACCGGGGACCCTCTCCTTCAGGAATTCTATAGTATCCTCCCGCTTGGCAAAGCTGGTTTGTAAAATACATACATGAGGTGCTTTCATTTCTTTCCTCCTTCCTTCTTTCCGACCAAGGCTTTGGTCTTTTTCACTATTGAGTCCACATCCATCCCATGGTCACGATATAACAACTCAGGGTCGCCGGACTCGCCAAAGCGGTCCTGAATGCCCACGATTTCCATGGGGACAGGACAGTTCTGCACCACCACTTCGGCTACAGCGCTACCCAGACCACCGAAGATGGTGTGATCCTCAATGGTCATGATGGCGCCGGTATCTTTGGCGGCTTTGATGACAGCCTCCTTGTCCAGGGGTTTGATTGTGACCATATCCAATACTCGCACACCGACACCCTGGTCCTTAAGAATGGCGGCGGCATCCAGTGCCTTTTTCAGCAGTATACCGGAAACGATCATGGTCATGTCGCTGCCGTAGTCAGCAACGGTGTTAGCCTTGCCCCACTCGAAGTGATAGGTTTCGGGATCGTAAATGTCAGCCACGGGGTTGCGGTGTAGGCGTACATAAAGCGGACCCTTGAAGTCGACAGCTGCATGGGCAATGGCCAGGGCCGCAACGGCGTCTGCAGGCTGCACCACCGTCATGTTTGGGAAAGATCGCATGATGGCCACATCCTCAATGGCGGCGTGGGTGGCACCATCGCCGCCCACCTGCAGGCCAGCGTGAGTACCGATAACTGTAACATTCAGGTTGGGATAGCACACAAAAGTGCGCACCTGCTCGCAGGCCCGCATGGAAGCGAACACTGCAAATGTGGCTATGAACACCTTATTGCCGCAAGCGGCCAGACCGGCTGCTCCGCCAACCAGGTTCTGCTCGGCAATTCCGAAGGAAAACTCCCGTCCTGGGAAGTACTCTCCAAATTTTTCAAGACCGCAAGTCTTAGTGTCTGCGTTGCATACCACAAAGTCCTCCCGGGTCTTGGCGATCTCGATAAGCTCATGGCCAAAGGCCATTCTTGTTGCTAGTGCCATTATACCACTCCTCCCATGTTGATCTCACTGAGGGCCTTGACCAGCTCCTCTTCGCTGGGAGCTGCGCCGTGCCACTTGGATTCGTCCTCCATAAAGGAAACACCCTTTCCCTTGACGGTGCGCATGAGGATTACAGTAGGCTTGCGCATAGTACCGGCAGTATGCAGGGCGGTGAGGACATCTTTCATGTTGTGTCCGTTGACCTCCACCACAGCCCAGCCAAAGGCCTTCCACTTGTCGGCAATAGGTTCCAGGGTCATTATATCGTTAGTCCATCCATTAATCTGCACACCGTTACAGTCCACGATGGCTATCAGATTCTTCAGGTCGTGGTGGTTGGCTGCCATGGCTGCCTCCCAGACCATTCCCTCCTGGATCTCACCGTCGCCTAACATGACGTAAGTGGTGTAGTTCTGGCGATGAAGCTTGGCAGACAAGGCCATGCCAAGACCTATGGATAGACCGTTGCCCAGGGAACCGGTGCTCATATCCAAACCCGGCACCTTATTCATATCGGGGTGTCCCTGGAGTATGGACTTGTACTGGCGCAATGTATTCAAAAGGGCGGGATCGAAATATCCCCGGCGGGCCAGTGCCGCGTATAGCGCGGGACAGGCGTGACCCTTGGACAAAACGAAACGATCCCGTTCAAGCCAGTCTGGGTTAGAGGGATCGATGTTCATCACATGGAAGTACAGAGCGGTGATCATTTCCACTGCCGACAGGGAGCCGCCGGGATGGCCGGCTTTGGCTGCATAGATCATAGATACGATGTCCCGGCGCAGCTGTTGGGCTTGACTCTCCAGGCGCTGGACATCAGTCTGTGTGAAGTGAAACCTACTCATTGTGTTTTCTCTCCTTCATAGCTGTATTTGTTTTATGCTTATTAATGTTTCTATTCGGTTAATTGGTCTGTTTAATGAATCTATTTATCTTTATGTCAATTTTTTTATAATTCAATTCTCGGTGTAAGTCCATTAATTATTAATCAACTTGCTATTAAAAAAAAGATACCTGGTCATTTTGTTATCCTGATAAAACATCGCATAAAAATACCTCCATTGAATTTGTACGAATATCACAATTCACAATGAAGGTATATCATCACTTAATATTATTTCGGTTAATTTCAAGTTTAAAAACTCTGAAAGCATTGAAATTCTTTATTCTTCTTTCCCTTCTTCAGGCTGATCCCAGTTGTGGTAGACTTCCTGGACATCGTCGTTGTCTTCCAGGGCATCAATCAGTTTTTCAAGATTCTTTACTGCTTCTTCATCCTCAACCTTGATATAGGTTTGGGGTATGTACATGATATCCCCTTTAAGATTCTCAAAACCGGCTGCTTTTAAACCGTTTAATACCGTCATAAAGTCTTCCGGAGCAGTCGTTATTTCATAGGTGTCTCCTTGTGCTTCAAAATCCTCGGCTCCCGCATCAAGGGCTGCCATCATGAGCTCTTCTTCATCAATGCCGGCTGCTTCGACAGATATTACTCCCTTCCTGTCAAACAGATATCCTACGCAGCCTGTCGTTCCCAAGTTTCCGTTATACTTGGAAAAATAATGCCTGATGTCCGCTGCTGTTCTGTTTTTGTTATCGGTTAAGCACTGAACCATAAATGCCGTTCCGCTTGGTCCGTATCCTTCATAAGTAATCGCTTCAAAGTTTTCCCCGGTTGCTGCTGCCATACCGGTTTTTATTGCCCTCTCTATGTTGTCATTAGGCATATTCTGTGACTTTGCTTTTTCGATTGCAGTTGCCAATGTGGAGTTGTAGTCCGGGTCCGGTCCGCCTTCTCTCACTGCAACGGTTATCGCCCTTGCCAACTTGGTAAATATTTTACCTCTTAATGCATCTTGTTTCCCTTTACGATTTTTAATATTACTCCATTTTGAATGTCCGGACATAATTTCCTCCTTACTTCAATCATTTTTGACATGATATTTTACCATATAATTTTAATTGTATCAATACCCGATTAATTTCCCGTTTTTTATGGATGTAGGATTACAATACATGTGTTACATTAAAACATTTTATCCTATGGATTTGTGGAAAACTCTGCGAGTTTACCACAAACCCACAGGATCTGCTACTGCTACTACTAAAATCTAATAAATAAATAGCGAGAATTACTCTCTTTATGTTATACTTTTTTTACCACAAAAAACTAACAAAAGGAGCTTCTCGCTATGGATAGTATAACACAAGATATGAAATTTCGTCTATCATTAATTAAATATGCTGAAAAATATGGTGTAACCAAAGCTGCAATTAAGTATAAGACTAACAGGCAATA
>Ga0208695_1000983_pt1 | contig 25836 bp, 17 predicted proteins | sample AD_UKC111_MetaG_FD_184449 | JGI IMG/M metagenome (GOLD analysis project Ga0208695, IMG submission 184449) | Active sludge microbial communities of municipal wastewater-treating anaerobic digesters from Hong Kong - AD_UKC111_MetaG (SPAdes)... | ecosystem: Engineered > Bioreactor > Anaerobic >...
CAAATCAGGGTCTTTCTTATAAGTTAAATTTATCTTATCCAAAACCGAAAGGCCTGCCTCTTTTCTAAGATCTTGAACTTCTCTTATAAACTCTCTTAACTTCCCTTCCTTTACAAGATCGGGGGTAATTTTAGTATCCAGCTTTACAGAACCAGACAAATCCTGATCCCACGACTCTTTCTCATTAAGAGAAGAAACAATTTCAACATTTTTTACATTAACTTCTTCCAAAACTAGTTTCATATAATCTTCGGGAATTTCATCTTTTTCTAATATTGCAATGGAATTTAAAACTTGTCTTACAGGTATTCCTTTTTCAACTCTTATAGAAAGAACCTGACTGGCAATTTCACGGGCTTTTTTCATATTTTTCAATATTTCTTCCGAATAAGGAAGCATTTGATCTTCAAAATGAGGATAATCGCATAAGTGAACCGACTTTAAATCATTTTCTTTAGCTTTTACTAAAAATCTATAAATATTTTCTGATATAAAGGGTATTATAGGCGCTGAGGCCTTAGAAAACTCCATTAAAACCTTGTATAAAGTAGATAAAGCTTCTCTATCTCCACGGAAAATCCTATCTCTGGATCTCCTGACGTACCAACGAGACAGATCGTCTACAAACTCCTCCAGGGATTTTACTGCAGAAGGAACATTATAAGAAGATAAACTATCAGATATATCTTTAATAACTTCATTTAATCTTATCAAAACCCACTTGTCTAAAATGTTGTCTGATTCGCTAATATCTTTTTCGTCCCAATTATTAGCTTGAGCGTAGGTTAAAAAAAATACGGCCGAGTTCCACAAAGGATTCAACACATTTCTCAATTTATTTTTTACCTCTGATTCATCAAAATTAGTATTTTCCCCCAGCATTAAAGGAGATCCCATAAAATAAAGTCTCAACGCGTCTCCTCCATATTTATTAATCATGTCTTTTGAGTCCGGGTAATTTTTATATGTTTTACTCATTTTTCTGCCGTCAGTTCCGGCAAGAACCCCCGTTACTACTACATTATTAAAACATCGGGAATCAAAAAGTAGCGTGGAGATTATGTGCATTCTTTGAAACCAGGCTCTCACTTGCCCTTTGTATTCAACAATAAAATCACCGGGATAATTCTTTTCAAATTTTTCCTGATTTTCAAAAGGGTAGTGAATTTGAGCAAAAGACATAGACCCTGCTTCCATCCAAGAATCCAAAACTTCAGGTCTTCTTTTATATTCTTTTCCATCTTTTTTTATAACAATTTCATCAATATAGGGCCTATGAAGATCTTTAACTTTTTGCCCTGACATTTTCTCTATCTCCTCAATAGATGAAAAAACTAATCTATCACCATCATTCGATTCCCAAACAGGCATAGGAGTAGCCCAAAATCTGTTTCTGGAAATACACCAATCGGGAGCCTGTTCAATTGTCTTTTCAAAAATACCGTTTTTAACATATCCCGGAATCCAATTTACGTCCTGGTTATTCTTTATCAAATCTCCCTTTATTTTCTGAATATCAATAAACCAAGCTTTCTGCGCTTTTTGAACCAAAAGTGTATTGCACCTATCGTGATAAGGAACTCTGTGAACTATTTTCTCGTTTTTAAATAAAAGATTTCTTTGAGAAAGGTCTTTCAAGATTAGAGGATTTGAATCTAAATAAAACATACCTTCATAAGGATTTTTTTCATCTGTTCCCGGCAAAAACTTACACTCATCATCTAGAGTCATCATCAGACTAAGATCGTAATATTTTCCCATCTCCGTATCTATCTCACCAAAGCCCGGAGCAGAGTGCACTACCCCGGTACCCTCTTCCATGGTAACCATGTTTTCATATGAATAAACTTTGAATTCTCCTTCTTTTGAAGAAAAAAATCTAAACAAAGGTTCGTATTCCAAACCGATTATTTCAGATCCTTTGAATACCTCTTTTATTTTGTAGTTTTTTCTTGGAAAAACATAATCTAATCTTTTTTTTGCCAAAATATACATTTCTCCTTCAGATTCAACAGAAACATAATCTTCCTTTTCATTAACAACCAAAGCCCTGTTAGACGGAAGAGTCCATGGAGTAGTAGTCCAAGCCAGAAGAAATACATTATTAAAATGTCCCTTTGAAATTACTCTAAATTTTACCGTAATGGACGGGTCTTCTTCTTCACGGTAAGAATTATCCATAGATATTTCGAAATCAGAAACGGGAGTACCGCATAATGGACAAAAAAGCGAAGTTCTGACACCCTCATAAATCAAACCTTTATCATATATTTGTTTAAAAGCCCATATAACGCTCTCCATGTAACTTTGATCTGTTGTCCTGTAGGGATTGTTAAAATCTACCCATCTCCCGATTCTGTCTATATACCATTCCCATTCAACCGAAGTTCTTGAAGTGTAATCGTAGCAAGCTTGAGTAAATTTATCTAAACCATAACTTTCAATATCTCTTCTATTTTTAATCCCCAGCTTTTCCTGCACCCTATTTTCCACAGTCAACCCGTGAGCGTCCCATCCCCAAATTCTTTCTACTCTTTTTCCTCTCATTGTCCAAAATCTAGGAATTACATCCTTAGCCACAGAAACAAGCAGGTGTCCGTAATGTGGCAATCCTGAAATAAAAGGGGGACCGTCATAAAAAACATAAAGATTATCTTCTGAGTTTTTTTCCACGGATTTAGCAAAAATATGATTACTCTTCCAATAACTCAAAACATCTTCTTCAAATTCAGGTATGGTTTTTTTTTCAGGTAATTTAAATGACATATAAGATAAAATAAAAAAACTAATAAGTAATTATACTCGATTCTTGGTTTTCATTGCCTTTTCTTTCGTTGAGAAGTTTATCAGTATTTCTTGCGCTTACAAAAAGCACATATATTAAAAATATCACCAACAAAAATATTAAAACTAAAAGGAAATAGTATTTTTTCACTGTTCTTTATTTTTCCAGATTTTATCCTCAAATCCAAGTCTTTTGTTAGAATATCTTGCCATCACAAAAAGAAGATCGGAGAGTCTATTAAGATAATTTCCTATAAAAATCTTATCTTTATTTTTTCTTAAATACTGAAAAACCATTCTTTCAAGTTTTCTACAAGTTACTCGTGCAAGATGAAGAAAACTACTTTCTCTAGATCCTCCGGGAAGGATAAAATTTTTCAGCGGGTCGTTTTTAGCTTCAAAATAATCTATTACTTCCTCTAATTCCTTAATTCTCTTCCCCCATTCTTCTTTTATATCACGGGAAACCTTTTCTTTTGAAGATATTATTGAACCTAAACTTAAAAGATCCTTTTGAACTTCTACCGCTATTTTTCTTACTTCACTCAATTTGGCGGAATGAAGAAAACCGAGACAAACCTCTAATTCATCAAAAGTTCCCAGGATTTCAAATATAAATTCGGTTTTGGATAATTTTTTGCGCATTTTCGGTAGAAAGGTAAATCCTAAATCCCCCTTCTTTGTATATATTTTACCCATACTTACAATCCCAACTAACACAAATATACCTTAAAACAGGAAACAGTCAATTAATGAGAGGTTTGGGATTTAAAAAATTAATCGGCAAAAAGTCAATCAACAAATAGAATAACCACAGGAATAACACTTTGCGCAACCTTCTTCCTTTACAAAAGAATAATTTCCGCATTCGGGACAAACATCAACACTTCCCATAATGCCGGTGGAAAGAAAATCATTATTACCCTCACTATTATGGGAATTCTTGTTTTCCGAGTTAGAATTTTCGAATATGTTTTCTGTTGAATTTCCATTACTATCTCCGTTCATTTGGTTTTTAGGGAGAGAATATCCAAATTCTTCTGCTAAAACCTTTGCTACCGCATCCGGAATGGAACTTACTTTATATTTTCCGAACCCCACTGACCTACTACCACCTATACCCGATAGTTGAGAAATTATTTCAGTTACAGTACTATCGGAAGATCCGGGAACCCTCAGCCACCCGCTTACCAATCTCCCAACTCCTTCGGATAAGGCGGCAACATCGCTACCTGCTTTCCCCACATTTATAAAAACCTCAAAAGGCCTCCCCGACGAATCTCTGTTAATGGTAATAAAAGCCTTCCCTTGAGGAGTCTTTACACTGTAAGTAGAACCTTCTAACCTATAAGGTCTTCCCAACTTGGCTTCTGATCCAAAATCAAAATTACTTTCCACTTTTTTCCCTAAAGCCTCTTTTTGTACATTTTGGGACAAATTGCTTTGATCTAAAGAATCACTCTTATCAGTTTCTCCTCTAGAAGCAGATGCTTCCTCTTTTTTACTTTTCGTCTCTAAAACTTCCTCTTCTCTACTCCCCGATACATAAACAGTTAATCCTTTACAACCTAATTTCCACCCGAGCATATATACTCGTTCAACATCGGCGGTGGTAGCAGTAGGGGGAAGATTACATGTTTTTGAAATTGAATTATCAACAAATCTTTGCAAAGAAGCCTGCATATAGACATGCTCTTCCGGCGTTACATCAGCAGAAACAACGAACACATTTCTTATTTTATCGGGAAGATCTTTAATATGCTGACAGCTCCCACTTCTAATAATTTCATCAATTATTTCCTTTCTTTTTGTTTCATCCATACTTAATTCATCAAGAGCCTTCTGAAAAGACGGGCTTACATATGTTAAAGTCATTTTTCCGGTGTCACCCGCGGCCTGATAAACATTTCTATAATAGGCAAGCGCGAAAACAGGTTCACACCCATAACCTTCCACTCCGGCTACAGTAGAGATGGTTCCTGTGGGGGCTACCGTGGTTACAGCAGCGTTACGAATACCATAAAGTTTTATACCATTTAATATCTCATTCCAATCAATAAAAGGTCTTCCCCAATTACAAAAAAATTCTTTTAACGGCTTCGGAGGCTGCCACGAAAGATTTGAAGGATCAAATATACTTCCTCTAATGCTAGGAAAAGGACCTCTTTCCCGAGCAAGCTCTATGGATGTTCTCATAGCATGAAAACGGATAAACTCCATTATCTGACCTGCTAAATCCTGAGCTTCCTCACTTCCGTATTTAACACCAAGAACATAAAAAACATCAGCTAAACCCATGATTCCTAAACCAATTCTTCTATTCATAAGAGCGGCTTCTTTCAATTGAGGCACGGCAGGAACATATTTATTGGCAGTAACTACATTATCTAGAAATCTCGTGGACAAAATAATAGTTTTTCTCAATTCCTCCCAATCTAATTTTCCATCTTCAGTTATATGTTCTAATAAATTAATGGAACCTAAGCAACAGTTTTCATACGGTCCAAGCCACTGCTCTCCACATGGATTGGTTGCCTCTAATTCGTATAAATGAGGGACAGGATTACTCTTGTTTGCAGTATCAATAAAAAGAACCCCCGGTTCTCCATTTTTATAGGCATTTTCTACAATAAGATTAAATATCTCCCGAGCTTTTGGGGTTTCCACAATCTTTTTAGTGTGAGGATCCACAAGTTCGTAAGTTTCATCTTTTTCAACAGCTTCCAAAAACTTATCTGTTAAGGCCACAGAGATATTAAAATTAGAAAGCCTTCCTTCAACAGATTTGCAAGTTATAAAATCGCGAATATCGGGGTGATCAACTCTCAAAATTCCCATATTTGCCCCTTTTCTAACTCCCCCCTGAGCAATAACTCCAAAAGCGGCATCATAGGCCTCCATGAACCCTACAGGACCCGTAGACAAACCGTTACTTGTTGAAATCCTGGATCCTTTTGCTCTAAGTCTTGAAAATGAGAAACCATTTCCCCCGCCGGATTGCTGTATCAAAGCGGCATCTCTCAGGGTTTGAAAAATTCCGTCACTTTGTTTTCCTAAATCGTCGGCAATCGGCAAAACAAAGCAAGCAGATAGTTGTCCTATAGGAGTCCCCGCTCCGGTGAAAGTCGGAGAATTTGGAAAAAATTTTTTTGAGGAAATTAAATTATAAAACTCAATAAAGGTTTTCTTTGAATCGTGGTAGGGCTCATCCGGCTCAGCAATAACTTTAGCTACTCTTTCAAACATTTGCTCGGGAGTTTCTTCAATTTCACCAATCTCATTTTTTCTTAGATACCTTTTTTCTAATATAGTTCTTCCATTTTCGGAAAAATTAATATTCTCGTTTTTAGTTATCTCCCCTTCCTCATTAAAATAAAGATAAGAGTTCATATTTAAAAAACGCGTGAGTCACAAACCTTTGCTGCCTTAACACAAAGGTTTTCAACACACACAAAGCGCACAAATTAGTACTTCAATCTCAAAATTTTGATCGGAAATTTTTACTGCCTGTCAATAATAAAATCAGAAAATAATTATAAATTGAAGCAGTGTATATTAGAGAGTCGCAATTATTTTCCTCTTAAAAAGGCAGGAATATCGTATTTATTTTCAAAATTTCCATCAAAATCCTCGGGTTTAAATATATCTTTTGAATCTTCGGGAGATGGAGGTTTATTTTCTTCTTCTTTAGTAGATTCCCTTTTTGATTCTGACCTTGCGGGAGCTTTTTCAACAAAATTGTATCCCAAATCTTCTTGTTTAACATCAAATCCGGTAGCAATTACTGTAATTTTAACCTGCCCCGCTAATCTTTGATCTATTGTAGTTCCAAATATTATATTCGCTTCACCATTCGCGATATTTCTAATTATATTCGCCGCTTTATCAACTTCTTTCATCGTAAGATCCGAACCGCCAATAACGTTAAATAAAATTCCTTTAGCATCTTCAACAGACTGTTCCAGAAGCGGAGAAGATATAGCGGCTTTGGCAGCTATTTCGGCCCTGTTTTCACCGGTACCAATACCTATCCCCATAAGAGCCGTTCCTGCATCCTTCATTATGGTTTTCACGTCAGCAAAATCTACATTTATCAAACCGGGCATAATTATTAAATCGGAGATACCCTGAACTCCTTGGTTTAAGACACTATCCGAAAGTTTAAACGCATCGATTATCGACATGTTTTCATCAGCTATATCTAAAAGACGTTGATTTGGAATTGTTATAAGAGCATCAACTTCTTCCTTAAGTTCTGATATTCCAATTTCAGCATTTCTCATTCTTAAAGTTCCTTCAAATGGAAAAGGCTTGGTAACAACTCCCACCGTCAAAGCCCCTAATTCTTTAGCTACTCTTGCTATCACCGGGGAAGCTCCCGTACCTGTACCCCCACCCATCCCGGCTGTAATAAAAACCATATCAGCGCCCTGAATATGCTCTTTAATGATATCTATAGATTCCTCTGCAGCTTTTCTGCCTATTTCAGGATTGGCTCCGGAACCTAAACCATTTGTTATTTCCTGTCCAATTGGAACTTTCACAACCGCCTTATTTACGGATAAATCCTGAGCATCAGTATTTATGGCAATAAACTCCACACCGGTTATCTGTCCGGATTCAATCATTGAATTAATAACATTACCACCAGCACCACCTATTCCCAAAACTTTTATTTTTGCAAAATTTTCAATTTCAGGTTTTACTTGCATTTAATTAATCCGTGGGCAGATAAAATAAAAAATTAAACAATTATTAAGGCAAAAGAGATTTTAGTTTGCCAAAAATCTTAGAGATGTTTTTCCCAATACTACCGCTTTTGTCCTCAAATGACAATAGATTACTTCCTCGATACAATTTTGCACCATACAATACAGCACCAACCCCGGCTGAAGAATCGGGACCTTTTATTTCGTCTATCAAACCTGTAACACCCTTGGGAAGCCCTATTCTGACAGGCATTTTTAAATTGACTTTAGCACTTTTTTCTGCCCCGGCTGTAGAAGCCCCACCTCCAGTTATAACCACTCCCGCTGGAAGTTTCCCGTTTAGCCCCGATTTTGTAACCTCCAAAGATATCAGTCTGAAAATCTCTTCTAATCTGGCATTTATTATTTTATAGAGAATAAGCCTTGGAACTCTTTCAACATCCAAATCAAATTCGGAAACATCAAAATCTTCGGACTCACTGTGCGTATCTGTTTTTGACAACAACGCCTCATTACTCAATCTTATTTTTATTCTCTCAGCATCTTCCAACCTTGATCTTAAGCCTATTGCTAAATCACTTGTTATTAATTTACCGCCAATCGGAAGAACCACAGAATGCACCGGACTACCATCCAAAAAAGCAATAATTGAGGTGGTGCCGCCTCCAATATCCACTAAAAGAGTTCCTAATTCCTTTTCGGTATCGGTAAGAACCGCTTCCGCCGACGCAAGTCCGCTATATACCAGTTCATCAACATCTACGGCAATTTTATTAACACATTTGATTATATTTCTCATCGCGGTAGCAGATCCGTGAATAACATTTGTTTCAACCTCCAATCTAACACCTGACATTCCAACGGGATCTTTGATTCCTTCCTGGGAGTTAACCACAAAATCACGGGGTATGACATGTATGATCTCCCTTGTTGAGGGTAAAGAGACAGCTTGAGCAGCTTCAATGACCCTGGCGACATCTTCCCGAGTAATATCAGCATTTTCATTGGGAGCCACAGCAACAACACCGTGAGAATTCAAAGTTTCTATATGACTTCCATTTATAGTGACAAAAGCATTGGATACGGAGATCCCCGCCATTCTTTCAGCTTTCTCTACACTTTGAGATATTGCCTCTACCGCACTATCAATATCAACTACGTTTCCTTTGTTAATACCCTTTGAAGGAACGTTCCCCGATACTCCGATAACAGAAACTTTATTATCCGAAACAGAGGCAATAACCGTAGATATCTTGGTTGATCCAATATCAATTCCTGTAATAATTTTTTCCCTAGACATAAAGTTTAAAGCTAATCATTAAAGCTTACCATATAATACTATTACTTTATCATATCGTAAATCTATTTTCTCTATAGTTCTCCCTTCATCTGCGGACTTTCTCAACAAACTTTTTATGGTTCTAAAAGAAATGTCATGATCCTTCCCATAACCCATATATACCTCTATATCTCCGCTTATGTACAACCTAACATAATCTGAATAAAATCTCATATCATAAATTTTTAAGTTTTCACGATCGGCAAATTTTATAATATCTAAACTAATAGGTACTATATCTTTCTCCAGAAAACTCCCTACTACAACCGGACCTTCATATCTTATTTCAGGTAAATTAGAAAATCCTTCTTCTATCAAACCTAAAACGTAACCTTCCGAATCTATGAGAAAATAATTTCCTTCGTTATCGTAAATAACTGCTGTAGGAATTCTTTCTTCTATAAACACATTCAGAGAATTCGGATAGTCTTTTTTTACATAAATTTTCTTTGCACCTAAAAAATTCCTAAGAAGAATGTTTGAAATTTCATCTTCCTTGATGAAAAATATATACTTACCAATTGAATTTTTTTCAACTAAATTTTTAACATCGTCAGCGTTAACAAACCCTTGAGATCCTGTAACAGTTATGGTGGATATTTTAAAATAGTCGGGAACATTAAACTTTAAGAGCAAAAATATACACAAGCCTAATACAAAAACTAAGAGTAGTACTTTTTTTATTATCCCGTGTTTTTTCCTAAATATGACCTTAGTGCTCCTTGCCCCACGTTTTCTACTCTCAATTTTTTTAAGAAGCAATTGACTTTCACTCTTTTGATTAGGAAAAGATTTTTGAGCTTGATAAAAAATCTTTCTATCCGAATTTGCGGAAAAACTCTTATTATTTTTTTGATTTTTTGTAGACTTTGATAACTTCATCCGCGATAAGATTAGCCGAATCATTTAACAAAATTTTTAAAACATTTTCATCTTTTAATTTGTAAGAATCTAAATTAGATAAGCAACTTTTAATTTTTTTCATTAAAATTTCTCCACTTAGATTTTCCTGCTCAAGTATTTCCGCAATACCTAAATCTTTTGCCATCTTAGCGTTTTTAAACTGTTCATTGTGAGAAGCCCAAGGTATCGGAATTAACAAACATGGCTTTTTCAAAACTATTAACTCAGCCACGGAATGAGCTCCCGATCTGGATATAACCAAATCTGCTTTTCCGTAAGCCTCTCCTATTTCATCTTCTAAAACAAACTTTCGTAAGAAATATTTTCCTTTAGAAGAGTCCTCAATCTTTTCATACTCCTTTTTTAAAGATTCAAAATCATTGTAAACTGAGTTATCCCCGCTTTGATGTATAACATTGCAAAAAGTTAAAAGATCTTTCAAAATTCCAAGAACCGTTTCATTTATTAAATGGGATCCTGTTTTCCCCGCAGATATGTATATAGTGGGCAAACTACTATTAACATCAAAAGAATTTGATCTTATCTCAAAAATAGCATTTCTCAATGGCAAACCCGTAAAAACTACTTTATTTTTTGGAAAAAATTTTTCCGACTCTTTCCACGATATCATTACCTTTTTAGCAAATTTGGAAATAAGAATATTTGAATAACCTGCAACTACAGTTTGTTCATGAGTTAGAGACGGAATTCCAAGTAAATAACCGGCAACAACTACAGGAGCAGCTAAATATCCCCCAAAAGAAAGGATTACATCGGGCTTATTTTTTAATAAAAAAAAGAATGCTTGAAAAAAACCCAGAGGTACTTTCAAAAGTCTTCCTAAATCATAAGTTTTATAGACCTTGCCGGCTTTTAGATCAAAAAAAGGAATACCCATAGAAGTTATTTCTAAATACTCAAGAGTAGGGTTTTTGTCATTTTTCATAGAATATTTATGACCTACCCATAAAAACTCAATGTCGGGAACCTTCTCTTTCAATTTATTTATTACCGGAAGAGCAGAGCTGTGATGACCGCCCGTAATAACAATTTTCATAGATGATTTATTTTAACTCAGAAAAAAGGTTATTCCAATTCAGAGACTTTTTGAATACTGCTCAGTATTCCAAGTCCTATCATACTAAAAAGCATTGATGATCCACCATAAGATATTAATGGAATAGGCACACCTGTAAGTGGAATTAATTTTGTCATAGATGCAATATTTATCAAAAATTGAATCCCCAGCCATGAAGTTATTCCGGACGCTAATAATTTTCCCAGTAGATCATCAGACCCCTTAGCAATTTTAAAGCCCTTACTTATCAAAATAGAATAAACAATTATAACAGCCACAGTACCTATAAAACCAAACTCCTCTCCTATAATTGCAAATATAGAATCAGAAGCAACTTCCGGTAAATATTGATATTTTTGTTTTGACTGCCCAAAACCAACTCCCCAAAAACCTCCTGATCCAAGAGCAACCAGGGCTTGTCTGGAGTGGTAGCTTGATTCGGTGTCGTCACCTCCCGAAATCAAAACTTTCAATCTATCCATTCTATAAGGAGAAGACACTATAAAAACCACTCCTAATAACAGGATTATAGGGATAGACACAAGTAAAGGTTTCAAGGGTGCTCCTGACACAAAATATATTACCGTACCCAAGAAAAAAACGATAACGGCAGTGGACATATTGGGTTCCAAAAGAATCAAACCGGCAAGCATAATAGAGATTTTCATATAAGTTTTGAAAAGATCCTTTTTTTCTTTACCCAAATTTTCTTTTTCCATAATTAAGTTTAACTGAAAAGATAGATACAGTATGATAGTGAGTTTAGCTAACTCCCCGGGCTGAAAACCCAAAACCCCAACAAAGGGAATTTGAGGCAACGGGGACGGGTTCAAATAAAACCACCTGTTAGCTCCATTTACGCACGGAGCAAATTCCAAAGAATTAGAACAGGGCATAATTCCGGCTATAGCAAGAAAACATAAAGCAACGAGATTAAAGATAAACAAAAATCGTGAAAATTTGAATAGTTTTCTATAATCAAAGCGATGAAAAGCAAAAAAGAAAATTAAACCAATTATTATCCAAACAACTTGAAGAAGAACAAATCTATAAGGTTTACCATATAAATTAGTTGAATAAACAGAAGTAGAATCGGCTATCATCAACAAACCAAATCCCAAAAGTGATAAAACCATCACAATTAAAGAATTATCTTTACTTTTTCTCTTCCACTTATTTTTATTTTTCATTTAATGAATAACTTTGTAATAATACTTAAAGTATAGCAACGAAAATTCCAACAAAGGCAAAAAAAACACCGAAGAGTACAAACCTTAACATTATTTTGGTCTCAGGCCACCCCAGCAACTCAAAGTGATGGTGTATCGGCGCCATCCTAAACAGTCTCTTATGGGTAAACCTATATACAATTTGCTGGAGAGGGCTAGAAACACCATCAATAAAAAACATCATACCTATAAAAATAAAGGCTATCTCCCTATGGAGAACAACCGCCAAAATTGCCATAGCTGCACCTAGAACATAGGAACCTACATTTCCCATAAAAACCCTGGCAGGAAAAATATTAAAATACAAAAATGGAATTAACGCCCCAACGAAAGTAGCACAAAACCCCGCCAATGAGTTATATCCAAGAATTCTTGAAAGAACCCAAAAAGCAACAAAGGATATTAAAGAAAGTCCTCCCGCCAGGCCGTCCAACCCATCGGTAAAAGCAACAAAGTTTAATATAATTATAAAAAGGAAAAATATGAATATCGGATACCAAAAACCAACATGAACATTTCCTAAAAGAGGAAACCAAATGTAGTCCCATCCAAGTTTAAAATATGTCCAATAAGATACAAACCCCGCGATTAAACCCTGTATTATAAATTTATTGTAAGTTTGAATACCGCTTGAGTCAGAACTTCCGACGACGCGGGAAGCTTCTTTAAAAACTCCCCAAATTTTGCTAAATATCCCAAATTTTATGACTTTCTTCGGTTTTTTCCTAAAAATTTTTCCAAAATGATACTCAAAAAACCCCGGCAATCCCGATTTTCTGTATACTTTAGTGAAATCTTCAAACAGACCTAACAATCCTGCCAAGGCGGCAACAAAAAGCGGAAATAAAGTTTGTGTCCTTGAGCGATTAAAAATTAAAGTTATGACAGCAACGGATAAAACAAATACCAAACCGCCCATTGTCGGAGTTCCTTCCTTTCTCTTATGAGTTGAAGGACCGTCTTCTCTTATACTCTCTCCCATTTGAAATTTATACACAAAATCTATCCAAAAGGGATATAAAACAAGAGATAACAAACATGCCAAAAATAAAAGTAAAAGGTCTAACATTAACCCTACTGTTCCCATATTTTAGCCCCCAATGATATAAGTTTAGGAACAAAGTCCTCAAAATATTTACTTATAACTTCCATTCCAATTATCTCACTTTTTCCTTCCGCGCAAAGAGCCGCCAGAACTAAAACAGGACCGTAACTAAAATTTTCAATTGATAATCTTTCGGCCTTTAATTTCGAAGGGCCAATTATTCTAGCTACAGTAAACGGCTCTCCTTCTTTCTCCATATCATAGGAATCGTCACTTACTACGGGAACAAGACCGACTTCGGAAGGTTTTACCACATCTATTTTTGCACCCATCCTATTGAGATCTACACAATATCCAAACTTGTTAACGTAAACGGTGTCATGAACGATACTTTCCCCATTAGCTTGGGTTAATATTAAAACAGCAAGAGGTTGCCAATCCGTTATAAATCCGGGCGAAGGAGATGTTTCCAATTTTTGAGGAATTAAATCCTCTTCATGACGCCAAACTCTAAGTTCGTTTTCAGAAAACTCAAACCTCGCGCCTATTTTGTTAAGAAAATTAACAAATTGAAGAACTAAATCTCTCTTTACATTTTTTATAGTAATGTTTCCTTTAGTAATAACTGCAAGCGCCGCAAAAGTAGCTATCTCCAATTTATCAGAACAAACTTCAAAAGAAGTACTTTTAAAAATCCCCGTCCCTTTAATATTTATTTTTCCCGCTTCCGGTTTTTCAATACTTGATCCCATGAGATTTAAAAAATTGATAAGATCGTCAATCTCATAATCCTGGGAAGCATTTGAAATAATAGTCTCTCCGGACAAAAAAACTGAGGACAAAATTGCGTTATCCGTTGCTATGTGACTTAAAGTCTTAAAATTAATATTGGTACCTACGGCGGAGCCATCATTAGACAAGAAAATATAATTTTCATCTTCAGTAACATTGAAACCTAAAGTTTTCCAAGTGCTAATTAATCTGTTTATTGGTCTATTTATTCCATTGACAGGAATATATTTTGGAATCGAAGCTTTTCCAAATCTAAAAAGCAAAACACCTGCAAGCAAAGATGCGGTTCTATATTTTCTCCCCACTTCAAGAGGTATTTCATAAGTATTTATTTGAGAGCCATTTAAAGAAAGGGTATTACTTCCCACCCATTCTGCTTTCCCACCAACACTTTCGATTAATTCTATATCAGCTTCTACAGATTGAACCCTCGGGACATTATTAAGAATAACATCCTCATTTGAAAACATCGATGCTACGATAAGCTTAGTAGTTGAATTAACTGACCCCGAGATGGAAACGGTTCCCATCATAGGGGCGCCACCTTCTATGAAAATGGACATATTAGCTTAAAAATACTATCAGAAGCGAATTAATTACCAACAAAGAACCTAAAACAATAGTCATAATAAATATAACTTTCTCAACCCCTCTTAAAGATCTGTACATATTAAAGGAGTTTTTCAAACTGGAAGAAAGACCTGAAGATTTTGATTGAATCAAAACCAGTATGGTCAAAAGTAAACAAATTATTATTTGTAATGTTTTTGCAAAATTTAACATTCTACTTTTTACAACACAAACTTTCTAAAAATAAATAAACAGTACTTGTTACAAGAGCAGAAAAAACCATAGACCAAAATGCGTCAAGTTCTTTAGATGGTAGCACGTAGCCGAAAATATTCAAACTTCTTAAAGTAGCGGGGACAAAATCTATCTCGGGGATTGTGCTTTTCAAAGCATAGAAAACTATTGCGGTAGATAAAAAGGAAATAAGAAAAAATACACTTCCTTTAGTAGGAAGGGAAACGATGGATATAATTGGTTTTAGAAAGAAATAAAGTAAAGAAATTGCTAAAATTAATAGAAAGGCATTACTAACGCTGGAATAGGATAGAGATCCTACAACCAATACTGCTGCGCGAAGAGCTAAAGCTGAGTATAAAAAAGTTCTGATTATTAACTTCATTCTTTCTAAATTATAAACCAATACTGCTAAACTATAAATTTATTCTGTAAGAAGTTTTTCCCTTAGCAAATGGTGATAACTTTGCGCAAATCGATGCGACTCGTTTCTCAGATTTATTATCAATTTCATTCCAAAACTGTCTTTCTGAAAATTCTTTTCTACAAACTTGTCATTTTCAATGTAAACAATGGTTTCGTATTTTTTTGCAATTCCAATAATAGGAATATTCAAATTCAAATCTTTTGTTACACTTGTTCCCGCCGAAACCTGAGGCTTACCACCGTCTAATATTATAAGATCCGGAATTCCCCAGCTTTTAATTTTCCCTTCATCTGCTTCTCTTTTTAATCTTCTATACAAAACTTCATAAATCATAGAAAAATCATCAGGTTTTTGTTTGAGTTTTATTTTAAACTTTCTGTATTCTCCTTTTTCTATTTTCCCGTTGATTGCAACTACCATAGAACCGACGGCTTCTTTACCGGAAATATTAGAAATATCGTAGCATTCTATTCTGACAGGAATTTTTTTCAAAAGAGGAATCATGTTTCTCAAATCTTCAATTGATTTTTTTCCGATGTCATCAATCAGATATGGATTATTTATGTATTCCTCCGCTTCTCTAAAAGTTTTTTGCACGTAATAAAATTTCTCAAGTAAATCTCTTTTTTTAGCAGCTTCTTCAAATTTCTCTTCACGGGAATCTATTTCCATTTCTTTTTTTATTTTATCTATAAGTCTCGAAACCTTACCGGAAAGAAGTTTTTTTAAACCTAAAATATTTTTTTTATAACCAAGAATAAACTGGGAATCTAAATTAACGCAGGGGGCAGTGCATAAACCCATGTGGCCATAAAGACAGGGGGATCCTGTTTTTGCGTACTTTGAAAATTTACTATTACTACAATCACGAAAAGGAAATACTTTTCTTGATGTACTTAAAATATTTCTTGCTACAACATTGTTAGGATAAGGACCGAAAACTTCATCTTTATCCATAATTTCGGGTTTTCTAACGGCAATTACTTTAGGAATTCGGTAATTTTTTCCCGATACTTTTATGGACTCGTTTCTTATTACAACATAAATCTTTGATTTATCATCTTTTAAGACAATATTATATTTTGGTTTGTATTTTTTTATTAATTCCGCTTCCAATATTACCGCTTCAAAGTCTGAATCTACTTTTATAAATTCGAGGTCGTTAATCCTTTTAACGAGCTCTGATGTTTTGAAATCCTTAGGAATACCAACAGAAAAATATGATCTAACACGATTTCTAAGATTTTTTGCTTTTCCAACATAGATAACTTTTCCAAAACGATCCTTAAAAATATAAGAACCCGGAGATTGTGGGAGAGATTCCAATTTTACTTCCAAATTTGAGGTTTCCACGCACTTATTGTAGCATTTTAAGGATGGTAGATACTTTTAAAAATAAAAGAAACCACGTACTGAAACCGGGAGTATTATTGTTAACAATATTTTTCCTCTTCGGAAAATCTTTTTCTCAACCTGCTGAGGAAGAGCAGTTTTTAATTGATTATAATTTAGAATACAACATCTCCGAAAATGGAGAAACTAATGTAATACACAAAACAACTATCACAAATATTCAAAACGATGTGATACCGACCACTTATTCTTTTTCCGCAAAACAATTGGAGATATATGATGTGTCAGCCCAAACCAATGGAAAGGAAGTAAACCCCAAAGTAGAGAAAAAAGACGGGGAAACAATGATATCGGTAACTATAAAAGACTATACTATCGGAAAAGGAAGACAAAATACAATATCACTTAACTATAAAACGAAAAGCGTTGCCGTCAAATCAGGAGAAATATGGAATATATATATACCAAAAATACAAACTTTTGAAGGAATTTCCAGATATGATGTAAAAATATCAATTCCTAAATCTTTCGGAAATAAAGTCTATATCTCCCCTACACCCGAAATACAAAAAGATGAAGGGGAAAATTTTGTTTTCCTTTTCACAAAAAATAATTTTCAATCTACGGGGATAAGTGCGGCTTTTGGAGACCATCAATCAGTTAATTTTAAAATAAAATATCAAATAAAAAACGATTCTATACTTCCCGCAATCAAAAAAATTGCTTTTCCTTCAGATATAGAAAATTATCAAATCGTTAGCTATAAAAAAATAAGTCCTAACCCGAGCAAAATAAAAATTGATAAGGATGGAAACGTAATCGCATATTATTTTCTAAAACCAAAAGATAAATTAGAAATAGAATTGGTAGGTACAGCAAGATTATACGGGAGGCAAATAAATATTGATTCGGGAGGCAGTTTTAAAGATATACCAAATGATATTGTAAAAAAATATACAAGAGAACAAAAATATTGGGAGACAGAATCCAAGTATATTAAACAAATTTCCCAAGAACTAAAAAATGAAAATCTAAATGTAATTCAGAATGCAAAGAAAGTCTATGAATTTGTAATTCAAAATCTAAACTACGATTATGATGCTCAAAGCAAAGGTATGGTTGAAAGAAAGGGGGCTGAAAAAGCGCTGTTGCAAAAAGAAAATTATACCTGCATGGAGTTTACTGATTTGTTCATAACAATATCAAGAGCAATGGGCATACCCGCGCGAGAAGTAAATGGATACGCTTTTGCGTCCGAGGGAGAAAATAAACCTATTTCAATAAATCTAAATGGAGGCGACTACCTTCATTCCTGGGCTGAGTTTTACGACCCGAACTATGGGTGGATACAAATAGACCCGACATGGGGAAAAACCTCAGGAATGGATTATTTTACCAAAACGGATACCAGTCATTTATCTTTTGTTACAAAAGGTTTAAGCTCAGAGCATCCTTTTTCGGCCGGAACCTACAGATTTAACAACAATGAAAGATTAATTGAAACAGCATTGTCTCAAACCAGTTTTGATGAAGAATTTAAACCAAATGTAAAAATAAAAAAAGTTTTTAACCTAAACCCATTTCAAGCTATAAAAGGTTTTATGAGATTGAAAATAGAAAACATTGGAAATATCTCTATTTATGAAGTTGATGGAAAAACTCTACCTATCAAAAGTTCAATGTATGTATACGTGAAAAAAGATACAGATAAAATCGATGTTTCGGATTTGCGCGGAAATAAATTCTCCGTCTTTATTACAGAAAATTAACTGCGATAAAATCCAAAAATAAATTTTATGTAAATTAAAAACTATTTACATGGATGAGGCAGAAGAGAGATGCTTTAACACTTCAGCAGTATAGGATTTTTCACACTTTTTTAATTCTTCTACGGTACCTTCAAATAATATCTCACCGCCGGCGTCTCCCCCCTCAGGTCCTAAATCAATAACCCAATCGCAATTTCTTATTACATCAAGATTATGCTCAATCATTAAAACTGTATTTCCTTTCGCTGTAAGACGCTTACAAATAGCTATCAAATTTTCTAAATCAGCAAAGTGAAGCCCCGTGGTAGGTTCGTCCAAAATATATAACGTATTCCCCGTAGATCTCTTTGACAACTCCAACGCTAGTTTAACTCTCTGAGCTTCACCTCCCGATAATGTAGGAGCAGGTTGACCAAGTTTTATGTATCCCAAACCTACATCATAGAGAGTTTCTAATTTTTTTCTTATTTGGGGAATATTTTCAAAAAATTTTAATGACTCCTCAACCGTCATATTAAGCACATCGGCGATATTTTTTCCCTTATACTCTACTTCCAAAGCTTCGGAATTATATCTTTTTCCTTTACATACATCGCAGTTAACATATACATCAGGCATGAATTGCATCTCTATTTTTATTTGTCCTTCTCCATGACAAACCTCGCACCTACCTCCCTTAACGTTAAAACTAAATCTTCCGGGACCGTAGCCCCTTATTTTTGCTTCCTGAGTTTGCGAAAAAAGATATCTGATATGATCAAAAACCTTTGTATAAGTTGCAGGATTGGATTTTGGTGTTCTGCCTATTGGACTTTGATCTATAGCTATAACATTTGAAATATTTTCTACACCTTCAATACTCTCAAAAGGTTCCGGCCTCTCCTCTAGTTTTAAACCAAATTCCTGTCTTAAACCCGCATAAAGAGTATCCATTATTAAAGTAGATTTACCTGAACCTGAAACACCGGTTATACAAACAAATTTTCCCAGTGGAATTTTGAGATTTACTTTTTTCAAATTTCTTCCCGATGCTCCTTTTAAAACTAAAACTTTTTCCGGAGCTTTCTTCTTTTCCTTAATAGAGAAACTTTCTTCAGATGAATAATCTAAAGATCCCTTTTTTCTAAAACTCTCTCCGACTACTAATTCTCCTGAAAGATATTTTCCCGTTAGAGATTTTTTATCTTTTTTTATTTGCTCAGGCGTTCCTTCGGAAACCACTTCCCCGCCGTGTTCGCCTGCTCCGGGTCCAAAATCAAAAATATAATCACTTTTAAGCATAGTTTCCGCATCATGCTCAACAACCAAAACAGTATTTCCTAAATCCCTAAGCTGATGAAGAGTTTTAATTAATTTTCCCTGATCAATTTGATGAAGTCCTAACGAAGGTTCGTCTAAAACATACAACACTCCGCTTAATCCTGATCCTATTTGAGAAGCTAATCTAATTCTCTGCGCTTCTCCTCCCGAAAGTTCGGATGAACCACGCCCTAAAGTTAAATACCCCAAACCGACGTCCACCAAAAATCTTATTCTATAATTTATTTCTTTTAAGATTGTGGTGGCGATGCTGTTTTCCTTAGAACTAAGTTTATTTGGAAGAGAATCAAACCATTTTTGAACATCAATAATTGAAATGCTACATACTTCATTGATGTTTTTTCCATCAATAGTTACTGATAGCGACTCTTTTTTTAACCTGGCTCCTAAACACACAGGGCATTTCTCTTTTATCATATATTTTTCTATCTCCGATTTCACATAATCAGAATCGGTTTCTCTATATCTCCTAGTCAAATTGGGAATTATCCCCTCAAAACCGGCATCAAAACTTCTTTTTTGGCCTTCTTTACTTATATAAAAAACTTTAAATTTTTCTCCATTTGCTCCGTAAAAAAGAATCTTTCTTACATCCTCACTAAGTTCCTCTATTGGGGTATCGAGAGAAAATTTATATTTATCAGCAACAGCTTTAATAACTCTGGATGTCCAAGTTATATGTTCAAAAAGTCTTGTCCAAGGTAAAACTCCCCCCTCTGAAATTGATAATTTAGGATTAACAACCAGGTTCTCGTCAATTCTAAGTTTTGTGCCTATCCCATCACAAAAAGGACAAGCTCCTTGCGGAGCATTAAAAGAAAAAATCCGCGGTTCTATCTCCGCTAAAGAGATATTGCATACAGGACAAGCAAAATTTTCGGAGAAAAGATGGTCTTCAAATTCTTTTGGATCCTGAGAAAAATCAAACGATTTATCTCTGACTATAGTTAACAAAACATTCCCCGAGCTTAATCTTAGAGCAGTTTCTACAGATTGAAATATCTGACTTTCAATATCCTTTTTTTCTTCTTCTTTTTTTAATTTTTTTTCATTTAAAACATGCCGGGAAATTAAAGCGTCAATTGTATGTTTATTTGTTTTTATTAAATTAAAATCGTCTGATAAATCCCTGATGCTACCATCAATACGAGCCCTGACAATTCCTTGTTTTTTCAGATTTTCAAAAAGAGATGAAAATTCCCCTTTTCTATCTTTAACTACAGGAGAAAAAATTATAAATCTAACACCTTTATCGGTTTTAAAATCCGCTTCTTCGAAAATTATACTAAACATTTTCTCAACTATTTCCTGCGGAGACTGACGCGTTATTTCTCTTCCGCAATTTGGACAATGAGGATGCCCGACACGTGCGTACAAAAGTCTTAAAAAATCATAGATTTCTGTTATGGTTCCTACGGTTGAACGCGGATTTTTGCTCGTAGTTTTCTGGTCTATTGCAATAGCAGGAGATAATCCTTCAATTTTATCCACATCAGGTTTGTCCATCACGCCTAAAAACTGCCTTGCATATGCTGACAAACTCTCAACATATCTCCTTTGACCTTCGGCATATATTGTATCCATAGCCAAAGAAGATTTCCCCGAGCCGGAAACACCCGTAAAAACAACCATCTTATTTTTTGGAATGTCCAAATTTATATTTTTTAGGTTATGCTGTCTCGCACCCCTTACTAAAATGTGTGAAATAGAATCTTTCATGACGGAAACTATTGTACAGGATATATCAAGTATATGTCTACGGGTTTTGTTTGGGTATGAAGAAAAATAAAAAAGTATAAATAACAAATAAATAGCGGTAAAAAGAGGTTAAATATTCTTTTTCATTTCTCTAATTTTATCCCTCAGAACCGCAGCTTTTTCAAAATTTAAAACCTCAGCTTCGTATCTCATCAAACTTTCTAATTTTTTAATTTCCTTCTTAAGCTCCGGCGGAGGAAGTTGTTTATAATCCACGTCTTCCCACGCCTCCTTCTTCCCACTTATCTGCTCCTCAATTTCCTGATCAATTAGTTTCTCTCTTATAGGTTTTACAATTTGTTGCGGAGAAATACCGTGTTTTTTATTATATTCCAATTGAATATTCCTTCTCCTTTCAACCTCCAATATTGCTCTTTTCATACTTCCGGTCACATTATCGGCATACATCACCACTTCTCCCTGCACGTGTCTGGCGGCTCTCCCCATTGTTTGTATCAAAGAAGTTTCGGACCTCAAAAACCCTTCTTTATCCGCATCCAAAATAGCGACTAAACCCACTTCCGGAAGATCTAAACCTTCCCTTAACAAATTAATTCCAACTAAAACATCATACTCACCTTTTCTTAAATCATCTAAAATATCGGTTCTCTCCAAGGTATTTATGTCGGAATGCAAATAAGTTACTTTTATATCCCTGTCCGCCAGATATCCGGATAATTCTTCAGCCATTCTTTTTGTTAATGTAGTCACCAAAACCCTTTGCCCTTCAGATATTTTTTCTTCAATTCTTAAAATTAAATCATCTATCTGCCCTTTTATAGGCAGAATGGTTATTTCCGGGTCTGTTATTCCCGTCGGCCGCAAAAGAAGCTCAACAATATTTCCATTGGATTGTTTTATTTCCCATTCATCAGGAGTCGCGCTCACATAAATGCTTTTTCCTCTTCTTTCCATAAACTCATCAAAGTTTAATGGTCTGTTATCTAATGCTGAAGGAAGTCTAAAACCGTATTCTATTAATGTTTCTTTTCTAGACCTGTCCCCATTGAACATACCCCTAATCTGAGGAATCGTCATATGAGACTCATCAACTATAGTTATATAATCTTCCGGAAAATAATCCATCAAGGTATAAGGCGCATCTCCGGGATTTCTTCCGTCAAAATATCTGGAATAATTTTCAATTCCCTTGCAATATCCTATTTCTCTTATCATTTCCAAATCATACCTGGTCCTTTGTTCTAACCTATAAGCTTCCACTTGCTTTCCTTTTTTTCTCAGATCTATTAATCTGATTTCCAGATCATTTTCTATCTGCTTTAGAGCTTTTTCTCTCATTTCTTCTGAGGTAACATAATGTTTGGCAGGAAAAATAACTGCGTAATCTTCTCCGGCGCTTCTTTCTATCACATATTCATTTTCATTTACATCTTCTTCATTTAGATTACTTTGAAGTTCTTCCTGATAATTTCCTTTCGCTGTATATTTTCCGGTAAGAGGGTCAAAATAACTCATTCTAACCAGGACATCGTTAAATATTTCCAATCTCAACCCTTTATCCTGATAAGCAGGAAAAACATCTATAATTTCCCCCACAACTCTATAGGTCCCCCTTTTGAAATCATAATCCGAACGTTCATAATAAGTTTGCTCAAGTCTTTTTAAAAGATCATTTTTTCTTAATTTCATCCCGGTACGAAGTTCTATAGCAACTTTGCTGTATTCAACGGGAGATCCTAAGTTATAAATACAGGAAACAGAAGAAACTACTATTACATCCTTTCTGGTCATAAGAGAAGTAGTTGCGGAAAGTCTAAGCTTATCTATTTTTTCATTAATAGCGGAATCCTTTTCTATGTAAGTATCGGTGGAAGGAATATAACTTTCGGGCTGGTAATAATCATAATAACTAACAAAATACTCAACTGCGTTTTCAGGAAAAAAGTCTCTAAACTCCTGATAAAGCTGGGCTGCTAAAGTTTTGTTATGTGAAATTACTAAGGCAGGTTTGTTCAGATTTTTTATTACATTTGCCATAACAAAAGTCTTTCCGGACCCGGTAACGCCCAACAAAACCTGATCCTTAAGTTCGGATTTTATATTTTCGGTTAATTTTTCTATTGCCTGAGGCTGATCGCCCGTAGGATTGAATGTCGACACAAGTTTAAACACGTAAAAATAATATCACAAAAACTCTTGACATTTTCGTATAATTTTCGGTATTATAAAAACACGAAGAAAATACGTAAATTAAATTTACTAAAGGAGGTCAGATGAGTCCCGTAACACTTTATAAAAAACAAAAACAAATTTTGGATTTTATTTCTCAGTATATACAAACAAATGGATGCTCCCCTACTTTGCAGGAAATAGCCGATGCAATGAACTTATCCTCACTTGCTACAGTTCACGAACATTTGCAGGCACTGGAAAAAAAGGGAATCATAAAAAAATATGACGGGGCTGTAAGAGGAATAGAAATAATAGATAATTCAATAAACGCAAATCTAACAGCAGTAGAACTCCCTTTGATTGGATATATAGCTGCGGGAGAACCCATAGAAGCTATAGAAAATGATCTTGCCACAGTAATGGTCTCCCCGGACATGGTATCAAAATCAAAAAGATGCTTCGTTTTGCAGGTAAAGGGATCCTCAATGATTGATGAGGGAATTATGGATGGAGATTATGTTGTATTAAAACAGCAGGAAACTGCGGAAAACGGTCAGATAGTGGTGGCACTAATAGATAAAGATTTTGCTACCTTAAAAAAATTTTACAAAGAAAAAGACGGGAAAATAAGATTACAACCGGCAAATGACAACATGGATCCGATAATAGTTGATGCTAACCAGGTAAAAATTCAGGGTGTGGTAACCGGAATTGTAAGAAGATATAAAAATTAACTTTTAAACACTTCAAAATATATAAATCTCTTTTAATAATGTTGGAAAAGTTCTGTACTTTTTTTCTCAAACCATCAATACAAGTAAAATTGTTTTAATATTCTATCTAGTGTAGAATTTTAAATCGTTATGTCAAACCTTATAGAATCGATGTTAGCGCAACTGGAGGAATTAGCCCGGCATGTTCCTCTTGAGGTTTTTACTGTTGTTGGAACTTTTTTAGAGGAACTTATTGCACCTCTTCCTTCCCCATTTGTCTTGACAACAGCAGGAACAATAACCAAAGCTCAAGGAAAAGCATTAACTTATATAATTTTTATCTCAATTTTAGCTGCTATAAGCAAAACCTTCGGAGGTTGGATTCTTTATAAGATAACAGATAAAATTAAAGACATACTCACTTCAAAATTTGGAAAATTTATAGGAATAAATAGCGGAGATATAGAAAAAATAGGCAAATATTTCAACGGTACAAAAAGAGACGGGGTAATTTTGTTCGTTATGAGATCTCTTCCGGTAGTTCCGAGCTCTCCGATATCTATAACATCGGGCTTAATAAAAATAAATATGAAAACTTTCATTGTTAGTACATTTTTTGGCACAATAATAAGAAATCTTTGTTATTTATATTTAGGATATACCGGATTAGCAGCTTCCGAAGAAATTATAAGTGGTCTTAATAGATCAGAAACCATAGGAGAAATAATAATAATCATCTTAATAATAGTAGCTCTTTTGTGGGGATATAAACAAAGAAATAAATTTTTCTCAAGCGGGGAGAACGGCAATAACAATGGAAACAACAAGATAAAAGAAGCAAAAGATCTTTTAAACTACAAAAAAGTGGATGAAATGCCCAAAGAAGAATCGGATGAATTTTCCACTATTTATATATTCAGACACGGGCAGACTAAAGATAACGCTAACTTTATATTCAGCGGGGCAAGAGAATCCAAATTAACAAAAGAAGGAAAAAAACAGGCTGAAGTACTGGCAGAAAAGTTAAAAAATATAAAATTTGATAGATTAATATCCTCACCGCAGGTAAGAGCAGTAGAAACCATGAAAATAGTTGTATCAAAAAATAAATTTTCTAAGGATTTGCCCATCGAAATTGATAATAGATTAAGAGAGAGGTCGTATGGGGATTTAACCGGAAAAAGTAAAATGGATATTCAACTGAAAGATCCTGAAAAATTAATGAAAATTAGAAGAAGTTATGATTATATTCCACCAAACGGAGAGAGTATAGAAATGGTGTGCAAAAGAGTTGCCGATTTCTGCGATGAACTAGTCTCCGAACTAAAAGGAAAAAATATAAAAGTAGCAATATCCTGTCATGGCAACTCTATAAGAGGTTTTAGAAAATATTTTGAAAAGTTAGATGATGAGACAACCGCAAAATTAGAAACTCCGTTGGGACAGGATTACGCAGCTTACGTAATTAAAAACTGATGATTAAAATCTCTTAGTTTAAAAAGATTGTATTATTCTCACAAACACTAAATATCAATTCAACTTTATCTCAATTAAAACCCGTAAAAAATCTCCAAAAGTCTATTGTATTTAGCTACGCGCTCTCCTCTGGCAGGGGCTCCGGATTTAATAAACTCTGCATCCACCGCAACCGCAAGATCGGATATAAAAGAATCGGGATTG
>Ga0208695_1000985_pt1 | contig 25798 bp, 26 predicted proteins | sample AD_UKC111_MetaG_FD_184449 | JGI IMG/M metagenome (GOLD analysis project Ga0208695, IMG submission 184449) | Active sludge microbial communities of municipal wastewater-treating anaerobic digesters from Hong Kong - AD_UKC111_MetaG (SPAdes)... | ecosystem: Engineered > Bioreactor > Anaerobic >...
GGCCGGAAGCCGTCTTTGTCCAACATACGTCACCCAAACACTTCTATTTGCAGTGATTGTCACACAAGGTTGCCACTCGCGCTTACTCCCGCAAAACCGTGGCGTCCTTGACGCGGAACAACTTGACCGGCACAAAACGACTCTCGCAGGATCGCAAGCAGCTTTTAGCCAGAAGTCTCGCTGCATTTGGGGTTTGAAGGCGAAAATTAGAAAAGTTGACTTTGGCAATTTCCGCCCGTTATCCCTTATTCATAAAGCGTTTATTACAAAAAGTTGATGCATAGTGCGCGCCATGCAAAAGGATCGCAACCCGTCTACGGGCGGCGCCCTTTCGTGCCGGCGAGTCCCTGCAGGCGGACACGCCGGAACACGCAGTGACGGCAGGGATGCATCGTGTTGAAATTGTGCCGCCCTCAATTTCCCAAAATCCCTGCGCCACCGAGGCAGGCGCCTCTTCCCTGCTTCGCTTGACCTCCGATTGAGACATGCTGTTGTCGCGCCCCACCCGTTCCGCCCCGTGCCATCCCCTTCCGACCGCCGCCTGCGGCGCCCGCCGCAACAACGCCAGCCGATGCTGGTCGGCGGTGACACTGCTCGCCACCGTGTTCGCCGCAACCACGGCGTCCGCCGCGCCGCCCACCATTGGTGACGCGACGGCCTCATCGGCTGACTTCACCGTCGCTGCCGTCAGACCGCCGGACTCATACACGCCGTTGATGGGGTCGTTTCTCATGTTCGGTGCAGACGCGCTGGACTGGACCTCCTACTCGTTCTGGAGATCGCTTGCGGGCAGCGCCCCGCGCGATCAGGCGCTGCAGAACATGTACGCTGGATACTCCACGGTGGCCGGGTTCCCGCCGTTCCTGCTCAACGAAGAAATCATCGCGAAGTTCTGGGTCAATCTCTTTGGCACGGCACCAGACAGTGCACAAAGCCTCTTCTGGACATCAAGACTCAACACCTACGATGTGACGAGCCCGGCCACCAGCAAGGGACGGGTGATGGCCGATCTGATCGATTTCACAATGACGGACACCGCTGCGGCTCTAATGCGAGTGCGTAACCGCCTGAGTGCGGCGCAAATGATCAAGTACGAAACCGATACCGCGACCGAACAGGGCAGCACCACCGACCGCAACGTGGTGCTGAATGCCTCGCGCGCCAGGTTGCAGCCGATCACTGATGCACTCTCGACGCGGGACGCTGCCGTTGCCACCCTGCCACGGTTGCGCTGGGTGATCGAGCAAAACGGCATCGCGCCCAAAGCGACCTACGATGCCGCAAGCGGTGAACTGGTCGTCAATGGCACCGAAATGCTGGCGCTCACTGGTGCCAACAACGACATTGATCCGACCAAACTCACTCTCTATGGCGACGGCACCGCCTACCCCCTCACCTCCAGTGGTGTCGAGATCACCAGCGCGACACAGTTTCGCATCACACTCAATCAGGCGGACCGTCAGGGCTTGCTGACACGGCTCAACCGCGACGGCACTTCGTCAAAAGGTAACGTGAGTTATCTGCTGGCCGCCACGCCCGGCTGGAACACCGCGTATGGTGCCGCACAACCGCAAGCGGCACTCACCGGAACCCGGATCAGCGTGAGTAACGTGGCGCTCCTGAACGTGGACAAGAGTGACGCCACCGCTTACGACGCCGAGACTGACGGCGTGCTGCTCCTGCGTTATCTGCTCGGCCAGCGTGGCGCCGCGCTGATCGCGAGCGCACGCGGCACCGGCACCACGCTGCGCGATGCAACCGCGATTGAGACGTATCTGGCCGGGGCGTTGCCGGTGTTTGACGTGGACGGCGACGGGCAGACGCTGCCGCACACCGATGGCCTGATGATCCTGCGCCGACTGTTGAATCCGGGCGCTGCCACGACCGACGTTGCCGCGATGGCAGCCATCACCGCCGGCGCCAAACGTGGCAGCCGTAGCGATGTAGAAATCGTCAATCTCATTGATGCATTGAAGCCCTAGCAGCCACTCCCTCGCAACAAACGACTTTTTCGTGAAAAGCCCATTAAATAAGGGCTCAAGGCATCAAGTGGCCACCTGTCGACTTTCGCATTTTTGCTCACAAAGCCCATATCAAATGGTCATTCCAGAGAAAAGCTGATGGACTTTCCGCAGGCAACAAGGACAACTGCGAGCCCGTCGCTAACATGCCGGTATGCCCACACACGATGACAAAATTCACCTCGATCGACGTCACCGCCCGGCGCTGAGCCAGAGTGCCCGCCCGGCCACCTTTGAAGTCGCCACCCGCGATGAACACGGCAATGCCGGCACTGCCGCCATTGCTGGCGAGCATCCGTTGACGGTTTACGTCGACAATCGCGAGATCCTGACACTGATGACGCTCGGCGCGGCACCGGAAGCGCTGGTCATCGGCTATCTGTGCAACCAGCGGCTGGTGGACTCGATTGAAGACCTCGTTGCGGTACAGGTGGACTGGGAAGTCAACGCCGCCTCGGTCTACACCCGCAACGGTCTCGTCAATCTCGAAGAAAAGATGGCGCACCGGACCAAAACTACCGGTTGCGGCAGCGGCACGGTGTTTGGTGACCTGATGGCGGACATCGACGCGATCCACCTGCCCGCTGCCGACGAAAGTGTTCAGCTGACGCAAAGCACCCTTTACGCGCTCGCCGAGCTGGTGCGCAAGCACGAAACCATCTACAAGCAGGCAGGCGCCGTGCACGGCTGTGCGCTGTTCAACACAAGGCCTGAACTTCTCTACTTCGTCGAGGATGTCGGCCGCCACAACGCCGTGGATGCGATCGCCGGGATGATGTGGCTTGACGGTGTGGACGGCAGCGACAAGATCTTCTACACCACCGGTCGATTGACCAGTGAAATGGTGATCAAGGCCGCGCAAATGGGTGTGCCGTTCCTCGTATCGCGCTCCGGGCTCACTCAGATGGGTTACGAAATAGCGAAGCAGGTGGGCATGACGATGATCGGCCGTGCGGTGAACAAGCATTTCCTGCTGTTCAACGATCCCGGTCGCTTTGTTTTCGATGCCTCTGCATCGAAGGACGAATGACGAATGACCAGTGACGACAATGCACCATCGAATGCAGCGAACGAGGCGTTCAACCCGTCACTCGTCACTCGTCCTTCGTCATCGCGCTTGGCGCGCGTTACCGGCCTCGTACTCGCCGGCGGCATGGGTCGCCGCATGGATTCACGCGACAAAGGGCTGGTGCCGTTTCGCAGCAAGCCCATGGTGGCGCATGTCATCGAACGCCTCGCGCCGCAGGTCGGATCGGTGTTGATCAACGCCAATCGCAACGGTGAGCAATACGAAGCGTTTGGCTATCCAGTCATCAGCGATGAAGTTGGCGGCTTTGCCGGCCCGCTCGCCGGCCTGCATGCCGGCATGCGAGCGTGTACGACAGAGCTGATCGTCACCGCGCCGTGCGATTCACCGTTCCTGCCGCTCGACCTTGTCGCCCGCCTGCATGCTGCGATGGAGAGCGAAATCGCCGACCTCGCCGTCGTCCGCACCGGCGGCTTCGCGCAGCCCGTGTTCGCACTCTACAGCGTCGCGCTGCTGCCCAGTCTGACTGCCTTTCTGGAGAGCGGCGGCCGCAAGATTGACACCTGGTACAGCGCTCATCGGGTGGCGGAGGTCGAGTTCGACGACGAGGCTGCCTTCGCCAACATCAACACCATCGACGAGCTGCAATCGCTGGAGCGCGACTGAGCAACACTGGCGCCCTGACGACTGCGCCCAGTTGCCTGTTGCCTGTCGCGCCCTGGTACGCGGCTGCCATTGCGCTATGAATGCCGTGTGGCCCGCAAGAAACTCACCTACATCCTGCGACCGACGCTGCCGCGGCGCGCGATCGTGTGGTTCCCGCAATTCACCAACCAGAAGTCAATCGACCGCTTCCGCGGCCTGCACGACCCGCAAGCGCAGGCACTGCCGCCGCATCTGACCCTGGTATTTCCGTTTCACTCACGGTTGACGCTGGACCAGATTGCGGCGCACGCGCAGAAGGTGCTGCGCGCCTGGCCCTGCTTTCCGGTGGTGATGCACGGATTCTGGTCCGCGCAAAACGAGTTCATCGGCATCGGCACCCAGGTGGGCACCGACGCGCTCGTTGAAATGCATGACCGCCTGTATCGCGGGCCGCTGGAGGAGTTCCTGCGTCCCGAGTTCGACTACACGCCGCACATCACGCTGGCGCAGGCAACGGAGACCGACCGCTATGAGGCGCTGTGCACTGCCGCTGCAGTGGTCACGCGCGAATCGTTCCGCGATGTGCTGCGCACCGTCACCATCATCCGCGACAACGGCGACAATGACTGGGTACGCGAACGCGACCTGCACCTGATGTGGTGAGGCCCCGGCGCTACACCATCACGCTGACTTGCTCACCAGCTCAAAGTGTTCCACCACCGGCGGCTGCGCGAAGAACGGTCCGACGATGGCACGCCACTCGGGGAACAGCGGCCCCTGACGAAAGTCCACGGTGTGCGCTTCCAGTGTTTCCCAGTAGATGAACAGCAGATAGCGCTCGGGCGATTCGACGCCCCGATTCACCTTGTAACCGCGAAAACCGCCAGCGCGCGCGATCACGGTCTCCACACCACGCTTGATCGCAGCATCGAATTCGGCCTGTTTGCCCGCTGCAATGCGAATGTCGGCCACTTCAAGGATCATCTTCCACCTCCGTCGGGGTCAAATACAAGAATGCCCGCCATGTTACGGAAACCTGCCACCGGTTTGTCGAGGGTGCTCCGAAACCCGTGCCCGCATTGCCTATACTCTGGCCCGCCATGAGTTCCGCCCTTGTCATGCTCAATCCCTTCGCCGGCGGTGGCCGTGCCGCGAAGCTGGAAGAAGCCATCCGTACCCGCATCCGCACCGATCATCCGGGGGCGCGCTTCGTGGTCGCAGGCACCATCCCGGAAGCACATGCGCTCATTGAGGACACACCGCCCGACGCCCGCATTGTGCTGATTGGCGGCGATGGCACCATCAACCGCATGCTGCCGCCGCTGGTGCGCACCACGCGCGAACTCGGTATCGTCCCGCTCGGCAGCGGCAATGACGTCGCCCGCGCACTGAACCTGTTCACCCTCGCGTGGCCCGAGGCGCTGGCACATGCGCTCACAGCACCCGCCACCACGATCGACGCCGGTGTCGTGACCTTCGGCGAACGCGAAGTGCCCTTCCTCGCCTGCTGCACCTGCGGTTTCGATTCGGCTGTTGCGCTGCGCGCGCTCAACGGCCCACGCTGGCTGCGCGGGCTGCCGCGCTACCTGCTGGCAACGCTGAAGGAGCTGCTGTTCCTGCGCCACTGGAACCTCACCGTGCACTGCGAGGGCAAGCCACTGCGAGCCGGTACCGCCCTGTTCGCGTCGGCATTGAACACACCGAGCTTTGGCAGCGGCATCCCGGCGGTGCCTCATGCCCGCATCGACGATGGCAAGCTCGATCTGCTGGTCGCGGGCCGCTTCAGTCGCGCCAGTGCGATGGTGATGTTGCCGCGTTTGCTGATGGGGACACACCTGAGCGACGCCCGGCTGCACACCAACGCCTTTACCGGCATCGAAATTCACGCCAGCCCCGACGTGCCCATCGCGGTCGACGGCGAATACCTGGGCGAAGCGCCACATTTGATGATCGACGTCCTGCCCGCCTCGCTGCGGGTGGTCGCGAGATCGCCATCAGCTCCGACGTCGGAGTCCGTCACGGCTGCCTAGTCAGTTGATCGCAGCACTTCGGAGCCACGTCGTCGCCTGCGGCATAAACTTCCTGTTTTAGCCATTCCACCGCTTCACCTCATGGCCGCCACAATCCGCGAACTGTCCTGCGCCGACGACTACGATCCCAACTCGATGCCGGTCGACAAGGCAAGGGCGTTCATCAGCAAGTTTCTGGCCCCGATCACGGTCACCGAGCGGCTCCACATCCGCGCCGCACTGGGGCGCGTGGTTGCCAAAGACATCATCTCGCCGATCGACGTGCCGGGACACGACAACTCGGCCATGGACGGCTGGGCGTATCGGCATGCAGACATCAGCGCGGGCGAAGGCACGACGACCATGCAGCGCGTCGGCACCAGCTATGCCGGCAAGCCCTACCTCGGCCCCGTCGGAGGTGGCGAATGCGTGCGCATCTTCACCGGCGCCGTGATGCCTGCCGATTGCGACACTGTGGCGATGCAGGAACGTGTCACGGTGGACGATGCCGGCGTGCACCTGCCAAACGACTTGAAGGCAGGGCAGAACCGCCGTTTTCGCGGCGAGGACCTGAAGACTGGCGCCGTCGCGCTGCCGAAAGGCACGCTGATCGGCCCGGCCGCCGTGGGCCTGCTCGCGAGCCTCGGTGTGGCCGAGGTCGACGTCTACCGCAAGCTGCGCGTGGCCTTCTTTTCCACCGGCGACGAGCTCAAGACCATCGGCACGCCGCTCGGGCCGGGTGAAATTTACGACAGCAACCGCTACACGATCTACGGCCTGCTGGAGCGTGCTGGCTGTCAGCCGATTGATCTCGGCAATTTTGTTGACGACCCTGACGCGATCCGCAACGCATTCACGGCCGCCTCAACGCAGGCGGACGTGATCATCACCAGCGGCGGCGTCAGCGTCGGCGAGGCGGATTTCATCAAGCAGATGCTCAACGAGATGGGCGAAGTGCTGTTCTGGAAAATCGCAATGAAGCCTGGCCGGCCAATGGCGGTCGGCAAAGTGGGTGATGCCTACTTCTTCGGCCTTCCAGGCAATCCGGTCGCTGTCACCGTCACTTTCTACCAGTTCGTCCGTGCCGCTATCGCCACGCTGCAGGGCCGCACCGACTACGCGCTGCCACCCACAGCCAAAGCGACCTTGACCAACAAAGTCAAAAAGTTGCCGGGACGCACCGAGTTCCAGCGTGGCGTGCTCACGATGGGCAGCAGTGGCTACGAAGTCCGCACCACTGGCGATCAGGGCTCCGGGATCCTCTCCTCCATGGTGCAGGCCAACTGCTTCGTAGTACTCAGCACCGAGACCGGCAACGTGGAGCCGGGAAGCATGGTGGATGTGCAGATGTTTGAAGGCGTGATGTAGCGCGCCGCAATGATCTCGAACCAGTTCGTTTCGCGCATCGCGCTGAAGACTGAACTTATCGAGTCGTTCGACAGCTTTCCGCTGTCGCTGCCGGTGGTCCGCAATCTGGACTACATCGAGCTGCATCGAAAGATCACATTCTTTGTCGGCGAGAACGGCTCTGGCAAATCGACATTGCTCGAAGCACTGGCAATATCTTTGGGCTTCAACGCAGAAGGCGGCAGCCGCAATTTCAACTTCGCGACGCGTGCTTCTCATTCGGAACTACACCAGTTCTTTCGTGTATCGAAGGGCATCAAGCGCCCGCGAACAGGCTACTTTTTGCGTGCGGAAAGCTTTTTCAACGTAGCGACGGAAGTTGAAGCGTTGAACGTTGGGGCAGCCTACGGTGAACGTTCCCTGCATGAGCAATCGCACGGCGAATCCTTCATGGCACTGCTCAACAACCGCTTCGGCGAGCAGGGGCTGTACATCCTCGATGAGCCTGAAGCCGCTCTGTCGCCGCAGCGTCAACTGACTGCCCTGTCGCGTATTCACGATCTGGTGCTTGAACGGTCGCAGTTCATCATCGCGACCCACTCACCAATTCTCATGGCCTACCCCAACGCCTGGGTCTACGCGTGTACGCCGGAGGGGTTACAACGCGTGAACTACGAGGACACCGAGCATTTCCGCGTCACCCGGGACTTTGTGCTGAACCCGCAGGCAACACTCAAGACGCTGCTTAACCGTGTTACCCGCTGAGCAATTAGCGGCTTCGGCTAGCCCTAACGCGGGAGAGCATTCTGATGGGACTACGTCAGCGAACGACGCCCCACTGCGGGTGGCCGTCGCCCAGCGGGAGATGCACTGGGGTATTGACGAAAATGTACGCTCGGCAGTGAGTGCACTTGCCCACGCCGCTCATCATCGTGCCGATGTGTGCGTCTTTCCAGAGCTTAGCGTTACCGGCTTTCACCGTGAAATTCGTACGCTTTCCGACCCTGGGTCGCTCGACAGTGCTTTCACCACCTTAACCAACGCGTGCCGAAGTGCCGCAGTGGCCGCATTTGTTGGCATCCCCACGTTATGTAACAACCGCTGGTTCAACAGCTACGTTTGCATCGCGGCCGATGGCAGTCGTCTCGGCCACATAGAAAAGAACGGCTTGACACCTGCAGAAGCCACTCTCTTTGAAAGCGGCAGCGAACGACCCGTGATACCGCTACTTGGTTCACGCATATCAGCGGTGCTGTGCCGCGAGATCGAAGACACCGAGCTCATTGCCACCCAACTTGCAGGTGAATCGGTCGACCTGATTTTCTGGCCTGGCATCATGCGACTCGATCCGCAAGATACAACGCACAAAGAGCCCTACATCGACAACGCTCGCCGTCTTGCAGTTCGCCTCAATGCCTGCGTCGTGCAAGCGAACTGGCCCAATTCGCTGAACTACCCGGCTGAAGGCGCTGAACAAGGTCAGAGTATCGTGATTGCACCGACAGGGCAGACACTCCTGCGACTGCCAAAGGCGGAGTCGGGCATCGGCATCTTCTCGCTTGGCTCAATTCAGTACGACTGGTATCCCGACAATTGACGTTGCCGTATTGCGCGCCATGCATCAGTTGCCTTGACTCCATACTCGATACCGGGAAGGGTTCGATGTTGGGCAGGCGGGCATACGCTTCGGCCTTGCCGCAGAGCCTGCCCCGGACTCGATCCCGGGGGAGAACGGCTCGTGTGTCAAGAATTTCGGAATTCTCAATGGCTGGCTGCGTGCATAGCGAACACCGGGTTGCCCACGCGTGCGCCTGCGGGAGCAGCCACCGCCATCTCGCGCGCTAGCATTGGCGCGTAGCAACCCCTCGCGTCAAACAATGCCCGCCCTCTCCCCATCCGCGCAGAAAGTACAAGACTGGCTCGCCGCCAACGGCAGTGCCGCGCAAGTCATTGAGCTCGAACACCCCGGCCGCACTGCCGCCGAAGCCGCTGCGCTGCTCAAATGCGACGTTGCGCAGATCGCCAAAAGCATCATCTTCCGTAACGCGGCGGACGGCACATCGGTGCTGGTGATCACCAGCGGCGCCAACCGCGTCGATGAAAAGAAGGTGACGGCGCTGACCGGCATCACCCTCACCAAAGCCGACGCCAACTTCGTCCGCGAACAAACCGGCTACGCCATCGGCGGCGTACCGCCCGTCGCCCACGCCAAGCCCGGCACCATCGTCATGGACGAAGACCTGTTCCGCTTCGCCACCGTCTACCCCGCAGGCGGAACGCCGCATGCCATGTTTGAGATTGCTACAGAGGAGTTGGGGCGGCTTAGTGGGGCGCAGGTTGCCTCGGTGCGAGCATAAGTGTCTGCATTTAGGTGCTATTTGATTCTTGCGTTGCTTTTTATGAACTCGCAAAATGCGATTTCCAATATGCCAAGATTCAAACGATGGAAGATCGCATAGCTAAATTGAAGACTGTTCAAGAGTGCGAGACACTCGCGAAGAATGCTGTTGAGCGAGGTCGCGCGGACATCGCACTCGCCGCGAAGAAGCGGGCTATCGACATCCGGGCAGAAAGCCGTAAGGCCGCCACCCAAGTCGAACGCGAATGTATTCGAGCGATATTTGCGTACGAAGAGGTGTTGAGCGCAAAAGCCGGTCGTCGGCAACCAGCATCCAGGACTTGGCCAATGATAGAACGCTATGGAGTCATCGAAGCCGTGGAACGTGTCGTGAAACGGAAGGAAGACGCGCTTGGTTACACCGCATTGGTAGAGATGGGACTCTCTGAATACGCGTTTGAAGCCGTAATCCTACGACATCCCTCGGCATTTTCTGATGCGGCAATTCAGCGCTCCAAGCAGCGGCTGAGCCTTCTATAGCTGTAGTTCAGCCCGTAGGCTGGGTTGAAAACCCAGCGCTCACCTCGGCCAAGGAATTCGCTGGGTCACGACCCAGCCTACAAGTTGGATGCCTACTTTAATGTCGCCAAATACTCCGCCAGATCAAGTCGGTCTTTCGCGTCTTCCATTGAATAGCCCATGCGTTGCCCCGGAATCAGGGCTTCGGGATTGGTGAGCCATTGCTGCAATCGTGCGACGTCCCACACGATCTTACTGGCTTTGAGAGCGGGCGAGTAGTCGTAGTCCTTCGCGCTGCCGGCCTTGCGGCCAACGACGCCGCGGTGTTTCGGGCCAACACGATTTTCTTCAACACTGTGACAGCCGATGCAGCGATTTTGGTAGAGCGTCTTGCCGCGCACGGCATCTGCGGACACGCTGGTGCTGAGTGATGCGCTGAGCACCACGAACGGCAACACGAGGATTAACGAGAGCTTCGTTGGCATGGCGTTGACTTTCTGTGGCGAGAATAAAAAAGGACGACCGGGAAGAGCGGTCGTCCAGCGGGGAGAGGCGTCGAGCAATTGATCCGTTCCGACTGCGCTGCGGTGCACCGCTCATGGTTCGACAAGCTCACCACGAACGGAGGTGAGTGGTGAGCGCAGCCTTTAGTCCTGAGCGAAGTCGAAGGGTCACCGCGAATGGAAGTGCTAGTTGAGGCTACTGAGTTACGCGCCGAACGAAAGCGCCATCGCTGGCAACGGGCGCCCCAGCGCGTTGGCGAGGATGGACCAGTGCATCGTCTCGTCGGCGGCGAGGCGGGCAGCGACTTTGGCGAGCGCGGTGTCCTTGAACGACGGAATCACGCCGAGGTAGGCGTTGGTGGCGCCGAGTTCGAGGCGGGCGGCGAGGTCGAGCACGTCGGCCTGATTTTTCAGCGATGCGGCATTGAGTGCCTTGGCGTAGTCATCGAGCTTTTTCTCTTCGACCGGTTTGCCACCGAGCTTCTGGATGGTGGCGATCAGCGCGTCGCGATGCGCCTTGTGGTGCGACTGGAAAGACACCGCAATGTCGAGCACCGGCTTCTGCAGCAAGCCACTACTGGCACCGAGCTGGTAGGCGTTGATCGCTTCGTGCTCCAGCCCGAGCGCAACGTTCAAGATGCCGACGTCGGCGGCGGTGGTGCCCGCCATGCCTTGTCCGGCTTGCGCCAGCGCACTGTTGCCAGCAAGCAGCGCCACGGTGCCTGCGGAAAGCGTTGCGGTGGTAGCCAGAAAGCGGCGGCGTGACGAAACACGTGACGACGCCTCGCCATTGACGATAGTGTTCATGTTGCACTCCTTGTGCGTGGGGAAAGTTGGTTGACGCCGTGCCTTACGCATGCTGTTGGCATCTGGTTTTGTGATGCATGCAAGCCTCCCCTGCAACGCAGGGGAGGTGTCGCAGAGCGACGGAGGGGTTGTTCGCTCCCACACACCAGCCGCTCCACGCCACCTACCCCTCTGTCGGCTGCGCCGACATCTCCCCTGCGTTGCAGGGGCGACTGACAATCACTGTTTCGCTATCATTTTGTGTATGACTACATTTGCCATCACCACCGCCAACCGCGATGACGTTCGCGACATCGAAGCGCTCGTGCGCGAGCTTGCCGTTTACGAAAAACTCGAACACCTGATGGTCAGCACGCCGGCTGACTTCGAGCGCGAACTGTTCGGACCGAATGCGGTGATTGAATGCATCATGGCGAAGGAGAATGGTCGTGCAGTGGGTTTCGCGCTGTACTTCCACAACTTCTCCACCTTCCTGGGCCGTCGCGGGCTGTACCTCGAAGACCTGTTCGTCAAACCAGAATGTCGCGGCAAAGGTTACGGCAAGGCATTGCTGGTGCGACTCGCGCAGATCGCGGTGGAGCGCAACTGCGGGCGCTTCGAGTGGAGCGTGCTGGACTGGAACCAGCCTTCGATCGATTTCTACGAAGCGATGGGCGCGAAGATCCTGCCCGACTGGCGCATTGTGCGCACCACCGGTGATTCACTGGCGGCGTTGGCGGCGAAGTAAGCCGCAAATGAAGGGACAACAGCGATGACGATGCACATCGTCCGACCAACACTTGACCGCCTGCCTGCCTACGTCGCGGCGCTGCGCCAGGGTTACTCGCCCGACAACGTGCGCGGTGCTGTCGCGGCGCAGGAGATTCTCGCCCGCATCGACGCCGATGCAGTGCGGTTCATCGACAGCATGGAAGACCGCGAGGCGAAAGGCCCGCTGGTGACCTTGCCGGACGGCAGTCAGGTCAAACGCATTCCGGGCTTCAACCGGTGGATGTGGGACGATGATCCGGAGGCGCCGTTCTGCGGCAGTATCAGCGTGCGCTGGCAGCCCGGCACTGCGGCGCTACCGCCGCACGTACTGGGCCATGTTGGCTACTCGGTGGTGCCGTGGAAGCGCCGGCGCGGGTACGCCACGCACGCGCTGGAACAGATGCTGCTGGAAATTCGCGAGCTCGGTTTGCCGCATATCGACATCACCACCGACCCCGACAATTTGCCGTCGCAGCGTGTGATCCTCGCCAACGGGGGCGTGTTCGTAGAAGCCTTCACCAAGCCGGCGGCGTTCGGCAACCATGCCGGGTTTCTGTATCGGATCGCGCTCGCCTGAGCACGAGAAATCTCAGCGACTGAAGTAGTCACGCGCCGACAACGTGTACTGCGTGCAGCTGATGGCGATCTCGGCCGGTGCGCCCATCGGCAGTGTCACTTTCGCCGGAATGTGGCCAAACGGGAACCCCGTCAACACCGGGCACGGCGCAATTTCGCGCAGGGTTTCGATGGCCTCGACCAGGCTGTACGGGTAGCGCACGCCGGCGGCCGGCTCGCAATCGGCAAAGGCGCCAAGGATGATCGCGCGCTGGCGGTCGAGAATGCCTGCGTGCTTGAGCTGCCAGAACATCCGCTCAACGCGATAGGGCGCCTCGCCAATATCTTCCAGCAGCAGGATGCCGTCGTCGATCTGCGGCATGAAGGGCGTGCCGACCAAGTGAGTGATCATCGCCAGATTGGTGCCCCACAGCGTGCCGCGCACGGCGCCATTGCCGTGATCGACGTCGCTGGTTGCGGTCGGGTAGACGTAGCGATCCGACGACAGCAGCGCGACGAAGTGACGTTCGGCAAAGTTCCTCGCGTCCTCGTTCTCGGTCTGCGCAAACTCGCCGGCAGTCACCGGCCCGGCGAAGGTGACATAGTTCGCACGCGCCAGCGCAGCGAGCGAAAAGGCGGTGACGTCGCTGTAGCCGCAAAACACTTTTCGGGATGCAGCGACGTCGCTCCAGTCGATGCGATCCAGCAGACGCGAAAGTCCATAGCCGCCACGCGCAAACAGCACCACGTCGGCCTCGCTCGCCAGCGCCCGATGCAGCGACGTCAACCGTTGGCCATCGTCGCCCGCGAAATAGCGCCACTGTGCGGTGGCGTCAATTTCATCGTCAATGTGGGTGCCGAGCAGCGCGAGCCGCTCGCGGCCACGGCGCAGGCGCTCTGCATCGACGCTGCCGGAGAGCGCGATGGTGGCGAAGGCAAAGGGAATGGCGGGGCGTGACGGGCAGATCGACAAGGAATTCTCTTAGTCGGTGACGACAACGATACGACAAGCGTATCAGCGTGGTTGTTTTGTGACGCAAATCACCAAGCCAGCGGGCGCGCTGTGGGATATTAGGACGACGGCGGATTCAATGCACCTGCCGCCTGTCTCCGATTGGTACTCCAGCCACAAGGCTCGCTGACGCATGCACAAGAAGCCACTCCCCGCAACCCGCACGGGAATCCGTCTCCGCCAACTGGCGATGCTGTGTTCGTTGCCGCTGCTTGGCGTGCTCCACGCGACGAGTGTGGGCGCGCAAGCGCAACAGCCGCCCATCTTCATCGGGCAAAGTATCGCCACCTCGGGTAGTCTGGCCGAGCACGGTCGCGGCATCGTGCTTGGCGTGCTGGCGCACATCGAGGAATTCAACCGCGCCGGCGGTGTCGGCGGTCGTCACATCGAGCTGCGCACGCTGGATGATGCCGGCGACGGCGCCAAAGCTACTGCCAATAGCCGCTCGCTGGCCGCCATGCCGGATGTGCTGGCGCTCTTCTCCGGTGCCGAGGGCGGGCCCTGCGTTGCTGGCCTGCAGGTGGCCACTGAGCTGAAGATCCCGCAGGTTGGCTGCGCGGCCGGCTCCCCCGATCTGCGCGAGCCCTTCAACCGCTACAGCTTTCCGATCCGCGCGGCACACTACAACGAGTTCGAGCGCCTGATTGCCAGTGCGTTGCAGCTCGGCGAGAAGCGTATTGGTTTTCTTTACTCGCCCAACCCCAATGGCGAAAAGCACCTGGCCAACGTACGCAAGCTGCTCGCGGCCAAAGGCGAGACACTGGCGCTGGCACTTCCGCTTGATGCCAAAGCAACACCCGAAGAACTGGCGAAGAAAATTTTTGACGCGAAGATCGATGTTGTGTTCAACCACGGCAGCTACAGCACGATAGCGGCGATCTTCAAGGCCGACCGCAAATTCGAGCGGCAGACGCGCTTCATGGCGGTCAATTCCGGCGCCCAGCAGATGGTCAAGCTGCTCGGCGAAGACTCGCGCGGACTCGTGTTCACGCAAGTGGTGCCGTTCCCGTGGGGACGCACACCGAACATCGTGCGCGACTATCGCGTCGCGCTGGAAAAGGTGGCCCCCAAGGCCGAGCCGAGCTTCAGTTCGCTGGAGGGCTACATCAACGCTCGCGTGCTGACGCTGGCGCTGCAGCGCGCGGGCCCGCGCGTAACACGCGAATCGCTGGTGAGTGCGCTGGAGGGATTGCGTGAAACCGATCTCGGCGGGCTGCAGCTGCGCTACGGCCCGAACGACCGCACCGGACTCAGATACGTCGATACGGTTGTGGTCAAAGGTAACGGACAGTTCGTGCACTGATCACCGCACTGCGGTGCGGGAGCGGCAAGCACCGCTCCGTCTGCCCGCGACGGGTCAACGGATAAGCTGAGCAGCGCGTACGCCAACGTTTGAGCTTGGCACTAATCTTTCACGCGACCGCTCAAGTGTTAGGCGACAACCCCGCGTTCAGTCAGGCAGGCCCGGCAATTGGCACGAGTACGACCATCGGATCTGCGGAGCGATGAATTGCCAGATTGATGTAGGTCTCTAGATCAGGATGACCGACGCCTCCCCTTGGTACCTTCAAGCCAACAACGGCATCGTCGCTAGCATGTTGAAGCGCGTGCTTGAGTTGCCCAACTGTCAGCTGCCAAGGCATCGGTTCATTCGCCATAACGATCACCCCTCAACAACAGAGAAGTTGCCATTGGTTGTTGTGAGATGACGATTGGACTTTGCACGAATGCCGCCTAACCGAGGTTCTTGCGCTGGGCGGTGATTTTTTCCAGCGTGGCGCTGAAGCCGGCAAGGCGCTCTTTCATCTGCGCAATGACCGCGGCCGGCGCTTTGTCAACAAACGCCGTATTGCCAAGACTTGCCGTGGCTTTGGTCACTTCTGCCGTCAGGCGGGCGATCTCCTTGTCGAGACGCGCGCGTTCGGCCACCGGGTCAACTTTGATTTCCAGCATCAGCCGGAAGTCGCCAACCACCTGCACCGGGGCGTCGTTCGCTGGCAGCGCGTCAACAATGCGCACTTCCGAATGTTTCGCCAGAGCGGCGAGATAAGGCGCGAATTCGCGCAGCGTTACCGCATCTCCTGTCGCGATTAGAGGTACGCGTTCTGCCGGCGAGATCTTCATCGTGCTGCGCAGCGTGCGGCAGGAGGTGACCAATTCCTTGAGCACCGCCATCTTTGCATTCGCCTCGGCGCTGATGCGTTCGGCGCCGTACTTCGGGAACGGCTGGGTGCTGATTGACGCGCCAGACTTGCCCGCCAGCGGTGCCACCTTTTGCCACAGCTCCTCGCTGATGAAAGGCATGATCGGGTGCGCCAGACGCAGTGTGGCTTCCAGCTCGCGTACCAGCACGCTGCGGGTGCCGCGTGCGGCGGCGGCATTGCCTGCCTTGTCGGCATCAGTGATTTGCACCTTGGCGCATTCCACATACCAGTCGCAGTATTCGTCCCACACGAACTCGTAGAGCGCCTTGGCGGCGAAATCAAAGCGGTAGCTGTCGAGGCCTTCGGCGATGTCGCGCTTGGCGATCTGCAGGCGGCCGAGCAGCCAGCGGTCGACGAACGACAGGTTCTGCTCGCCGCCGTCAATGCCGCAATCCTTGCCTTCCACATTCATCAGCACAAAGCGGGTGGCGTTCCACAGCTTGTTGCAGAAGTTGCGGTAGCCCTCGCAGCGGCTCAGGTCGAAGTTAAGCGTCATCGACATATTGCTCAGCGACGCGAAGGTGAAGCGCACGGCATCGGCGCCGTAAGCCGGGATGCCGGTCGGGAAGTTCTTGCGGATGTACTTCTCCGCCTTCTCCTTGTGCGACGCGAGCATCAGGCCGGTGGTGGACTTGGCGACCAGTGGCTCCAGCTCAATGCCATCAAGCAGGTCGATCGGGTCAAGCACATTGCCCTTCGATTTGCTCATCTTGTTGCCTTCGGCGTCGCGCACCATCGCATTGATGTAGACGTCGCGGAAGGGCTCTTTGTCAGTAAAGTGCAGCGTCATCATCACCATGCGGGCGACCCAGAAAAAGATGATGTCGTTGCCGGTGACGAGCACGTTGCTCGGCAGATACACGCTGTCCTTCTCAAAGCGCGCCTGGTCGGGCCAGCCGAGCGTGGTGTGACACACCAGCGCCGAGGAGAACCAGGTGTCGAGCACGTCCGGGTCACGCGTGAGTGGTTTGCCGCCACTCTGCTTCAGTGCATCGGTCTCGCTGCGGGCAACATAGACCTTGCCATCGGCGTCGTACCACGCCGGGATCTGGTGCCCCCACCAGAGCTGGCGCGAGATGCACCAGTCCTGGATGTTCTCCAGCCAGTGGTTGTAGGTCTGCGCCCAGTGTTCGGGGAAGAAGCGAATGTCACCCTTCTTCACCGCTTCCAGCGCGCGGCCGGCGAGACCCTTGTCATGCTTCGCGGTCGGCTTGCTGGTGGCGACGAACCATTGATCGGTGAGCATCGGCTCGACGATCTGACCGGTGCGTTCGCACACGGGCACCATGTGCTTGTGCGCCACGGCCTTTTCGAGGAAGCCCTGCGCTTCGAGGTCTTTCAGCACCGCCTTGCGCGCATCGAAACGGTCCATGCCCTGATAGGCCTTGGGGCCGTTCTCGTTGACGTGGGCATCGAGCGTGAAGATGGTGATCAGCGGCAGGTTGTGCCGCAGCGAGCAGGCGTAGTCGTTGAAGTCGTGGGCACCGGTGATCTTCACGCAGCCGGAGCCGAATTCACGATCCACGAAATCATCCGCGATGATCGGAATGCTGCGGTTCATCAGCGGGATGTCGACCATCTTTCCGATCAGATGGTTGTAACGCTCGTCCTCGGGATGCACAGCGAGTGCGCCGTCGGCCATCATCGTTTCCGGCCGCGTGGTGGCGATGTGCATGCCCCGGATACCGTCGATCGGGCCGTGCGTGAACGGGTAGAGGATGTGCCACATGTGGCCGTCGCGCTCGACCGATTCCACTTCGAGATCGCTCACGGCGGACTGCAGGACCGGGTCCCAGTTCACCAGCCGCTTGCCGCGGTAGATGAGCCCTTCCTCGAATAGTTTGACGAACGTCTCCACCACGCCTTTCGACATGTGGCTGTCCATCGTGAAGTAGCCCTGGTTGGCGCCACTGGCATCAGCGAAGCCCCAGTTGGCCGACGCGCCGAGTCGACGCATCTGCCGCGTGATGGTGGAGCCGGACTGCTCCTTCCACTGCCACACGCGTTTGGTGAATTCATCGCGACCGAGGTCGTGGCGCGAGCTGCCCTGCGCCTGCAACTGCCGCTCCACGACGATCTGCGTGGCAATGCCGGCGTGATCGGTGCCAACCACCCAGTTGGTGTTGTCGCCCTTCATCCGGTGATAGCGGATCATGGTGTCCATCAGCGTCTGCTGGAACGCGTGTCCCATGTGCAGCGTGCCAGTCACGTTCGGCGGCGGCAACTGGATGGTGTAGCCCGGCTTCGACGCGTCGCCACTGGGGACGAAATAGCCCGCACTCTCCCAGACCGGATACCACCTGGATTCAATGGCTTTTGGTTCGAACGACTTGGAGAGGGAGTCGAGCGCGCTTTGGGCGGCCGGGCTGTTGGCGGTGGCGGACATGGCGACAAAAACGCCGCGACGGGCGCGGCAGCATTGAATTGGCGGAAGCGAAAATTGTAACCGCGAGAGTTACAGCTTTTTCGTAAAAGCTTTATCCAGTAAGGGCGAGATCGCCAATTTTTTCAAAAGTCGATATTTGCCGTTTTACCGCTCGCAGCCCAATTTGAATAAGGATTTCAACAAAAAGCTGCACGCCTCAATGCGCAGCGCGTTGACCGAGCCTGATTGGCAGCGGCGGTATCAACGCCCTGCCACCCAAGACGCGACTTAACGCCGCTTCGACAACTGCTCGCGCAAACGCGCGATCTCGCCGTCCACGGCGCGGGAGACGACGTCGCGCACCTGCGTCGAAGTATCTTCGGCGACCTGATCAGCGATATCGCGCGCAATGTCGGCGAGCGCCACCGTGAGCGACTCACGCAGATGCGTTTTCAGCGAACCGGCCGCGTGCAACTCGAGCTGCTGCATGACCTGGCTGTAAACGCTGTGGCGCATTTCTTCCAGCCGGCTGATCAGCAATGCGTTGAATTGCTCGCGCGCGCTGGCCCCGCTGGCCGTGTTCGGCGCGGCTGCGATGGGCGTGTGTGGCGTCGCATCGTGCAATGCCGGCGGCACACCTACCCTGGGTGCAGCACCCGCGCTGGCGGCGCTGCCCGGCGCCGCAGACAACGCGGGCACCGATGGAGCGGGCGGCGCCGGTTTACGCACAGTCGGCAGAGCAGCTGTTGCCGGCGCCGGCTGCGTGCGGGCAATCACCGGCGGTGCGGCCAGCGTGGGACGCGGTGCCTCGGTATCGCCAATCTCGATCTCTTCGACAATCAGATCGGTCAGCACCGGCAATTCTTCCGGTACGCGCTGACGCATCATGCGGTCAGCTTGCGCAAGCAGATCTTTGGCGGCGGGCGTGCTCATGCAAACATTATGCGCGCAAAAGCGTCGGTAGAAAGCCCGCGTCCTGGGCTGTCTGCGATGCTGTTGTCATCAGCGTGCTGCCCTGTCGCCAGCGGGCGACGAGACCACCGCGCTAGTTCGATTGCATCACCGTATGCGTCAGCGGATAGCCGCGTTCTTTGTAGAACTTCCAGCGTTCCCGCCCGGCAGTGGCGCCCGCGTCATCACGCCCGATGATCTCGAACATGCGCTCGAAGCGGGCGAAGAATGGCGGCGGCTCGGTGCCAAGATTGATCAGCACGTCGATCGCGCCGCTGTGCTCGCGCGCGTGGTCGACGATGATCGGCGTCTTCGCGGCATGCGGCGAGGCCAGGTTGACGTGCGGCAGGAACCCTTCGGGCTCCAGTTCCCAGAGCAGCTTGTCCAGCGTCGCGGTGGCGGCGGCATCGGGTGTCACCACCCGCACCCGCCGCCCCTGCGCATAGGCCTTCGCCACCAGCTTCGCGGTCGCCGACAGCGGATTGGCAACGCCGGAGTAGAAGCTGATTTCAGTCATCGCACGACGCCGGTGGGCAGCAGTGCAGGACTGCGCCGCGCAACACTCACTTTTCGCTGGCCATCACATAGTCAACCAGTGCTGCGACCGGACGACCAGTTGCGCCCTTCTCCTTGCCCGAGCCCTTGTAGGCCACGCCAGCGATGTCGAGATGCGCCCAGTCGTACTTTTTGGTGAAACGCCACAGGAAGCAGGCAGCGGTAATCGCCCCGCCTTCGCGGCCGGCAACGTTGGCCATGTCGGCAAAGTTGGAGTTGAGCGCCTCCTGATAGTCCTCTTCCAGCGGCATGCGCCAGAAGCGGTCGTTCATCTTCTTGCCGGCAGCGAGGATGTCATCCGCGAGCTTGTCATTGCTGGCGAACAAGCCGGCGTTGTGACTGCCCAGCGCCACCACACAGGCGCCGGTGAGCGTGGCGATGTCGATCACCGCTTTCGGCTTGAAGCGCTCGGCGTAGGTCAGCGCGTCGCAGAGGATCAGACGGCCTTCGGCATCGGTGTTGAGCACTTCGATGGTCTGCCCGCTCATGCTCTTGAACACGTCACCGGGTTTGGTGGCCTTGCCCGACGGCATGTTTTCGCAGGCGACGACGAGACCGACGATGTTCTGCTTCGGCTTCAGTTCGGCCACCGCTTTCATCACGCCGAACACCGTGCCGGCACCGGACATGTCCCACTTCATGTGGTCCATGTCACCCGCCGGTTTCAGCGAGATGCCGCCGGTATCGAAGGTGACGCCCTTGCCGACAAACACCGTCGGCGCGTCGCCCTTCTTGCCGCCACTGTACTCAAACACGATGAATCGCGGCGGCTCTTCGCTGCCGTTGGTCACCGAAAGGAACGAGCCCATGCCCAGTTTTTCGATCGCCTTGCGGTCCATCACAGTCACCTTGAGGCCGTGCGACTTCGCGAGCTTCTTCGCTTCGTCGCCCAGGCGTGTCGGCGTGCAGTGATTGGCCGGCAGATTGCCGAGGTATTTGGTGAACTCGATGCCGTGCGTCATCGCCACTGCGTTCTTGAGCGCCGCCGGTGCGGCCTTGGCCGCAGCCTCCGGCATGCCGAAGCGCACGCGCTTGAGGGCAGGTTTCGGCTTGGTGCTGGTGCCCTTGGTTTCATCAAAGCGGTAGGTCGCGTCGGAGACACCCAGCACCATCTGCTGCATGGCATCAACGGCACCTTCTGCCAGCGGGAATACCGTCAGCTCGGCCTGCTCCAGCTCAACTGCACACGATGCCAGGGCGCGGCCCGTCGCACGCGCGTCCTTGGCGCTCAGCGCGTTACCACTGCCAGCACCGTAGACGACAACGCGGGCGGCACTCACACCTGTCAGATTGAACAGCGGCAGCACCGCGCCGGCGCGCCCGGCAAACGACGCGGCTTTCACCGCCGCAGCCAGCGCACCCTTGCTGGCCTTGTCGATGTCCTGCGCCGCCCAGGAGAGCTTCTGGCCCTCGTGTACGGCAACCGCGACGACATCGGTCTTGGTATTGGACGGATGGTCGGCGCGCAGCGAAAAGTCGATCATGGTTCGATCTTCCTTATTACAAAAATGGTTCAGTAGGTAAACTCTGTAATTATCGCCAAAGCGCCCGCGCGCTCCGCCGCCCCTCATGATCTTCCGACGCGCCCTGCTGCGCGAGCTGACCACCAACGCGATCTATGTCTTCGTGGTGCTGGTCGCACTTTTTCTGGCTCAAACTCTGGTGAAGCTGATCGGAGCCGCGTCGGCTGGCTCGTTGCCAACTGACGCGTTGTTTCCGCTCGTGGCGTTTCGCATCATCACGCTATTGGCGCCTCTCATAGTGATCGCGGCATTCGTTTCCATCCTGCTGACCCTGTCGCGCGGCTGGCGCGACAGCGAAATGGCAATCTGGATGTCGAGCGGCCAGAGCCTTTTGTCTTGGGTGCGCCCGGTGCTGACCTTTGCACTGCCGCTGCTGATCATTGCAATGGTGCTGTCTACGGCGCTGTCGCCATGGGCCGAGCGACGCGCCAATGACTACAAGCGCATTCTTGAAGCCCGCGACGAGCTTTCCGTCCTCGCGCCGGGGCTTTTTCAGGAGCTGCGCAAGACCAAGCAGGTGTATTTCGTCGAAGGGGTAAATCTGATCGACGGCACCATCAAGAACGTGTTCGTGTTTGCCGACGACCCCAACGGACAGTGGCTAGTGCGTGCGCTGCAGGGCTTTCTTTATCAGGACAAGAGCGGCGACCGCTACGTGATTCTGGAGAAGGGCAATCGCGTGAAGCACACGAACGCGCAGGCAGGGCCCAACGAGTACGAATTTGCCAGTTTTGATCGCTACGGCATTCGCATGACGGGCAACGAGGTCAAGGACGATCCACTGGAGGAGCGTGCCAAGGACACGCTGACGCTGCTTGAAGAGGGTACGCCGTCGGGGCTCGGTCAGGTGTTCTACCGGCTATCGGTCCCGATTGCCGGCATCGCGCTCGCCCTGCTCGCAATCCCGCTGGCCTATGTCAACCCTCGGCTTGGACGCTCAATCAACCTGATCATCGCGATCCTGCTGCTGATGATCTCGCTCAACGTGATGAACATCGTACAGGCGCAGATTGACCAGCAGCGCATCGGGCTGATCGCAGCCCTGCTGGTCTTTCACCTGTCGCTGGCCGCCATCGTTGCCGGCGTCTTCTACTATCGGTACCGGGGTGCAGTGTTCATCTGGCGCAGCCGTACGCGAGCCACGACCACCGACCACGGAAGCGCGGCATGAAAACGCTGAGCCGCTACCTGGCAAAGGAAGTCGCCGCCTCGACGCTGCTGGTATTGGCGGCGCTGCTGATGCTATGGGTGTTTTACGACCTGCTCGCCGAACTCGGCTCGCTGCGAGCATTGAATGCCGCGCAGTTTCTGGTGCTGGTGGCGGCAACCATCCCCGGTCACCTTTATGAACTGTTGCCGGTGGCTGCGCTGATCGGTACCCTGTTCGCACTGGCACAATTGGCCAGCAACAGCGAGTATGGCGTCATGCGTACGTCCGGCGTGTCGGTGCTGCAGGTGGCCATGGTGCTCTTCGGTGTCAGTCTGGTTGTCGCCGGCGCTGTATTCGTGATTGGTGAATATGTGGTGCCTCGCGCCGAGCAGCTGGTGTTGCGTGTACGCGCGTTTGCCGGCGCTCGCCCCTACGTCGCACGTGCCTTTGAATCGGGGTTCTGGTTCAAGGACGGCAACACATTCATCAACATCGGCAGCGTGCTGCCGGATGGATCGTTGCGCAAGGTACGCGTGTTCGAGTATCGCGACGCCACGCATCTCGGGCGAACCATGACTGCCGAGGCGGCGAGCTTCCTCGGCGGCCAGCAATGGACGCTTGATCGCGTGACCGAAACCAGCTTTGGTCGCGAAGTCACCGTGTCGCAGAGCGACAAGGCCGAATGGCGCTCGGTGCTTACACCGAACATGCTGTCGGTGCTGCAGGTTGAACCGGGACGGCTGTCGATCAGCGGCCTGTGGGAATACATCGCGCACTTGCAGGCAAACCGGCAGGATTCGCGACGGTTCGAAGTCGCGCTCTGGGGAAAGTTCTTCTACCCGCTCGCCACCTGCGTGCTGGTGCTGCTGGCGCTGCCGTTCGCCCAGATCCAGCAGCGCGCCGGCGGCGTCGGTATGCGTATCTTCGTTGGCATCCTGCTTGGCCTGGTGTTCATCGTGTTCAACCGGCTGTTTTCCTATCTCGCGCTGCTGCACGAGTGGCCGCCATTCCTCGGCGCGATGCTGCCCGGGCTGATCTTCCTGTCTGCTGCGACGGCGATGATTTACCGGCTGGAGCGAAGATAGAGCCAAAGCGGGCGGCAGCAAGCAAACGCCGGGGATGGCGCAACGCCCCTTGCATGGACAACAAAAAAGCACCCGCAGGTGCTTTTTTTGCTTGCGCGAGAACCTCGCGGCTACAACGAATTACTCCGCGGCGGCTGCCAGCGGAACAATGTTGGCGTACTTGCGGTTCTTTTCGCCCTTGACCACGAACTGGACGGTACCTGTGACGGTCGCGAACAGCGTGTGATCCTTGCCCATGCCGACGTTGACGCCCGGATGGATCGTCGTGCCGCGCTGGCGCATGATGATGGTGCCGGCGTTGATCAGTTCGCCGCCGTAGGACTTTACGCCCAGGCGCTTCGATTCGGAATCGCGACCGTTGCGTGTTGAGCCGCCGCCTTTTTTATGTGCCATGACTGACTCCTGTTAGTTGCTCGCAGGCGCTTCGGCTTTGGCAAGTTCCTTGCCGTCGGCGCCGTAGATTGCCGAGAACCGCACTTCGGTGTAGCCCTGACGATGGCCCTGGCTCTTGCGATAGTGTTTGCGACGACGCATCTTGAAGATGCGAACCTTGTCGCCCTTGCCGTGCTCGATGACCGTTGCATCGACTTTCGCCCCTGCGACGAGGGGCGCGCCAAACACCACATCAGCGCCCGCACCAACGGCGAGAACTTCACTGAAAGTGATGGTTGCGCCGATGTCTGCAGGTATCTGTTCTACCTTTAATTTTTCGCCAGCGGAGACGCGATACTGCTTCCCGCCGGTTTTTATGACCGCATACATGGATAACAAACCTTTGATTTGATTGACTTTCCCGGCGCGCAATACGTGCTACGTGCAGAGAGCCAACGATTATAGCGTGGGCCAGTGCGAGGAGCAAGCGCACGAGTCGCGACCGCCATGCTCGACGGCAATGAGCAGACTGATCGACAGCAGACTGCAGACTGCAGACTGCAGACGATACGGCTTTTCAACGATATCCTCACCTTAATTGGGCTGACAGCACAAATATGGCAAAGTCGACTTGCATAATATTTGCACCTTAGGCACCGTAAAATGGTCGTTTCATTAGAAAGCTGATAGCTAGCTACCGGCCAGGCAAAGCAGCAAGACACACTTGCCAATTGGCAACGGCGAAATGGCGACGGCCGCTAGCAGCGTCGCAAACGCATGCCCGATATCGGAGCACGCCGTCAGTCACTACTCACCCCGCTGGCTACAATTTGCCGTATGTACTCTGAAGTCGTTGGCTCTCGTCCCGTGCAAGCCGTGCCACCTGTAGCCCCAGCGGAACGCACGCCGGGTCAGTCTGGCCGGACGGCTACCGGATTGCACCGGCATCTGCAGGCGGAATTGGGCGCGCTCGACACCCGGTTGCGTGCCACGCTGGATTCGGACGTTGCACTGATTCGCGCCATTTCAGACTACATCGTTTCTGCGGGCGGCAAGCGCCTGCGGCCGGTGCTGGTGTTTCTGTCGGCGCAGGCCCTGGGCGCCAATCCGCTGTCACCGCTGGTTATTGATCTTGCGGCCACCGTCGAACTGATCCACACCGCCACGCTGCTGCATGACGACGTGGTGGACGAATCCGATCTGCGTCGTGGCCGCCCCACGGCGAATGCCGAATTCGGCAATGCTGCCAGCGTGCTGGTGGGCGATTTCCTTTACAGCCGGGCGTTTCAGGTCATGGTTGGCACCGGCAAGCTGCGGGTGCTGGAATTGTTATCCGAGGCCACCAACCGCATCGCGGAAGGCGAAGTGATGCAGCTGATGGCGCTGGGTCGCCTTGACCTCAGCGAAGCGGACTACATGCAAGTCATCGAGGCCAAGACGGCCAAACTGTTCGAGGCCGCCGGCGCGCTGGGCGCCATCGCTGCTGGGGCCGACGCGCGTACCGAGCGCGCCATGTCCGAATACAGCCGCCGACTTGGCGTGGCATTCCAGATCGCCGACGACGTGCTTGACTATCGCGGCGAAGCCAGCACGCTCGGCAAGAGCCTAGGCGACGATCTCGCCGAGGGCAAACTGACCCTGCCGATCATCCTTGCACTGCAGCGCGGTAGCGACGCTGGCAAGGCGCTGGTTCGCAGCGTTTTGTCGAAACCGCACGCAGTCGAGCCGGAACAGTTCCAGCAGGTGATGGATGTACTTGAATCCTGCGGCGCGCTGGATAGCTCACTGGCGCGCGCCCAGAGCGAAGCGCAGGCGGCTGCCGCAGAGATTGCGACGCTACCGGATAGCGCAGCGAAGCAATGGATGCTAGAATTATGTTCTTACGCAGTTAAACGCAACGTCTGAGTTGTCAGCAGACGTCTGAATCGTCAAACTGCTTCGGCTGCGATGCCTGTACACGGCACCGATCAGTCGAGTCCAAGTCGGGGTGTAGCTTAGCCTGGTAGAGCGCTACGTTCGGGACGTAGAGGCCGGAGGTTCGAATCCTCTCACCCCGACCA
>Ga0208695_1000988_pt1 | contig 25791 bp, 19 predicted proteins | sample AD_UKC111_MetaG_FD_184449 | JGI IMG/M metagenome (GOLD analysis project Ga0208695, IMG submission 184449) | Active sludge microbial communities of municipal wastewater-treating anaerobic digesters from Hong Kong - AD_UKC111_MetaG (SPAdes)... | ecosystem: Engineered > Bioreactor > Anaerobic >...
ATCCAAAATTGCGGATGCTGGAGCGCAGGCATGAGAGGGAGTTCGACCCAGACTTTTGAAACCTCCGCAAGTTGTAAACTCCACTTCCGTCAGTTTATGTTCAATCATCCATAGGTTGAGATTGCCCAGATGGTCATAGTATGCAATGGCAATATCTGCATCTGTGCCGCTCACATACGTGTGGTCATTCAGCACATTGTCGGGTTCATCCCAAAACTCAATCCGAAATCCTCTGTCTAGATAATCAGTTGCAAACGACTTGAAGTCTGTTTTTACAGCACTTAGAACCTTGGCAGCAATCAGTGGATCCTCAAGGAGGGGCAAGAACAAATTAGCACATGCAGCTTGAGAACTTGCCATATGTCCCAGAAACTTATGAGATTTGAAGGGGAATCGTCGTTGATGATCCAGGAAACGTTCTATTATTGGGCTATATAACGGATAGCCCTGTGATTTTAATTCGTCTGGTAGCAAAGCGTCATAAGGAGTGTTATTGAAATACCCCGGTTCTTGAGTCAAATGAGCCCATTTCCAATTTATCAAGTGAATGTACATTTGTACCTGAAAATCGGTAAGTTCATTGGGTAACCGGTATATTTTTCCATCAATCTCATAAATTTTCATAATAATGGCCGGCTTTCGTTTTTTCTACTCAACAAAAAATAAATGCCTCGCTAAATCTTCACGAGGCATTTATTGTGTTCCTTCCTACCTTTCCACTTCTCGAACCGGAGGGAACAGAATGACCTCGCGGATATTATGCTGACCGGTAAGCAGCATGACCAGGCGGTCAACGCCCATGCCGAAGCCGCCGGTGGGCGGCATGCCATAAGCTAACGCGCGCAAGAAGTCTTCATCCATGGGGTGGCGTTCCTCATTGCCCTCGGCATAGGTGCGTCCCATCTCCAAGAAGCGCTTCTCTTGCTCTAACGGGTCATTGAGCTCGGTAAAAGCATTGCACAGCTCCATACCAGCAATGAAACCTTCAAAACGCTCGACTGTTTGCGGATCTTCTGGTTTGGTCTTTGCCAAGGGGGAGATATCCCGGGGGTAATCATATAAGAATGTGGGCTGGATCAGGTTGGGTTCCAGGAATTGTTCCATCAACTCCCCAATTATTTTCCCGCGCGGAGCATTGGGATTATGTTGAATGCCTTTGGTTAAGAGAGCTTGACTAAGCTCTCCGGCAGTTTCGTAGCTGTTGATATCAATGCCCGTGGCTTCCAACAAGCCCTCGCGGATTTGAATGCGTTTCCAGGGTGGGGTCAGGTTTATTTCGTGACCTTCAAAGTGAATAATCTGGGTACCTAAAACCTGCTGCGCCACGCTGGATATCATCTGCTCGGTCATCTCCATGATAGTCAGATAATCCGCATAAGCCATATAGAACTCAAGTTGGGTAAACTCGGGGTTGTGCTTATAGGAAACACCTTCGTTGCGGAAGTCCCGCCCAAGCTCATACACGCGCTCAAAACCTCCAACGAGTAAGCGTTTGAGGTAAAGCTCGAAGCTGATGCGTAAGTAAAGGTCCTGGTCGAGCTCATTATGGTGGGTGACAAAGGGGCGGGCGGCTGCGCCGCCATAAATTGGCTGTAGGATGGGCGTTTCTACTTCCAGAAAACCGCGCTCATCTAAATATTTGCGCAGCGCGCGCACAGTTTCTGTACGGAGGCGAAATGTTTCCCGTACTTCGGGGTTGACGGCTAAATCTACGTAGCGCTGACGGAAGCGGGTCTCTGGGTCACTAACCAAGGCATGACGCACAACTTTGCCATCAACCACTTCATCTTTATCTGGAGGGAGCTGGTAAAGTGCCTTAGCCAACATGGCAAAATCTTGCACTAAGAGCGTAACCTCACCGCGCTTGGTGCGGAACATGCTCCCACTAGCTTGGACAAAATCGCCTAAGTCAAAGTCATCCTTAAAATAAGCCAACTTTTCTTCGCCGAGCTCATCTATCCTAAAAAGCAACTGCACTTTGCCTTCGGCATCTTCGATGTGCGCGAAAATGAGTTTCCCCATGTTGCGTATCGAGCGCAAGCGACCAGCAAGCGTGCAGGTTACTGGCTCAATGCTTCCACTGGCTTCCGCAGCTTCATAAGCACGAATAGCTTCGGTTGTGGTCGCAGTGCGTTGTGCGCGCGTAGGATAGGGCTCGATGCCTCTTGCGCGCATCCGCATAATTTTTTCCAAGCGAGTCTTTTCCAGTTCCGAAAAATTATCTTGCAACATGGGTGCTCCTTCAGATTAAAAGATGCCCCACCCAAGCCGGTGGGGCGTCTCATGATTAAGAATCTTTCTTCAGCTGACCTTGACGATCACCACCGTATAAGCCCCGCCAGGGGCTTCCACCTTGACCCTATCGCCTGCCTTGTGGTTTAAAAGTGCCCTACCGATAGGAGACTCGTTTGAGATTTTACCTAAGCGCGGGTCTGCTTCGGCTGGTCCAACAACCATATATGTCTCCGGTTCCTGTCCTTCTTCTTGAATGACCACCGTAGACCCAACATGCACAGCGCCGGGTTCTCTTTCAGCTTCATCGATGATTTTAGCATTTGCGAGTAGCATTTCCAGCTCTTTGATGCGCCCTTCCACAAAAGCTTGTTCGTTTTTTGCGTTTTCGTACTCGGCATTTTCGATCAACTCGCCATCTTCCAGGGCTTCTTGCAGGCGGGTAGCGATCTCTTTGCGGCGTTTATTCCGCAGTTCATCTAGTTCTTTTTGTAGGTTTTCAAAGCCCTCTTTTGTCAGATAAGAAATTGCCATCTCTAATTCCTTATATATGGTTATTCCATGCTATTATGGTTCCGCATAGCTTTAATTATGATGCGGATAAATATGAAGAGCGCCTTGAAGGTTACCCTTTCTCTCGACGCTTGCGCGTATTATATCATAAGCCTGAAAATGCAACACAAATGCGATTTGCTCAGTTTTCTATAGAAACGAACAATTAAGCGCCGTTCTTGTATGGTATCTTGCGGGCAGGATACGCCCTCGGGAGATCAGCGAGAGCAAGGAAGATAAATAGTACGCCAATACTGCCAGCCTTTGAAACAAAAATGGATATTTCAAGATTACCTTAACAATAACGAGGAGGCTGCGTAAAATACGCAGCCTCCTTGCTGCAACGAAATTATTTGTGCTCTTTTATCTATCGATCAATGGCAAGTATGTCATTGTGGCTATCATAATCTCAGTGTTCCCAATATTATTATTAGGATCGATATCAATACCAGTGAAGGTAAGCGATTGACCGATTTCGTAAATCGTACCTATCGGATCTTCAGCTGGGACGGATACATAGATTGTAAAATCTCCCACGTCAGCAAATTCTAGATCGGGTAAATTCCATATAACGGTGTTTTCAGAGATGATTGGAACGATACCAGAGGTATCGCCAGCGTAGCTCAAACCATCTGGAAGAGAAAGCGTTAATTGAGGATTAGTCGCCGTAGTTAGAGCTTGATTGCCATATGTTAGGCGTAGGATGGCTACACCACCGGGTTCAGCCCCATAAAGGTCGGCTGAAAATTCAGAAAATAGGTCCGTTCCTGAAGCAGGTTGCCAAGAATTAGTGGTAGTAATCTGACCATCGTAATTTACACTAATTCCTTCTTCAAACCAATGAGAAATGAAAGGGCCAGAGAGAAGCCCACCATTGGAACCATTGACATAGGCATAATAAAGATAACGACCATTTTCATCGGTCCATGTCAGTATTCCTCTGTTGTTAGCGTCTTTTGTTGTAGAAACAGTATTTACATAACTCGTATTAGAAGGATGTGTGATTGTAGCTGAAACATATATAGGAACATAAGTTGTTCCATTCAAGATTCCATACCTTATTCCGTTACCATAGGTTAATGTAAATAAAATATTTCCACCAGTTAGTTGAATCGCATCATCAATCGAATAATTAAGTTCTGATTCCGGTTTCAAAGTTATACCATTACTGTCAAGAACCCTGAATAGATTATAGGAGTAATAGTAAGGGTCACTATATACCCATCGAACATAAGAAATAAAAAAGCGATTATTTGTTAAAGATGTAAGGACTACGTAGCCATAGTCAGTATTTCCAGAAGAGCTGGTCATATTAGTGTTTGGTATTACCACAGTTCCATTACTTTGGCGGATGGTGTAATAAATATTTTCCAGCCCATCAACCTGTGACCATTTGGTCCAAGTTATCATAAAGCGATTATCATCTGCTGCTGCAATATTTGAATCATAAACTTCCACCATGTTTTCATTTTCATAACTTCCCCATTCGTTATTATTGGTGAGATTGACTGGTCCAAAAGTAATCCTGCCGGCGGTGTCAAGTATGGCAAACCAAATATTGTAGTTCTGTAAACCATTTGCATCATCATATAAAGAACGAGTCCATGTGATTCCGATCTTACCATCGGAGGATACTGCCAATGAATAGGAATAATCGGCAGTGTCCATGTTTGGACTCGGATTAATTGTCGTTAGGTTTGTTACTGCTTTAGTGATCCGCCCTAACTTATCAGTTATAGAATACTTCAATATCCACCCTTCAGAATAGTCTTCACTCCATTCATAATCTCGCCAAACATGAATAAAATGGTTATCAGGCGTTTCGGCAATTGCAGGTTCGTAACTATTCCAAGCATGTTGGCCAACTAAAACATCCATTTGCACGCCAGGCCATATTAGCTCTGAATTTATATTCCTACCTTCAGATTCTGTAAAGTAACCAAATGTTTGCGCAAAGGCAGCTGGAACGGTTGATTCGAGCGTGGCTGTCTTAGTTTTCGTTGTATTTAAACTTGAAGTCACGTCTATTGAAGTGTTATTGTGAGCTCCAACTGATAGTCCATTTGGCGCTGTCACTCTAACAAGAATCTCTTTTTGTCCTCCCTGAGGGATAGTACCAGAATCGATCTTCCCGTCCCCATCTGTATCCGTTAGAGGATTGTCGCTTTCAGCTTCATGCAAAGTTACTGTCCAAGACGTGAATACATCAAAGTCATAAATATCAGCACCTAAGTTTCCAATATTGTAAAGGGTGAAAAAGAATTCATCGACTTCACTCGAATAGGTAAACTCTCCTTGATAAAGTGGAGTAATTTGAACGCGAGCTGATGGAGCCGGACGAGTAAAAATTACTGAAGAAGATGAAGTTGCCTCTGGATAGTCACAATAATCCCAATAAGGCAATCCGTTTACGCCACTGGCATCTTCGATCCCAACTGTCGAACACCACCAACCATACTCTGGCGAAATAACGGGGAGGGTTTGATATTGAAATTGGATATTTCCATTGGGGTATAAAATCGATTCAAAGGTATATAACTCATTATCACTGTCCAAGACAGAGAACCATTCAACTACAAACTTATCGGTAAAGCTTTTGTAATAGACGCGGCTTGAGTTTGCATACGTAATATATTTCCAAAAAGGAGCGATGATATTGTTGGGCGCAGAAGTATTGGGTATTTCTCCAGAGGCATAACTCCACCCATAATTTTCAAAGGTGATATATCCTGATCCCGTTATGTAAACTTGGGAATAAGTATTTTCATAAAATGGAAATGCAAACGGTAAGGAAATTGCAGAAGTAAAGTCGTAGCTATTATTAATACCAGTATCTGCGCCGCTGCTGGCATCAATCCAGTTGTATGTTGTTTGGGAAAGTGTATAGCCGTAATCATCGCTATCCCCTATTCCAGTAGGAGAATTATTGCGGGCATTTAGCAATTGGTCATCCAGTAACATATAGCTTTCACCGTTCTCGTTCTTACAAGGTTTTCCCGGTTGACAATGTTCCAGAATAATTGGTTCTGGGGGTGGTTCAATGGTTTGCGCAGCAGTCGGTTGAATTGCCACAGGCATCAATGTGATGAGGACAATCACAACAGCAGAAATTAGTCCAACAATCCTATTTTTCATCATTTTCTCCTTTTCATAATAATAAGTGGAAACTAAATAAGGTGGGCATGTTTATCCCTCAAACTTGTAAAATTATAGCATCATATTTTCGTTATATCAATAGTTATTTATTAATAAAAAATGTCGTGACAAGTTACATCAAGTTAAATGATAGGATGAATTAAGCTTTGCAAAAAGCCAATCTCCCTCACTCAGTATCCATTAGGCAGGCTAAGCACTTGGGAGACCGGCGAGATCAATTTATTCAAGACCTACAAACAAAAAAATTGAAAATAATGATATATAATTGAAGCGAAAGAGAGCGAAAAATGAGCGTTTTTGATTCAATCTTTGGTGATCCTGAAATCCGCAAGCTTGATCAGCATCGTAAGCAAGAGGTAAACAAACTCATCGACCGCCTGATCGATATTGGTGTACGGGATGATTACCTTTCCCTTAATCCTGGCGGACCGTTTGATATTCAATGTCATCACCGCGAAGCTAAAGATATTGGTAAACGTCTCTATGAAATTGGAGGCGTGCCGTTGATGTTAGCTGCACGGAAACAAGTCAAGCGCAAGTTGAAAGCCGTCATGGCTGAGCATTTGGATTATTGCTGGAAAGACATTGGAGAATGGCAGGTATAACATATCAGCACTAAAAAATCAGCAAAGCAGCCCTGTATTTCAGGGTTGTTTTTTTATGTACTTACGGTTTGTCTGATCTTAGGACGGTTTTATGGGGAGGGATGTTATAATCGGTTCAGTGGAAATGTTAAAATGAAAGGTCATATGGCGATGAACGCAGAACGTGCAAAGCATCATAAAAAAAAGAAGATCATCACGGCAGAAAATGCGCCTCAAGCGATTGGTCCGTATTCCGTAGCGGTAGTTGGTGGATGTTTTCTGTTTGTCTCTGGTCAGTTAGGCATGGACCCCACAAATGGTGATCTAAAACCTGGTGTGGAGGCGCAAGCCCGCCAAGCACTTACCAACCTGAAGACAATCCTTGAGGCAGCTGGCGCTGATCTAAACGCCGTGGTTAAGACCACCGTTTTCTTACAAGATATGGCTAATTTTGCCACCGTGAATGCAGTTTATACTGAGTTCTTTACACACAACCCCCCTGCCAGATCTGCGATACAAGTGGCTGCTCTACCCAAAGGCGGGCTGGTCGAGATCGAAGCCATAGCCTTTCTCCCACACGGTGGCGGAACATGTGAGTGTCAGGACTCATAGCACTGAAGTAATTATCGAAAGCCATTAGCTTATGCCTATTCAAGTCTCGGTGATAGTCCCTTGCCGCAATGAAGAAAAAACGATTCGTTTGCTCTTAGAAGCATTAGCCCAACAGAGTTTTCCTCAATCCGAGATGGAAGTGCTCATCGCTGATGGATTGTCTGAGGATGGCACACGAGAAGTGATCGCTGAATTTCAAACAGAACACCCTGATTTGCAGGTGCATGTATTAGAGAACCCCAATCGTATTATCCCCGCTGCGCTTAATGTCGGCATCGCTGCTGCCCAAGGGGAGTTTATTTTGCGCATGGACGCCCACGCTATCCCCCGTCCAGATTATGTAGCCCGCTGCGTAGAGGCTTTGCAAGCCAGAAAAGCCGAAAACGTGGGTGGCGTTTGGGAAATCCAGCCCCAAAATGAAAGCTGGATCGCGCGGTCGATTGCCGCAGCTGCAGCGCACCCGATAGCGGTGGGAGATGCGGGATACCGCATTGGCAGCCATGCCGGCTACGTAGATACCGTGCCATTTGGGGCTTTTCGGCGTGAACTGATCGAACGCATTGGACCCTTTGATGAACGCTTGCTCACCAATGAGGATTATGAATTTAACACACGCATCCGTCAATCTGGCGGGCGGATCTGGCTGGATCCGCAGATCCGCTCGGTGTATTTTGCGCGGGGGAGCCTAAGCGATTTAGCAGAACAGTACTGGCGCTATGGTTATTGGAAGGCGCAAATGCTGAAGCGCTATCCTAAAACACTGCGCTTGCGGCAAGCTTTGCCGCCTATATTTGTCCTTAGCCTCATCTTACTGCCTTTACTGAGCGTGATTTTTCAACCTTTATTCACCGTTTGGCTCATAGAATTAGGAATTTACCTAGTAATACTCATCCTCGTTGGTATACAGCTTGCAATCCAAAAGAAAGATGCCGCGCTAGCCCTTTGCATCCCGCTGGCGATTGCGACCATGCACCTGAGCTGGGGTGCAGCACTTTTAGTCGGGAGTCTTTCCAGTCCGCGCAGCTGAGAGAGCAGGAGAAAAGAGTATGCAAGATAAACGAGCAGCACCGCGGTGGCGCCTTAAGCAATCAGAACAGCGCGCCTTATTAATTTTTGGGGATCTTATCGCTGGCTACTTAGCCCTGTTGGTTGCGCTGTACTTTTGGGCTGCTGGAGATGCTTGGCTGCAGTTTTCGCTGGAATTCCTGAAAACTCGGCCAGATACCTGGTTTTATTTTCTACCTATCCTCTGGATTATTTTGCTCGTCGATACGTATGACGTCAATAAAGCTGGAAATATGCAACTTACCATGCGGGGGGTTAGTGTCGCTACCATTGCAGCTATTTTCCTCTATCTGATTGTTTATTTTGCCATGCCCCCGCTCACGTTGCCCCGGCGCGGTGTAGCTTTCTTTATTATTTTCGTAGTCATCTTTACCCTTATTTGGCGCTATGTTTATGTGCGCTTATTTCAGGCGGCGAGCCGTTCCAGGCGCGCATTGATTATAGGTGCAGGCAAGGCTGGCTCAACCTTGGTGAATGTTATTACTGATAAAAACCCGCCACCCTTCAATTTGATTGGGTTAATAGATGACGACCCGGAAAAGTTAGGTAGCACTATTCGAGATTATGAAGTGTTAGGCGATCATACCCAGCTGTTTGATATTATCGATCAGAGAGGTATTACAGATCTGATATTAGCGATTTCCGGTCCAATAAAACATGGTATGTTTCAGAACTTATTGATGGCACAAGAACAAGGATTGGATATCGCCACCATGCAGGAAGTCTACGAATCCCTTTTGGGACGTGTGCCAATAAACCTACTCGACTCAGAGTGGGTAATTCGCTCATTTGTCAGCCACACACCCAATGGCGGCTTTTACCGCTTGTTCAAACGCTTGATGGATCTTGCCATTAGCTTGGTTGGATTGGTATTTCTCGTTGGACTATTCCCGATTATTACAGTAATCATTTTGATCGATTCTGGTAAGCCGGTAATTTATAGCCAGGAGCGTTTAGGCCGTGGTGGCGTTCCTTATCGCATTTATAAATTCCGCACGATGAAAAACACTATGGATATGGAAAAAGAAGCTTTGGTTACGTCCACCAATGACCCACGCGTGACACGAGCGGGGAGATTTTTACGCAAAGTACATTTAGACGAGCTCCCTCAGGTAATCAATGTTCTCATGGGCGATATGAGCTGGGTAGGCCCTCGATCAGAGCGCAGCGAACTGGTAGAAATCTTCCAAAAAGTCGTCCCTTTTTATCGGGCGCGCATGCTGGTTAAGCCTGGCGTTACCGGCTGGGCACAAATCAACCAACCTTATGCCGAGACGGTTGAGGAAACCGCTATCAAGTTGGAGTACGACCTCTATTATATTGAGCACGCAAATATTCTGATGGATATAACTATTTTATTGCGCACTTTTGGAGCGGTGATCGGGTTCAAAGGGCGATAAGGCGGCATGACCGTGAACACGCTTGACAGCCCCAGCTGGGATGAGCTCTTGCAAAGCTACCCAGATGCGCATCTCCTGCAGACCTCCAGCTGGGCAGAGTTTAAAGAGGCTTTTGGTTGGTCAGCCGTACGCGTGCAGGCAGAACACTGCGCCGCTCAAATCCTCTTGCGCCGTCTCCCGCTTGGTTTGAGTATTGCTTACCTCCCCAAAGGTCCGCTGGGCACCCAGTGGCAAGAGCTTTGGCTGCACGTGGATACGCTCTGCCGCAACCATCATGCCATTTTCTTACAGGTTGAGCCGGATCTGTTTGAGCCGCTGCCGGAGGAAGTGCGCACCCAGTGGCTAGCGGGCTTTAGCCTTGAGGAGCATACCATCCAGCCGCGGCGTACCATCGTAATCGACTTACAACCCACCGAGGAGCAAATCCTCGCTTCCATGAAACAAAAGACACGCTATAACATTCGCTTAGCGCAGCGGCACGGCGTGCGAGTACGCCCCAGCGCCGACCTAGACGGCTTTTACCGTATGATGCAAACTACCGCTCAGCGTGATGGTTTTGCCTTGCATAGCGCTGAATATTACCGCAGAGCTTATGATATTTTTGAGCCCCAAGGTCAGGTTGTACTGCTCGAAGCAGTTTTGGATCAGAAGCCTTTGGCATATCTGATGGCTTTTCGGCAACATGAGCGCGCCTGGTATTTTTATGGCGCTTCGGATGATGAAATGCGCAACCTGATGCCGACTTATTTGTTGCAATGGGAGGCTATGCGCTGGGCGAAAGCCAACGGTGCGAAACTCTATGACCTATGGGGCATTCCAGATGCGGATGAAGAGGCCCTTGAAGAGCAGTTTACGCAGCGGTCGGATGGTTTGTGGGGCGTGTATCGCTTCAAGCGCGGTTTTGGCGGGCAAGTGCGGCGTAGTGCACCCGCTTTCATCCGGGTCTACAATCCGCTGCTCTACAGAGCTTATAAAATGATGCAATCCAGGAGAGAGAGTGAAACCCATGCGCCTGCTTGAGGGCGTCTCCGCGCAAGCTTGGGATAATCTCATCCAAACCTTGCCCAATGCGCATATCCTTCAGACCTGGGAATGGGGGCAATCCAAAATCCGCAACGGCTGGCAGCCATACCATGCAGTCTGGGAGAATGCCCATGGGCAGCTGCAAGCGGCTGCACTTGTGCTCAGCCGCAAGACTCAGCTGCTGCCAGGGTTGAGCATTGAAGTGCTCTATTGCCCTAAAGGTCCGCTGCTCGATTGGGGTGACCAGGCACTTGCCACGCAGGTTCTAGCCGATTTGGAAAACTTATCTCGTTTGCGCAAAGCAGTCTTCATTAAGGTTGACCCGGATGTCGTCCTGGGCTGGGGCGTGCCTGGCAGCCCGCAAAGTGCTGAGCTGCCTGAAGGGCTAGCCATCCAAGAATTGCTGGTGCAGCGCGGTTGGAGCTTCTCCAGAGATCAGATCCAATTCCGCAACACTGTTGTTATTGACCTGCGGCGCAGTGAAGAGGAAATCCTGGCTTCGTTCAAGCAAAAGACGCGCTACAACATTCGCTTGGCAGACCGCAAAGGCGTGCGTGTGCGGGAGGCGGATGAAAGTGAACTGCCGCTGCTCTACAACATTTACGCTGAGACGGCTGTACGGGATGGCTTTGTCATCCGCCATGAAACCTATTACACTGACCTGTGGAGCAAGTTCATTCAGGCTGGCATGGCTAAAGCGCTCATTGCTGAAGTGGAAGATCAGCCGGTTGGTGGGCTGGTGCTGTTTTATTTTGCCGGCGTTTCACGTTTCATGTTTGGTATGTCCACAGAGATAGCCCGCGAGCGCATGCCCAATTATTTGCTGCAATGGGAGGCTATGCGTCTTTCCAAAGCTCTGGGCTGCCACACCTATGATATGTGGGGGGCTCCTGATAACTTTGACGATAGTGATCCATTGTGGGGTGTTTACCGCTTCAAAGAAGGCTTCAACGGTCAGGTAGTGCGCCACTTAGGCGCTTGGGACTATACTAGCCAGCAGGGGTTGTACCGGCTCTACACGCGCATATTGCCTAAAATCTTGAATGTGATGCGCAGCCGCGGAAAAGCAGCCACGCAAAGGAGGCTCTCGAATGACTGAGCGAATAGTTTTAGCACATTTACCCACTCCGATCGAACCACTGCCCAAGCTGACGAAGCTCCTCCAGGCACCTCAACTTATTATCAAGCGGGATGACCTGACCGGATTAGGTTTAGGCGGCAATAAAACCCGCAAGTTAGAATATTTGGCAGCAGATGCTCTCGCGCAAGGCTGCCGAATGCTGATCACAACTGGCGCGGTGCAATCCAATCATTGCCGGCAGGTCGCTGCCGCTGCCACGCGCTTGGGCTTGGGCTGCATCCTCGTCTTGGCTGGAGAAGACCCTGGTAGCCGGCAGGGCAACCTGCTGTTGAATGAGCTCAGCGGAGCAAAGCTAGTTTTTGTCCCCAAGGAAGAACGCGACCAGCGCCTGCATCAAGCTTTTGCCCAAGCTGACGAGGACGGAATGCAGCCTTACCTCATCCCTTACGGCGGCTCCAATCCGGTTGGGGTTCAGGGCTACATCCAAGCCATGCAGGAGCTTCAAGATCAGAATCTGCAGCCAGATTGGATCATTTTGGCGAGTTCTAGTGGCGGCACGCAAGCCGGCTTGTTGCTGGGGGCAAAGCAAACTGGCTTCCCGGGCCGAATCCTGGGCATTAGCGTGGATAAACCCGCAGATGAGCTCACGCAAACCATTATGGCGCTGGCTAACCAGACCGCAGCGTGGTTGGGCATTGATAAGAAGATCGAATCGGAGGATGTTTTGGTTAATGGTGCCTATTGCCAGGCAGGGTATGGCATCCTCCAGCCGGCAGAGGTAGAGGCTATCCGCCTGTTTGCCCGCACGGGAGGTATCTTGCTGGACCCGGTCTACACAGGGCGTGCAGCGGCGGGGCTCATTGACCTCATTCGCAAAGGCTTTTTTAGCCCTAATGAAACTGTCCTCTTCTGGCATACTGGCGGTATCCCAGCGCTCTTTGCTGAGCCCTATGCCAGCGCTTTGCTAGGTTCTTAGAGTTTGCAAAACGTGTAAATTAATTTGCTGGTCGTATAAAATTAATTTAATAAAATTTAGTTATTTATTTTTTCGTTCTACCTGTATAATAAAGAAGCGGTAGTATTCCCATGGATACAGCTGCTGAAATTTCCCAGATGATCGAAAAAAGCCGTGAGCTGGAGCGCTCTGGTGAGATTGCCGGCTCTCTCCGCCTCGCTACCCAGGCACGTGAGCTTGCCCAAGCACAATCTAATGCGGACCTTGAGGCATTAGCACTGAATGTGATCACCTATGCGCACATCCGCTTAGGCCATTATGAGCAAGCCAAACAATACTGCCAAAAGGTGCTGGAGTTAGCGGGGGATGAATCCCCGGCACGTGTGGATGCCTTACTTAATCTTGGCATCTGCGCCGGCGAGACGGATAATTTAGATGTCCTATACACTTTCACTCAACAAGCAGTAGATTTAAGCCATCAAATCGGTTACGATCGTGCCTTAGTGCGTGGGCTGCATTCGTTAGCCTGCACAGTCTATGTTCCCCGTGGTCAGTTCGACTTAGCATTGGCGGTGGACGCAGAAGCCTTGCACATTGCCCAAATGCGCGGCTTGGCAGAGCTCACTTGGGGTCCGCTTACCACGATGAGCTATGCGCACTGGTTGCAAGGTCAACCCGCTTTAGCCCTGGTGCGCTTGGAAGAATTGCAACAAGTTATGCTTCCTGGCTCTTTAGCTGAAGGTTATTGGTATTACATTCATGCGAATTTGGCGCTCGAACACGGAAATATTGAGCAGGCTAAAAATTACTTTACACACACGCTTTCCTTAGCTGAAGCTAATGGCATCGTTGAAAATTTATTCATTGCACGTATAGGTATGAGCCGTCTAAACCGCACTTTGAACCATGCACCAGCTGCCAAGAGCTGGGCGCAAGAGGCACTAGCAGGTGCCGAAAAGAGTGGTTATCAGCATTTTCAAGCCCAAGCTTATATTGAACAGGCGCGTGCTGATTGGCTGCTTGGGGATCTGCCCGCTGCTGAGGCTGACTTGCAGGCTGCGATTGCTTTGCTCCAGCCGCAAAGGTTGGAGTTCGACTTGGCGCGGGTAGAGTTACTTCTCACAGCTCTTTTGCACCAGCAACATCTGCCTGAAGCGCGAACACTATGGCAGCAAACCGCCACCCGCATTGTGCAAAATGGTTTTGCCTTTCTGGTCGATAAGGAACAGAGTTTGGCGTATCCTCTTATTGATGCAGGTCTCAAAAGCGCCACCCCATCGGTAATTGAAGCTAGTAATAACCTACTTGAATACTTGCAGAAGGCTCAGCCTTTGCCCTTAAATATTAATACTTTAGGTGGTTGGAGCATCCAATGTGGCGAACGTCTGATCAGCGATGCAACCCTAAAAACACGCCGCGCTGGCGAGTTGCTCGGTTTGCTCCTCATTGCCCCTGGACATTCGCTTTCGCATGAGCAGATCTGCGAAAGTCTTTGGCCCAATAAAACCAAGGGTTCAAGCCAAGCTCTCCTGCACCAAGCCACTTCCGCTTTGCGTCGCGCCATTGAACCGGACTTGCCCGAAAGATTTCCCTCTCGCTACTTAAGAGTGGAGGAGGGCCGCATTGCATTGGTTCTGCCAACTGATTCCGAGGTGGATTTTGAGGTTTTTGAGAACCTCATAACGCAGTCGAAGTGGGAGTCAGCTCTGGCAATCTATCACGGAAACTTTCTACCGGAATATCGCTATGCGGATTGGTGCGCCGCGCAGCGCGAGTGGCTGCGGCAGGATTATCAAACTGCTCTCCTTGCAATGGCACGCCAATGGATCGCAGAGGGTCGCTTTAGAGATTCTTTGGATGCTTGCCGCAAGGTTTTGGCAATTGAACCTTGGCAAGAAGAAGCGGTTTTAATCGGAATGCAAGCTTTGGTGGGGTTAGGGAATATAACCTCTGCTTTACGCCTCTATCAAACCTTGGAAAAATCCTTGCGGGAAGATCTGGGGGTTGAGCCGCAAGCTGAATTGCAAGCTTACTATCAAACTTTGTTGAACAAGTAAATCATCTTCCTCTTTCCGTCAGTCTTTTGTCAGTGGCAGCGGATATACCATAAGCAGTGCTGTTACGTAGGTCATTATCTTCGCATAGCATAAATTTTGTAATAAGAGGCTGTCATGACACATTCCAAACCTCGGCATTTTTCTGTTTTTTTACACTTTGGATTTTCTCTGTTCCTCATTCTTTGTACAGTTGCTTTCCTATGTAGTGCAACCCAGGGAGTCCAGGCAGAAGGTTTCAACTTTGAAACAGAAGCCGGAAAGTATTCCATCGGACAGCAAAAAGTTATTGCGCCGGATGGTGAAGCAAAGGACGGATTTGGTTACTCGAGCGTAATTTCGGATGACGGCAGTACCGCCCTGATCGGTTCTTACTACATTGAGTTTGGCATTCCTTATCCTATTGGACCAGGGAATGTTTATGCCTTTATCAAAAACGGGAACCAGTGGGAGCTGCAACAAAAGTTGCCCACCCCTGAGATGCCCGAGTCAGATTTGTTTGGTTACGTTTTGGCACTCTCAGCGGATGGCAACACTGCCCTGGTTGGGGCTCCCGGCGGAACAGGTCCAGCCGAAACGCAGGTTCCTGGGGCGGCTTTTGTTTTCACACGCAATGGCAGCACCTGGAGCCAGCAAGCCTTGCTAATTGCTTCAGACCGTCAAGTCGGTGATCATTTTGGTTTTTCGGTTGCTCTCTCTGATGATGGCAATACTGCCTCGATTGGCTCTTATGTGGATGATGTTGGCAGCAACGCCAATCAGGGCTCTGCTTACGTTTTCACTCGTACTGGCAGCACCTGGAGCCAGCAAGGTCATTTGTTTTCTTCTGATGGAGCTGCTGAAGATTACTTCGGACGGTCAGTTTCTCTTTCGGCTGACGGCAACATCGCGCTTGTTGGCGCCAATATGAAAGTAATCGGGAGCAATACCCGCCAAGGCGCTGCGTACACTTTTACACGCAGCGGCACAAGTTGGAGCCAGCAGACGCAAATTATTTTAGCTGATGGCGCAGCGTATGACTGGTTTGGAACCGTTGTTGCCCTTTCTTCGGATGGCAATACTGCACTCATCACGGCGAATGGACACAAAGTAGGGCAAAGAGAAATGCAGGGCGCCGGTTTTATTTTTGTGCGCTCTGGAACCAACTGGATTCAAGAGGCAATGCTTAACGCGCCTGAGAATACAGTATCGCTGTGGGGAGATACGGCTACCCTCTCTCCGGATGGAAATTTAGCCTTGATTGAAGATGGTTATACCTTCGAAGGCAATGGCGAAAGCTGGGCAACAGGTTTGCGTTTATCGCCTGAAGACGAGGCATCTGGTTTTGGCAGCTCGGTGGCACTTTCTGGGGATGGCGCAATTGCCTTGATTGGGGCAAATTATGCCACCATCGGTCAAAACTCTAAACAAGGTGCAGCTTACTTTTTTGACCTTGATTTGCTTCGTTTGACCAATCATCTGTTCCTGCCATTAATCACTCGCTGATTTTGGCTTAAATCATAAGTGAAGAGAGAATCCCTTGCGTACCATTCAAAGCTTTATATTGCGGATTATGGTCGATAGTGACCACCCAAGTTTACTTCGTGGGTCCTTGCAAGCCCTGCACGCCCAAAGAGAGCAATGGAATTTTAGAGATGAAGTTGAGTTGCTACAGTTACTAAAACACCTGAATGTCGCAAATTCAGAACAAGATTACAAAAAGGAGTGATCAGGAATCGATGAAATCGAACCACTTATTTCAAATCTTAATTGGTCTAATTTGTCTGCTCCTACCCCCAGGAAGCACAACAAGAGTATATGCAGCGGATGCCTATCCTCCTCAATACGTTATAGAAGCATCGGTTCAAAGGGTAACCACAGTTCAGGTTCTGCCATATCTTCCCTTTCAGACCTTCACTGCTCATTTTCAGGAGGTTTATAGCGGCGGGTTGGGTACTTCATTTGCCTATGACATTGGCTATTTTGGCATGGAGCAGATTTCAAACCTTGTTTATTCTGCCAACGCTGGCGTTACCTGCCAGCTCAATGAAGACTTAATTATCGTCTGCAGTGGACCGCTCAGCCATGTTACTATCAACTTTGATTACACCGCCATCGCTGATAGTTACTCTGGCCAATCTATTTGGTGGGGCTTTATTGGAAACTCAAATTACTCTTTAGATTACACGTTTAATTTGATTTACCCAGCTCCGCTTGTTTATGTCCGCTCTTATTCACTAGAACCCACCACAATTACTTCTACTCAAATCACCTGGCAGCAAAATAATACGCTTTCCCTGCCTGGGGTGGCACTTTTCAGCGACCCTCGGGTCTACGTTTTGTATCTACCTCTTGTTCAATGCGGGCAGTGAGAGCTCCGATGAAATAACATTATTCGTTCCAGTTTCAGCTTTCTTGGATAGTAGTCATTGAGCCAATGCAAAAATCGAATACAACGATGTTAAAATACTGAGCCTAGCCTCATTCTCCCGCTAGGCTCAGCGCTTAAATAAAAGTCTTACCAAAGGGCAAGGATCTCTAAGCAGGTATAATTCCGAGCAGGTGCTCCGCATGGATATCCGCTCGACTGTAATCACGCTCACCATTCTGGCTGTTATCGCTGCCATTTGGACCGCGGTGCGGGCTTCCCGCGCCATCCAAAAAGGCAAGCGCATGCCCTTTTATTTCAAGCGCCGCAAGCTCTACGACCAGGCGGCTGGTCTCATCCTGACAGCCTTAGCATTAGGCGCATTTGCCTACTTCAACTTCCGCTTTGGCGAGGGTATTGCCTACCGTTACATCCCGCCTTCGCTTACGCCCTCGCTCACCCCAACCATCACCCTCACGCCAACAATCACGCTGACCCCTACCATCACGCTTACCCCTACGATCACCAACACGCCCTCGGTTACAAACACGCCTTCGGTTCCGCAAGCTATCGCCACCCAGTTTGACTCGTTTGTTACTCCGAACCCCAATGCAGTATTTAGCCCCATCGTTTTTTCAACCAAGATCGATGAAAATTTTCAACCGGTTGACACCGCAGTGGAATTCAGTAATCCGCTGACCAAGATTTATGGAGCCTATAGCTACAACTTTATGGATAATGGCGTGCAATGGACCGAGCTGTGGTATCGTGGGAATACCTTGCTCAAGGCTGAGACTGGCCATTGGGAAGGCGGTACAGGCGGCTATGGGGTGCTGGTGCTCGAGCTGCCTTCCGAAGAATGGCTGCCTGGAGAATATCAGGTGCAGTGCTTCGTGGGCAGCCAGTGGATCCTTTCGGGCTATTTCACTGTGGTGGGTAACCCGCCCACAGCTACCTTCACCCCCAGCCCAACTTTTACGCTCACGCCCACTGCAACACCTACGCCAACGCGTACGCCGACTCCCACACGCACGCCTATTCCCAGTAATACGCCAAAATCCTCTGGCACGCCTCTGCCATAAATAAAAAAGCCGGCGCAACAGGCTGGTCTAAGAGTTACTCCAAGGTTAGATATAGCGCCATTCCTGCAACCCTTCCGGGATCTGGGCGGCAATTTGGGCTGCTACCGCGGCGTTATTGCGCAGCAGTGCTAAGTTAGCTTTCAGGCTCTCCCCACCGCTGAGTGCGTTCATCTTAGCCAGCAGGTATGGTGTAAGAGCACTGCCACGCACACCCTCACCTTCGGCTTGCTGCAAAGCTTCGGCAATCAAGGCTTCCATGCGCTCGCGCGGCATGGCGCTTTCTGCTGGTGGCGGCACCACCACAAGGACGCTCGTACTAAACATGAGCTTCCAATGCGCACGGGCGACTTCTGCCACTTCTTGGGCGTTCTCGGCGCGCAGGGGTACCTTCAGCCCGCTCTGGGCAGAGTAAAACGCCGGAAATTCATCTGTTTGGTAACCGATGACGGGAATGCCTAGGGTCTCCAGCACCTCAAGCGTGGCGGGCAGGTCCAAAATGGCTTTAGCGCCAGAGCACACCACCACGAGCGGGCTCTTGCGCAGCTGCAGCAGGTCTGCGGAGATATCGTAAGCCTGCGCGCGGTGCACCCCGCCGATCCCGCCGGTAGCAAGCACCTTGATACCGGCGCGCTCTGCGGCATAGAGCGTGGCGGAGACGGTTGTCCCGCCGTTCCATTTGCGCGCAATCGCTGCGCCAAGATCGCGCAAGCTGAGCTTGTGCGGGTCGCGCGATTCTGCTAAGTTTTCCAGCTGGCTCGAGCTCAAGCCCACGCGCAGTTGGCCTTCTTGCACGGCGACTGTAGCGGGGAAGGCACCATTGTTCTTCACTGCGTCTTCCATGGCGCGGGCGATGGTGAGGTTTTCCGGCCAAGGGACACCGTGCGTAATTAGCGCTGATTCCAGCGCGACCAGCGGCTTGCCGTTGCGCTTGGCGCGCTCCACATCATCCGAGATGCGGAAGTCCGGAGCTGGTTTTTTACCAAAGTTGAAAAGTCCACGTTTATTTTCCATGAGGTTTATTTTACCTGAAACCAAGAAGATAGAGGTGTTTTTCTTTGTTTTAATTAAGCATTGATCTTGCGTGGTGCCTTATGGGCAGGCTGCGCACTCTCCTGACTGTGTAAGGTCTGTGGCCTTTATGTCTCTTCGTTTTAGAATGGTCTTCCGACCATGCAGTGCTGTGGAGACCTTCGGTCAAAACCCCTCGCTCGGTCTGGAGACCGGCGAGAACAATTATCTATTCTTGCATGGAATCCTACAGGCGGGCTGCGCGCATGCTTTCCCTTTTTAGCGGTTACAATAAAGCCACACAAGCACAGATACGAGGACTATTCGCATGGAGATTATTAATCATACCCCCGTCACCAAGCGTTGGAGCATTGCGGCGCCTATCCCCCCAGAAATCAACCAAGAGTTGGCGGATTTCCCGCCGTTGTTGCGGCAGCTGCTCTACAACCGCGGCGTGAGGGATGCCGAAACAGCGCAGGCTTTCCTATCTGCCAGCGCGCCAGAGGCAACAGACCCCTTCCTCATCCGCGATATGCCCCAAGCCATGGAGCTGCTGCATGCCGCTATTACAGAAGGCACTCCCATTGCCATTTATGGCGACTACGACGTGGACGGCGTAACCTCGACTGTGTTGCTCTACGAATTGATGCAGAAACTGGGCGTGAACCCGCGCATTTACATCCCCAACCGCTTTGATGAGGGATACGGGCTCAACCTGGACGCGGTCGAGCAGCTTGCTAATGAGGGCATCGGGTTGATCATCACAGTTGACTGCGGCATCCGCTCGGTGGAGGAAATTGCCTTAGCGCGGCGGTTGGGCATGCGGGTGATCCTCACCGACCACCACCAGCCAGGCGAGATACTCCCGCCGGCAGATGCGATCCTCAATGTGCACCAGCCCGGGGATAGTTATCCTTTCAAAGACCTGGTGGGTGTAGGAATAGCGTATAAACTAGCTGCAGCGTACTTGACAGCTTACCCCCAGCCGGGTGTGAGCGCTGAGGATTGGCTTGACCTGGTGGCACTCGGTACGGTGGCAGATATGGCACCGCTCGCCGGCGAGAACCGTGCGCTGGTGCGCGCAGGTATCCAAACGATGAGCAAATTAGGGCGGCAGGGGTTATATTCTCTCGCGCAGGTTTCGGGCGTTAACCTGGAGCAACTGAATGCGAGCCATATTGGCTTTCGCTTAGCGCCACGCCTCAACGCGGCTGGTAGGTTAGATTCTGCCATGTCGGCTTTCCACCTGCTCTCCGCGCAGGATGCGCTTACTGCCGGAGAGCTCGCTCTGCAACTCGACTCGCAAAACAGAGAACGGCAGGAGATCATGGCTCGCATCCAGGAAAGCGTGCTGCAAAATGTCCTCCAAGCCGAGGTGCAGCCCCTGATTGTATTTGACGCCTCACCGGAATATAACGAAGGCGTGGTTGGGCTGGCGGCTTCACGCATCGCCGAGGCGCTCTACCGCCCCAGCATCATCGGGCACCGCGGAGAAGAGATGGTGGTCGCTTCTTGCCGCTCGATTGCTGGGTTCAACATTACTCAGGCGCTGGATGCTTGTGCCGATTTGCTCGTGCGCTATGGCGGGCATTCCATGGCAGCCGGCTTGACGGTTTCCAACGAGAATCTGCCAGAGCTGCTGCGCCGGCTCAATAGCTTGGCTGAGCAAAACCTGCAAGGGCTCGAGCTAGCGCCGGTGCTTGCGATAGACAAAGAGATTGCATTAGATAGCTTACCTGCAGCAGAAATCCCACGGATCTTTGAGATGGTCAGCTTGCTAGAACCAACCGGGCGCGGAAACCCTGAGGTGCTTTTTTGCAGCCGTAATTTGCAAGTGAATCGTGTTTACCCCGTAGGTAATGGTCAACACCTTCGGCTCGTGCTGAATGCAGGCCGCGTCCGCTATGAAGCCATTGCATTTGGGCAAGGGCACTGGAACGGGCAGTTACCGGGGATGGTTGATATCGCCTATTCTTTTGAGATCAATAAATATCAAGGACGGGAAAGCTTGCAGCTGAATATCAAGGATATTAAGCCTTCGGAAGGGATTTAGCTGGGGAGTTGGGGATAAAAAAGTGCCCCCAAAGGAATTCGAATCCTTGTTTTGGCCTTGAGAGGGCCACGTCCTAGGCCGCTAGACGATGGGGGCATGATGAAGCTATAAAATTGTTAAATCTGCCTTACAGTTAATCCCTGTTTTGGCATACGCCCACCAGGCTAGGTCCACGTCCTAGGCCGCTAGACGATGGGGGCATGATGAAGCTATAAAATTGTTAAATCTGCCTTACAGTTAATCCCTGTTTTGGCATACGCCCGCTGGGCTAGGGCTACGTCCTAGGCCCAGCAGCATTCCCCTTGAATGCTGCACTCGCAAGGCGGCTTGTAGCCGCTCCCTGCTCGAGACGATGGGGCAAATAGTTCCTATTATCTGCTTGAGCGAAAACATAATATCATATGGCTGTCGCCTCGTCAATCCAAACCAGTGCTTGAGGTAAATAATTAAGTGGTTGATGAGCTCTCAAGCCACTCTTGGCTCTCGAAGTAACCCCCACACTTGAGGAGCGGATGGGAAGGGCTTTTCACTTCCGACGATATTGAAACCTAACGAAATGTAAAAGCCAAGGTTCGCTGGATTATGAGTCTCCAAGTAACTTGGCACTTGCAATTCATCCGCATGGGAGATGCCGGCTTGAACCAGCGCCCGACCAAGACCTTTGCCTTGATGTGATGGTTCTACCCCAACAGCTTCTAAGTAAAAATGAGGAGTGGAGACGGCTTGACGATGTAACTGATTGGAAACTTGTGCCAACATGATGCTGCGTTTGAGCTCCAGATGGGATACTTTAAAGGGGAAAAGAAATAAACCAGCCCGTAAAATTCCGAGCGGAAGGAGCCCGGTATGCTTTGGCTCTAACCAAACTGATATGCCATGATAGTTTGAATCTGCTAAAACCAGACCATATTGGTTAGCATAACTGAGAAGTTTATCAAATAACCAGGGTAGTAGATTAGCCCGCCGCTCAGCATCCGGAAATACAAAGGTGTAGAAAGGATCGTCCACAAATGCAGAAGATAGAATCTCAGTGAAACGCGGTCTCCTAAAGCGATGACCAGAAAGGATTTCGATTGAGGCAGCCATTTTATTTTTAGGAATTGATAGACAATCCGATTTATTTGTCAATAGTTTACACCTGAAAGTAAATTGATCCTCTACTATAATCACTGTAAAAAAAGGAGTTAAATTATGGAGTATAGACATTTAGGAAAAGCAGGGATTAAAGTTTCGGAGCTTTCGATTGGCTCCTGGGTTACTTACGGCAAACAGGTTGACGTCGCCTCTGCAAAGGAAATCCTGACGGCTGCCTGGGAAGCCGGCGTTAATTTCTTCGATAATGCTGAGGCTTATGCTCGCGGCGAATCAGAAGTTATTATGGGCAAGGCGCTCAAGGAATTGGGCTTGCCGCGGGAGCAATATTTGGTCTCCACTAAAATCTTCTGGGGCGGCTCGGGACCTAATGATACAGGCTTGAATTACAAACACCTGATCGAAGGGGTCAATAACTCCCTAAAACGCTTCGGTTTGGAGTATGTTGACTTTGTATTTGCCCACCGCCCGGACCCAGAAACCCCCATGGAAGAGGTGGTATGGGGCTTCAATCAAATTATTCAGCAGGGCAAAGCCTTTTATTGGGGCACTTCGGAATGGTCTGCCGCAGAAATTATGTTAGCTTATCAGGTGGCACGGGAAAATCATTTGCGCCCGCCTTCCATGGAGCAGCCCCAATACAACTTGCTGCACCGTCGGCGCTTTGAAGAAGAGTACGCCATCCTTTATAAGGAATTAGGCTATGGCACCACCGTTTGGAGCCCGCTGGCAGGCGGTCTGCTCACCGGTAAATATAACGACGGCAAAGTTCCGGAAGGCAGCCGCGCAACCTTACCTGGCTTCGAGTGGGTAAAAACTGAAATTCTGAACCCGGAAAAGCTGAAGGTAACCCGTAAGTTAGCTGTCATTGCCGAAGACTTAGGCGTCAGCATGGCGCAGATGTCGCTTGCTTGGATCCTCAAGAATCCCAATGTCTCCACGGTGATTACCGGCGCCAGCCGCGTGGAGCAGGTGCGTGAAAACATGAAAGCGATCGACGTGGTGCATAAACTGGATGCTGAAGTGATGGCACGCATCGAAGCCGCCTTGGAAGGCTATCACGAGGAATGTTAGAAGGTTAGCTCGATGAGTAAAAAAAGCGCGGAACTCCGCGCTTTTTGATTCGTAAAGCGTTACTTTGCTTTGCCTTTTTCATCTGTGGAATTCATTTTCTCTTCCAGCGCTTTGGCTTGCGCCTCCCGCCAACGCCGGACGCGCTCTGCCACCTGGGCTTCATAGCCCTGCTCGCCAGGATGATAAAACTGGGTGCCGACCACGCCGTCCGGCAGGTATTGCTGCGGCGTCCAGTGCTCCGGGTGATTATGGGGGTAGTCATAGCCGGCGCCATGCCCAAAGCCCTTTGCATCCCGGCTGGGGTCCATAAGGTGCAGAGGCACCGGCCCGGCACCTTCTGCTTCGATTTTTTCTTGCGCAGCAAAATAGGCGCTTGCGGAGTTAGATTTAGGTGCCGTTGCAAGGTAAAGTGTGGCTTCAACGATGGGGTAAATCCCTTCGGGCATGCCGATGTATTCAAACGCCTGGGCAGCGGCATTGGCAACCACCAAGCCTTGCGGGTCAGCTAAGCCAATATCCTCGCCAGCCAAAATGATCAGCCTGCGTAGGATGAAGCGTGGATCCTCGCCTGCTGTCAACATCTTTGCCAGCCAATAAAGGGCTGCATCGGGGTCGGAGCCGCGTACGGACTTGATGAAGGCGGAGATGGTATCGTAGTGGGCGTCCTCGTTTTTATCGTACCGCAGGACGCGCTTCTGAATAGACTCGGCAGCAATCTCCAAGGTAATATGGATTTGCCCATCCTGGGGTTGTGTGGTTTCTACGGCTAGCTCGAGGGCGTTGAGGGCGCTGCGTGCATCCCCGCCCGCCATGAAGGCTAAATGCTGCAGAGCGTCGGCATCCACGAGCACGTTGCGCTTGCCATATCCACGCTCCGGGTCTGCCAGAGCGCGCTTGAGCAAAGTGAGGATGTCTTCCTCACTGAGCGGCTTGAGCTCGAAGATGCGCGAACGGCTGACCAAGGCTTGGATGACGTCGAAATAGGGATTTTGGGTAGTCGCGCCAATTAGGGTGAGCAAGCCAGTTTCCACGTGCGGCAGGAGGGCATCTTGCTGAGCCTTGTTCCAGCGGTGCACCTCATCGATAAAAAGGATCGTACGGCGGCGGTAGAGGCGGCGCCGTTCGATGGCATCTTTGATGACCTCGCGTAGATCTGGGATGCCAGCCAGCACGGCGCTCAGGCTGACGAATTCCGCCTTTGTTTGAGTGGCAATCACGCGCGCAATGGTGGTCTTACCTGTTCCGGGCGGGCCATAGAAGATAATCGAGGAGAACAGGCGGTCCGCTTCGATGGCGCGGCGAAGCAAAGCGCCTGGGCCTAAGATGTGCTCCTGCCCAACGATTTCATCCAGCGTTCTGGGGCGCATGCGTGCAGCTAAGGGTGCCTCGTCGCTCAATTGCTCCTGCAGGGAGTGGTCAAACAAATCCATGGGTTGATTTTATCATGCAGGCTCTCGAGTAAAATAACCTCTTTCTACTCAAAAGCCGCTCACTTCGAGCGGCTGTGGTGACAGTTGACGATAAGTGAGGCTTCAATAGCCTTTGCTCGTATCCACCAGGTTATAGAGCGGCTCGCCGGCTTGGTAACGCTGCAAGTTTTCGACGAATAAATCTACAACCGCATCCATCAGTTTGGGGCTGATGCCAGAAACATGCGGTGTGATGATCACATTGGGCAGGCTCCATAGAGGGCTTTCGGGCGGCAGCGGCTCCTTCTCGAAGACGTCCAATACTGCCCCGCCAATCCGGCCGGATTTGAGCGCCGCTTCCAGCGCGACCTCATCCACCAACCCGCCGCGGGCTAGGTTCACAAAGCCAGCGCCCGGCTTCATCGCTTCGAACATCTTAGCATCAAAGAGGTGATAAGACTCTTTGGTGAGCGGCAAGGTGAGCACCACGAAATCGCAATCTTTTAGCATGCCTGGCAGCCCCTCGATGGGGTATAGCCGTCGAAAGTAGTTACCTTTTGGGTCGCCTAAGCCTTGTGCGTTATAACCGTTATCTTCCGGCTGCATCACATTGCGCTTGGCTGCCAGCACGGTGGCGCCAAAGGGATAAAGCAGGCGGGCCACTTCGCGGCCGATAGAGCCATAGCCAACGATGCCTACAGTGCTCTCGCGCAGTTCCTGAGGCATCAGCGCGTCGCCATAATTGGGCAGCCACTTTTTCTCGCGCTGGGCTTGGATGGCTTTTGGCAGTTTATGCGAAAGCGCTAATAGCGCCATAAGAGCATATTCGCCTAACTGGCTCACTCTCACTCCGCTAGCCGAGGTAAGCATTACGCCGGCCGCAGAGCTAATGGGATACTCTAATGCATGCTCCACACCAGCGAAGGAAACCTGAATCCATTTGAGCGCTGGAACTTGCTCGCGTGTAGGCAGGTTGCGCCCGCTGGTGAGCAGTACCTCAGCCTTTTCCCAG
>Ga0208695_1000989_pt1 | contig 25783 bp, 23 predicted proteins | sample AD_UKC111_MetaG_FD_184449 | JGI IMG/M metagenome (GOLD analysis project Ga0208695, IMG submission 184449) | Active sludge microbial communities of municipal wastewater-treating anaerobic digesters from Hong Kong - AD_UKC111_MetaG (SPAdes)... | ecosystem: Engineered > Bioreactor > Anaerobic >...
ATATCTGTTCAATTATTATTTAACAAAAAAAAACACCCTTCCGTTTTTTGATCGAAAGAGTGTACTATTTATAAGACAAAATTCATATTTATCCGTTAGGTGTTGTTTTTCTCTTAGGTTGTACTCTATTTGATTTCTTCGTTCCTCCAGCTTTTTCGTATTCTTCTGAGTTCCTACCATATTTTGAGGCAACTCCACTCAACATTCTATCCGATAAGTCTTTTAATGCTTTTTCACTTTCTACTACATTGTTTCTCAATTCATCTATTAGCGACAAATGGGTATTGTATTCATTCAGCTTGTCTCTCAAATCCTTGATTCCGTTGTCATAAATCTCTAATGTAAGTCCATTTCCTAAATCTAATGTGGCACTAATGGATCTTAAAGCAGCACTTCTTGCAATCGCTTCATCGTAATGCGAATTGATTTTCTTTCTTCTTGACATGTTATATTTTTTTATGTGTTAATTAATAATTATAAAACTATCATTACTATTATATATTGTGAAATTGAAAATATTTAATGAATTATTTCAAAAACAATCGTTTTCCTTAATTTTTAGTTCTCATTCCTTAATTGCCTAATTAATTTCCTTTCCAATATTTATTGATTCCTTAGGAAAACTTATGTGTTATTAAGGAATGTTAAAGTGTTCCTTGATTGAATTCGATATACATTAAGGAACACTTATGAATTATTAAGGAATAATTAAGTGTTATCAAGGAACACTTATTGTAAATTAAGGAATGCTTATTAATTCCTTAATGAATTAGTAGTAATACTAAGGAATTGGTTTGTTTCGTCTAGAAGTAATATTTATTATTAAACAATATACATTTGACTCAAAATCAGTAGTTATACTTATAGTAAATAATATCTTGTATTTGTACTATGATCGCTCTTGACTAATCAAATTTATAGTTCTGAGCAAATGAAGAAATTAAGACCTGAAGTAGAATGGTATATCCAAAAAAATGCAAATGTAAAAGAACGTTTTATCAGCTCTACAGAATATACATTAACTCTTCTTCGTGAATCAAAAAATATAGAAATTGGTATCGGATATAGATTCGAAAGATTCAATAAGAACTTTCTTGTAACAGATCCAAATGCACAAACAATTTCAATTGAATTGAATTTTTGACTACATTCAATTGATTGACTAAAAAGTATTTATAAATATTAAATTAAAAATATACCATTTCTTTACAATTGTTTAATATCATATAAATAATTAAGAAATTACGAATTTAATATAAACTCATTATTTTTCGATTGCAGGAAATTTACTGATTAATATGCCAACTAAAACTACTGTATAAAATTGCCCAATAATCCCAATAAGAGAAGTGAGCAATTTGGTGTAATGAATATTTGGTAATATGTCACCAAAACCTATACTGGTGATTGTTATTGATGAAAAGTAAACAAAATCGATAAATGTAGCTGTTGGATTGCTCAAATCAAGACCCTTATATGCAAGTGGTTGGAAGTAAAAAATAGTTTGTTGTACGAATACTGCCATCTCAATCAATAAAAAATAACCACAACCTGAAGCAAGAATTATGTCTTTATTGATATAGCTAGGTCTAACCAAATATTTGAATACTTCATAAAAAACATAAGCAAAAAATGCTGTATATGAAATTCCTAAAAAGATTAATACCTCTTTCGAAAATCCAATGAAATAGGATAAAATTGGAGTACTGCAAATCGATAAGATAAGTATTCTAAGAATAAGTAATCGATTTTTGTTTTTTTCAATATACACTCCAAAAGATGAAATCCCTAAAATAACCATGTTGATGGGCCAGAAAATATCTCGATATGTAGCCAAATCTGGAACAAACATACTCATAAATAGATGCTGAAATAACCCAAATAATAATAATTCATATTTGTATTTTTTCAATATACTATGTGGCTTCATGATATTAATTATTGTTATTCAACACAATAGCGATCTCAATATTAATTTCTATTGAATTTTTTTGATATAAAATTAGTCATTATATATTGTAAAATATAACCAATAAGTTTTTTGAAATCGTTTTTAGATTTTCCAATAAATATTTTTCTAGTTAGATACCCAGATGATATACTAAAAAAAGCTTGTATTACTTGTGATTTGATTTCAGGTTGATTCAAATCCTCTAAAGTAGATTTGACTAAATTGATTGGAGATAGTTCATTTGTAACTTTCCTAAAATGATTTTTCACATCCTGCCATTCACGTTGTTGCTTTTTTTCAAGAATGTCAATTGCACTATTTAGCTTCTGAGTTGGTGTCAGTTCCTTCATTTTTTACTAAATTATTCTGTTCTATAATCTCATCCAAATCGTATTTATTTAATAATTTATTAATTATTAGATTACTTAGTGGTGTCTTGATCCATTTTCCTCTATAAAAATAAAATATTATTCCAATAATTAAATAGAATAATGAAACTAATAAAAATCCTAGTGCATTGTCGTTCAGCAATTTACCGATAAACAAACTTACTCCAATATTGACAAATAAGGTAAAAATTGCAAAAATGATAATAAATATTAATCCTGAAAATAATGTCGAAATGATTTCAGCTGTTTGTTCCACTAGATTCAGCTTCAACAAATCTAACCTAGTCTTAACATACCTTTCAACCTTATGAATTAAATGATCTTTTTCTTCTGCAAAAGAACCCATATCTTAATTTAATATATTGTATTCGAATTATTTGAATGCTTTAAATCATCAATTCGAGACTTGTTATCTTGAACTTTTTCTTCCATTGAATGCACAAAATCTTTTGCATCAGATTTAAAATTTTCTATTGTGTTTGTAATTTTATTAGTCAAATCATCAATAGTATCTTTCAAGTTTCCACTCAAATCCATACCCGAATCGACAAGTTTTTTCCTTGTTTTACTCCCTTTTTCTGGTGCAAATAATACCCCAAGGATAGAACCAATTGCTATACCGCCTAACAAACCTAAAATTAAATTTCTATTTTTCATTATTGATTAATTTAAAAAAGTGAAAAAAATTATTTACTTATATTCCTTAATTTCAACTCATATTATACCTATAATAATTTATTTATTCATCCAATTCAATATATTTTTTATCCAAATTGAACTTCAATGCTACAAAACCAAGAATCCCCGCTAATAATGATGCTATTAAAATAATCAGTTTAGAATTATTTATAATTACTTGATCTTCAAAAGCTAATAATGTAATGAAAATGGACATTGTGAAGCCAATACCAGCTAAAAATCCAGTACTTACTATTACTCTCCAATTGATTCCTTCTGGTAGCTTGCACAATTTGAAAGCAACAGCAATATACGTAAAGAGTAAAATACCAATTGGCTTTCCAACTACCAATCCCAAAAGAATTCCAAGACTATATTGCTCAGTAACAATATTTGAAATTTCTCCATTAATTGTTATTGCTGTATTTACCATAGCAAATATTGGTAGTATAATATATGAAACAGGGTTGTGTAAAAAATGTTGTAAAATATATGAAGTAGATTTTTCATCTCCATTACCAAATGGAATTGCAAATGCCAAAAGTACGCCAGTAATTGTTGCATGAACTCCTGAATGCAACATAAAATACCACATTGCAACCCCTCCAATCAAATATGGAATTAAATTCCTGATTTTCATGCGATTAAAAACTAATAATAGCCCAAAAATTGCTAGAGCGATACATAGGTTTAGCCATAAAATTGTCTTTGTGTAAAAAATTGCAATGATAATAATAGCACCCAGATCATCCATTACAGCTAAGGCTGTTAAAAATACTTTTAATGCTAATGGCACTTTATTCCCCAATAGTGAGAGGATTCCTAATGCAAATGCAATATCAGTAGCCATAGGGATACCAGCTCCAGATTGACTAACTGTACCCCAATTAATAAAAATGTAAACGATTGCAGGTATAAGCATTCCACCAATTGCACCAAAAATGGGTAATAATGCATCTTTTAATTTAGATAGCTCACCAATGTAAATTTCTCGTTCTAATTCTAACCCAATTAACAGAAAAAAAATTGACATCAGCCCATCATTAACCCAATGCTCCAAGCTATGACTTGCCAATTTCATTTGGAAAAAATGATGATAATCTGCTCCATATTTCGAATTTGCAATGAGCAATGATAGTATTGTGCTGAATATCAGCACAATTCCACTAGCTTTTTCACTATTGAAAAATTCTTTAAATAACTTTGTTAATCTCATTTTAGATTGTTTGCTGTTGAATTGATAAGTGAATTTACAGTTTTTGATTAAATTATTAATTTTGTTTTACAAAACATTTTAAAATATTAAAAAAAATCGAAATAAATATCAATAATCTTTCTCTAAATTTCTTAGTATCTTGCAATGACAAATTAGTTTATTAATTTGTTTTATAACGATAAAATTTAAAATATTAAATTATGAAAATCATTATTACAGGAGTAACTGGAATGGTTGGTGAAGGTGTTTTACTAACATGTTTGAATAGAAATGATATAAGTGAAATATGTATTTTAAGCAGAAAACATTATGATATATCTCATCCAAAAGTGAAAGAAGTAATTGTTCCAAATTTTCTTGATATCCAAAATTTCAAAACTCAATTAATTGGCTATGATGCATGCTTTTTTTGTGCAGGAATCAGCTCTATCGGTATGAACGAAGCGGATTATACTAAAATCACTTATGACACAACAATAGAAGTTGCAAAAGTATTATTAAATGAAAATCCAAAATTGACTTTCCATTATGTGTCTGGTAGAAATACAGATAGTACTGAAAAGGGGAAAATAATGTGGGCAAGAGTGAAAGGAAAAACAGAAAATGATTTATTAAAATTAGGGTTCAAGGCAGCTTATAATTTTCGACCAGGATTTATGAAACCAGTTGAGGGTCAGCGAAATGTAAAGTTGATATTTAAGATTTTTGAATTGTTTTATCCACGTTTATTTCCCAAAGATTCGCTTACATTAGAGCAAGTAGCTGATGCAATGATTCATTTGGTTTTGAAAGAATATCCAAAGCACATCTTAGAAGTAATTGATATTCAATCTATTGCTGCAAATAAATACTAAATAGTTAAATATGGAAGCGATTATTCAGGATCCTAAAATTATTATAAATTTTATCGTCATTATTATTATTACATTTTTTGTAGAATATTTAGTGAGAAAATATTTCAAATTAAAAATAGTTGATAGAGCAATTGAGCACAACATTGATGCTACAAGTTTCATTTTTTTAAGTCACATGATATCTACGATCATCTATTTAGTCGGCATAGGTTGGGCATTGTTGGTATTGCCTATCACTAATACTTTTGCACATTCCTTATTGGCAGGAGCAGGTGCATCTACATTGATCTTAGGGTTTGCCTCTCAACAACTTTTCACCAATCTTATAAGTGGAGTATTTCTTGTCATTACAAGACCTTTTAAAATTGGAGATGTCATCGAGTTCAAAGGAGTAGTAGGAACAGTAATCGAAATTAACCTCAATTCAACTTTGCTACAAGATGAAAATGGAAAAAAAATAATCATTCCCAGTTCTTCAATTTTAAATGATATAATAAAAATTCAACCTTAGTAAATTAAGTAATTCAAGTTTTAAACATTTAATTTTTTATAAAATTTAACTCAATATTTGAATTGGAAATTCAATTTCATAATCAATATTTAAGTAAATAAAGTGTTGCAAAAAACGATTTATAAAAAATAATTGTTAGCTTTATGGTTATTTAATAACTTATAAGTTTGTGTATGCACACTTACTCTAAATATTTATTGGCAATAATTTGTACTTTTATTGTATCAATTGTCAATAGTCAATGCGATCAGTTTGTATCTATCACTCCAAAGTCTCCAATTCGTGTTTGTTTGAAAAATGGTCCAGAAACAGTTAAACTCAATGGAGCATTTTCTCAAAAACCATGTGGGTTTGAATGGTCGCCAGAAGATGGTAAAATTTCAAATATCAAAGTTCAAAACCCAACAGTTACTATTGATGCACCTGGAACTTATACCTATAAACTTACAGGAGCTTTTTATGGTACTGGTTCAAACCTTGTTGTTAACGGTGATTTTAGTATGGGAAATGTAAGTTTTGGAAGTGATATGAACTATACACCAGGTCCAAATTGCCCTCCAGGAAACTATACTATAACAAATCAAAATCCAGCAAATTTTAACAGTGCTTGGTCAGATTGTAGAAATGGAGGAAATCTCTATCTGGCAGATTCTCCATCCGACCCAAATGTAAAAATGTGGTATCAAACTGTAAATGTAAATCCTAATACTTGGTATATTTTCGAGTTTGACTTTGCTTCGGTATTTTTTGCAAATCCACCAAAAATGGTTGGTGTAATAAATGATGTTGAGTTAGGACCTACTACAGATGCACCAGGTGCTACATGTGTATGGTTAAGTACATGTTATGCATGGTATTCTGGTACTAATACAACTGCTGATTTAGCGATAAAAGACAAACAAGCTATCACATGGGGAGACGATTTTGTAATTGATAACATTAAATTTAGACCAGCTTGTACTGGGTCTGCAACAGTGAAAATTATTGCAGAAGAACAACCTGAAATCTTCAGAGATACCACAAAATGCTATGGATCAAATATTACTGTGGGAGGAAAAATAATTTCTGACCCTGGATTATATGATTTAACATTACCAAAGGGTATAAATGCTGCTTGCGATACTATTTTGCATTTAACAGTAAATGATTTAGAAATCTTACTAGATTCGGTAAAGGTCGATACCTTGACTTGCAAAAATCCAAAACCAAATATTGAAATCAAAAACCTGTTTGCTCAGAGTGGTAATGGGTTTGATACCTTAAATTTTACATTCCTTTGGACTACAAATAATGGAATTATTGAAAGTGGCAGTACTTCCAAAAAAGTTACTGTCAGTAAGGCTGGTAGATATTTTCTAAAAGTAACTTACAAATTAGGAAAAATAATTTGTACTAAAAATTATCAATTTGATGTTCCTGAAAATACAAGTACTCCCATTATAAGTGCTGGGTCAGATAGAGAACTAAATTGTGATTCCACACAAATTACATTAATTGGAAATGGACCACCGAATATTGCAATTAAATGGACTACAAAAAATGGATTAATTATATCTGGATCAAATAGTTATACTCCAATTATTGGTAAAGCTGGAATCTATATAATTGAAGCTACAAATTCAGAAAATGGATGTAAAACAACGGATACTAGTTTAGTAATTAATAATATTCTTGTTCCAATTGTAACTATTGGAAAAGATACATTATTGACTTGTAAAGATACAATTTTAAATATTTTTGCTTCCGCTTCACCAAATAGTATCAATTATACTTATCAATGGACAACGAATAATGGAAATATAATAAGTGGAAGTACGACCAACAATATTTTTTTAGATCAAGCTGGAACTTATATTCTAATTGTGAAAGACTCATTGACGAGATGTGTAGGTAGCGATACTCTTGTTGTATCTGGTAGCAAAGTAAAACCAGTTGCTTCAGCAGGAAACGATAATGATTTGGATTGCATAAAAACATCCATAAACCTTGATGGCGCAGCTAGTAGTCAAGGGCTAGATTTTACTTATATTTGGGTGAGTACATCGAATCAACCTATAGTAAATCCCACAACATTAAATCCAACAGTAACAAAATCTGGCGCATATATAATCCAAGTTAAAAATATATTAAACAACTGTATTGCTGAAGATACTGTGATGATTAATCTTAATGCAGATTTGCCAAAGATTGCCATAGCACCTATTCAAACTATTGATTGTCAATCTTCTACAATAAATATTGATGGCACAAATAGTAGCTCAGGATTGGGCTATACTTATAATTGGACAACGACAAATGGCTCGATGGTTTCTGGACAGTCAACGTCACTTCTAACTGTCAATGATCAAGGAGATTATCATTTTTATATTTTTAATGCAACGAATGGTTGTAAAAATGATACGATAGTTCAAGTAAAAAAAGATTTGGCAAAGCCAACAGTAGTTATTGCAAATCCACAAGAATTAAATTGTACTACTCCAACGATAACATTAGATGCTACAGGATCGAGTAGTGGCTCCAATTTTTCAATAATATGGAATACATCTGATGGAAATATCAAATCTGGTTCAAATAGTTACAACCCAACAGTCAATAAAAGTGGAACATATTGGTTGAAAATTACAAATAATAACAATTTTTGCAAAGATTCATTAAATGTTGTCGTAAATCAATCCGTTGATCTTCCTAAAGCATTGATTACCAATCCTTCCTTATTTGGATGCGACAAGACGTCCATTACTTTAGATGCCAATGCTTCTAGTTCGGGAGCAAACTTTACCATAAAATGGTTAACTACATTAGGAAATTTTGTTGGTTCCACAAATACTCTTTCGCCAATAGTGGACAAAGGTGGAGACTATACTTTGATCATTACTAATACAAATAATAATTGTAAAGATACAGCAAAAGTCACTGTTATAGAAGATAAAATAAAACCAAAAATTCAAATGCCTACTCCGGATATAATAACTTGCAAAAAGCCAATCATAAAACTTGATGCATCAGCTTCAGATAATGGTATTGATTTTCTACCTACTTGGTTTTCAAATAATAATAAATTAAATAATCTGCACTATATTAATGTTAGCACAATCGGCGATTATGTTTTTGTGTTAAAAAATACTAAAAATCAATGTATAGATTCAATTAAAGTAACAGTATCAGAGAATAAAATCAATCCAAAAGTAGATGCTGGGTCAGATAAAAATTTAGTGTGTACGCCAAATTTTGTCGTTTTGGATGGTTCAAATTCTGCTCAAGGAAATCAATATCTATATAAATGGGCTGGACCAGCTAATTCTACAATTGATTCTCCAAATTCTTCCATGACAAATGTCTATAATTCAGGAAATTATGTGCTAACAGTAGAAGATACAATTAATGGATGTTTCTCTACTGATCAAGTAAATGTAATTCTCAATGTGGTGTATCCAACAATACAATTGGATAAAAATGCAACTATCACTTGTAAAAATCCTCAAATAACGATTAATGGCAATGGCACTTCTACAGGTAATAACATCGATTATTCGTGGTCAACTATGAATGGAAATATTGTTTCTGGGACTAAAACAATTAATCCAATTGTGGATAAGACTGGGAAATATATTTTTGTTGTAACGGATCAATCTACAAACTGCATTACTAAAGATTCGGTAAATGTAAATCTCGACCAAACAACTCCTACCTTAAATATTGCTAACCCCGATACATTGAATTGTAAAAAATTAATCGTAACTATCGATGCTTCAACATCTTCTAATGGCTTAGAATACAAATATTTATGGAGTACTGTTAACGGAAATATTCTCAATGGACAAAATACACTACAACCCAGTGTTGATAAAAATGGCAATTATCAGCTTATAATTGAAAACATTAATAACGGTTGCAAAGATACGAGTTACGTAAAAGTAGAACAAGACAACAAGAAGCCAGTTGCATTAGTAAACGTTTCTGACACAATAAGTTGTAAAGTCTCTTCAGTTCTATTGGACGGTTCTGCATCTATTATGAATGGTAGTAATATGGACTTATCATGGAAAAATATAAGTGAAAATACTAATTTGATTGATAAGACAATTTCAATACAAGTTACTAAAAAGGGGAATTATCAATTATATATTCAAAATCTAACAAATGGATGTATTGATTCAACATTATCAATAGTTTTGGACAATTTTGAGCAGCCAAAATTAAATATTCAATCTAAAAATATTTTGAATTGCAAGGATACTAGCATCGTTTTGAATGGATTAGTTATTACCAACACTTCGTATCAATTTAATTGGTTTAAGGATAATAATAAGCTCAATTTCAATACATTAACTCCATCAATTATTCAACCTGGCAAATATAAGATTAAAGCAATTGTAAATTCAAGTGGATGCCAGGATTCTTCAGAAGTTACAATACTTTCAGATGTACAATATCCAGTTGCTAATGCTGGCTTGGATACTGTTTTGAACTGTTTTAAGCAAAGTATAAATTTGGATGGGTCACAATCCTCTTCAGGAAACGATTACAGTTATCAATGGATAGAAAAGAGTGGTCAAAATATTCAAAATGCTACTAAATTAAACCCAACTATTTCTAATCCTGGCACTTATATTCTGAATGTTCAAAACAAAACTAATTATTGTACCAAGTCAGATACAGTAATCGTTGTTAATAATAAAATTCCTCCAACAATTTCAGCAATAAAGGCGGATTCTATTAATTGTATTAAAAATGAGGCATTAATCACTGTAATTCCAGCCATTAATGACCCAAATTATATCATTGATTGGACAAAGGTAAATGGAAGTTTATTTGGTAAAGATTTTAATACTTTAAAACCAACTGTTATTCAAGGCGGAACATATAAATTATTGTTAACCAATAGTTTAAATGGATGCAAAGACAGTGCGACAATTAAAGTAGAGATTGATACGATTGTTCAAAAAATTAATATTTCTCCGCCAAATTATCTTACTTGCATTACTAAAGAACTGACATTAAATACATTTGGTATTAATCAACCAACATTTTATTCATGGGCGACAATTGATGGAAATTTCAAATCTTCAATAGACATTCCTAATCCAGTTATTACAGCTGGTGGAAAATATATTGTAGAGGCAACTAGCATCCGAAATGGCTGTAAATCAATTGCTTCTACTTTTGTATTAACTGATACAGTTGCTCCAAAAATTAATATTCTACCATACAATGTGATAGATTGCAACATTCCATTTTCATTATTGAATGCGTATAGCTCAGTTCCAAATGGTCTGATTTTCAATTGGACAACAACTCAAGGACATATACAATCAGGTGGAAATCAAGGAATTGCCACTGTTGATAAAGGTGGGTATTATTCATTGAATGTTCTAAATCAGACAAACGGTTGTACATCTACTGCTAATGTTTTTGTAGATGAAGATAAAAATATACCTATTGCAAATGCAGGACCAGATCTGGAATTAAACTGCAAAACAAATGAAGTAATCTTGGATGGCAAACAATCGAGCAAAGGAGTTGATTACACTTATAAATGGACAAGTATCGATGGAAAAATAAAAGCAAATGGAAATCAAATAGTTGCAACTGGCGGATCTACAGGGAATTATGTGCTATTAGTTACAAATAATCGCAACGGATGCAAACAAACCGATGATCTGTTGGTCAGTTCATCCAAGCCCGATCATATCGATTTTGTAACTAAAACGCCAAAATGTAATAGCATAGTAGGTACCATAGAAATAGTTGGGGCAAGTGGTGGAAAGCCACCTTACTTTTATACCTTAAAAGATTGGCAAGCATTTTCCAAACAAATTCCTGCCTCTGAAAATATTCCAGTTGGTAAATATATTATCAAAGTGAAAGATGCAAATGATTGCGAAACAAGCACTTATGCAGAAATAAAGCCACCATCGAAACCTACAGTACTTTTGAATCCGATAAATATTGAAATTTTTGAAAAAGATTCAACTAATTTAACAGCACAAATCACCTCACAATTTGATGTAGATACAGTGATTTGGACATCGAAAGACACAACTTTCAGAAGAGTTGATAATCTGAGCATTTGGGCAAAACCACTTCAATCAACATTATATTCTGTAAAAGCTATAGATGTTAATGGCTGTGTTGATTCTACTAATAGCTGGGTGTTTATTAAAGAAATTAGTGATGTTTTCATACCTAATTCTTTCACGCCTAATCATGATGCAATAAACGACTATTTCATACCATTTGTCAATAATAAAACGGTTGTAAAAATTTCAAAATTAGAAGTATTCAATCGTTGGGGAGAATTAGTGTTCAGTAGAAAAGATTTTAATCCAAATGATGAACAACTAGGATGGGATGGAACATTTAATGGGAAAATATTGAACTCGGCAGTTTTTGTGTATGTAATTGAGGTTGAGTTCATTAATGGAAGAAAAAAGATATTTAAAGGAGATATAACGCTTATTCAAGATTAAAAATTAGAATTAAATTCTAAAAGAAAAAAAGAGTTTTTTATATTTTATTGTGTATATTTGTGATAGTTTGAATTTAAAAAATATAATAAAATGAATAAAGAGCATTTAAAAGAATTTGTCATTAATTACAAGAAAAATTTAATTAGAGATTTAAAAGAATCAATAAAAGATAACGGCACTTTAGGAAAATTGGATGATACGGAAGCAAAAGATCCTGAAGATTATTCACATATTGATGAATCACAAGATTTTTCAATTCTATTGCAAAATAAATTAGAAAGTGCTGAATATGAACTTAGTAGATTGGAAAAAATTAGCACAGAGCCTATGAAAAAACCAGGAGTTGGTGCAGTAATTGAAACGGATAAAATGTCGTTTTATGTGAGCTTAGCAACTTTGCCTTTCGATCTTGATGGAAAACATTACATCGGAATTTCTGAAAATGCACCTATGTATGGTGTGATTTCAAATAAACAAGTTGGCGATAAATTCGTTTTGGGAATGGTGGAATATAAGATTGTTGCAATTAATTAATTCTTAAATATAAATTCATAATAAATGGCTAAGATTGTCCTTAGCCATTTATATTTTTAAGAACTACAGGATAACATCGAACAACCTATTTTATTCATTGCCCAATCAGGTCTTTTTGAGTGCCAATTTTGATATTCTAGTTGTTCATCATAGGGATTTTTGAGTAGCTCATAGATTTCGTTTAATAAAGTATATTCTCCTTTTTCAGCCTCATCAATTACTAATTGTGCCATATAATTTCTCAAAACGTATTTCGGATTTAGAACATTCATTTTCTGTTTTCTCTTCTCGTCATCCAATTCTTCATTATGCAACCTTTTCTGATATTTTCTCAACCATTCAACCCACAAATTCCTTTGATTATCAAACAATTCAACATTATAACTCAAATTGCAAAGCACATCAATAAAATTCTTATTTTGATCTTCAAATCTTGAGAAATTGGATAGTTGCCTAAAAAACATGGTCATATCCATTTCAGTTTCCATCAACAATTTTTCCAAATCAGCTAACAACTTTGAGTCTTCCAAATTAGGTTGAAACAATCCAATTTTTGAACGCATCATATTCAAATATTGAATTGGAAAATTATCTCTAGCTGTTTCAAGTATTTCCATAATTGGCTCTACCTCTTTGATCAAAGGAAATAGTGCATTCGCTAATTGGTTCAAATTCCATAATGCAATGTTCGGTTGATTACCGAATCTATATCTTTTGTGGCTGCTATCTGTAGTATTAGGCGTCCAATTCGGGTCAAAATTATCTATCCAACCATAAGGTCCATAGTCGATAGTATTTCCGATTATTGACATATTATCCGTATTCATCACTCCATGCACGAAACCAACTCTCTGCCATTGCAAGATCATATCGAAAGTACTGTCCACAACAGTTCTATAAAATTCTAAATATCCTTTTTGTGTTCCGATCTCGATATTTGGGAAAAAATATTGAATAGTATAATTAGTCAAGGCTTCTAAATTCTTCAAATCTCCTCGAGATGCGAATATTTCAAAATTTCCAAATCTAATAAATGTTGGTGCTACTCTACAAACTATTGCACCAGGCTCATAAGCAGGATTTCCGTTGTACATGACATCCCTCAACACCTGATCTCCACTACTTATCAAAGATAAGGATCTGGTAGTTGGAACTCCCAAATAGTGCATGGCTTCGCTACACAAATGCTCTCGAATAGACGATCTTAACACTGCCAAACCATCTGCATTTCGGGAAAATGGCGTTTCGCCAGCTCCTTTGAGCTGAACAGCCCATCTCATTTTATTTTGATTAACTTCAAACAAATTAATAGCTCTGCCGTCACCCAATTGACCAGCCCAAGTGCCAAATTGGTGCCCACCATAATTCATACTAAAGGGCTTTGTATTTGGATATATTGTTGATCCTGAGAATATTGAAAGAAATTCTGGTGTGTAGCAATCAGTCTTTGAGATACCTAATAATTCTGCAACAGGCTCTGCCACATGAATTAATTTGGGGTCGGATGGAATTCTAGGTAGGACAAACGAAAAACTTGCATCTAGAACTTGTCTCCTGCGATTGTCTAAATTTGTATCAGCGGTTAGCGCTTTATTGAAAGTGTCATCTATATTTAAAATCATAATTGGTTTTTAGAAATTAACAATGAAAGCTAAACTAAGTTTTTAATTATAATAAACCTATGTGGTTTTTTCCATCAAACCTAAATTTAACTCCAAAAGCTAAAAACCTCATAGGTTTTGGATTGGATAAAAAACTACTTCAAATACTGTTAATTTTTGAAACTATTTTTCTCTTATATGATCAAAACTCCCTTTTCTAAGATTGATTCCGTACTCTAAAAATGCTTTGAGGCAAGCCGAAAAGTTTGCCCAACCTTCTGTGTTCCCTTTTAACCATTTCAAACCAATCTCATCATTAACCATCTCACTTTCAGTGATTTTCACTAAAGTAGAATGAGCAGAAGTTTCTATTAAATTCATTTCAACATTCATGTCTTTTTGTCCAATTTTCCATGTAAAAGTTATAAGTTGATTTTCGATTATCTTGGTCACCACTATTGGAAAAGTTGTTTCAAATTCAGGAAATTTCCAAATCAGAGTTTTACCTTCCTCCATTTTACCTGAGCTTTCTGAAATGAAATAATTGACCATTTTCTCAGGATTCACTATTGCATCAAAAACTTCAGATATTGGTTTTTGAATTGATATTGAAGTATTTATAATTAAGCTACTCATTATTTTATTTTTATTTGCAAATTAATAATTTATTGAAAAATAATAGAATAAATTTGCTTCCACATTTAAATATTTATTGATTTGAGTAGAGCATTAGAAAATTATCAATTTCAAAAATCAATTTTTCTTGTTACCATATTCTTATTTATTGTTAAAATAATTGCTTGGTATATTACACAATCCATTGCAATACTGACAGATACGCTAGAATATAGCATCAATGTTATTGCAAGTCTTGTTGGAATGTATAGTTTGAAATTATCTGCAAAACCTCGAGATGAAAATCACCCTTATGGGCATGGCAAAGTAGAGTTTCTGTCTTCAACGCTAGAAGGTATTTTGATGATTTTTACTAGTTTGATCATTTTAGTTGAGGCAATCTACCACCTATTGAATCAACAGGATCTACAAAAAGTGGATTATGGAATTCTTCTGGTCGCATTAACAGGAATTGTAAATTATTTTATGGGGAAATTTGCAATTGCAAAAGGCAAGAAAAATAATTCATTAGCATTGATTGCCAGTGGGAAACACATTATATCAGATACTTATGCAACGATTGGAATAGTGGTTGGATTAATTCTCATTTACTTTTTTCATTATAGTTGGATCGATAGTGCAATTTCCATTATTTTTTCAATCATCATTATTGTTTCAGGTTATAATATTCTTAGAGAATCTATTGCTGGCATTATGGATGAAGCCGATTTGAAATTGCTTACTCAGGTTATTTCAGAATTAAATAAAGCTAGAAATGAGAATTGGATTGATTTGCATAATTTTAGAATCATCAAATATGGGAGTATTCTTCACGTCGATTGTCATCTCACAGTTCCTTATTTTTTGAATGTCCATGAAGCACATGACGAGGTGGATAAATTAGAAAGATTTGTTAAAAACCATTTTGAAGACAATGTAGAATTATTCGTTCATTTGGATGGTTGCATGGATTTTTCTTGTAAAATCTGCACTAAAGCTGATTGTCCAGTTAGAAAATTTCCTTTTCAACAAAAAATAGAGTGGAATTTGAAAAATGTATTGAGCAACTCAAAACACCGCTTGAATTAAATAAAAAAAGTGCTTTTTGGAGTTGGATTATTCTTTCACAAAAGTTTTAATTGATTTATTTCCATTTTTTTCAACGATCAATTGATATGTTCCATTCGGCAATGATAATGTGTTGATTGTCATATATTTTCCATTAATTTTGTCACTCAAAACCAGTTTTCCCGACATATCAATTATTTGTAAATTCCCATTTTCAAGTTTTTCGTTTTCAACTTGGATATTCAAAATTGAATTCGCTGGATTTGGAAATATTTGAATATAATTGTTGTCATTCACAAAGTTGTTAGCAACATCTAGTAAACCATATGAGATTTTCGTAGCACTATGTTCTATTCCTGCAGCTTCTGCTAACATGGCAATGGTTGCTTTCACTACATTTCCCATAAATGTAAAATTCAATTGATTGATACTATCTTTTGCTGTATGATAGTTCAAATTTCGAAAATTCGCTCCATCCGTTAACATTAATGCAGGGTAACCAGCATCCCAAAATGGTGCATGATCGCTTCTTCTCAAATCTGGAGCTATTGTACCAGTGCCAGGTACTGCAATGCTAATCACCTTCATATTAGGTACATAGGATGATGCTGCCTTATCAAATTTTCTTCTCAATGAGTCAGATGCTACATTAGCTACATTTGTTATAAAGTTTCCTCTAAAATTATCCTGTTGCGACTGAGCATAAGCTGCTGGAAATAAAAGATTGAAACCAGTTGGGAATAATTGCGAATTGGGTTGTTCCGAATAAAAACCAATCATTTCATAGTCTAAAGTTCCTAACAATTTTTCGTTAGGCGACACTCCTTTGGCAGTTATAAACTTTGAGCTCCCAATCAACCCTGCTTCTTCTAAATCGAAACCAATAAATTTAAGTTTTTTATTAAAAGAATATGGTGCTAAAATCCTTGCCACTTCGTTCATCCCAACTACTCCACTACCATTGTCATCCGCCCCAGGTGCATTATTTACAGAATCATAGTGGGCACAAAGTATGTAAAGTGAGTCTTCATTACCAATCGTATTGGTTGAAGCTATAATATTCTTCGCATCATAGCCAGAATAGGTAAAATGTTGAATAGAAGTATCCAATTTTAAATTATTAAACTGCCGAATAATACTATCTTGAACTTCAGCTAAATGAACTTTACCAGCAGTCCTATGCCGAATTCCTTGAATGAATAACAATTCATTCCTCAATCTATTCGTATCTACCTGATTTACAATACTTTGAATATCAATTTTTTGACGATCAGATACAGTTACTTTATACTTCAAATCGGTAGGATTATATTTATGTAAAGAATCTGGCAATACCCAAACAGGAATATTAGATTTTCCAATAATGTAATTTGAAAAAGTCATAATATTCTGATAATGAAGTCCATAATCAGTTGATAGCTTTATATCAATATCTAAAGTATCAGATTCTTTATCTTCAACATCTAAAAAAAATCTAATAAAAGAATTATCTATACTATACCTAGTTTTAAAATCAATAATATTTGGTGGGCTATTCTGAGCATTCAAAAAAATATGAAATAGCAAAAGTAGAGCAAATGTAAAGATTGTTCTCATAAAATAAAGTTTTTATAAATATGGATAAATGATTTCACACAAATATAACCCTTGTGGCGGAACACTTTGACTTTTTTTCAATCTAATTTGTTGATCCATAGCATTTTTTACATCATCTAATGTCAACAAACCACTTGCAACCGACAAACAAGCCCCAACCAAAAGCCGTACCATCCCTCTCAAAAATCTATTTGCACTTACTACGTAAATATACTGTTGATTCTGCTCATCAATTTTCCAATAACTCTCATTTAACAAGCAATCTACAGAGGTATTATCGCTTCCAGTTTTGCAAAAAGGGAAAAAAGATCGATAGTTCAAAAATAAGGAAGCTGTTTTCTGTAATAACTCAATATCAAGTTCGTTTGCTTTATGCAAATAATATTTTGTTTCTTGATTGAATGGATCCTTTTTTCCTGTGATAATATATTCGTAAGATCTTTTTTCTGCATCAAATCTTGCATGTGCATCAGCTTCAACTATTCTAATCGATCTCACAGCTATATCATTCCCAACTAATTTATTCAGTCGAGGAATATTATTTTCTATTTTGGGATTTTTTGTATCGAAATGCAAATAAAATTTGGAAGCATGAACTCCAGCATCTGTTCTCCCACATCCAATGGTTTCTATTCTTTCTTGCAACAATATTTGAAGAGAATTTTCAATAACTTCTTGCACTGAAACAGCATTTGGTTGTCTTTGCCACCCACAAAATCGAGTTCCATTATATGCAATTTCTAGAAAATAACGCATTTTTTATGAACAAAGATAGTCAATGGAAATGTTTTCCATTAGTTAATATCATTTGAAAACTTCATTTATATTTGAATTAATTCTTGACATTTCGCAATTGAATTATATTGTTTATATTAAATCTAAATAAAAAATTAAAATAATTCAATACCTTTGAACCATATTTTTAATCTTAACTTTTAGAAAATGGAAAATAATATAACACAAAAAAAAATTTAATGAATTTTAAGTTAAAAACTTTAAGAATATTTGAAGAATATAAAAATGATTCAATCGAATAACAAGATGGTGCAATGGCTGAAAAAAGTTGGAATCGTTGGGTTCTTATTTTTCTTAATTAAAGGGCTAATGTGGCTTTTGATACCTTATTTGATCGCAAAAGGAATATTATAAACAAATCCCAGCAAAATTAATTTTACAGGGATTTGTTTATATATTATTGTTTTACAATTATTTGAGTTGCAATTCTATTTCCCCTTTTTGCTTGAATTATATAATTTCCTGCTGGAAATTGACTTATATCAAATTTATTTTCCTTATCCTTAATATCAATTTTTTTAATAATTTCCATTCCATTGGAATTCGAAATTTTTAATTCTTCTAAAACAACTCCTTCTTTAATGTTAATAGTAAAATCACTTATTATTGGATTGGGGAATACAGTAAACCATTCTTTTGCATCCTGAATTTGAGTAAATTCTGTAGTTGTAGTAAATTTCGTTCCAACATTCAAAATTTCTTTTGAAGATGCATTCTGAATAAATGCTACTAAATACATTTCTTTTTCATTATATGCCGATGGAACAACATAATCTGATAACGGAACTGTAAAACTATTTGTATTTTTTAGCTGACTAGTAATATCAGTACCATTAATAGGGGAAATTGCTTTTCTAAAAACATCATGATGTTCTTTTTCACCATTAGGCGTTGATATTGGCACCAATTTTTCTGCCATAAAAGCATAAAATATATAATTCCCTGCTGCTAAAGTCGCACCATTATCTTTATTGATAGTCACTTGGAAAGAACGAGTAGTTGATCCTGATTCCGTCACTTTTATTTCAATTGGTGATTTCAAAGCTTTTTCTGCATTAATTTGGTTATCCGTTATCAAAGTAGAAGAGGATGGCAACAAAGTACCATTCATAACCAATGAGGGCGTTCCTGCTACATTTGTATAATAACCAACTCTTCCATTATTTTCATTAGGATTTGCTTTATAGAATTCACAACTGCTATATGGAAAAGAAGGATGATACGAAATATGCACTATATCTTTCGGATAATTATTGATCACTCCATAAAACCCTGGGTTTTTACTGCCACAAATCCCACACCTTGAGTTAGTTATATGTTCCAAAAAAATATATTTTTTGTAAGATTGACCATTTGAAATTATAGAAATTAATAGGAAAAAAGGTAAAATTAATTTTTTCATTTTCAGCTAAATTTAAGTTTAAAACGGAAAAAAATTAAAAATGTTTATGCCAGCATATAATATAACTTACATATTTTTAATTATTTATAGAAGAATTTAAAATCTAATTAATAGAAAAATCAAATTAATTTTAGCACTAAATTCTCTACTTTTGTCAAAATATTAAAAATTAAATGAATAATTGGAAAAAGTATGGATTTGAGTTTCTAACAATTTTCATTGGAGTTTTTGCAGCATTTGCACTAGAAAATTGGAAAGATAATATTAATGAAAAAAAGGCTGCATCTAAAATTCTCTTAGAAATTAGAAATGGGTTAGAAAAAGACACTTTTGATATGATAGAAAATTTGCAAGGACATGAAAGAAGTATAGAAGCTACAAAATATTTTAAAGACTTATTAATCAATAAAAAAGTAAATTCAGATTCATTTAATATTCAATACTTTAATTTATTACGAAATTTTATTTCTTTACAAAATGTTTCAGGGTATGAATCACTCAAATCTAAAGGTTTAGAAATTATAGAAAATGATTCTTTGAGGTCACAAATTATTTCCATTTATGAAAACGATTATAGTATTTTGAAAAAATTAGAAGAAGATTATTCCGAATTACAATTCCATAACTTATATTTCGATAAAATTAACAGTATCATTGCTCCAAATTTGATTTATAACGATGATGGAATCTTCAATAGTTTACAAATTCCATTTAAAGTCTCAAATGAAAATCGAAACATATTTTTAAATTGTTTAATTAAAATAAAATATAATAGATTCTTTATTATTAAAATATATAATGAAACATTAGTAAAAGTCAAGAAAACAATGCAAATGATTGATAATGAAACTAAAAAAAATAAAATCTTAATTAAATATGGACAAAAAAATAACTGAAGACCAAAAAAATAAATTGATTGAAACGTTAAAACTAAGGTTTGAAAAAAATATGATTCGGCATCAGCATATTGAATGGAATGATGTTTTAGAGAGATTAAATCTTACTGAAAAATTATGGACATTGCAGGAAATGGAAGCTACTGGAGGAGAGCCAGATGTAGTTTTTTATAATGAGGAAACCAATGAATTTCATTTTTATGATTGTTCGCCAGAAAGCCCAAAAGGGAGAAGAAGCCTTTGCTATGATAAAGCAGCTTGGGATTCTAGAAAAGAATTCAAGCCAGAAAATAATGTATTGGATGTTGCATCGACAATGGGTGTAGAAATATTATCGGAAGTTGATTATAGATATTTACAACAGTTGGGAAATTTCGACTCTAAAACATCTAGTTGGCTGAAAACACCCGAATCTATCAGAAAAAATGGCGGTGCTATTTTTGGAGATTATCGCTTTGGTTCTGTTTTTATTTACCATAATGGCGCTGAATCTTACTATGCGGCTAGAGGTTTTAGAGGTAAATTAAGAGTGTAAACGTTAAAATATTTTCCTTTTATTAAAATTTATTTTATATATTAAAAAATATTTGTAAAAATATTATTTGCAAAATTTCAATTTTTCATAATCTTATTTGTACTCCATTTTTAGCATTAGAATTATCATTTAAATTCTTAGTTATTTATATTATTTTATAGTTTCCATCTCGATTTAGTAATTAATTTAATGGTTTTCCTACCAATTTTTTTGTAACAAATGTTACAGTATTTTCATTTGTTTCCCTATACCTTTATATCAAAGTTAATCAATTGATATTCATTTAATTAACTGGATTTCTAATTAAAAAAATAATTAAATATTTATGAAACATTTAGTAATACTCGGTGCAGGTACAGCTGGAACTATGATGGCTAACCACCTTCACCACAAACTAAAAAAGGAAGAGTGGCAAATTGATATTATTGATGAAAGAAAAGAACATTACTATCAACCTGGGTATCTGTTTTTGCCATTCGATATTTACCAACCAGATGATATTGTGAAAACAATTGAGGAATTCATTCCAAATGGTGTGAATCTGATTAATGAAAGAATTGAGAAAATATCTCCAAATGACAATACAATTATTTTAGATAATGGAAATATTATCAAATATGATATTCTAATTATAGCCACAGGGGCAAAAATAGCACCCGAAGAAATTGAAGGTATGAATGGTGCGGAATGGCAAAAATCAGTGTTTGATTTTTATACTTTCGAAGGTGCATTATCACTTCGCAACAAACTCAGAGAATGGGAAGGAGGCAAACTGGTGGTTCATATCACTGAACTTCCTATCAAATGCCCAGTAGCACCTTTAGAATTTGCATTCTTGGCTGACTCCTATTTCCATAATAAAAAAATGAGAGATAAAGTCGAAATCACCTATGTTACTCCATTGAGTGGAGCATTCACAAAGCCAAAAGCAACTGAAGCACTCGAACATCTATTACATGATAAAAATATTCATATTGAAAGTGATTTTGCAATATGTGAAGTAGATAATGAAAATAAAAAAATTATCGATTATGGTGGCAGAGAAATTCCTTTTGACCTTCTTGTTACTGTTCCAACGAATAAAGGTGACGATCTAATGGAAAGATCTGGGTTGGGCGATGATTTGAATTATGTACCTACCCATAAAGCAACTTTACAATCGATAGCTCATCAAAATATTTTCGTATTAGGTGATGCAACAAATATTCCAGCATCTAAAGCTGGCTCGGTTGCCCATTTCGAAGCAGAAATATTGACAGATAATATTATGCACTTTATTCATGGCGAACCTTTGAAAGAAGAATTTGATGGTCATGCCAATTGTTTTATCGAAACAGGAAACGGTAAAGCACTTCTTATTGACTTCAATTATACCCACGAACCCGTAGAAGGTAGCTTTCCATTTGCAGGATTGGGTCCTCTGAGATTATTAAAGGAAAGTAGAATGAATCATATGGGTAAACTTGCATTCAAATGGATATATTGGAATGTATTATTAAAAGGAACTCATATCCCATTCGTGTCTGCAAAGATGTCGGAAAGTGGCAAACATTACAACTAATTTTATTTAACAATTCAAATATTAAAAAATGGAAAAAATAATTGCAGGTAAAACAATTTCAGTAAATGAAGAAGGATATTTAACTGATTTCAATCAATGGGACAAATCTGTTGGAGAAGCATTAGCAAATGAGTCAAATGTAGTTCTAACAGACAGACATTGGCAAGTACTAAATTATCTTCAACAAGAACATAAAAATCAGGTTGCTTTGAGTATCAGAAGAGTTGGTAAAAGTGGTGTAGTAGATATCAAAGAATTTTATCAGCTTTTTCCAATAGCTCCACTTAAAACTGCTACAAAAATAGCAGGAATCCCAAAACCAGCAAGTTGTATTTAATAAATTTTAAAACTAAACAAAATGAATGATAATAATGGTGCGATCAAAAAGATGATGATCATCTTATCAAAAGGCACTTTAGAAAACGTGTATGCTGCATTTGTTCTTGCAAATGGAGCTAGAATGGAAGGTATTGAAGCCGAAATATTTTTTACTTTCTTCGGTTTGGAAGCAATTCATAAGAAAAAATTAGAGCATCTTCATGTTGCTACAGTTGGTAATCCAGCCTTGCACATGCCAACTATGCTGGGCGGATTGCCAGGTATGGAAGCTCTGGCATCATTAATGATGAAGCGAGAAATGGAAAAAATTGATATGCCTGATGTGCATGAGTTTTTAGAAATAATGTCAGCATCTGGAGTGAAACTATGGGCATGCAAATTAGCTATGGATATGTTTCATTACAAAAAAGAAGATATGATAGACGAACTTGAAGGAGTTATTACTGTAGGAGATTTCTACAAGAAAAGTGAAGGCGAGGGAGTTCACATGCTTTTTGTTTAAATTACTTTTAAGCAATCAACCTCATTCTGAGGTTGATTGCTTTCTTAAGAATTTTAAGATTTTGAACGTGCATTAAACCCTATAGAAATTCCATATTGACTACCATTTTTATAATCAGGTCTTACATAAGCATTTACAGGAATATTTAGCCTACCCGATTTGAAAGTTTTTCCGATTGCAAAAATAAAACCTGCCGTAATTCCATTCTCTCCCCTACTATCCAATCTTGTAACGATGTCATTTGGATTGGGTTGTCCAGATGTCCAATCGCTTTCCAAATGCCAAATTCCATCAGAATAATATCCTTTTGCTTTTTTATTAAAAATAAATGTTGGTCCGAATGCAATTTCAATACCTAATCTATTGTCTCTCAATCCATTCAAAATAGTAAAGCTAGGAATAACTTTTCCTTGATCGAGCCCTGTGATCATAGGTAAAAACTCAGCAAGAGCTTGAAAATTACCTTGCCCAATGTATTGAACCTCAAATTGATACCCAAATTGGAACATAACAGGCACCATATCATAACCTCCTTTATTCTCTGGTGCTTTTAATCGCTTTGCGGTTTCGCCAGTGTAGAGCGCCACACCCATTCTTGGTCCAGATAAGCTAATTTTGTTCTCTTGTGGTTTATTCACTGAAGAATCAAAGGCATCTACTTTTGTTAGCTGGTTATAAATTGCCTCATCATAACTTATATTATACATTTTTTTCATGGTGAATGCTATCATAGCTTGCACTTGATCCTTCACATTTAGATAATCTTGAACCTGTGTTTTCTCTACAGAACCAGTTGCTACATCAATCATTCTCAATGAAATATAGATTCTTTCACTCAGAATTTCGATACTTCCAGTAAGCATCTTTTCAGCTTTTATCTTTTTAGCAATGTCCAAAAGACATAGCTTTCCATAGCAATTCGTGACGGACTGACTTTCTTTATCTAACAGATAATCAATATCATATCTATCCATCACATCAAATAAATTGAGCTTATCTAATTCAATTCTAGCAATATTACCAGCTTGTACAGGATCGTATGCAAATCCCTTTGTATCTAAATTTAAAACTGCTACTTTCTGACGAATTGGGTTTTGAGCAAATAGAATTATTACATAAAAAGATAAAATACTTAATAAAATTGACTTTTTCATTTTCTAAAAAGTTAAATGTTAATTAATTGAAAATCAAGTTCATTTGTGCACAATTGATCAACTAGAATCTTTTTCTTTTTCTAATTGACATCACAAAGTTATAGATTGAAAAAAGCCAATTTGAAGTAAATTTCAATAATTACATATATTTATTTATTATATATTAAGAAATTGGGGGAAGTAATAGACTGAGGCTTTGTAACAAAATGAGGGATTTTATTTTAAGATTATTAGAATCTTAACATAAATAAAAATGATCTTACAGATTAAAATATTATTAGCAAACATCAATAATGTAATTAAAATTTAAATTTTATACAAAAAAAAGCTATATCATACTAAGTTGATGATATAGCTTCTAAAATTTATATGTTATAATTAACTATTGTTTATCAATCTCAATGATTGCTACCACAGCTTTCTTCTCTGCTACATCGCATTCAAATGCTGCATTGCCATTACTTACACCAAATCTAACATTTTGCAGTGCTGTGTTTCTGAAAACATCATTAAACTTCATTTGATAATTGCTTTGCCTGCTACTATTCAAATTGCTATTTAATTTGTTGTAATCAAGTGGTGTTTTTGAAACCACCACAGCCATATAATCTTTATTACCTACGTTATCTGCTTGCATTGAATGGTTTTTTGGGAAAACCCGTGAACCAATTATGCCACAATATGGCGAATATTTATTATTGTAAGGAAATAATACATAACTCGAATTATCTGTTTCTTGCCCAAACACATATACATAACACTCTGTGTTATTCTTAATCTCTATTTTAAATTTTTGACCCTTTGCTAATGGAGAAACTGTTCGAAAACTATTTCCTCCCGAATTAGTTAGCGGAATATATTGTTTGGAATCAACATTTACTAAACCAACAATTGCAGATAATTTTTTGTCATTAGCCTTAGCGGCACCCATTGGATATGTTCCATAAGCTTCTTGAGTGAAATGCATAAAATCTTTATACCTCACCCATCCTTTTCCATTTTCACCCCATTCTGGTCCCCATGAATTCATAAGCTGGAATGCACCTCCTTCTAAATTGTCATCATAACCAATTACACACATACAATGGCCTCCAAGATTTGGTCCATCATAATCAT